>MTKW01005718.1_pt1 | contig 12010 bp, 8 predicted proteins | sample 1042761 | NCBI WGS metagenome assembly MTKW01 (sample SAMN06205366, study PRJNA360243) | anaerobic digester metagenome | biome: Wastewater treatment plant; feature: Anaerobic digester sludge; material: sludge; isolation source: anaerobic digester fed with sludge from wastewater treatment plant ...
GGCTCTTTGACCCTTCGTCCCGAGACGTTCGTCATGCTTCTCGAGGACTACATCGACTCGTACGTGAGACACGGCTTCAAGAACATCGTTCTGTTCCCGTCCCACGGGGGCAACTTTGCGGCCATGGAACAGATGGTTGAAGACTGCAAGGGCAAGTACCCCGGCGTGACGGTCATCTCGTGCATAAACGTTCAGGAAATGATCGAAGGGGCCTTGGCCGCGGAGAAAAAACACGGCCTCAAACCGGGAGAAAGCGGAAGCCACTCCGGTGACGGCGAGACATCCATGATGCTGGCGGCGTTTCCCGAACTGGTGGATATGTCCGTCGCCGCTAGAGGCTACGTGAGTGCAAATTACGAGGAAACGAGCAGAAAGCTCATGGCGGGCGGTATGCACTCCGTGACCCCAAACGGCATCATAGGCGATGCCCGGGGCGCCACCGCGGAAAAAGGTCGGGAGGCCATAGAGAGAAGCGTCTCGGTCATGGCCAAGAACGTGAGGAACCAGATAGAGCTTTAACTTTGAGAGGGGTGCACCTTGACTTTCTTCGATTTGCACTGTGACACGCTGCTAAAGTGCTGTTTAGAAGGCTCGCCTTTGCGAAAAAACGACGGCCACGTGGATATCCGCAGGCTGGCTGAGGCGGGCGCTTTGGCCCAGTGCTTCGCCGTATGGATCCCTACAGGGGAAGAAGCTCGAAGCTACGGCGTAAGCGAGCAGCCTTACGAGTTCTTCCTTCGCATGCACGAAACGTACAAAAGGGAGCTGAGGGAAAACTCAGGCACGGTCGAGGAAGCCCTGTCCGCCCGAGATATTGAAAGAAACCTGTCAGAAGGGAAAATATCTTCCCTTCTGACGGTTGAAGACGGAGAGCTTCTCGACGGCAAAATCGAGCGCCTGGACACCTTGCACGAAAAAGGCGTCCGCGTGCTCGGCCTCACGTGGAACTACGAGAACTGTCTGGGCTACCCTCAAAGCACGGATCCTGCGATCATGGAAGAAGGCCTCAAACCTTTCGGCATAGAGGTCATCTGCAGGATGAACGAAATAGGTATGATCGTGGACGTATCCCACCTGTCAGACGGGGGTTTCTACGATGTAGCTAAGCATTCGAAGAAACCCTTCGTAGCGTCCCACTCCAATGCCCGGGAGCTCAGCCCGTGGCCCAGAAACCTGACCGACCATCAGATAAAAGTGTTGGCGGATTCCGGGGGAGTGTGCGGGGTTAATTTCTTCGCGGGGTTTTTGAGGGACAGCTTCGAGGGGGATTTGGGTGTCTCCTTCGAAAAAGCTCAGGAGATATTCAGCAGGGAGAAAACCCAAGTCGAGGACATCGTCGGCATGATCCGCTACATCAAAAACGTCGGAGGAGCTGAGGTTGTAGCTCTGGGCTCGGACTTTGACGGGATTCCCGGAGGGCTTGCCTTCGACGGTTACGGGGGCATGACAGCTTTGAGAGAGGCCTTGAGTCGCGAGTTTTCGCTCAGAGAAGTTGATATGTTCTGCTACGAAAACGCTCTCAGGGTTTTTCGGGATGTAGGCGGGTCGTAAGGAAAGGAGAAGGACTGTGGAGGAAAAGATGCGGCAAGAGATGCTTTCTGCGGGGAAGGTGGACATGGATTTTGCCCGGGAGCCCTTCGATTGGGACTCGCGCAAAGAGTGGTTCGAAGCACCCTTTCCCATAAAAGAGTACGAGGACAGGCTCCTTCGGGTCAGAGAAGCTATGGCAAAGGGAGGGCTCGATTGCCTGTTGGTGTTCGGTTCTGCGGACAGCGCAGGGGCCGATGTGAGGTGGCTCACGAACTACTACAACATGGGCGGTCACGCGCTGGTTGTCATACCCCTTGAAGGGGATATCATGCTGACCACGAACTCCATCTACCACTCGGCACCCATGCACTCGTTCGCTCAAAACACTTGGGTCCGGGATTTTCGTCCCGCCCATTTGCCGGGCACCGTGGAAAACCCCGTCTCCATAACGAAATTTGCCGGGGAGTTTCTGAGAGAGCGCAACCTGCAAAACTCCGTTGTGGGCGTGGGGGGCATGGCTTTCATGCCGTCTTACATCCTGTCCGAAATGCAAAAAGAGACACCCAAAGCACAGTTCGTCCCCTCCAACGTGGTTGGCGAAACGAAGGCTCTGAAAAGCCCCTTGGAAATCAAACTCATTGAAAAAGCCTGTGAGGTAACGGTGAGAGGCATAGATGCTGCCATGGCCAGGGCCGCGGTCGGAGTCAGCGAACTGGAGATAGCTTCGGCAGCGTACGCGGTGTTCGGCGGAGGAGCAGACTCCATCTGTCACAGTCTCGTGGCAGGGGGTAGAAAAGGTGGCCTCAAGCACAAGATGCCCTCGAACTACCGTCTGCAAGACGGGGACATGCTGTACGTGGACATGGGCGTTTGCCTGGACGGTTACCACACGGACGTCTCCAGGAGCCTTTGCGTAGGGAACATCGGCAAGCTTGAGGGGCGCATGCTCGAGTGCGCCTTGAAGATGACGGATTCCGTCATCGAAGCTGCGGGACCCGGAGTGAAAGTGAGCGAACTGCAGTACCTTGCCCTGAACATCGCCAAAGAGGCGGGACTGGACTGGGGATTTTGGCCCACAGGCTTCGGCCACGGTATAGGGACGGGGCTGGCGGAACTTCCCAGTCTCCACTGGATGAGCGAGACCGTGCTTCGTCCAGGTCACGTGTTCGCCCTGGAACCCATGATAACGAAGCTTGGGGTAGGCACCGCGGTCATAGAGGACAACATCCTCATCACAGAAAACGGGTGCAAACTGTTGACCCCCGCAAAGCGCGTGTACTGGTAAAGAAAACGGGGAGGGATGAACGGTGGAACTTGACAGAGGGCTGTTTGACAGGTGCAAAAAAGGTAACGACGAGCGCAAAGAAGCTGGTGTGTTCGGCCGCTGGGATCTATTGGAGTCCATACAAGGGCCCCGGGTTCAGATGGAAGGCAAGCGCCTTGTCATGCTGGCTTCGAACAACTACCACAACCTCTTGGCAAGGCCTGAAGTCAAAGAGGCGGCGATACAAGCTGTTGAAAAATACGGGTGCGGCATGGCGGCAGGCAGGACTCTGTGCGGGACGAACGGCCTTCACGAGGAACTCGAGGATCTTCTGGCGGAGCTGTCGGGCACGGAAGCGGCCCTGCTGTATCACTCGGGCTACTCCGCAAACATCGGAGCCATATCCACGCTCACTACTGCCGACGACATCATATTCAGCGACCAGCTCAACCACGCGAGCATCATAGACGGGTGTCGCATGAGCAAGGCCAAGCTGAAGGTGTACCCTCACAACGACGTCTCTGCCCTGGAAAGCATGCTGGTGGAAGAATCCGACTGCAAGGGCCTAAAGATGATCGTCACCGACGGGGTTTTCAGCTTCGACGGTGACATAGTTCCCCTTGACGATCTGATCGAGGTTGCCAGGAGACACAACGCATTCATCGTGTGCGATGAGGCCCACGGCGCCGGCGTCATAGGTAAGACTGGCAGGGGAACCCCGGAATATTTCGACGTAATCGGCAAAGTGGATGTCATCACCGGCACTTTGGGCAAAGCTTTGGGAGGCACCGTAGGGGGTTACGTGGCAGCAAGCAGGGAAGTCGTTGACTTTCTCATTAACCGCTCCAGGATCTTCATATTCACGAACGCCCTCCCACCGGCTGTGGTGGCCGCGAACATCGCGTCCCTCAAGCTGCTCAAGTCCGACCCGACTATCGTAGAGAAGCTTCAGAAAAACGCCGAAATCTTCAGGCAGGGTCTCTTGGATCTGGGCTTTGAGGTCATAGGTTACGACACGGGAGTCATACCCGTTTTGATCAGGGACACAGAAAAGACCATGAAGTTCGGCAAAAGGATGTTTGAGGAAGGGGTGTACGCCCCAGGGTTCGGCTACCCCGTCACACCTAAGGGGGAGGACAGGGTGAGGGTCCAGGCGTGTTCCGAGCACACCGAAGAAGATATACAGTTTGCGCTGTGCGCGTTCAAGAAAGTTGGCAAAGAGTTGGGGATCATTTAGGGGTCCTTGTGAGCTCAGGGGGGAAATGATTGTGTGGAAACACCGGGTGGATCTTGGGATCGTCACCTACATGAGTTTCCCGGACATCATAAAAGGGGAGGGGCCTGTGGTCTCGTACCTGGAAACTTGCCTTCGAACCGGGGACCTTTCGGTCATAGACGTGACGTGGATCCAAGATCCTCGGGAACGAAAAAGGGCTAGGGATGTTTTGCGGACGGCCGGTGTCAGGGTCGTTTTCTCGGGAAACCCACCCTTGGTGTTCGGGGGCTACAACCTGTCCTCTTGCGACGAACGTTTGAGAAACAGAAGCTGCCTGGCGGCGAGGAAGATCATGGATGAAGCTCTCTTCATGGGCGCAGAGACCGTGTATTTCGTGAGCGGGGATGACCCGGATCCCTCTTCCCGCAAAAGGGCCCTGGAGGCGCTGGGTAGGTCCGTGAGGACCCTGTGCGCGTACGGGGAAGAAGCTGGGCTCACCGTAGCTTTGGAACCTACCGACAGAGACATTGAACACAAACAGCTTTTGGGGCCTTACGAAGAGGCAGCGGAGTTCGTTAGGGATGTACGAAGGGACTTTAAGAACTTCGGGCTCATCGTTGATCAGTCCCACATCGAGCAGTTGGGGGAGACGCCAAAAGAAGTGCTTGAATCTTGCGCAGGTTTCGTACCCCACATTCACCTGGCCAACGCCGCGGTTGACGATCCCCACCATCCCTTGTACGGCGACAAGCATCCGCCTTTCGGGGTGCCCGGAAGCAGGGTCGGGGTGAAAGAGCTGGGTGCTTTCGTGAACCTGGCCTTGGGCTCAATGCTTTGGCAAGGCAAAAAGCCGAGCATGAGCTTGGAGGTCAAACCCACAGCAGGGGATCACCCTGACGAAATCCTTGCCCAGGCCCTTTCGGACTTTAAACTGGCGTGGGCCATAGGGCAAAGCACATAACGAGGGGGAGTTTCATGCGTTCGTTTTTCGAACCTAAGGGCGTCGCGGTGGTGGGCGCATCCAAAGACCCGGGCAAGGCCGGTCACCAGATACTGAGGAACCTTTTGCGCCTGGATTTTGAGGGAGGGGTGTACCCCGTCAACCCCAAAGAAGGGGAAATATTGGGGGTGCCCTGCTACAAGAGCCTCCTAGATATACCTTACGAAGTGGAGCTCATGATCTCCGTGATCCCAGCCCAAGGTACCCTTTCGGTTTTTGAGGACGCGAAAAAGCGGGGAGACCTGAAGGCCGCGGTCATCGTCTCCGCAGGCTTTGCTGAAACGGGCGACCCAAAGCTCGTCAAGATGCAGGATGAGGTTCTGAGGGCAGCTGAAGAAGCGGGCATCAAGGTCATGGGCCCCAACTGCGTGGGCGTCATGAACACGAAAAACGGTCTCGACACCACATTCGCCCCGAACGTAAAGCAAACCCAGGGCATCATGAGCATAATCACCCAAAGCGGTTCTTTGGGGGCATCGATCCTGATGTTTGACGGGGATCAAGCGGTCCCGCTTGGTTTTGCGAAGTTTGCCCACGTGGGGAACATGGCCGACGTTGATGTCCTCGAGATACTGCGGTTTTACAAGGACGACCGGGACACTAAAGTCATCTGCGTCTACATGGAGGGTCTTCAAAACGCCCGGTCGTTCATGGAAACCGCGGCGGAAGTAGCGTTGGAAAAGCCCCTCGTGGTGCTTAAGGTTGGCAGGACGGACCTGGGTGCAAAAGCTGCTTTTTCCCACACGGGCTCTTTGGCGGGAAGCGATGCGGTTTACGGCGGCGCTTTCGAGCAAAGCGGTGTGATAAGGGTGGACAATATTGAAGAGCTGCTCGACACCGCGAGGGCCCTTGCCTTGAGCCCCCTACCTGAGGGAAACCGCATTGCCGTGCTTACGGAAGCTGGGGGCATGGGCATCACAGCCATGGATGCCCTCATGGAAGGCAAAGAGTGCGTCATGGCGGACCTGTGCCCGGAAACGGTAGATCGCCTCAAGGAGATTCTACCGCCCATGGCAGCTGTAAATCAGCCGGAAGGCTACGTGGACATGACCGCGGCGGGGAACGAACAGGACCACCGGTTGGCCCTTGAAGCGGTGCTTTCCGATCCAGGTGTTGACGGCGTCGTGCTTTTGAGCGTGCCGCCCACCTTTCTGTCTACGGAGAAACTCGCTAGGGAAATCCTCAATGCGAAGTCCGAATCACCCAAACCGGTCCTCACCTGCCTCATGGCGGGCAGTTGGGTTAAAGAAGCTAGGGAGATCCTAGAGCAAGGTTCGTGGCCAACATTCGACATGCCGGACAGGGCGGCCAAGGCCATGAGCAACATGGTGAAAAGAAGAAGGTTGCTCCAAAACCTAAAAACAACCCGTGCGGGCACAAGCGTGAAGACCGCAAGCATCGAAGAACTGCTCGTAAGAGCTCGGGAGGGCTCCACAGAGATTCTTGCCCGAAGGGTGCTTGAAGCGTATGAGCTTGACACAGGAAAGTACGCGTTCGCAAAGACCGGGGAAGAAGCTGTTGAAGCTGCAAAAGTTCTGGGCTACCCGTTGGCAGTGAAAGTCCTGTCCCCGGACATCGTTCATAAGTCGGACGCAGGTGGCGTACAGCTTGGTGTGGAAAACGATGAAGAATTGAAAAAGGCCATAAAGTCTATGGCCTTTTCCATGGGGGAAAAGCTACCCCATGCTAAGATCCACGGGTACATTCTCACGCCTATGGCAGAGCCCGGGCATGAAGTCATAGTGGGTGCCGTGAGGGATCCGCAAATGGGTCCTGTGGTCATGTTCGGGATGGGTGGCGTGTTCGTGGAGATTCTCTCGGATATGGTGTTTAAGATGGCACCGGTGACCAAGGAAACCGCCCTAGGTATGATCGGGTCCATCACAGCGTCCCAGATCTTCGACGGTTTCAGAGGGGGAGCTCCCCTCGATAAAGATGCGTTGGCTGATTGCCTGGTGAAGGTGTCTGAGATCATAGCTTCCCATCCTGAGATTGAGGACATAGAGCTGAACCCTGTGAGGGTTTACGAGAGGGGAATATGTGTGCTTGATGCGAGGCTCAGAGTCATTTAGCCTCGAAGGAGGAACGGTTATGTACGACGTAGTTTTTCGTAACGCGAGGATAACGGATGGTACCGGAGCCCCGTGGTTTTACGGGGAAGTAGGGGTAAAGGGTGACGCCATAGCGATCGTTGCCCCTGTGGTGCACAGCTCCGCCAGGCGGGTCATCGATTGTGAGGGCATGGTTCTCTCTCCCGGGTTCATAGATAGCCACAGCCATTCTGACACGTGTTTTTTCGCGGACAACAGAGGGGAAAGCAAGATCCGCCAGGGCGTGACCACTGAAGTTACAGGGCAGTGCGGGGTTTCCCCGGCACCTATCACGGACAGACGGACGGATTCCATCGTTCCTTTCGACATGGGAATGGCATCCGACATAGGTTGGAGGACATTTGACGAGTACCTGACCGCCCTTGAGAAAAACGGCGTGGGGGTCAACGTGGTGCCTCTTGTGGGCCACGAAGCTCTCAGAAGCTGCGCCATGGGTTACGAGAACAGACCTCCTACAGTTGATGAACTGGAAACAATGAAGTCGTTGCTGAAAGAAGCTATGGAGGCGGGTGCTTACGGTTACTCCACCGGCCTCATCTATCCGCCGAGCAGCTTCGCGAAGACTGAAGAACTGATAGAGCTTGCAAAAACGGTGGGCCCTTACGGTGGTCTGTACGTGACCCACATGAGGGATGAAGGGTTGGGCCTACTTAAATCCGTCAAAGAAACGCTTGATATTGGTCAGGGGGGAGGGGTACCCGTTCACATATCCCACCACAAAGCTTCGGGCAGGGCTTCCTGGGGTCTCGTGAAGGACTCTTTGAAGATGATAGACGATGCAAGAAGCCAGGGAATCGATGTAACGTGCGACCAGTACCCTTACGTGGCGTCCTCAACAAGCTTGACGGCCGTGCTTCCGTCTTGGGCCCACGAAGGTGGACACGAGGTTCTTCTTTCCAGGCTGAGGGACCCGGAAACCTCAAAGAAGATCAAGAAAGAGGTCCAAAAAAAGCATTCAGGCCCCGATGATTGGTCTCAGATACTGATCACGTGGACAGGAAGCGAGAAAAGCCGGTTCGCTGAGGGCAAAAGGATCCCGGAGATAGCAGAAATACTTGGGCTACCGGAAGTGGATGCTGTCTTTAAACTGTTGCTGGATGACAAGCTCGACGTAGGGTACGCACGGTTTGGCATGTGCGAGGAAGATGTGCGAAGGGTTATGGCTCACCCCTCTGTTATGATCGGTTCCGATTCATCGTGCACGGCCCTGGACGGCCCCCTAGCTACAGGCAAGCCCCACCCGAGAACGTTCGGAACCTTCCCCAGGGTTTTGGGCAAGTACGTGCGGGAGGAAAACGTCCTGACTCTTGAAAACGCGGTGTTCAAGATGACGGGCATGCCGTCTGCCAGGTGGGGGCTTTTTGACCGGGGCCTGATCAGACCGGGCATGAAAGCGGACATCACGGTGTTTGATCCGCAGCATGTCATCGACACAGCCACTTTCGAAGATCCTACCCAGTACCCCCGGGGAATAGAGCACGTGATGATAAACGGGGTTTTGGTCGTGGAAAACTCAGAAAGCACAGGACAGATAGCAGGGAAGGTTCTCAGAAAGAGAAGCGGCAGCTAGATGCCCCCGGTGTGCGGGAACATTTGAATGAAAGGGCCCTCCTGCGCGAGGGCCCTTAGCGCTTCCTATCAGGCGGGCATCGTGTTAGGGAGGGGCTTTGTGGGTGCAGAATCGTTACGCGGGGGACATAGGCGACTTTGGTAAGCTTGGGCTGCTGCGATTTCTTGCGGGTAGGGGGTTTGGCCTCGGGGTCAATTGGTATTTGGTGGACGATGAAGTCCACAATGCCGACGGTAAGCACACCAGCTATTTAACAAGGGAGACGTGGATAGAACGACTGAAGCCCTGTGACGAAGAGTTGTTTCAAAACCTGTCTCACATGGTCCTGTCCGGTCAAAGAAGCGTCCGTACCCTTGAAAGCATGAACCTGATCCCCGGTGCCGGATACTACAGCCAGGTGCTGCACCCCCCAGGCAAAGTTGCGGGCTTTTCCCGCCGGATCTGGCATGAAGGGGCGTTGTTGCTTTTTGAGGGTAAGGATCTGGTGTTTTTGGATCCTGACAATGGCTTGATGGTAAAAAGCGTGGGGGAGAACTCCGCCAAAAGTGTGAAGTACGTTCTTTTGAGCGAACTCGAAGATTACTACCGAAGCGGGCACAGCATAGTTTTCTACAACCACAGGAGCCGGCAGAAAGAAGAGGCCTACTTGAGGCGATTTCGTGCCCTGAAAAGCAAGAAGGCATTCGGTTCTGCGTCTTTGCTCGGCCTCAGGTTTCGCCGGGGACCCGCAAGGGATTTCTTTTTCATACTGCAAAAAAGACATTCAGAGGCTGCCTCCTGCGGGCTGGAAGCTTTTCTGACGGGGCCTTGGGGGGATCACTGGGGTCATCTAACGGTCTGAACGAAGCCTGGGCCGGGGAGGAGGGGTTATCGGTGATGGAGCCCAAGAAGCACGTGCCGTTGGCATCAATGCCCCTACCATTAAAGGGCGGTTGAAAGCGGGTGGGCCTTGAAGCACGCTCAAAAAACAAAAGCACCGTTACAATTTGCTCATCTGTGTACTTGGGCCCTACGCCAAGGGGAAAAAGGGCCCGCAGGCGATCTCCACATCGCCACGGACCTTGGACAAAGCGACGAAGCCCGAGGTTTCAGGAGATCGAGCACGGGACAAGTACAGCAGAAGGCTTTGCAGGAGCCATCTTTGAGCTTTATTGTTCCCCCATGGTACCCCCGATCCGTCCAAGCTCGTGCCCCCGCCCTTTCACTTGAACATTCCTGTTCCTGTTTGGGGGAAAAGGGTTTGGGGTATTGGGGGCGGAAGTAGAAAGGCGGTGAAAAGACTGAAGCTCGGGAACAACCCCGGGCAAACTGGAGGGACCTGGGGTGAAGCTTGTATCGTGGAACGTTAACGGCATCAGGGCTTGTATGAAGAAGGGGTTTGAAGACTTTTTCAAGCAGGCCGACGCCGATATATTTAGCGTGCAAGAGACGAAGATTCAGAAGGCGCAAATCCCCTTTGAGCCTGAGGGTTACCATTGTTACTGGAACTTTGCAGAGAAAAAGGGCTATTCGGGCACGGGCATCTTTACTAGGAAAGAGCCCCTGAGCGTTTCTTACGGTATGGGGGTGGAAGAGCACGACAATGAGGGCAGGATAGTGACCCTGGAGTTTGATGAATTCTACGTCATGACCGTCTACACACCCAACTCCGGAAGGGGTCTGGTTAGGCTCGAATACAGGATGAAGTGGGAAGAGGACTTCCTGGCATATTTGAAGTCGTTGGAAGGGACCAAACCCGTAGTATTCTGCGGGGACTTGAACGTGGCCCATCGGGAAATTGATCTGAGAAATCCCAAATCAAACGAGAAAACCGCGGGCTTCACGCCCCAGGAGCGAGAGAAGTTCACCGAACTCTTAGAGAGCGGGTTCGTGGACACGTTCAGGCACTTTTACCCCGACAAAGAGAGAGCGTACACTTGGTGGTCCTATATGTTCAACGCTAGGGCTAACAACGTGGGGTGGCGCATCGATTATTTCTGCGTCTCAGAGAGCCTCAAAGACAGGCTTGAAGAAGCCGTGATATACAGCGAGGTTATGGGTTCGGATCACTGCCCCGTGGGTTTAAAGATTCGCTGACCCGGTGATTCACCCCGATTGGCTTCGGGGTGATTTCTGTCCCTTGCTTTGCTGGTGCGCCCAGAACATCCACGCGGATGCGATGAACACAACCCCCGACGCGTAAAAAGAATAGGCCAGGCCCAGGGAATCACCCAAAGTGCCTCCGAGCAGGGGCCCTGTCACTGAGCCAAGGGGCAAGACCCCGTTGAGCACCCCGAACGCCCGCCCCCGAAAGCTTCTGGGTACGGCCTGGCTAGCTAGCACATTACCTGCCACAGTGACTATTCCCGTGAAAAGGCCGAAGAGCATTCTGAATATCGATATGGTGAGAAGGCTGCGGAACTCTCCCTGCACCCCGATGGCCAAAGCGGAACCTACGAGGCTGGCGAAAAACCAGCGGGATTGCGCGGTGCCCAGGGTACGGGGACCCGCGCCAGCAAGGGGTACTTCTGAGATCCTTGCGGCCAAGGCGGCCCCTACCACGGTGCCAAGACCCGCCACCGAGTAGATCGTACCGCTTACGAGAGCCGAGTCCTGCCCCCTTTCAGCCGCTATACCATCGATGTAAAGCACTAAGGTGGGCTGAGTCGCCTGTATAGCTGCTTGCACCAAAAACAAGCATCCCAGGATTACCAGGAGATCTCTGTTGGCGAAGCACGCCTTGATGTCTGCTGTCACGCTCATTTTTCGGTCCCCGGTGATCACTTCCTCTTTGAGCAGGGCATAGGAAAGCCCGGTGATGATGGCGAGCACAAGGGCGGACAACCGGAACGTGAACGGAATGCCGAGCCCGCTGACCATGATCCCCCCAAGAAGAGGGCCGGATATGGTTCCCGCGGCACTCGCTGCCTGAAGGGTGCCAAGCGCGTAACCCATGTGCTCCTCGGGCGTGTTAGTGGCCACCAAGGATGTGGTGGCGGGCATGAAGCCCGATACAAGGCCGGTGATGCCCCGAAAAACCACGAACTGCAGTGGGGTTTTGGCAAAAGGATACAACGCGTAAAGCACAGCTATCCCAAGACCCGATCGCAGGATCTGGGGTTTCTTTCCGTACCTGTCTGCCATAGAGCCCCACACCGGTGCCATGATGCCTGACGTCAAGAAGGAAGCCGCGTAAGCCATACCTGACCACGTGGCAAGGTTCGCATCTACGTCCATGGATTTCATCACGTAGGGCAAGAAAGGCGTCACCAGGGAAAAGGATGCCTGGCCCACAAAGGCAACGACGAGAACAACGTACAGGTTCCGTTTCCAATAGGAG
>MTKW01005488.1_pt1 | contig 12007 bp, 11 predicted proteins | sample 1042761 | NCBI WGS metagenome assembly MTKW01 (sample SAMN06205366, study PRJNA360243) | anaerobic digester metagenome | biome: Wastewater treatment plant; feature: Anaerobic digester sludge; material: sludge; isolation source: anaerobic digester fed with sludge from wastewater treatment plant ...
GCCAATTTATCGGTCGATGTGTAAAGATTGTCGGGTGCCGATCTATCACTGCTACGCCAAAAACACTCACCCGCAGTATATATCTCATCCAAACTATGTATATTCTGTGTTCGTATAATCTCGAAACTATCAGCTGAACCTCCGCAGTGCGCATATGGCGCCCCATATCCAGCAGCTACTTGCACTAAAGGCTTTCTGGCACTGCGCACCGGCCCTATCTTTTCCACCTTCCGACTGAATCCGGCCATGAGCCGTGTTATACCACCCTCAGCAGGCGCTTCAAAGACGATGGCAGCTTGTGACAACCCTGATTGCGGCCTCGCGCTAGGATTGTTGCCGATGCTCACCAAAAACAACCCTTCCAACAAATCCTCTTCTGGGGTATTAGGCTCGTCAATGACCGGGCCCGGGTTCGACCCCACATCAGGCGTTTTATCCTCGATGTTTCCTTGAGGAGTACACGCCGCAAAAACCAGAGAAAACCCGACAGCAAACAGCAAAAACTCATAAACAAACAACCCGCCAAGTCGTCTCGACTGCAACTTTGCAACACAACCACCCTTGCATCTCATTGACCATTCTCCTTTGTCTTCGCAACTCAGTAGATGTATATTCCACTACGCAAATCCCATTTCCTCCCCGAAACGAAGCACGGGGGACGGTACTTTTTGCTTCACCAAGCACAAAGAAGGAAGCACGGGGGACGGTACTTCTTGCTTCATCTCATAGTAAAGCCTAACGGACAGTACTTCCTGCTCGAGACCACAGAGTTCCGCGGGGCAAAACATCGAGGATATGGTCTTCTCTTCCGTTTCTAATGAGCGCTGGAAACGCGACTTCCCATGTGGCGTTGTGTTAATATTCAGTCAAGGCTCACTCTTGACCAATGAAGGAGAAAGAGGGCGGTGCTAATGAAAAATCTGTTGCAGGAATTCAAGAGTTTTGCTATCAAAGGAAATGCTATCGATATGGCAGTCGGCGTGATCGTTGGTGGAGCTTTCGGGAAAATAGTGTCCTCGTTGGTAAACGACATATTGATGCCTCTAATAGGCCTTCTCCTAGGAGGAATAGATTTCTCACAACTCAAAGTGCAAATAGGCGACGCCGTAGTAATGTATGGTTCATTCATAATGAGTATAGTCGATTTCTTAATAATATGCTTCTGCATATTCTTACTGGTCCGTGCGATAAACAGGCTCAAGGCTCCCCCATCAACGATAACCGAAGCCAAAGAACATGGCGAAGCAGAACCGCCGGTGCCAGTACCAGTGTCCAAGGAAGAAGAACTGCTTACAGAGATCCGGGATCTCCTAAAGAAAATGTCCGTAGCTCAAGACGACACACCATAGCTATAATAAGAACTGTGGATGGCGAAATGATCGCCGATAATGGGGCCTTACGTGCGGCGACTGCTTCGGCCAAAACTTGTGTCTTGCACTTTCTCTATAAGCCAGGGCAACTGCCGTAATATGAGTAGAAGAGTCACCGACACTGCAGCAAAGATTCTGTCGTGTTCGACTTCTCGCCGTATCATAAGAATCAGTCCTGTCGGAAAAGCGACCACTCCCAGCATGGGAGTCCATTTCGTTATCAAACTAGCGATAATCCCTGCGACGCAGGCAGGCGCCATTTCACTCCAAGAGACGCATAAGAGAGCGCCAACCGCAGTGGCCAACCCTCTACCTCCCCGAAATCCGTAGAAAATGGACCAGTTATGCCCGATGACGGGAGCGCACGCCGATGCGACAAACCACCAGCCCTCCATGTCGAGCTGGCGAGCCACGGTCACAGGCAAGATACCCTTTGCAATATCAAAGACACCCGTGAGGATCCCATAGGATGGCCCTGCTATTCTCCACACTCCAGCAGACCCAGGGTTTTCCCCCATTTCCCAGGGAGTTTGTCCGATGCGGTGTTTCACAAAAACCACTGCCGGAAGAAATGAGCCGAGAAGATAACCACCTGCAACTACCAGGAGTTTCATGAACACCCCCGTCACTAGATTACCTCAGTAAAAACCGAGATGCAATATCAAAACTCGAGGCCGGCCTTTTTAGGACGGGCACAGACGGCCACCTTTTTGATAATGTACGCAAACCCACGCTCTTCATGTTGCCTTAGCCCTTGTCCAAACTCATAGCCACACGGTGAAGCAGAAAGTACCGTCCCCGTTGCTTCACCTTGCTTCAGTGGGGTGAAGCAGAAAGTACCGTCCCCGCTGCTTCACGGTCGCGCGGCGAATATACTTGCGATGTCTGCTGGGTCGTTGGTTATGGACAGGGCTAACATGAGTTTGATGCGCGCTTTTTGGCTGTTTAGATCTGTCGTGATAAATCCTAAGTCAGTGAGCGTTCCGGGCGCTGGTGCTCCGCCGTATAGGCACCTAGTCGTTATTACGACAGGCACGTTTGCATTGACGGCGTCTTGCAAAGACACGATCATTGATTTTGGTAAGTGTCCGTATCCCATGCTTTCTACGACTATCCCGCGAGATCCCGCTTCTACCAGTATCTTAGCCATACGTTCATCGCTGGCTATTCCAGTTTTGAGTAAGTCTACGGGAGGGACAAGCGCTGTATACTCGTAAAAAGAGCGAGCAGGAGGGTTGACCAAGAAATCTACACTCTGCGGGTTTACATATCCTACAGGACCTGTAGCAGGTGAATCGAATGCGTCCAGCATCCATGAATGAACTTTGGTCACTTCTCTAGCTAGATGGATCTTATTGTTCATCACAACCAATACTCCGTATGCAGCGGCTCTAGATTGCAGAGCGACTTTGCAAGAATCGATAAGGTTAGCCATGCCCTCCGAGCCAACCTCGTCAAACCCTCTCATCGCTCCTGTAACAACCGTAGGTCCAAAGGTTATCTTGGTGTCAAGATCAGATAGGTTTGATACTATAGGTATGGCCTGCCCGTAGACGTTAGTATCATCTTCTTCTCCCTCAGCGTCCTTTTTGGCTGTTGAACCAGACATAAGATCAAGAAAGTACGCCGTTTCTTCCATGGTATCTGTGCCATGAGTAATCACAACTCCGTTGGAACCCTCGTAAAACACCTTTTGAACCTGTATGCCGATATCCCACAGGATGTGTGTAGTTATTTGGCTGGATCCTACGGAACAGATATCGTGAACCCTTATGTCCACACCAGGGAAAACCTTTCTTAGATCTCTTACCAATTCCTCACCGCTGGCCATAGGGCCCTTAGCCCTAGAAGCTATTGTTCCTCCGGTGGAAAGTATATCTAATCTACGCATAATACCGTTCTCCTTCCAAGTAAATACTTAAGTTCGAACACCTTCAGTGAAAGTTTGCCATAGCATTGTCCCGTCTTGCCGTTGGAAGAAAAAACGACACACAATCTACATCCTCAATCTACCGAACGTATCCGAGTTCTTGAAGCAGCACGTCCAGGTTGACCATAGCCAACCCCTGCATCTGTGATACCTTATCTTCCATACGATTCAACAAATCATGTGTGTTTTCTTCAATGTAATTCGTCTTCTCAATCGAAGCCCCAAGTATCTCATCCCATGTGTTAAATCTAACGTCGAGCATAAGGTCGTCCATTTCCAGGTATTCGTGGATGATGCCCCAATATTTGCGGCTGTATGACAACACCAATACAGGTGTTTTTGTGAAGATAGCCGATATTGACGCATGCATTCTACCGGTGATGACAAGAGCGCTGTTGCCTATTAGGTGTCGAGCCTGGTTAGGCAAAATCTCACATGTCGGAAATACCAGTTTCTCAGGAGTGACGCCGCGTCGCTTCAAGTTTATAAACAGATCCCGCCCCGCCAATCTATCGTCCGCACCGTCAGGCGCAAGCACGTGCGGTAATATCAAAAGCTGCCTCTTCGGGTGCTTAGAGAGTACATAAAGACTAAGGTCTGTCATGAAGTCTATATACTCCTGCCTAACGGGAGATTTTGCGAATCGCCATATCAACTCACTCGGCACTATAGTGAAATAGTCATCTGACAAACCCAGAACCGGCTTTTCGAATTCTTCATTTAGCGGCAAGAAAGCCAGGTCGGCGGCTAACACAGCGTTTTTGAGTTTGAGGTCCTCCGTTAGGTATCTATGGGTGATCGGGTCTCTTGCTACAATTCGGTTGACTTTGCTGAGCAACCATGCAATTACGGGCCTGCGCCAGGAGTGAAAAGGACCTATCGTTTGCCCACACATAACAACCTTCCTCCCTGTCTTTCTGAGAGCAGCCAACCGCAAAGACGCGAGGACGGGGCCTAAGACGCTGTAGTCCTCGGTATAGTCATCCCCTCCAAGCACACAAACTAGGTCCACATCATCCGCGCCTTTAGGTAGCAAAGTGTCAGATCTAGTACCAAAGCAAACAGTTAGAAACCATGAGAGGTATCTCTTGAGTTTCTCTTTCCGGCTAATGGATTCCGGCCTAACTGCTTCAAGTTCATGGGGACTAATGTCGCCATCGAGAGCCTTCGCAAACCTCGATATCGTTTCTTCAGGCTGCGGTGTCTCAATCACAAAAACCAGTTCTGATGATTGTTCTAAAGGACTATCACCGCACAAATCTCTTATTTCACGGGATAGATAGCGAATCAGGTTTTCTGCCATCATCATCGAACCGTAATTCAATGTGTTCGGAATGTTTAACATCAATATTTTCAATAGATCATCACCCTCAACAGCGGCATGCGATAGGCACATACTTCGAAGAAAGGCTCACGCTTTGTTGCGCCATATGACTCGGTTCTTTGAGAGCAAAACCGGCGCTCTACATACGCAAGTATACGTGCCTATCGACCCAATATCTGTTTTGCAAACTTCGTGACAAAAGGCGGAACTGCTCCTCGCATCCGCTTTTTCCGTAGTCGTTTACTGTGTTGTTTTCTTAGGTACCGATCGTAGATGTCCTTCACTGATCTGCCTCGTCTGAGCTCATCCATGACGGCGTCTCGATTCTCGGGAATAAGCAGTTCGGGTTTTAGCATAAGCGGTTGAGATTCATAAAGAAGCCTTACGGGAACGGACCAAAGAATGAGATTGTCGTTTGACTCAATCTCCTCTAGACCTCTCTTGCTGATAGGTGCAAGAAGGGATACTCCCATGTTCTCCCGGTCAAATTCCCGGCCCCAAAAATCACCGACGCGCACATCTGCGGCCGAATACGCTCTATATGGGCATGTGTAGCAAGAAGGCCTTAAACAAAGGTCTGACAGAAAAAGCTGGCCAAATATGGTGTCCAAGAATGTGTAGGTATACGTACCTTGAAGCCCATAGGCAGAAAAAGTGTAGTTCGACCAACCTTGAGATTTGCCTCTAAAGTCTACAAACTGGATTTTGCCAACCTTTGGCGCAACTATCTCATCAAGAAATCCCCACCAAACTAGATAACTCGGAACGCCATGGCAGAAGAAATCAACGAAGAAAGCATCTGAATCTCCCCATCCCAGACCCTTACGTTCCATCAGATTCCTAGCTCCTGCAACTTGGCAAGGTGTACCAAAAAACGCAAAAGGACCACCTGATTGCGAATGAGTCTTGTCCAGATTCAGAAACAACTGTCTTAGTACTAAGGAGCTGTTGCTCTGTATATACTTAGAGCCAACCGTATCAAGAATATCCTCAACATCCTCAGCGAATACGTGCCCAACCGAACGAAAATCGTCATCAAAGACGGCTCCCGCAACGCGATACCCTTTCGACCGGAAATAACCTGAGAAGGAAAGAGCGGCCCCACCAGAGGAGCTTATCCAACGAAGCCGAGGGCTCCGACTCCAAGCTGCAAAAGGATAAGTCTGATCTACCCGCTCTGCGCGAGGAGAATTGATAACTGGACATACCTCCTCACACGCCCCACACTCGACACATTTGGTCACATCAACTACTGGCGCCAAAAACCCAAAATGATCAGGCGCCAACGTGATTGCGCCCCAAGGACAAACACCAACGCACGCTCCGCAAGCAAAACACCGATCAGCCGCAGGTAAACCCGTTCTTCCCAAACTGCTCACAGCCCCCCACCCAACACTCTCCGCTTCCCGTAATCCCAACCCCACCACAACACTATTCTCCCATATAAACTAGTTCAATACTCCCTCCAAAAAACCTGCCCGCGGCGAAGCGAAGGGGACGGTACTTTCTGCTTCACCACAACATCAAATAAAAACTTTCTGAAGCAGAAAGTACCGTCCCCCCTGCTTCACTTGACACAGCCATCACCTAATTATATACTGTGCTTATCGAGTATGCACAGTATATAGTCAAGTGCAACCGTGAGGTGGCTTATGTATATCCATCTGTCTCAGAAAGACGTGAGACCACTATATGAGCAAATAGTAGACCAGGTCAAGGGGCTAATCATGGACGGCACCCTCTCAGCAGGCGAGAATCTACCGTCTATAAGGCAACTTGCTCAGCAGCTCCTTACCAGCGTAATAACTGTGAGGCGAGCGTACGACGAGTTGGAACATCAAGGTTACATATACACTCGGCCAGGATTGGGCACGTTTGTGTCAGACATCTCCGAGTGTGAATTGGCAAGGATGAGGCAAGAACAAGCAATCGAACTGCTATCAACAGCAATTCGCAAATGCCGCGTTCTTGGTCTGGGCAAAGAAGAAATAGAAGAAGTAATAGAAAACCTGCTTGAGCAATTCGATCAACCTAAGGAGGATCGCCATGATAATAGAAGCTAGAAGACTGTGTAAGAAATATCCTGCGTTTCAGCTCAAAGACGTAGATATTCTACTGCCGGAAGGTTATGTCCTCGGACTAATTGGTCCCAATGGCGCTGGGAAAACTACCACCATCAAACTGCTGATGAATATAATTCGGCCCGACGCCGGTGAAATAAGACTCTTTGGCATGCAGTGGAATGAGGAGAATGAGGAAATCATTAAGCAGGAAATTGGATACGTAGGTGAAGAACAGCCTTTTTATGATCAAATGAGCGTAAAATGGACATCCAACTTCGTAAGACAGTTCTACCCTAATTGGGATGACGAGTTCTATGCGGACTTAATCAACCGGTTTGAGATAGAGGAAAAAAGCACGGTTGGCGACCTCTCAAAGGGCAACAGAGTCAGGTTTGCTCTTGCCGTTGCTTTGGCTCATAAGCCGCGCCTGCTCATATTAGACGAACCTACGTCCGGACTAGATCCCTTAATCCGCCACGAGATACTCAAGATACTTGCCGAAATCATATCAGATGGCAGACGCTCTATACTCTTTTCGACCCACATAACAGAAGATCTCGACAAGATCGCAGACTATATTGTCCTTCTTAATGACGGCCAAGTGCTTCTTTCAGACGAAAAAGACCAAATCACCGCGCAAACCAAGAAAGTATACCTAAAAGGGGATGAATTCCATCGCCTTCCGTCGGATCTTTTTATAGCTCACAAGATGATATCAAACGAGTGCGTTGCAGTAACTACGAAGTTCGACGAACTCAAACGTGCTTACGAGAACATTACCGGAGATGAACCCCAGGCGTTCGGCATGTCACTAGATGAAGTGATGCTCGCATATGTGAAGGGAGAAGTGTAACATGATGCCTCTAGTCTACAAGGATTTTTACCAAACGCGGAAGGTGCTAATCTACTGCTTGCTGATATGGGCAATCTTCCTGGGCCTAGGGATGATAAACACATCGGAAGGAGGGGTAGGTCTTATATATTCAGCCGGAATCATCATAACAAACACCATGTTGACTCGCATCCTGTACAACGAAGACAGATACCAGGGTATATACTTTATGAAAACCCTACCCTTGAAATCCTCGCTCATCGTAACCAGCAAATTCTTTGTAGGGTTCATACTTTCGGCTGGATCGTCACTATTGGTAGGCCTGGCCGCATCGATAATATGGAAAATGGGGCTTCATGGATTTACCACCCAAGATGCCATAGCCGCTACGCTAGTATCTTTCCCATTCACCCTGATATTCTGCGGCTTCTTTCTCAAATTGTACTTCGCGTACGGATACGCAAAAGTCGCTCAATACATGGTCCTAGTTACAATAGGCGTAGTGATAATTCTGTCTACAATACAGGCGATACTAAAGGAACTTACCGCAAGAGCCGGTGCCATAACAGCACCGAGCCAAGCGTATTGGCTCGTCATGCTACCTTTGATAGGTTTGATAACCTACACAATATGCTGGCGCTCAACGCTAAAGTCATTTAAATGAAGCGAAGGGGACGGTACTTTCTGCTTCACCACAACATTAGAAAAAACTTGGTGAAGCAGAAAGTACCGTCCCCCCTGCTTCTAAACCTGACCCTTCATCTGACGCTCAAGCCGCGCCCCTAGATATCGAGCCAACCCATTGATCACCAGCACCACAACTACCAACACAAAAGCTGTTCCATCTGCTACTCGTCTAGCATCAGGCAACAGGCCTTCAGAATTCACCTTCCAAATGTGAACAGCCAGCGTCTCTGCAGGCCTCATGACATTAAAAGGAGACGTAAACTTGAACGGATTGAGGCTAGTCCAAGAAAGAGGGGGAGCTGACATCCCGGCAGTGTAAATCAGCACTGCTGCCTCGCCAAAAACCCGTCCGGCAATGAGTAAAGTCCCTGTAATAAGACCTGGCAAGGCACTAGGTATCACTACCTTGCATACCGTCTGCCACGTAGTTGCCCCTAGGGCAAGACTCGCTTCCCTCAATTCCATAGGCACCGCCCTAAGCGCATCTAGGGAGACACTCACCATGACTGGAATAGTGAGTATGGAAAGAGCTATAGTGCCCGCCAAGATGCTATACCCCCATCCCATATAAGTCACAAAAAACAAAAGGCCAAAAAGGCCCACTACAATCGAAGGAAGTGACGCAAGAGTCTCAACAGCCGTGTTCACAAAAGAGGTCAAGAGCCCCGGTCTAGCATACTCAGACAGATACACCGCAGAACCCAGCCCAATCGGTACCGTAATAAGCATGGAAAGAACCAAAAGATACATAGAGTCGAAAATCTGCCACAGTATGCCTCCCCCTGCTGCTAAGTTCTTGGATGGCGATGATATAAAGTCCCAATCCACAGCCTCCCAGCCCGCTACTGCTATGTACCCCATGAGAAATACAAGCGTGCAAAGGACAACTCCTGCGGCCACGTAGAAGAACACAGTAGCTATCTTGTCAACAGCCTTTCTTGTGTCCAGCGCTCCATCCATCCCAGATGCCTTTTTCGTGCTTAGATCCGCATCCTTTGTCTTATGCTTCTCTGCGTCCATTCCCTTATTCATCCTCTCTTACCGGCTGAGACTGTGATCTCTTCCCAATTAGCTTGACTATGCCCATGAAACACAAAGACAATATCAGCAATACTAGCGCCATAGACCACAAGGCATTATTCCAAAGGGATCCATTCACGGTGTTTACCATATCCATAGTGATCCCAGTAGTCAGTGTAATACCAGGATCCAATAATGACTTTGGAATTATGGGCACATTTCCTATGACCATCTGCACTGCGAGAGTTTCACCAAACGCACGGCCCATCGCCAAAACCACACCAGTAAGAATTCCAGGGCTGGCAGCAGGCACAAAAACCCTACTAATAACCTGCCATCTAGTAGCGCCCAAGGAATAGGCAGCTTCTCTGTAACTACCAGGTACCGCCTTTAGAGCATCACACGCCACGCTCGTTATCGTCGGCAAGATCATGAATGATAACACGATCCCACCTGCCAAGATACTAAAGCCAAATCCTCCTAGATGGTTCCTGATCAGCGGCACAAGGACCGAGAGCCCAATCCACCCATAGACTACCGAAGGGATTCCAACAAACAGCTCTGTACATGGCCTAAGAACCTTCCCTCCGAATCCAGGACTAATCTCACTTATAAAGATGGCAGTCATCACACCAAGAGGTACTGCAAATAACAGAGCCAACATAGATACTGAGAACGAACCTACTATGAAAGGTAGTACCCCAAATGAAGGCCCCCCTTGATCCAAAGGTCTATCAGGATACCAGAGGGTGCCTAGTAGAAAATCTTTCAACGAGATCCCTGTGCCCACAAATGTAGAGACGCCCTTTTGTGATATGAATAAGATCACGCTTGCCGCTATCACCATTACGAGGACAACACAAGCCAAGGTAGCCGCGCGCCCGACAGTTGCTTTTCTTTTGTTCCAATACTGAACCTCATAATCACCGCGCAGAACATCACCGACCATTTCATCGGCTTCGTTCAACGGGTCATAGGGAGGAACATTAAGGCTCTTTTCGAAACGCGACCGCGTCAATTTCCGCCGCAATTCCTTCCACCTGTCAATACCTCTCATGGTCTTCACCCCTTGCGTTCGGACTACCTCGATGCAGCTTTACGCGCATCTTTACAGCCTTTATTCCTCGCGACTGACTTTCATTTCACTTATTGGAATGTAACCTAGTTCGGACACAAGACTATCCTGTACATCATCGCTCAACATATACTCGATAAACGCCTTTGCAAGACCCTCGGGCTCCCCTAACGTGTACAGGTGCTCATACGACCAAACCGGATACTCTCCTGAAGTTATGTTCTCAACAGTGGGCTCCTTACCATCGAGTTTCAATGTTTTTATCGAATCATCTACATAAGAAAGAGCCAAATAGCTTATGGTTCCCGGGGTTTCAGAGACTATTTTCCTAATAGCGCCAGAAGAGTCTTCAGTCAGGCCAGATTCAGCCTCTTCCTGCCCATCGAGAGCATATTTCTTGAAGGTAGCTCGAGTTCCCGATGATTTTGGCCGATTTACGACAATGATTTCTAGATCCTGTCCTCCTACTTCAGACCAATTTGTCACCTTACCCGTGAAAATGTCGATAAGCTGCTGTTTGCTCAACTCATCTACAGATACGTCCGGATGAACGACCGCAGCAAAACCGACCACGCATACCTTATGGTCTAGGAGTTTTGAAGCATCGATTCCTTCCTTCTCTTCGGCAAATATATCAGACATTCCGATATCTACCTGGCCCTCAGACACCTGGCTCAATCCGGTCCCGCTTCCGCCACCGGTAACTGTAATCTTCGCTTCAGGATGTTCTGCCATAAAATTCTCGGCAGCCTGCTGGACCAGTTGCTGCAGAGCCGTCGCTCCAGATATCATTATGGACCCCGATATCTCGGATGAACCGTTACCGTCAGGTTCGTTTACGCAGCCTGTAAGTACCAGGGCAAGCACCAACCCCAAGACCAGACTCGAACCAACCGCATGCAAAACCCGTGCAGACCGATTCCTAGATCCCTCCTTGTCCCCAGGACCACCAGGACATCCGCATTTGTTACCTTTACTTGTCAATCCCATAAAAACACGCCTCCTGTTTTGAATTTGCGTCCTCTAGAAACGCTCTTTCACCTTGAAGTTTAAGCCCCAATTGTAAACCCCATACGGCTTTCATGTAAAAACCAAGTTACGTAGTTGTGAACATGTGGATTGTTGTCGCGTATAGCTGTCAAACTGTGGGATTCCAACGAAGAAACCTATCCGTTTCCTTTCTGATTCTTCGTAGATCCAGGTATAATGAATTGAGATGCAATAGTTCCAGGTAAACCGCAAGTGCCGGTGGACTACAGGCATCCTAATCGCAGCGACTATACAATTTCCAATCTGAGGGGATGGCAGTTGACGAAAACAATACTGATCGTAGACGACGAAGAAGCTATCGTCAGGTTAGTAGCGTACCACCTCGAAAGAGACGGATACGACACTTTGGCCGCTTACGACGGAAAAACCGCGCTGAAGATCATTAGGGAACATGACTTGAATCTCGTAATCCTCGACATAATGCTCCCGGAGATTTCCGGATGGGACGTACTTAGAGTCGCAAGAAGCGAGGGAAAATCCTTCCCTGTAATCCTTCTGAGCGCGAGGGACGAGGAAGTTGACCGAGTGGCAGGCCTTGAACTTGGCGCAGACGACTACGTCACAAAACCATTCTCTCCTCGCGAGCTCGTCGCACGGGTAAGGGCTCAATTACGGCGTATGGATATCGCAACATCGGAAGCAGAGAAGGAAGAAAA
>MTKW01011079.1_pt1 | contig 11995 bp, 17 predicted proteins | sample 1042761 | NCBI WGS metagenome assembly MTKW01 (sample SAMN06205366, study PRJNA360243) | anaerobic digester metagenome | biome: Wastewater treatment plant; feature: Anaerobic digester sludge; material: sludge; isolation source: anaerobic digester fed with sludge from wastewater treatment plant ...
AATTTGCTGGCTACCAAGGGGGCTATGGCTATGTGGTCCACATTTCCCATGGGTATGGCTATACCACCGTATATGCCCACATGTCTAAAACTGCTGCCCGCGCTGGTCAAAGCGTAAAGCGGGGCGATGTGATCGGCTATGTTGGTAGTAGCGGCAGAAGTACCGGTCCCCATTTGCATTATGAAGTTCGCGTCAACGGCAGTACGGTTAATCCTTGGCCCTATATGAATAGATAAGTGAGGTGTGACATAATGGTTTATAGCAAAAAGAGAGGTAATGAAGCCTTGATCGAGTCGTCTAACTCGACAGAAGGGGTGGCTGGAAAATTGGATACGGTTATTGGACAAGGCGCAGTCATTAACGGCAGCATCAACATAGAAGGTACCCTGCGCGTTGATGGCAAAGTGGAAGGGGAAATTAGCGTAACCGGAGATCTGCTCGTTGGAGAAACGGGCGTCGCTAATGCCATCATTACCGCCCAAAACGTTACTGTGGCCGGAACGGTTAAAGGCAATATCACGGCCAACGGCAAGTTGGACTTGCTGGCTAGTGGCAAAGTATACGGCGATATCAACGTCAGTGATTTGGTCGTTAGCCAGGGAGCCATACTGCAAGGCGGAGTCAGCGTCAGCATGACAACCACTGGAGAGAACCCTAAAATTAAAACCAAAAGTCCCGCACCCAGCGAATAGGGCTGGGTTTTTCTTTGATGGGGGAGCAGCAATGGGGGAAATAGTAGCGGTTGTTAATCGTACCGCCGGCAAAGGCAAGTGCGGGCGGCTCTGGCCACAAATAGCCGCCTATCTGGAGGAACTAGGCTTACGGTTTCAGGTGGAGTTTACTCAGGGAGCCGGTGATGCCATTCAGCTGGCCCGGCAGGCTGCTGACAGCGGTGCGTCGACAGTGTTGGCCGTCGGTGGCGATGGTACTTTAAATGAGGTCGTTAACGGTCTAGTTGGTCATACTGAAACCACTTTAGGCATCATTCCGGCCGGTAGTGGCAATGACTTTATTCGTTCCCTAGGCCTCAAACCGGCCGACTGGCAGGCCGCCTGCCAAATAATAGCCAAGGGAAAAACAAAAGCCGTGGACCTGGGGCAGGTCAACGGCCGACATTTTATTAACGTGTCCGGTGTGGGTTTCGATGCTACTGTGGTTAATTGCGCCAATACCTGGGGAAAAGCCCATTTCTCCAGTACCTTAGCCTATGTGGCCGCCGTATTAAAGACCCTGCGGGAGTTCAGGCCTAGCCATGTCAAAATTCAACTGGATGGGCAAGAGGTAGAGACTCTCAGTTGGTTGGTGGTTGTGGCTTCCGGTCAGTACTTCGGCGGTGGTATGTGGATTGCACCCCAGGCCGATATCCAGGACGGATTCTTCGATATCTGTGTGTTAGGTAACGTCTCCAAGTTAGAGTTCCTGCGCGCTTTTCCCAGTATTTTTAGCGGCAAACACCTATCCCATCCGGCCATTAGATTTTATCGTGCCCGCCACGTGCGTGTAGAGGCCGATGGTCCTATGCTAGCCCAAACCGACGGAGAGGTAATTGGGCAAACCCCAATTAGTTTTCAAGTACGGCCGGAGGGTTTGCGTATATTCAGTAACTAAAGGTAGACAGCATAATTGCATCTCTTTAGCCAAACAATAGAGGTGGAACCTAGTAATGGCTAAAGGAGGCGAGAGTTTGCAACAGGCGAAAATTGCTGTCGATGACAATCTTACTCCCGTGCGTTCGCTCTTGGAGCAGGAAGGTTATCAGGTAGTACCTATTTCTGATCTAAATTCCGCCGATTGTGTAGTGGTTACCGGTGGTGCTGATAATATCATGGGTATACAAACCACCAGCACCAAAGCCACAATTGTTGCTGCTCCTGGTATGACGGCAGAAGAGATTGTGGCCCAGGTAAAAGAACGCCTTAGTTAATGACAATGGGCTGTCCGGAATGGACAGCCCATTTATCTTTTATACATGGAATGCGCGCCTACGCCATTTCAAATTGGCCAACCCGTGGATTAAGCCTTCTGCAATCACATCGGCTAAGCGGGTTATGAGATAAAGGCGGGTATTCTGTAGCACCAAATAGTCCATAAAGCCGCCCACATTTACAATTCCCGTAATGAACAGATCCCCCACAGCCGGCAAATCCTTGTTAACGCCAGCCCCGGGTTTAAGGGGGCCTTTACCGATCATGATATGCCCCACATTATCCATACGTCCCAGGCAGGCATCGATTGCAATAATGACAGATTGTTTGTGCCGTAATCGCAGCTGCTCCAACGTTTCCTGCAGATTAGTAGCATGTACCGGGCTTTCTAGGGTGCCATAAACATAAACGTGACTTAGGCCGCTGTTCTGGAGCCGCGTACCGATGAGGGGCCCTAGGGCGTCACCGGTGCAACGATCGGTGCCGATACATAGCACCACCAGGTCGTCCCCTTCGTTAAGCATACTAGAAGTAAGCTCGTTGACGATAACGGCCAAGGACATTCCCGAACTAGAATCATCCACATGCAACCGATACTCTTCACTTTTTCGGTTGAACAAAACCCTCTCTCTCGCCAACCAGCATACCCCCCATGAAATCCCGAACCTTCAGGCCGCCCGTGAACAAGGGCAGGCAACCCTGTTAGAGATTATGCACCGATTAAGAGTTAGTTATGCCATTCTATGTCCATTTCTCCCCGGAATATACATTGCATGATAGGAGGATGAACAAGCATGGCAAAAAAACTAACTGGTCGAGCAATCGGTCTTACGCTTACCGGTGCAGTCATCGGCGCTGGCTTTGCATCCGGGCAGGAGATAAAACAGTTCTTCGTAAGCTACGGCAGATATGCTAACCGGGGCGCGGTCATGACCATCGTTTTTTTTGTTATCTTTTGCAGCTGGTTGATGACCTATTGCCGCCACCACAGGATAGCTGGTCTCCCCGATATGTTGAAGTTAATGGGTGGAAAACGGTTGGGGGCTTTCTTTTTACACCTCATTAATCTTTTCATGTGGTTTGGTCTGAGCGTGATGTTGGCTGGCAGCGCCACTCTCCTCGCACAGTTGTGGCAACTCCCGCGATTGGCCAGCGCTTTAATAACCGGCTTGCTGGTGTATCTGGTGGCTCGTAAACAGGTAAAGGGTCTGGCAGTGGCCAATGAAATGTTATTGCCCCTGCTGATTTTCCTTGTACTATTCTTTTTGCTCCGTTCTGTGGGTGTTCCCGAGCAAAGCCTTACATTAGTAACCCGCCAGAGGGGTTGGCTATGGTCGGCATTACTCTATTTGGGTTCAAATAGTGCCATTTTGCTCACCACCATCCCGGCCTTAATAAGTGAAACCGACAGGCGTAGCTTTAAAAAGGGCGTGTTTATAGCCGCTGGCCTCTTGCTTTTCCTCTTACTCACCAACATCTATTTACTCAACAAATACGCTGCCGTCAGCGGCGATTGGGAGCTGCCACTGCTGCCTATTGCCCAATATTTACTGCCCCAGCTACCCTGGGCCTACGGGGTGATACTATTTATTGCTCTTATCACCACGGCCTTTGCCAATGCCGTGAGCCTAAGCAAGTATTTTCAGCAGCTCTGGCCTGTTCGGGCCAATTTCCTTCTGCTGGTAGCCATTTGGGCCGCTGCTTTTCTAGCCCAGGAGGGTTTTGGACAGCTAGTGGCTACCCTCTACCCTCTGACCGGTTACCTCTGTCTGATCTTCTATCTGGTCAGCCTTTTGCGCCTTCTATTTAGCTTTGACAGCTCTTGCTGAGGTGAGTTAGGATAGGGTTATGGAGGTGACGGCTATGTGGGAAGAAGAAGCAGTAGAAATAAGGCCAGTACGCAGTAAAAAGATACTTATCGCTGCTGGTATAGGGTTAATCTTACTGCTACTAGCCGGTTGTGTTTTCCTTTTTCCGTTCGGTTTTGTGAGTCAGCCAGCTTTAGCCTTTAGTAAACGGGAACCGAGCATTGTCGCCTCTAAGACCTATGTAAATCCCGGTCAAATGCTGGCCCTAACCGGTGACGAATACGGCTTTTGGCGGGTTTGGCAGGTAAATGATACGGTGACGGTCAGTCGCTTTGGCTCCCTGGGTGAAGCCGAGTGGGTGGGTGACTACAGTATCGACAAACCCTTGGTTGATATAAACGGCAGGCTACTTCTGCTGGCCGATACCGATACAGGACAAGTTTTCATCATTGAACAAGACAAAGGTCTTACCCATACGACCACAGTAGATGGGAAAATTCAGGCGGTAGCCATCGCCGAGACGGGCCAATGGTTAGTGGCCTACCGTAGAGCCGATGCGTCCCCCGAATCTTTCGACGCGGAACTTACCTTCTATAGCGCCGATGGCTACGAATTGTTCAGTGCATCTTTAGTTAATGCTCTGCCCTTTGCGGCTAAGCTTAACCAAAATGGTACCCAGAGTTTCATCATCGTAAACAAGCTTACTGCCGCCGGCTTAGAAAACCATTTACTCAGTTACGCCGACACCGGGCAGCTTACTTGGACCACCCAATTGCCCAGTGGACCCCCCATCGGGTTGGCTATTAAGCCTTTTGCTGATCGCATTGCCATAGCAGTAGATAGATCTGTCGTCTGTTATAGCGGGGCCGGACAACCCCTTTGGCAGCATGAAGCCCAAGGTGTGGTGCAGGATATGGATTTCCTAGGGCAAAGTGATCAGGTAACCTACAGTAGCCAAAAGGTTTCGGTCTTTTCTTTTCAAAAACAGTCGCTGATTACCACCCTTTCCGACCAGGGAACACCTCTATGGCAATACGAGGTAAAGGGGACCGTGCCCCATGTGGCCAGTAACTCCAGTACTCTGAGGGCCTGCATTACCAATAATCTGGGGGCCCACAGTATAGGCGTCGATGGCCAGGTACGCTGGTCACAGAAATACGCCAAAGGTGAACTGGATCCCTCTGAAATCGATGCCAACTTGGCGGTTAGTGGTAGTGGCACAGTTTTAGTACAACTGACCGATGGCCGCATGTTTGTACTAAGAGGTGAATAAGCTGGCACAGGAGGTGCCGCTTATGAACCAGATAGATCTTTTGGTATTGATCTTCATACTCTTTGGTGGTTGGTTAGGCTCTATGCGTGGCATAGCCCGTAACTTCATTAGCTTTGCCAGCACTATTTTAGGGCTGGCCCTTGCCAGTCTTTATGGCAATAGCTTGGTGGGGTTTTGGTCTCGCCTATTTCAACCCCTATCTATAAGTAACCAATGGTTGCCCCAGTGGGCTACCATGGCCAGCACTAATTCGGTTCACTGGCAACAGGCCGCGCAAGATTGGTTACAACAATTGCCATGGCCTGATAACTTCAAGCAATGGATAGCCACCTCCTGGGAACAACTGGCGGCCAGTGGCGATCTCGCCCAGTGGGGACAAGTTGTGGAGCAGGCCTTTTGGCGTGGCTTGACCAACGTTTGCTCTTTCCTCACCGTAATGGTGTTGACAAAACTGGTGGTTACCTTCTTGGCTAGAATTAGTCTGCGGCTAGCCTATTTTGACAGAGATACGGTGAGCTGGCCCGGCTTTATGATAGGTGCTTTGCAAAGCGCCATCTTGGTTTTTCTGGTGGCAGCTTTAGCCATTCCTTTTATGCTTCTCAGTGAACGAACGACACCTATGCTTTCGCCTTCGTTCACTTTTACTTTTGTTCGGAGGTTGCTAGAGCATTTTATCGTCAGCTAAGGGAGATTCTTATGCAGCTCTTAATTACATTTGATTCTACTCACCATGCCCTCGCCGCCGAAAGCCTGTTGCTGGAGGCCAACCTGACCCCCGATATTCAGCCTATCCCCCGGGAGCTCAGTGCTAGCTGTGGGTTAGCCATCGCTATACCGCAAGCAGTTCGCCAGCAGGCCCTAGAGCTGCTGAGGCAGAATGCCATTAGGTACCGCGCCATCTATCGTGTCCTTTGGCAGGATAAAAATAGGCGAGAGCGTCGTTACGAGGAGGAGGTTTAGCATGGATTGGGAGTGGGAGTCTGTCTTTGTGCAAATAAAAGAGATTCTTTGGTCCGTTTTGCCCGCTTTGGGTAAAATCCTCTTAGTACTGGTGCTAAGCAAATTCTTGCTCAGTATGGCTAGAACGTTCGTGCAAAAGCTATTTTTCCCGGAACGTCGCCGTACCAGCATGGATCCTCAAAAGGCCAAGACCTTAGAGACCCTAATGCAGAGCGGAGTACGTTATTTGATCTATTTCATTGCTGGCATAACCATCCTTTCCACCTTAGGGGTGAAAACTGAATCGGTTTTAGCCAGCGCCGGAATCGTCGGTATAGCCATCGGCTTTGGTGCCCAGAGCCTGGTGCAGGACGTGGTAACTGGCTTCTTTATTATCTTCGAAGATCAGTTCATCGTAGGCGATTATATCGAAACCGCCGGCTTAAGCGGTTTTGTAGAAGAGATGGGATTACGAGTTACCAAGTTGCGAGATTTCAATGGCGTGGTTCATGTTCTGCCCAATAGTAAGATCGGTAATGTGACCAATCACTCCCGTGGCAATCGTACAGCCCTGGTGGAAATAGCCGTACCCTATTCGGCCGATGTTGCTAGTGTACAAGCTGTCTTAGAAGCAGCTCTTGCCGATCTAGCGAAACAACTAGATGCTATTATCGAAGGACCAAAGATATTAGGTATCGTCCGGCTGAGCCCTTCTGAAATGGTGTGGCGCATCTGGGCCCGCACAAAACCCATGCAACACTGGTCGGTGGAGCGGGAAATGCGCAAGGGCCTCAAAATGGCCCTCGACAAAGCGGGCATCGAGCCACCGTATCCACGTACTATCATGCGTCGAGAAGGGAGCGATCAGTAATGCCTATGCAGCTTTTCGTCGGTGATGTGGTAATGCTAAAGAAGCCCCACCCCTGTGGGGGATATAACTGGGAGATACTGCGTACCGGGATGGACTTTCGCATTAAATGTCTTACCTGTGGTCATAGCGTAATGCTGCCCCGCACCCGTTTAGAAAAAGGCATTAAGAAGATTGTAAAACAGGCCCTGGCACCGGAAGCAGAGCAGGAGTAAATCAATAAAATTGCCTACTTGCATTTAGATATGCTATAATAACCGAGTCAATTACCCGCTCCATACAAGCTTATGGGGCCTTATGTCCGTGGGGAGGAGGTGCAATGGAATTGCGACAGTATGAAACAATGTTTATCCTCAAGCCTGAGTTCGATAAAGAACAGGCCCAGGAGGTAGTTAACCGTTTTGTGGAAATCATCCAGAACAACGGTGGTACTATCGAAAAGGTTAGCGATTGGGGTAGACGGCGTTTAGCATATGAAGTTAAGAAGTATCGCGAAGGCATCTATGCTTTGATCAACTTCCAATCGGAAGCTGCTGTGGCTGCCGAGCTAGAGCGTAACTTCAAGATCAGCGAAGATGTTATTCGCTATCTGATCGTGCGTAAAGACGAAGAGTAATATTTCTTATGGGGTGATTTAGTTGTTAAACAAGGTCATCTTGATCGGCCGCTTAACTCGTGACCCTGAACTTAGCTACACTACTTCCGGTATTGCACGACTCCGCTTTTCTTTGGCGGTGGAGCGCAATTACAGCAATCCACAGGGGGAACGCCCTGTAGACTTTATCGATGTGGCCTGCTGGCGCCAACTAGCAGAGACTTGTCACAAGTATTTGCGCAAAGGCCTAATGACGGCTGTTGTAGGTCGTTTAGAAGTCCGTTCGTATGAGGGGAATGATGGCCAAAAGAGGCGTATAGCAGAAGTGGTAGCCGACGAGGTTCGTTTCTTAGAGTGGCCGAAGGATGGTTCAACCAACTCACCCCTAGGACAGAGAAACAGCTTTGAAGATTTCGGTCGGGAGATCGACCTCAACGATGATGAGGATAACGATCTGCCCTTCTAGAGCTTGATAGTTCTTTGGGAGAACTATCAAGGTGAGCCTTTTATAAGGAGGGAAAAAAGTGCGGCGAAGAGGTCGTAAACCCCGCAAAAAAGTTTGCAGTTTTTGCGTGGATAAGGTTACTGAAATAGATTACAAAGAGTTCAACAAGCTAGGTCGCTTCTTGACCGAGCGGGGCAAAATTTTGCCACGACGCATTTCTGGCAATTGTGCCCGCCATCAACGCATGCTTACTCGTGCTATTAAGCGCGCACGTAACATTGCTTTATTGCCATTCACGGCCGAATAAGTTTTTCCTTTATCAGCAGAGGCTGTCCCACTCTTAGGGGCAGCCTTTTGTAGACCTGCAGGAATTCTGCCTCCATTTCCCGAACTGATTAGTCTGGGGGTGGCACGGATGTATAAAGAGAACGACTTTGATATTGGGCGCAATATTAAAGCTATAGAGTGGTTACGAACGGAAATAGTAGTCAACGCTGGCTCGGTCTGTCGGGCCCTGCAGAGCGCGAAAGATGAGCTGGTTATGCAGGCTCTAGCCAATACTATGCTTTCCTGTTATTTGATGGCTCGACGCTTAGGCGTCAGCTTTAGCCGCCTGGAATTGGAAGTGCAAAAGCGCGCTAGGCAAGCCCAGCTAAACAATCATGAGCTAGAGCAATGGTATAATGACTTATCAAATCTAGTTGAGCACCTAGAAGTCAGGAGAAAGAAATGAGGGCTAATGAAAACATACAGATGTTGAAAATCCTAGCTATCTATGCTGTCGGCCTGTTGGTCGGTGCGGTTAGCGGCTTTTTGCCGCTCTTTTCCCTTGTGGCTGGTTATCCAATTTTGTTGGTTCGCCAGCGCATGGGTCTGCCCCAGGCGCGAATTATGGCCTTAGCCACCTTGGTGATTACTTGGATTATCCTCGACCCCCTATCTTTTGTTCTTGTGGGCCTAGGATTGGCCATCGGTTATAGTCTGTTGGAGTGGCGTTCCCCCGACCGGGGCTTAGGTGGTGCCTATAAATTCGGGCTTTTTGGGGGTACAGTTTGGTTAGCCTTAAGCAATTTCTCAGCGCTGTTAATGGAGGAACGTAATCTACTGTCCATTATCAACGATGTGATAACCAAGTCCTTTTCTCTTATGTATGAGAGTATGGCATCCTTGGAAATCTACTCCCCCGAGCAGTTGGAGTTCTTGCAGGAATTTCAAGAGCAAGCCGTTCCCCTATTCAGTAATAACTGGCCCATTATGGCCTTCGTTTTCATCTGTTTAGGCACTACCGCCTGTCTATTACTCTTGGCTCGCTATGAACCGGCAGTGGCGCTGGGCTTAGCCAAATGGCGAGACGCGCGGGCTCCCGGGTGGCTAGCCGTTGCCACCTTCGTTGCCAATGGTCTGCAGCGATTTTCTCCGGCCACCATGCCCTGGTTAGTCCATAACCTTTTGGGCATCGGTAATTTTGTACTTTTATTGTCAGGTTACGCTCTAGTGTTCTTCTACATGCGGCATCTACGTTTCAGCAGGATGATGGGCATCCTTTTCACCGTTTACCTGTTTCTTAGCCCCTGGTTACGCCCCGTCCTGATACTGGTGGGCCTGTTTGATGCCCTCTTCGATTATCGCTACTATGCAAGAACCAAAAAAAGTTCTTAGGAAGGTGAGAAATATGCAAGTTTTGCTTTTAGCAGACGTGAAGGGTGTAGGTAAGAAGGGCGAAATCGTCAATGCCAGCGACGGTTACGCTAGAAATTATCTGTTGCCCCGCAACTTAGCTAAAGAGGTTACACCGGCGGTGTTAAAGGCCGTGGAGCAAGAACAAGAAGCTAAAGCCCGTCGACGGGCACGGGAGGAGCAGGAGGCTGCCGAGCTGGGCGAGAAGCTTAGTAAGCTTACCGTACGTCTCACGGCCAAAGCCGGCGAGAATGGCCGTCTTTTCGGCTCTATTACCAGCAAAGATATCGCCCAAGCCTTAGCACAGCAAAAGGTAAAGGTAGATCGACGCAAGATTGAGTTGAAAGAGCCCATCCGTTCTCTAGGCGTGACCAACGTTCCTGTGCGGATCTATCAAGATACCGTTGTTTCTCTCACGGTTGAGGTTGTCAGCCAGGACTAAACTAGCATAAGGAGGGGAGAGGCTACATGGAAGAGCTGAAACTACCCCCACATAATTTGGAAGCAGAACAGTCGGTGTTGGGTGCCATGCTTATTGATGGCGAGGCCACGCCCATTGTCACCGGCATTTTGCAGCCGGCCCACTTCTATAGAGAAAATCACCGGCAAATTTACGAAACCATGCTGCGCCTTTATGCCAAAGGCGAGCCCATCGACCTCATCACTCTTAGCGATGCTTTAGCCCAACGGGGGATTTTGGAGCAGGTGGGCGATGTCCAATACCTTACCTTGCTGGCCAATATGGTGCCTTCTTCAGCGGTGGTGGGCCACTACGCCCAAATTGTGCAAAGTAAGGCCATTCTGCGCGACTTAATCAATGCGGCACAGCAAATTTCTGCTTCCTGTTACCAACAGGAAGAAGTGGCTACCGTGTTGGAAGACGCCGAGCGCCTAATCTTCCAGCTGAGCCAAAGTCGCGTGCGACGCGACTTTCAAGGTATGCCAGAAATAATCGCCGAAGTTTATGAGCGTATTGCCCAGATGGTACAAAACAAGGGTAGCGTATCCGGCTTGGCCACTGGCTTCCGTGATTTAGATGAGCTCACCTCCGGCTTGCAACCGTCGGATCTGATCATTGTTGCAGCCCGACCCAGTGTGGGTAAGACCGCCTTTGCCCTCAACATAGCCCAAAACGTGGCTATCCGGCAGCAGAAGGCGGTGGCCATCTTTAGTTTGGAAATGGCCAAGGATCAGTTGGCCATGCGCATGCTCTGCACTGAAGCCCGGGTGGACGGGCAGAAGGTTCGTAGCGGTTGGCTCGATGCCAACGATTGGGCCAAAATTAGCGAAGCCAGCGATGTTCTGGCAGAAGCCCCTATTTTCATCGATGATACCCCGGCCATTACAGCTATGGAAATGCGTTCTAAAGCTCGACGCCTAAAACTTGAGCATGATATCAGTCTCATCATCGTAGACTATTTACAGCTGATGCGAGGAGGTGGGCGTACCGAAAGTCGACAACAGGAAGTGGCTGAGATTACCCGTTCCCTTAAAGCCATAGCTCGTGAGCTGCAGGTACCACTAATTGCCCTCTCCCAGTTATCCCGTAGAGCGGAAGAACGGGAAGGGAAACGCCCCGGTTTAGCCGACTTGCGAGAATCGGGTGAAATTGAACAGGCGGCCGATGTGGTGGCTTTCCTATACCGGGAAGACTATTACGACCAAGACACACCTAATCGCAATATCATTGAAGTTATCGTCGGTAAACATAGAAATGGCCCTGTAGGTACCATAAAACTAACCAACCTGCGCCACATTGGTCTCTTTAGTGACCCAGCTCCAGAACCAGCTAACTAGAGGAGTGATCAAGTGAGCCAAAGGTATGATTGCATAATCGTGGGTACCGGTCCGGCCGGTATCTTTGCTGCTTGGGAGCTTTGTCATAACTCCGATCTAAAAATCCTGATGCTAGAAAAAGGGCGGGACATTACGTCCCGCTATTGTCACCTGGCCAATACGGGCCAAAACTGCGTCCATTGTCAGCCATGTGCTATCGTTTCCGGATGGGGAGGGGCAGGCGCTTTTAGCGATGGGAAGTTAACCCTCACCACCGATTTTGGCGGTTGGTTAGACGAATATATCGGGGTAGCTAAATTAAAGGAGCTGATCGATTATATCGATCAAATCTACCTGCAATTTGGCGCTCCGGATAAGGTTCACGGCCTTGATAGCGAACGCATACAGGAATTTCAGCGGCAGGCGGCGGCTGCCGAATTGCAACTCATACCAGCCCAAGTACGACATCTGGGTACCGATCGGGCCTATGAAATACTGGCCCGCATGCGCCATGCCCTGGCAGACCGGGGTGTGGAGGTAAGAACCCTAACTACCGTCAGATCCTTGCTGGTAGAAAACAAGGAAATAAAAGGGGTGGAACTGGCCGACGGCCAGCAAATTTATGCTCGTTACGTTATAACTGCACCGGGACGGGAAGGCTCCGAATGGTTCGCCAAAGAGGCCCAGCG
>MTKW01011784.1_pt1 | contig 11995 bp, 7 predicted proteins | sample 1042761 | NCBI WGS metagenome assembly MTKW01 (sample SAMN06205366, study PRJNA360243) | anaerobic digester metagenome | biome: Wastewater treatment plant; feature: Anaerobic digester sludge; material: sludge; isolation source: anaerobic digester fed with sludge from wastewater treatment plant ...
TGATTCCTCCGCCTAACATTACCAGTGCGCTGCACATTGGCCATGCTATGGATAATGCCATGCAGGATATCATCATCCGGCACAAGCGTATGCAAGGCTACGAAGCCCTATGGATGCCGGGTACCGACCACGCCAGTATTGCTACCCAGGTGAAGATTGAAGAAGCTTTAGCAAAGGAAGGCCTTACGCGGTACGACTTGGGGCGGGAAAAGTTCCTGGAGCGGGCTTGGGCCTGGTATGAGAAGTACGGTGGCGCGATTATTAACCAGTTGAAGAAGATCGGCTGTTCCTGCGATTGGGAGCGCATCCGCTTTACCATGGATGAAGGTTGCTCTAGAGCCGTAAGGGAAGCCTTTGTCAAGCTTTACGATGAAGGTTTAATTTACCGAGGCAGCTATATTACCAACTGGTGCCCCAGTTGCCAAACGGTTATTTCCGATGACGAGGTAGAGCATGAAGACCATGATAGTCACATCTGGCACCTGCGCTATCCCTTGGCCGACGGCAGCGGCTATATTGAAGTAGCTACGACTCGACCCGAAACGATGTTGGGTGATACGGCTGTGGCCGTACATCCTTCTGATGAGCGCTACCAGTCGCTGCTGGGCAAGGAAGTGCTCTTGCCGTTGATGGACCGCCGCATACCTATCGTTGCCGATGACTATGTGGATCCAGAGTTCGGTACCGGCGCGGTCAAGGTAACCCCAGCCCATGACCCCAACGACTTTGCCATCGGTATGCGTCATGACCTGCCCCATGTGGTTGTCATCGGTAAGGACGGCAAGATGACGGCCGAGGCGGGAAGATATGAGGGTTTAGACCGGTATGATGCACGGAAGGCGGTTATAGCAGATTTAGATAGCGGTGGATATTTGGTCAAGACCGAACCCCATCAGCACGCGGTGGGCCACTGCTATCGTTGCCATAGCGTCATTGAACCTCTGGTTTCGCTGCAATGGTTCGTCAAAATGGAGCCTTTGGCTAAGCCGGCCATCGAGGCAGTGCGCCGAGGCGACACCCGTTTTGTGCCTGAACGCTTCGCCCGCATCTATTATCACTGGATGGAAAACGTGCATGATTGGTGTATTTCCAGGCAGCTGTGGTGGGGCCACCGTATTCCTGTCTGGTACTGCCAAAATTGTGGCGAAGTGATGGCAGCCGTAGAAGAACCCGCCAGCTGTAGCAAGTGTCAATCGGACCGGCTGCAGCAAGATCCGGATGTGCTTGACACCTGGTTTAGTTCGGCCCTCTGGCCCATGTCTACTTTAGGCTGGCCCGATGAGACTCCGGAGCTGGACTATTTCTTCCCGACTAATGTACTAGTCACCGGCTACGATATCATTTTCTTCTGGGTGGCCAAGATGATCTTCACTTCGCTCCACTTTAAGGATCAGGTTCCCTTCTCTGACGTACTGCTTCATGGCCTGGTCCGCGATGGCGAGGGGCGCAAGATGTCTAAGTCGTTGGGTAACGGCATCGACCCCTTAGAAGTGATTGAGCAATACGGAGCCGACACTCTGCGCTGGAGCTTGTTGGCCGGTACCACCTTAGGCAACGATACGCGTTATTACCAGGAGAAAATTGAAGCGGCTCGCAACTTTGCCAATAAGCTATGGAATGCTTCCCGCTTTGTGCTCATGAATTTAGGGGACTTCCGGGCGGAGGAAATTGATATTGAGCACAATCTGGAGCTGGCCGACCGCTGGATACTGAGTCGCATTAACCAGGTAACTAAGGAAGTAAGCCACTTCCTCGGCGTCTATAATTTTGGTGAGGCAATGCGCAGCCTCTACGAATTCACCTGGAACGAGTACTGCGATTGGTATATCGAGATCGCCAAGAGTCGCCTCTATGGCGAAGACGAAAGGGCTAAAGCAACGGCTAGATCGGTCTTGGCCCACGTGTTGGAGCAGACGCTACGCCTATTGCATCCCTTTATGCCTTTCATCACGGAGGAAGTATGGCAACACTTGCCTCAGACTGGCGAAAGCATCATGATTGCTCCATGGCCTAGCTATCAAGAGGATTTAGAGGACAAAGAGGCGGAGCAGGCCATGAATATGGTGATGGATGCTATCAAGGCAGTGCGCAACATTCGTGCCGAACTGGGTGTAGCCCCCAGTAGGCGGGTGGAATGCTTTATTCACGCCGCCGGTGAGGCGGAACAGGCACTGCTGGAGCAGGTGGTTCCCTATTTCAATAAACTGGCAGGTATCTCCCAGGTAACCATTGGGCGCTTCGGCGATGCTAAACCTCCTAAGGCCATGTCGGCGGTTGTTAGTGGTGCTGAACTCTATCTACCGCTCAGTGGGCTAATCGATATCGCTCAAGAGATTAAGCGCCTACAGGCCGAGCTGGAAACCCTCAACCAAGAGGTTTTGCGGGGAGAGAAGAAGTTGGCTAATCCGGGCTTCGTCAATAAGGCGCCGGCAGAAGTTGTGGAGAAAGAGCGACAAAAGCTAGCCGACTGGCAGCAAAAGCGCCAGCGGGTGGAGGAACGGTTAAAAGAGCTGCAGGGCTAGACTCTGCGTCATGGTTAAGGGGGCTGTCGCAAGACAGCCCCCTATTTTTGTATTCCGGTGGGCCGTGGTCATACTAGAGCGCTTTTGCCCAACCTCTGTCGGAATGAGCTCAGTTCGCCAAGGGGCAGCAACGGCACTCGCCGGCTGCTTTTCCTTGGTTCTCACTGTAGCGGTCGAAAGTGGGCAATTGTTGTGCCATCGCGTAGGACAGCGATGGCCTTTATAGCGTCTTCCCCTGGTGGCCGATAGTAACAGACACGGGCCCGGGCCGGGTGTTTACCCGTAAAGTCAGAGATAATCATTTGGTCTTTCCAGTGGCAGGTAATGCCATCCTCGGCCAACTCCTCCTCTATTTTGTCGCAGGTGGCCAGGGCATCGGGGTAATAAAAGGCTTCTGCCTCCAGATCACTTTGGTTGACCAGGATTTCAGCCAACTCGTCGAGGTCCTGAAAGCGAACGGGCTGCTTTTTTCCCCTAAAGTGGCCACTGCCGCCTACCCCGGGCTGGTAGCTCTCGATATGGAACTTGAACTCCTTCAGATCCCAGTTCTCCAGCTGCTGGCCTTCCCGGGCCTTAAGGGCTTCCAGGGAAAGATTAATTGCCGGGTATTCCAAAGTTTAGCACCCCCTTTTGTCCTAGCTTGCCCTGAAAGGGAAAAACTTAGGATTTTTTGCGGCTGCTCAGGACAAAATATGTCAGGAACGAATTATGGGGAGGAGATGCGCTTTGGTCAGAGACTACGTTAGTCTTGTTCGTCACCCGGACAACGCGGCACTGTTTCAGGCGGTGGAAATGTCAATTTTGGCGGCTCAGAGTGACTTACCGCTACACATTCATGCGGAGGGCTTGCGCGGTACAGGTAAAACCAGTATCCTACGAGCCGCCAAAGGTATTGTCCCGCGGATAGAACGGATAAAGGGTTGTATGTATAATTGTGATCCTCAGGCTCCCCATTGCCCCGAACACGCCTCCTTAGGGGCCGTCGAGATAGCCGAGATTGGCACCGAATGGATACCGATGCCCTTCCTGGAGATTTCCCACTCTGCTAAAGTAGCTACTGTTGTAGGTGGTATCGATTTAGAGAGGTTGGTAAGTCGCGCCCATCCGGAAGCAGCTCTCTTGCCAGGCACTCTGGCGCAAGCCCACCGGGGCATCGTCTTTGTCGATGAGATCAATCGCTTGGCCGATACCTCGCCCGAACTGGCCGATATTCTGCTAGACGTGATGGGGACTAAACCAGGACGATTACAAATAGAAGATCCGGGATTGCCAAAAGTCGAGATTACTAGTTTAGTAACTGTTTGGGCCGCATCCAACCCCGATGAGGACCCGGGTCCCCTAGAAGGTATTAGACGCCAGCTGGCGGACCGCTTTGACCTCTGTGTCGGCGTTAAACGCCCCACCAGCCATGCCACCTTGATGGCTATTTTGCAGCCAGGGCAGGACAATGCAACGCAAATAGAGAAGGGGCGGCAGGCTATTGCATCCCGCTTAGCCAGTGGGTTAGAACGGTTATCGCGACTTGAAATCGGCACCGACATACTATCCTTCTTGGCCGAAATGTACCTTGATCAAGGGTTAGAAAGCTTGCGGGCGCTAGAAGCCATAACCCTGGCAGCCAAGGTACATGCGGCTTTGGTGGGTAAGGAGCAGGTAGATAAGTCAGATTTGCAGGTGGTAGTTCCTCTGGCCCTTAAACATCGGGCGGCCCCCCATGTAATAGCCGATATTATGGAATGTCTAAGCAATAAACCGCAAGAAAAGCCGGTAGAACTGGAGGAGGTAACTCAGGTTACCATGGAGGCGGGGGGTCAGAACCGAGGTTTTCTGAGTCGCCTTTTTGGTTCACTGCGTGAGCAGGAGGCAGAAGAGAAGAAGGGAGCCCTTTCCGTATCTACACCGATGGCCATGCCACCCCGCAGTGAAGAAAGTCGACCTGCTATGGTGGAGAGCAGCTTACTTAATCCAGAGTTAATAACCATAGTGGCCCCGCCCAACGTGGCGAAGCCGTTGACTGAGGTGGCAGAAAGGCGATTGGTTATGGGTGAGGCGGAGTTGGGACGTGATAAGTAACGTCTATTTCACAAAACAACGGGACTTGCTGCGCCATCTCAGGTCCGACGCCGGTTGCCGTGTGGGTGAGGCAGCCGTTTGTAGCCGCAAGGTTCATATGGTCGATCCCTACCATCCGGAAATCGTCACAGTGGTAAGTAATGCCGATGCGGGGCAAGTCTTTTACAAACGCCATAAAATTGGCGAGATAATTCATGTGGACGTCTTTCATGCGGTGGGACCAATTAGGCCTCAAGGTGTTGCCCAGGCGGTAAGACGCGGGCTAGAGTATTACGCCCAACATGTCAGCTTGGAGCGGGGCTATGAGGAAGCCAAGAATCTACACCTATTGGCCCACCTTTTTGATGTGCAGACCGGTACTGGCGGTGGGCGGGTCACCGGCTCCCAACAATTTGGGCAAAAGGAGTCGGTAAAGAAGGCCCACCTAAATCACGTTCACCTTAGCGGTAAACTGGGCGATCACGATTTGGCCGCAGTTTTCTTTATTGTCGCCGCCGTTGAGCGGGAGATCATACGTCAGGGCCTGGAGTTGCGTCGTATTGAGCTGCTACAGCATGAAGAGAACCAGTTTAGCGGTCAATATGAGGATCTTTCCCCGTACACGGCCTTCACCGATACTTTTCTGCGCGAACAACCCCTATTGACCGACGATCAGGCCTACGGTTACGAACTGGCTATGGTAGCTGATATTATGGAGAACTTGGATGATCTGCAGGACCTAAGCCATATCTTCAAAGAAGTGCAGGCAACTGGCCGAATGCCCTACTGGGGGTTCCACGAAGCCCATCTGCAAGACACTTGGATTAAGGTTGAGGGTTACGGTCTGGTTTCCCGGCAAGGTAATCGCTATCGATTGACCGAGGCGGGGATGGAGTTAAGTCGCCGGCTATTGGTAAACGCCCGGGAGATAGAAACCAGCTTACGCCAACAGAGTATCCTGAGGGCGAAACAAGTGGGTAAGAGTGCGGGTAGTCTTGGTGCTGCTTATCAGACAGAAACGGTGCGCCGAGGTGTTGCCCGCCGCGCGATAGTTGAGCATAGAGGTGAATTCCTGGCCGTAAGCCCCACTATTACTAATGCACTCATGAGGCAAGGGGGGGCAAGAAAGCAGCCGTGGGACATTAGGCAAGAGGACCTGCGCTTTGAACAGCGGCAGGCCAGGAGCAGTATCGACATTTGTCTCCTGCTAGATGCGTCCGCCAGCATGTTGGGTAGACGGATGAAGGCGGCCAAGAATCTGGCGGAGCATCTGGTGCAGAACAGCCGCGACCGCATTTCGGTAATAACCTTCCAGGAACAAGCAGTGAATGTGGTGGTGCCCTTTACCCGCAATCGTCTATTAATTAGACGTAGCCTAGACACAATCAAACCCGGGGGGCTGACCCCCTTAGCTGCCGGGTTACGTAAAGCCACCGATCATATCCGATCCCAGTGCCGTCGCCCCGGCCTGTTATTGCTGATCACCGACGGTATTCCGACCTTAGGTGAAAAGGAAGTTGATCCACTGCAGGATGCGCTGATAGCAGCGCGCGATTTTCGAGCCCAAACCGGTTTTCACCTCTGCTGCATCGGCCTCCAACCTAATCACAATATATTGCGTAAAGTGGCCAGCGAAGCCGCCGGTAGCTTACACATTATCGATGAACTGAATACAGCCAGCCTGTTACGCATTGCTACCAGCGAGCTGAGTAGGGCTGGACAATAACCAAAAGACCAGCGTCGGCTGACGCTGGTCTTTATGTATGTAGCTATTACTTATTCAGTTTGAATGCACCAATAGCCGCTTGTAGCTGATTGGCCAGCTGGCTGAGGTCATTGGCCGCCTTACTAATCTGTAGAATTTGTGACGTTTGCTCCTGAGAGGCAGCCGTTACCTCCTCTGCTGAAGCCGCACTCTGGGTGGAGACGGCACTCACATTGTGGATAACCTGTACAACCGATTGGGCGTGCTCCAATAAAGCCTCCAGCCCCGCGGTGATTCCAGCCACTTGATTATCGGTCTGTTCGATGGCGGCGCTGATATTATGGAATGAATCAGCGGTCTGCTGCACTGCCGAACGGGCGTTAGCCGCAGCCTGGCGGCTGGCATGCATTTCTTGCACAGCTTGTTCGGTCCCTTGCTTGACCCGCCTAATCAGGTCGGCAATCTCCTTTGTGGAATTGTCGGTTTGCTCAGCTAAGACCCGTACCTGTTCAGCCACCACGGCAAATCCTAGGCCATGCTCACCAGCGCGGGCCGCCTCCACAGCCGCATTCAGGGCCAGGAGATCGGTTTGTCCGGAGATGCCACCAATGATCTCTACAATGCGACCGATTTCTTCCGAATAGGTATTCAGNNTCGTCTACCACCAACAGGGCTTGCCGAGCCATTTCTTTGACCTGCCCACTTACTTCGCCAGCTTTAGTAGCTTGGTCCAACATACTCTTCGCCGATGCGGCCATCTCTTCTACCAGGTTTGTGCCTTGACCCGCTTCTTCTGCCAAACGAGCGGCGCCGGCTGCTACTTCTTGAATGGTTGCACTTACCTGTTCAGTTACGAAACCGGCTTCCTGAGCGTTAAAAGCCAGGGTTTCAGAGGCTGCCAGCAATTCACGGGCGGCGTTTTCCATCCCTCCCACCAGCTGGCGTGGGTTGCGTACCATCGCATTAAAGTTCTGGGCAAGAACTCCCAGCTCGTCTTTTGTAGCCACCTCCACCTGTTGGTCCAGTTGACCGCTGGCTAAAACTGATGTGGCTGCCGATAGACGGGTTATTGGATTTACTAGTGTGCCCGAGTAGAAATAGACTATCGCACCCGCAGCTAGCAAGCAAACTAGTCCTACTAGGATAAGGTTATTGTTGCCAGTAAGCTGAGCATAGGTTGCATCTTTGGTTGGAATGAGATGGGTCAGTCCCCATTCGGTGCCGACCACCGGGGTGTAGGAAATCAGATAGTCGGTTCCATCCAAAGCGAAGGCAGTAACCCCCGACTTGCCAACAAGAGCTTCCCTATAAGCATCGCCGATGGCACCATGTCTTACCCCTCTGCGGGCGTCACCTTGCATGATGATGCTGTCGTCCGAACTGAGCACCGTTTCACCGGCTTGGTTGATGACCATCAGCTGGCCACCAGCTTCTGCTAACCAATCGGTAAGAGGTTGCAGATTAACCAAGTAGCCGAAGATACCAGCAATCTCACCTTCATCGCCCTCGATGGTTGACCAGATAGGCATTTGCCAGTATCCATCCTCGTGCAACAATGGATTAGCTACGCCCGCCGTTAGCTCGTTCAGCGGCTGGGCGGTCAGGCCCTCCCAGGTAGCCCCTGATGTAAGAACCTGGTCGTCCAGTCGTAAGAATGCCCCGCTTAGGTTCGCATTGGCTGCCAGCAAGCATTCGAGATCCTCGGTTGTTAGCTGAGTTGGCGTCTTAAGGGTAAGGGTATGGCGCAGCTGATTTTGGTATCCGGCAATCCGTAGCTTCAGTTGATCGGCCAGAGCGTTGGTATTGGCCAGCGCCTCTTCCCGCACAATGAAGGCCAGGGTGTTGCTGACAGTCTTGCTGAGGGAAACGGCCACCGCTATGATAGCGATTGAAATTAGCACTATGACCGCTAGTGTCATGCGATTACGTAAGCTGCCCAATTTAGCGCTTTTGCTCATGTTGAAACCTNNNCGACCGAAACAGGACTTTGCAGGAGATTGGACCGGTGAAGGTGAATCTTCTATAGCGGAAGAGGTGAGCTATTTTGCTTGAGGAAAGAGCAGAAGCCGTTTGGCAGATTAAAGAAAGAGAGCGAGAGTTGGCCCGAGCAATAGCACCGAATTTCGGTCTGCATCCGGTGGCGGCCGAGGTAATGTTGCAGCGGGGTATCAGAGAAGCAGCGGCAATGCATCGCTTTCTCTATCCCGATTTAAGTCATCTCCATGATCCCGGGTTGCTACCGGATATGGAGAGGGTAGTGGAGCGCATTCGTAAGGCTATAGAGCTGGAGCAAGCAATAGCTATCTATGGCGACTACGATGCCGATGGTCTAACGGCCACTGCTCTGTTGGTGAGCTACTTTCGGGATTTAGGTATAGACGTGAGTTACTATATCCCCCAGAGGCTAGAGGAAGGTTATGGGCTACACAAAGAAGCCATTAATGAGTTGGCCCGACGGGGGGTTCGATTGCTGATCACGGTGGACTGTGGCATAAATGCCCAGGAGGAAGTGGCCCTAGCCAAGGAACTGGGCATGGATGTGATAATCACAGACCACCATACGCCCGAGGTCGCCCGCCTGCGGGAGGCCTTTGCCACCATTAACCCGAAATTGACCGATGATTATCCCTTTAGGGAGTTGGCTGGGGTAGGGGTGGCTCTCAAACTGGTGCAAGCCCTAGGGGGGCTTGCAGCGGCAGCAAGATACTTAGACCTGGCTGCTTTAGGTACCATCGCCGATGTGGTTCCGCTGCTGGATGAAAACCGGATTATTGTTCGTTTTGGCCTAGACGCAATGGGCACCAGCCAGCGGCCAGGTATTAAAGCCTTGTTGAAAGCCGCCGCCGTGGAGCCGGCGAAGCTCAGTGCCGGCCAGGTGGCCTTCACCATTGCGCCTCGCCTAAATGCGGCCGGTCGGTTAAATGAGGCCCATGTGGCCATGGAGCTGCTATTGACCACCGATTTTGCCTTGGCTGCCTCGTTGGCCGAAAAGCTGGAGGTCTTTAATGCCCAGCGACAGGCAGTAGAGCAACGGATATTTGACGAGGCAGATGCTATGATTTCCCAGTTGGCTGCGGAAGAGGGCTGGTTTATCCTTCTGGCCAAAGCCGACTGGCACCCGGGGGTCATTGGTATTGTGGCTTCCCGCCTAGCCGAGCGCTATCATAGACCAACTATTCTCTTGGCCATTGAAGGGGAGCAAGCGCGAGGCTCGGGACGAAGTGTTTCTGGCTATGATTTGGTGGCCAGTCTGGCCGAGCATGCCGATCTGTTGTTGGCCTACGGAGGGCACCGGGCGGCGGCGGGACTCACTGTGGCCACTGACCAAATTCCGGCCTTGCGGGCGGCGCTTAACGCCCATGTTCAAGCGCACCTTACTGCTGATCAACTGCGACCCCATATCTATCTCGATGGGGAACTGGATCCGTCAGAGATTACCCTGGATTTAGTCTCATCACTAGAAAAGCTGGGGCCTTACGGGGCGGGAAATCCGGAGCCGGTGTTTTGCAGCAAGCGCTGGCATATGCAACGGGCCTGTCCTTTAGGCAAAGAGGGCAAGCATGTAAAACTAGAACTTAATGGTGGCGGGCTACCTTGGGAAGTGACGGCTTGGCGTCGTGGCCAAGAACTGGCGGAATTCAGCCGGACCCAGTGGCTCGATATCGCCTATACGCCACAGATTAACCATTGGAATGGGCGGGACCGGTTGGTGCTGAACCTGAGGAGCTGGCGACGTCCCGACCCCGATGAGACTATAGCGGTCTACGATGCCCGTTTCCTTCTAAATCGGGAATCCTACTTGCAGGGATTATGGGGGCAGGAACGGACAGTTCTGGTGCTGTTTTGGCCGGCCTTTAGCTTGGCGACCTGGCCCAAATTACAGTCTACCCTGGTCGAGCAACCACCCCTTTGGCAATCGCCCCAACCACTATACCTGCGGCAAGTGGAGGGACGCTGGCAAGCGGTAGGTCATCACTCCTTGCCGGAGGCATGTGATCTGGTCTGGCTTGATGTACCCCATGGCCTACCTAGCTTGCGACGTTTGGTCGCCGACTTGGGCGAGAGCCTCTACCATCACCGAATCCACCTATTGTATAATGTGAATGACATTGACCGCATCTATGGCTTTTTAGTGGAGAATTGGCCCAACCGTTCAGCCCTAGCCACGCTTTATCGCGGCCTGAAGACGGTGGAACGGCGTCGGTGGCGCTGGGAGGAAATCCGCCGCATTATGCAGGGCGACGGGTTCTTGGGGCTACCCGATCAGATAAACTTTCATCTGCGCGTATTGAATGAACTGGCGATAGCCGAGTATGCATGTACCAGTGAGGGGGTGACGGTGAATTGGTTGCCTGAGCCGGTAGAGCGTCAACAGCTCACCAACTCTCGCACCTTTGTGCAGGCTCAGGACGAAGTGGCCGCGTTTGCGGAAGCGAGAAACTGGCTCCGTGGGCCCGATGCCGGTAGCATTATTGCTCGCAACCTACGCAGCTTGATTTCCGCCCCCGTTTCAGGATAAACTTTTTTTGCCCAGTCTAGATGCTGGAGAAGGAGGCCGTTTGATGAATCTGTATGATAAGATCCGTGACATCCCTGACTTTCCGCATGAAGGCATAATATTCCGTGACATAACTCCTCTGTTGCAGGATGCAGCCGCCCTCAAACAGGCGATTGACACCCTGAAGGAAAAACTAGAGCCCTATGATTTTGATGTAATCGTGGCCCCTGAGGCACGGGGCTTTATTCTTGGCGCACCACTAGCCTATAGTTTAGGTAAGGGATTTGTCCCGGCCCGTAAGCCGGGAAAACTACCAGGCAAGACTCGACGCATGACCTATGAGTTGGAATATGGCACCGATGCTCTAGAAATTCATGCCGATGCCATTGCCCCTGGCCAGAAGGTGCTGGTGCTGGATGATTTGCTGGCCACCGGCGGGACCATAATATCTACTATTAAATTGGTCGAGGCGGAAGGCGGGGAAGTTGTGGCAACAGCTTTCCTTATTGAACTCCTTGACTTAAACGGGCGCGAGCTATTGGAGAAGTACCCGGTGATCTCACTGCTACAATACTAAGGGGGATCGCACGGTAAACAAGAGGATGAGATTATGTTTCCACCAGAATTACTCCCTTTGCTGGAGAAAGTGCAAAGCTATAACAAGCAAGCCGATTTCCTAAGAATTGAGCAGGCCTATCTTTATGCTGCCCGCGCCCACGCCGGGCAGCTACGCGCATCTGGGGAAGATTATATTATCCATCCACTTGGCGTCGCCGTTATTTTGGCGGAGATTGGACTAGACACGGATACCATCGTTGCGGCCCTACTGCATGATGTGGTGGAAGATACGGATGCCACTTTGGAAGAAATAGAGAAGATGTTCGGTTCCACTGTGGCCAGCCTGGTCGATGGGGTGACTAAACTTAGCCGGCTGGAAGACTTAAATCGGCAGGAGCGACAGGCGGAAAATCTACGCAAAATGTTCCTGGCCATGGCCGAGGACTTGCGGGTAATTTTGATCAAACTGGCCGACCGGCTTCACAATATGCGTACCCTTCATTATCGACCGCCGGAAAAACAGAGGGAAACGGCCTTAGAAACTAGGGATATTTTTGCCCCTTTAGCCGGCCGACTGGGAATTAGCCGTATCCAATGGGAATTGGAAGACGTAGCTTTTCGCTACCTAGAACCGGAGAGCTATCGTGAGATAGCCGAATT
>MTKW01001250.1_pt1 | contig 11983 bp, 10 predicted proteins | sample 1042761 | NCBI WGS metagenome assembly MTKW01 (sample SAMN06205366, study PRJNA360243) | anaerobic digester metagenome | biome: Wastewater treatment plant; feature: Anaerobic digester sludge; material: sludge; isolation source: anaerobic digester fed with sludge from wastewater treatment plant ...
TGAATTCTTAGAAAAAAACAATTGTAAATATTTCTGTATAAATAAGTATATTATCCTCTTGATTAATGATTGTGAGGGAAGTTAATGCTTTATAACTTTACAATAATAGCAAACAGCCTCAGCTCGATTAGATATTGGGCTGAGGTTGTTTGCTGGGCACCGGCCACAGACGATAACTTGGTATTGTATACACTAAGATAAACACTTGCAAATAACCAATCGTATATCCTCATAAGTGATTTCTTGAGGCAATGCTTCTTTGATAGGCTTTAATTTTTCTGTTCCAACTTTCTCAATCACTTGTATAATCTTCTTTTCCTTCTCAGGATCAATAAACCTTGACCAATCAATGCTTTTGCCTTTTTTTTCACATCTTGCTAAGTGATTAATTATTGTGTTTTCTGTGAGATTTCTTTGCTGTGCTATTTCTTCAAGAGGCAATCCTTTAAGATAGCAGCTGTAAGTCTGTTCATAGCGGTCAATTTTAGTATCCTGCAGTCTATCTATAGAACTGGCAGCTATTGTATTATTTGCTATATGGCCCCTAAGCTCACTGACATCCAAACCTTCTTCCCGGATGTATTCATTTATCAGATTAAGAAATTCTTCACCATAGCTTTCGTATTTTTTCCGGCCTACACCTCTTATTTTGAAGAATTCCTCTTGGTTTCGAGGCATATATGCAGCCATTTCCTTTAAGCTCAAGTCATGAAATATTATGTATGGTGGAAGGTCTTTTTCTTGGGCTATTGTATACCTTAGCTCTCTAAGTCGCTCAAATAGCTGTTTATCAAAGTTTTCATTGATTTGATCCGGAGATAATCCATTTGCCGTCTTAGATGTTTTTGATTTTAGCAACAAATCTTTTTTATGATAGAACTTTACCTTACCTTTTAATATTTCCCAGGACATATCAGTGAGTTTTATGACGGGAAATTTATCGGCAGTTATGTGAATGTACCCCTGAGAGATTAAGGTCATTATCATTTCTTTGATTGCATCATTGCGGTATTCCTGCATAATACCATATGTAGAAGTTTTATCCAGACCCCATTCCAATACCTTCTTATTCTTTGAACCCCTTAGAACCTGTATAACGGTATTTATCCCATAGCTTTGATTGACTCTATATATACATGACAATATTTTTTGAGCTTCTATGGTTACGTCCACTCTTTCCGATTGATCCAGGCAGTTGCTGCAATTATTACAGCTCTCTTGTTGTGCATCTTCACCGAAATAGATTAGTATCTTGTTTCTGAGGCAATCATCAGTATGGCAATAATCTACCAAGTACTGGAGATTTTCATACATGGCAGTCTCACGCTCAGGAGAAAGGTTTTCGCTTTGAATTAGAATCTTTTGTTTTACTATATCGGCAGGAGAGTACATTAAAACACAGTCACTTTTTTCCCCGTCCCTGCCTGCTCTGCCTGCCTCCTGATAATAAGCCTCCATATTTTTAGGCATATTGTAATGGATGACAAATCTTACGTCAGGCTTATCTATTCCCATGCCAAAGGCATTTGTGGCAACGATTATCCTGGTCCTGTCAAGCATGAAATCATCTTGGTTTTTTTGCCTGATATTCGAGCTCATCCCCCCGTGATACCCAACAGCAGAGATGCCATAGCTTTGGAGTTTGTTTGCTAATGATTCCACGATTTTCCTAGTGGCACAGTATATTATTCCTGGGTCACTCACATAATTGTTTTTTAGGTAATTTAGTAAGTATGAGAACTTGTTGCTGGGTTTTGCGACTTGGTAAAACAGATTTGGCCTGTCAAACCCTGTTATGACTTCCAGCGGATTTTTAAGGCCTATTAAATTCTTTATCTCTTCCACAATTTCTCTTGTGGCTGTAGCCGTGAATGCCGCCACAGTGGGCCGGATGTGGAGGAAGTTAATGAATTTCGGGATTTCCAGATAGCTGGGTCTAAAATCATGGCCCCATTGGCTTATACAGTGAGCCTCGTCAATGGCTACCAGGGAAATTTTAATATCCTTTGCCAGGTTTAAAAATAATTTCGTATTTAGGCGTTCCGGTGCCACATATACTAGTTTGAACTTGCCATTTCGTATCCCATCAATCCTTGTGATAAATTCCTCGTAATCAAGGGTGCTGTTAATAAAAGTTCCCGCTAAACCCATTTCGTCCAAAGAATCTACCTGATCCTTCATTAAGGATATAAGCGGTGAAATAACTATAGTTACACCTTCTAAAATAGTTGCAGGCAATTGATAGCAAAGAGATTTACCTCCACCTGTGGGCATTATCCCTAAAACATCCCTGCCGGCAAGGATTGCACTTACCAACTTCTCCTGGCCCTTCTTAAAATTATCATAACCAAAATAGGTCTTTAATACTTCATAGATACCCATAAGTTCACCTCATCCTGGCTAACATTGTATCAAAACATATGCAGGTGCTTCAATATACCCTTACAAAGATTGTTCCTGATATTGCCTCACCTTACAAGGTATTGTGTATCAATAAATATGCTTCTTTTTCAATTAAGCTTTTATGCGAAGATTGTTCTTGTATTCCACAACTTACTGTTTGCTCGAGCTCTAAACAATAGAGAATTCGGGAGCTTTCTTTATTTTTAAAGTAAATCGGAAATTGAGCCATACTTTTCAAATATTAAAATAGTAAATTTTTCTATAAAATATCTCGTAGCACTTAATTAATTAAGGCCTTTATTATTTTTGCTAAAATATTAAAAAATACCTGTTTATCCGGAATTTTCCCGGCATAATAGAGCAGTTTTACAAAATTATAACAAAGTCCTCACAGTTTTTTCAAAATTATGTTTTAAAATATTTATTGAATATATTGGTAAATAAAAAAGGAAGGTGATGAAATTTTGTCAAATTCATCGGAGTTTACAGCTCTTAATCTAAAAAAAGTTGGTAAAGTTATACTACTATCTGTACTTATTTGGTCATTTTTTTTGGGCACATCTTATGGCGCCGGGCAGCTGTCCCTTTCTACTCCCTATCCCGGGATTTCGGCTCAACCGGGAAGCAGCGTAACATTTCCACTTACCGTAAGCGGGACAGGATTTGTAGACCTTGAAGTGACTGCAACACCTTCTGGTTGGACTGCGGGAATTTTCGGTGACGGAATGAAAATTCACAGGGTTTATGTGCCCACAAATGACTCGGCAGAAGCAGAACTTAGGGTTCAGATTCCTTCTGAGGCCAAAAGCGGCGACTATAGCCTGTCGGTAGAAGCATCCAGAAGCGGGCGAGCTAAGCTTTTACTGAATATAAGAATCGATGCTGATGCAAGCGGTTCTGACAAAATTGAGGTCCAATACCCTTCACTTTCTGGCCCTGATACGGCAACCTTCAGTTTCAGGGGGACACTTTATAACAACAGCGGTCGCGCTCGCTTCTACAGCCTTGGAGCTAATGCTCCTGAGGGCTGGCAAATATCTTTTAAGCCCGCTTACCAAAATAACCAGATTACCAGTTTGAGTTTGGAGCCGGGGAAATCCCAAGATCTTGATATTACCGTGCAGCCTCCTAAGGGAGTTAAAGCCGGAAAGTATACTATAACAACAGCGGCGGTACATGGCAGTGAAGTGGCCAAAGCTGATTTAGAGGTGGTGATTTCAGGCACCTATCGCCTTGAACTTTCTACACCTACAGGGCGATTGAATGCAGACCTGACAGCCGGACGAAAAGGATCATTGACTCTTGAACTTGAAAATAAGGGCAGTGCTGATTTGCAGACAATAAATCTTTCCGCTTCTGCTCCACCGGGATGGGCAGTTACCTTTGAGCCTGAAAAGATTGAGCGGATAAAGAGCGGGGAAAAGAAGCAGATTACCGCTTTTATTACCCCCGACGGCAAGGCCATTGCCGGCGATTATGTGCTTAGCATTAATGCTTCAGCCAGTGAGACCTCTGAAAATGCTGACATCCGGGTAACAGTTCATACCTCTACTCGATGGGGCTTGGTGGGAGCATTCATAATAGTAGGGGTAATATCATGGGTGGCCTGGACCTTTAAAAAATATGGGCGGCGATAAAAATGCATGACCGAATAATGATAGAAACTCAGGAACTTACAAAGGTTTATGGCTCAATAACCGCCGTGGATCATCTGAATCTAACAATATCTAAAGGTGAAATATTTGGTTTGCTGGGACCTAACGGCGCCGGGAAAACCACCACCATACTTATGCTTATGGGCCTCTCTGAGCCTACTTCCGGCAGTATAAGAGTAGCCGGGTTAGATCCCGTACGTCAGCCCCTTAAGGTAAAGGCAATGGTAGGATACATGCCCGACAACATGGGGTTTTACAGTGATATGACCGGCAGGGAAAACCTGTTTTACACTGCAAGATTAAATGGTATTTCGCCGGATAGAGCAAATAATTTGATTGAAGAACTGATGGTTAAAGTAGGTCTTGAAGATGCATCAAATCGTAAAGTTCGAGAGTATTCCCGAGGAATGCGTCAACGTCTTGGTGTAGCAGATGTGCTTTTAAAAGACCCTGAGGTGATCTTTCTCGACGAACCTACACTAGGCCTTGACCCTGAGGGAACCTCTGAACTGTTGGATATAATACTGGAATTGGGGAAAAAAGAGGGAAAGACTATTTTGATATCCTCTCATCTTCTCCACCAGGTCCAAGCTATTTGCGACAGAGTGGGGATCTTTGTTAAAGGTAAGTTAGTTGCTGTTGGCAGTATTTCCGATCTGGCAAAAGATATGGGAAGTGAGCAGGTAATTGAACTTAAAGTAAGTCCCAGATCGGCTTTTCCCACTGATGTAATAAAGGCTATGTCAGGTATTAATTCCGTAGAAACTCGAGAAGATATGATAGTTGTGAAAGGACAAGGCTCGGAACTTGCCCCAAAAATAGTTAAGGAACTTGTAGCAAAGGATATAGATGTATATCATATAAAAATTCGCGGCTCTGATCTTGACGATATATACCATCGTTATTTCCAAGAAAAGGAGGCGAAGGTCCATGCTTAAGTTAAAGTTTTTAGATAAATTAATCGGATCGTTTCAAAAAAACTCCGGACATACCTTTGATAAAGGCGACATCAACAGTTTGGAAACGGTGTTTTTGAAAGAGTTGTCTGATCAACTTTCCAGTATAAGGTATGTTATTCTGTTTTCGTTGATAGCTCTTACAGGGGTGGTATCTTTTTACTCGGCAGCCTCAAATATAAGAGCCGCCACTGAAGATTCAGCAGCAAATTTTATTTTAATTCGTCTATTTACCACCGCCGGAACTTCCCTCCCATCCTTTACATGGTTTCTTTCACTGTTGGGACCCTTGGTAGGTATTTCTATGGGCTTTGATGCCATCAACGGGGAACAAAACAGCGGGTCTTTGACCAGGCTCTTGGCACAGCCCATATACAGAGATGATGTTATCAACGGTAAGTTTCTTGCCAGACTCTTTGTGCTGATCCTAATGACACTGGCTTTAGGTGGTTTTGTAGCAGGCATGGGCATTCTCCTGACAGGGGTGCCGCCCACCGGAGAAGAGATTTTGAGGCTCTTGCTGTATCTTGCCATAAGCATAGTGTATATGGCATTTTGGTTGGCTTTGGCCATGCTGTTTTCCCTTATTTTTCGTCAAACAGCAACATCGGCTCTGTGCGGAATTGCCTTATGGCTTTTCTTTTCCATCTTTCTTCCTATATTGGCCGGCATGTTGGCCGATGCCATTTATCCTTTAACCAAAAACGCCGATACCTTGACACAGCTTTACAATGTTCGGGTCGCTCAGGGCTTAAGCAGACTGTCCCCATCCACACTTTACAGCGAGGCAGCTGTAACCCTACTGTCTCCAAGTGTCAGAACTCTGGGACCGGTGTTGTTGGAACAGGCTTATGGCTCGATTCCGGGGTTTTTGCCCCTTGGGCAAAGCTTGCTTCTTATATGGCCGCACCTCACAGGCCTTATAGCAGGCACTCTGATTATTTTCGGCATAACATATACACTTTTCTTACGTCAGGAAATCCGTGCTTGATATAGTCTATTTATAAAAATAAGGCTCCATTAAACAATGAGTTTATGGCGCCTTATTTTTTATAATAATGGACAGTTCTCAACGTTTTTATCTGAACATTCAATAACTTAATAACTTAGGTGCCTGGCACCTTGGCACGAAAGTTTAAGTAAACCTTTTTTGCCATCCTGAATAATATACTATTAAAGTATAAGAAAGTATAAGTAGGAGGATGGTGCTATGATAATCTATATCGTTCAGCCCGGTGATACTCTTGGTATGATAGCAAACAGGTTTAATGTAACCATTCAAAAAATCATAGAACATAACTGGGTCGGGACAGATATGATGATAGTTCCGGGGCAAATTCTTTTTATTCCCAGGGATCATCATATGTATGGTACCGCAGAGTCCATGGATCCCCTTTCAATGCTGCAGCCCTATATAAGGCAGGAGGTCCTTTATGTAGTGCAGCGAGGAGATACACTAGCGGCTATTGCACGGAGGTTTGATTCTACTGTTGAGGGAATCGTAGAGGCAAATCACCTTGAAGGCCCAAATGATGTCATATATCCCGGACAAATTCTCAGAATTCCCATTATCGGATTTCGGTAAAATTAAACACCCCTGATCTTATGATGTTAATCTTACAAGATCAGGGGTTGTTTTTTGCTAAAATTATTTCGTAAAAGATTTTATGGGAAACGTTCCCTATTTGTTTCAGATATGTAAGAACGGGCGACTACAAGTCGCCGCTACTGACAATGGTGCGTCAGTGTGCATCCTGAATTACCACGATGGGTTTGCCCTTGTAGGGGTGGTCTTGCTTAAAAGAGATCGTTTGTCATTACCTTCACCATAGAAGATTTCAAAAATGTTATTTTAGCACTGCACCGGTGGAGGCCGATGTAACCAACCTGGCGTAGCGAGAGAGATACCCTGTCTTTATGTTAGGTTCGGGCTGCTGCCATTTAGCCTTGCGGTCGGCCAGTTCTTCATCTGAAAGAAGGACGTCAATCTTACATTGTTTTATATCTATACGAATTATATCCCCGTCGCGAAGGAGCCCTATAGGTCCTCCCTCCATGGCTTCCGGAGATATATGCCCGATAGATGCACCACGGGTTGCTCCGGAAAATCGGCCGTCGGTGATGAGGGCCACATCTTTATCCAAACCCATACCTGCTATGGATGAGGTGGGAGAGAGCATCTCCCGCATACCGGGGCCTCCCTTGGGGCCTTCGTAGCGGATAACCACCACATCACCTTTTTGAATCTTACCGGAGAAAATGGCTTCCGTTACTTCTTCTTCTGAGTTATAGACTTTGGCCGGGCCTTCATGATAGAGCATTTCCGATGCTACTGCAGCTTCCTTGACTACAGCACCATCAGGAGCCAGATTGCCCCAGAGAATGGCAAGACCTCCGGTTTCTCTATATGGGTTTTCCAGCCGCCGAATCACTTGGTCATTTTTAATTTCAGCCTTGGCAATATTTTCTGCTACGGTTTTACCTGTAACCGTAATCAAGTCTAGATTCAACAGATTTTTTCGGGATAGTTCCTTCATAAGTGCAGGTATTCCCCCGGCCTCATGCAGATCTTGCATATGATGATGGCCGCTGGGGCTCAGTTTGGTAAGGTATGGTGTTTTTTTGCTAATTTTATCGAAAAGGTCAAGCTCCAGCTTTATTCCCGCTTCATTGGCAATTGCCGGCAGGTGCAATACCGTATTGGTTGATCCGGCCATACCCATATCAACGGTAATGGCATTTTCAAAGGCTTCCTTTGTCATTATATCTCGAGGTTTTATGTCTCTTTTAACCATTTCCATAACCTGCATTCCTGCCTTTTTCGCCAAAGCTATACGAGCACCGGTATTGGCAGCAATGGTACCGTTGCCGGGAAGTCCCATGCCAAGGACCTCGGTCAAGCAGTTCATGGAGTTAGCGGTAAACAGTCCGGAACAAGACCCGCATCCGGGACAAGCCTGTCGTTCCACTTCATCCAACTCTTCTTCGCTTATAAGACCTGATGTAAAAGCCGATGCCTTTTCAAAGCAGGTGTTAAGGTCCACATCTTCTCCATTATAACGTCCCGCATACATGGGACCGCCACTTACAACCACTGCCGGAATATTTATCCTAGCCGCCGCCATAAGCATGGCTGGCACTATTTTGTCGCAATTGGGTATAAGCACCAACCCGTCAAAGGCGTGAGCTACAGCCATAGCTTCGATGGAATCTGCAATAAGTTCCCGAGTGGCTAGAGGATATTTCATACCAACATGGCCCATGGCTATACCATCACATACACCTATTGCCGGAAACTCTATGGGAGTGCCCCCTGCCATGGAAACACCTGTTTTGGCTGCCTTAGCAATATTGTCCAAGTGAAAATGCCCTGGGATTATCTCGTTCTGGGCATTCACAATACCGATAAGAGGCCGGTCCAGTTCTTCCTTTGTATATCCCATGGCGTAAAACAAGGACCTGTGAGGTGCCCTCATTACGCCTTTCTTTACTCTGTCACTGATCATTGGATTTCCTCCTTAAGTGGTGTCCTGTCCGGATCCGGTGCATCATATATGCTCTCCTTGCCTCGCTGCAAGGCTATACCGCCGGTCCTTACTATCTCAATTATACCATAGTGTTTCATCATTTTTAGAAAGGCTTTTACCTTGTTTACATCTCCGGTAAGTTCTATAATTACCGCTTCAGGTTCAATATCCACTATCTTGCCCCGGAATGATTCCACTATTTGGAACACTTCCGTTCGATTTTTGTCATCAGTCCCCACTTTGATAAGGGCCAATTCCCTCTGAACCGAATCCTTGATGTCAAGCTCCACAACCTTGATGACATCCACCAGTTTTTCCACCTGGCTTTTTATCTGAGAAAGTTCCCTTTCGTCCCCTTCAGCCACGATGGTGATACGGGATATTCTGGGGTCTTCGGTTTCCTCGCCTGTAAAGCTGGTAATGTTAAAACCTCGTCTGGTAAATAAACCCGAAATCCTTGTAACCACACCATACTCATTGTGAACAAGTACAGAAAAAATGGCTTTACGCACTGCAGCACCTTCCTTTCTGTTTTTATTAAATCAAATAGGAGCAAAGGGATCGCTCCTGCCCTTTTCGCCGTTGAAAATATGATTATCCAAATCTTCTACAAAACCTTCCTCGGTCTTCAATATATATATATTTGCAACAAATTCACCGACTATATTATTATCTTCATCCGGATACATCCTGGTTTCAGTTATGTTAATAATTCTATGATAACTTTCCCAATCCTTTAAAAATCCTATAATATCCTCAAACTTGCCGGAAACCCTGATATTAATGGGCAGGATATAATAAGTTTCTCTGGCCTCCACATCCTGAGGAGCAAAGGCATGCTGCCTAAGATGATTCTTACTTATAAAAGTTTCTAAGTCTACCACCAGTTTATGAATGTTTTTTCCCGTAGGTAAGTTTTGTTCCACCTTTTCAAGTAATTTCATATCATCATCTATCTTTTCCTCAAGCAGTTTTACGGTGGATTTTATTTCTGCCAGATCGTTTGCAATTCCCTGTTTTTCTTTGTATTCTTTCTTTAAAGCATTGATATTAATATACAGTGGATAAAATACCCGGGCATAAGCCAGAGATACTGCAATAATGATGATACCTATAATAATAAACTTTTTCTCCCGGTTTTTCAATTCAATCAATTATATCCCGCCTTTTTCCTTTACGAAAAAAGTAACTTGAAAGGTAAAAAGATTATCGCCCCTCTGACCAGCCTCAGTTGTAATGTGATTAAGATTGATATCTCTAAAGTTTGCGGCCTTACCCACGCTTACCATAAATTGCGCAATGTCTGTGTCAGAACGAGCCTGCCCCGAAATAACAATGCTTTTATCATTACTTATAACAATATTTTTAATCTGTATGTTTTCAGGGGTTAGTTGGGCAATTTCAAGAAGTATCTCTGATAGTAGAGTCTTCTGATTTTGCAGTTCTAAAAATAGATTGTATTTTTGGGTTATATCCCTTTCCGTTTCCCGCAGCTTTTGCTCTTTTTTCAAAAGAGGTGTCAGGTCCTCATTATAAATCTTATTGGCATGAGCCGTCACTGTTTTGAGCTGCTGATATCGGTTAACGACAGTTGTCGATAGCAGAATCAAAAGGATCACTACTGCTACAGCAAGACTTATTTTAAGTATTTTTTTAGGCTTTCTTCTTCTTTTTTTTATATAATCATCGGGGAGAAGATTTATTTCATTCATCAATAGACCACTCCCCTCATAGCCAGACCTATGGCATTGGATAAAAGATGTAGCTGTTCTTTGTTGACATTTGAAGTGTCTAGAACCGGATTTTTTAATTCCAACTCAGATGTGAAAGGAATACCTGTTTCTTGAGCGATAAAATCCCCTAATCCCTTCCATAAAGCACCACCGCCTGTCAAAACCAGCTTACTCATCGGTTGACCCCGGTTTTGTGTACTGAAAAACTGTAGAAATCTGTTTATACTATCTACCAGTTCATTAAGGGAAGGCATAATAATTTGAAAGAGGTCTGCATATTCTTGCTTCTCTCTATAGGATGCAATGGAGAAGTTTTGTTGCCATGACTCAAGTTGCTCCTCCTGGATGCCGAAATAATCAATTAGATTATCTTGAATCTCCTTTATACCTACAGGAATAATGCTGTCAGTATAAATGGAATCCTCTTGAATTATCACCAGTTTTGTATGAAAGGCTCCCAAATCCACAATACAAAATGGCTGCCTGCTGCCAGAACCTCCAAAAAATCTCTGCAAGGATACAGGATAAATATCTATAGCTACGGGTTTTAGCCCGGCATCTGTAAGCATATCCAGATATTCCAAAGAAGTTTGTTTTGATATACCGGTTATTACAAGTCTTGTCCTGTTGTCATCAGCTTTACCCAGTACTTTAAAGTCTATTTTCATATTCTCGTCATAAATGGGAATATGATTTTTAGCCTCCCAATTTACAGCTTGATTTAATTCCTTTTCAGGCATTTGGGGCATTGTGATATAGCGGGTGACAATCCTTAGATTTGATACGGCCGTTACGACTTTTCTCTCATTGAATTTGTATTTTGCTAGAATGTCTATTAAAACTCCCACCAGTTTATCTTTATTCAATATTTTCCCGTCTAAAATAGTGTCTTCGGGGGTTTTGACAATTGCCCAATTTATAAGTTTCCAGTTTTGTCTGTGTTGTTTAAGGTGGGCTATTTTCATATGAGATGAACCTATGTCAAGCCCGAGGATGGAATTGTTTATGCCAAAAAACATAATTTTACCCCCCTCACATAGCAATTAATTAATATTATTTTAGCATTTTAATTGGCTTTGTAGTCTACGGCTAAAACTCAGATGACTGCCCCATCATATTCAGTAGGTTAAGGTCTCCATCTCAACTTTGGTTTCAAATATTCCCGGTGCATCATGGGGAAGTCTGTCTTGCAGGTCATCTAGAGTTCGAATATCAAGATTACCTGTACCGCCAATATTCTTTGATACAATGCTCCCATAGATCGTTGTGTTTCCCCATATTTTGAAATCTCCTGTAGAGAAAAACACACATTTTAATAACTGGTTCCCGTAAATTTTTACATTACCGTTTACTATCACAACCACTGCTCCGTCTTTATCGCTGATAATATCTGTATTTCCGTCTATCTCAAGGTCTCCGTTTATGACAAGCACCCCATGACCTGTCATGGCTCTGTTTCCCCTAATGCTTACGTTGCTATCTACAAAGGTTGTGCCGGAAATCCGCATAGGGAAGCTGTCATCTTCGTAATACTTACCTTCATCCATGGCATCCTGACGGTAAGATTGTAAAAGACCTGCGTTCAGTTCGGGAAATACTATGGGTTCACGCTGTCCGACTCCACCGTATACAATATCATACTTGCCCTTTGGAGTAACTTCACCGTTAATTTGAATTGTACCTTTCAAATTGGGGTTACCGTCTATAGT
>MTKW01087348.1_pt1 | contig 11975 bp, 9 predicted proteins | sample 1042761 | NCBI WGS metagenome assembly MTKW01 (sample SAMN06205366, study PRJNA360243) | anaerobic digester metagenome | biome: Wastewater treatment plant; feature: Anaerobic digester sludge; material: sludge; isolation source: anaerobic digester fed with sludge from wastewater treatment plant ...
CGAATCCGTCCCACGCTGTTGAATTAACACATCCGGTCGCAGATACAATAGTGTTCCGATAATCAAAGGAAAAGAACGCTTGTGGTGCGGAGATGGTTATTGAATAGGATATTGCCGGTTCAACGATTTCAGTTCCGTCATAACCCTCGCCGTTGAATCCTATATTTAAGCCGTGTCCACCGACAATGTCTTCTGACGTCGCGTAGTAGGTCTGCTTATTTGCTCTTGTTATCCGCGCACTGCCTCCGGCAGACGTGAAAGTACAATCTCGCGGTTCAACCTCCGGCATTTCAAAGGTAACGTCGTTAATAATAGGATTCTCAGGAGTCGTTCCTGTTCTGTTCCTATCCGCTTGAGACCATTGTCTACTACCGAAATCAAATGTGCAAGACGCTTTGTAGGCAAAACAACTTCCAGTAGAGGTTATCGAGATATTATTTAAAGGTATCCCTTGATAAGCTATTCCTGCTTCTGGGTGCCAGTAATTTTGTCGTAAGTAGTTCAGTGTGGCTATATTAGCCATTGCAGGGTTAGTAGCCCCACGAACGACAAGATTAAGAGTAGCGGAGATGTTGTCGACGCCTTGATTAAATTGAAACGACCCATCCGCCATCTCCTCGGAGACGTGGATATTATTAATATCGCCTTCGCTTGTTAAATACTTCATATGTACTCCCCGTCATTGACTTCTCTTATCGCAACAACAACATTATCTAATCCTTGTTTGGTATTCCTATCGAAAGCAAGGGTTTTATCAGTAAGGTTAAGTAAAGCTTCGTACTGTTTCTTTTCCCAAGTAACAATATAAGCTAGGTCTTGTGCTTCTCTTGCACTAAAAGTACCAACAGAAGTCAATTTTGCCATCTGGGTCTGTTGAACTTCTGATAACTTCTCAATAGCTTCTATTGTCTTGTCAGTTACTTTTGATAGTTTACCCTCAACTAATCTTTGTGCAAGGTCTACAAAAACATATGACTCACGATTAACTTCTTCGTCTTTGACCGAGGATAGCGTTCCCTTAGTTTGGTCAATAAAAGCAAGCGTCTTTTTGAGTTCGTTACCAACCGATTTGTATTCATCGATAAGTTTTAATTGAAGATTCTTGATTTCTTCTTCTTTTTCTTTCCTTGCTTTCTCAATATCGATTTCCTTATCATCTCTTGATTCAAGTAGGGCAAGGGAGTATTTATATTCCGCTTCCTTCTGCTTACGCTCAAGGTCGGTAATCTTATCTTGTCGGTCAGTAAAATCTTGTGTGATATGCCCGATTTCACTCATAGTGTCAAGGATACCAGTGAGCGAGGCTGTGAAGTCGCTAACAGTAGTAGCAAACTCTTCGTCATTCATCTTATCTTCGATTTGCTTCATAAAATCAGAAGATTTAAGGGACTCGGTTATACCAACTTTAATTGCCTCGATGATAACGTCCCAGCGCTTAATGTCTTCTACATCTTCTTCCTCTTCGGAAGCGCGTCTAGCGCGTAACGCTTGGTCCAAGAACAGCTGTTTAACCGCGCTGAAGTTAAACTTAATTACTTCATCGTCAGGAAGCCCAATTCCCATAGATTCCTTAATAGATTCCATAGGTCTAGGAATATCCATCCCACTTATCATACTGTTAATTTTAGAACCTAGGTCGACGATACCTTTTTCAATATAATCCTGGAAGATTCTAAGGGTGTCAAGATAAGTCTGCTGTAAGGGCGGAAGACCTTCGTCACCAGCGCCTTTTAAGAGCTCGTCTTTCTTTGTAAGGATGTTTTTCAGTTCTTCGTTGTATTGATTATACAACCCGCCTCTTAGGAAGATAATCTTCTGCTGAACAGCTTCTAGTTTCTTGTCCCTTTCAAATTCCAGTTCCTTTAAATCAGGGACGACTCTCCGTTCAAGAACCTGGGACTTCTTTTCGTCAAAAGCAAAATTGATATTTGCTAGCTGAGCTTCAAGTTCCGCGATTTCATCTTCAATCTTCTTGGAAAACTCAGTAATACTTGTTATGCTTTCGTAGGAAGCTATATTTTTAAGAACGCCTGCAATAAAAGCGCCTGCTTCCGTCTTGTCAAATTCCTCACGGTTCCATGTTCTTTCACTTCCAGTCTCTTCGTTCTTCTTAGAATAGTAAGTTCCGCCAGCTACATCAATAGCGTTCTTCATGCTTTCTAAGTCTACTTTATTGCTTGAAGCTCCAAGGTTGACTGCGTTTCTAGCAATCTCCCAGGCTTCAAGGTCCGGAACCTTAGACTCATCTTTCTCAGACGCTTTAAAAGCCTCGTCAGTCCTCATAGCCGCGTAAGCTGTGAAAAGTCTAGTTATTGTCGGTCCGTCAAAGTTCAGCGCCTCTTTTGTGGGGTCGCTAATACCAAGAGTGTCAGACACTGATTGCATTAGTCCTTCAATAGAAGACGTCATAATAGCTGTGTAATCAACCGCCTTCTTCTGTTCACGTGCAATCTTAGCTTGCTCTAACTTCTGCTTTGCAAGTGAATCCTTCTCGATTTCAAGTTCGTCAGACTCAATTCTAGATTTGAGGTCTAATAACGCTTGATACTTCTCGGCTGGACTCTTACCAAACCAAGTGTAGTCATTCATACCAAGGGCGTCTTGTGTCTGCTGTGGAATAGGTGTATCATCACCTATCCTTTTATAGAAATACTCATAAAACTTTTTTGGAAGTTCCTTACCCTTGAATTTTTTACGCAATTCCTTGAGCTCATTCGGGTAAAAATCGTAACTAAATTCTTTTTTATTTGCTACTGTAAACAAAAAAACTTCTCTCTCAGCAAGGTCTCTTGCAAGAGACTTTCTTTTTTGTTCATATGATTCTTTATCTGCAGTGATACTTGCTCTTTTTGCTGTAATAGCAGCGGAGAGGGCGTTTATTTCTTGCTCGTTGAAAGCTTCATTTACTGACCGAATAGCGTCGTCGACTCCTGCAACAGACTTGGTTGTCTCGTCAAGAGTGAGATTCAGACCGTCAAATCTACTATTAAGTTCTTCAACAATAACTCTTGCGTCTGACATATCAGAAGCATTTCTAATTTCCTTCTTATTATATTCAACAAGCTGGTCAAAGAGCGACTTTATATACTCTCTTTCACTCTTGACTTTATTCACATCTTCTGATTTCAGTCTAGCCATATCGCTTGCACGTTGCGACCTAATCTCCATAGCGTTTAGCTTACTACTAATGACTTTTGTTATTGTTGACAAGAGAAGTCCAACTCCAGCCGCAATTGCCGTTCCATACAGAACTCCTGTAAAAGCGCTTGTTATGTTTTTACCTGCATTAGTAAAGAAAGACGACCTCTTATCTTGATTCTTTTTAAAGTTCTCAAGACCCTTTTCCCTATTGATAGTAAATCTATCAAGTTCTAACTGTGCGTCGTTTAGAGTTTGCGAGGCTCTTTCTTGTTTATCTTTTGCAAGTTGAAGCTTGTTTTCTGCGTCCTTTAAAACAATGTCGTCCGCGGCTTTCTTAGAGGCGTTTATCTTATCGTAAGCTTTTGACGCCTTTTTAACAGCTTTTGTCGCTTTGTCATATTCCTTTTTGGAAGTTACTAAGTTCTCGGAAAGCGTCTTGAACTCAGCGTTGGCTTTCTCTATCCCTTCAAAGTTCAGCTCAATATCTTGGTTCTTTAACTGTCCAAGTTCCTTTTTAAGTGAGACAACTTTCTCCTCAGTCCTACCAATTTCATTTTGATAAGACTTGAAAACTTCGGCGTTGACCAAGTCTTTTTCAGCGCTAACTAAATCCTCTTCGCTCTTCGCAAGTTTTTTGTTTGCAGTAGCAAGTTTGAGTTGCAAACTTCGTCGCTTTGCGGCGCCACCAGAGATAGCTTTTGCAACCTTCTTACCATCTTTTACCTCATATAAAGAGTCAAGTTCCGCACTAAGGTCCGCGGCGTTCTTCTTCGCTACTTCTATATCTTCTTTTGCTTTTGCGACTCTATCTTTAAAGAAGTCAACTGGTTCTTTCCTAAATTGCGAGGCTTTATCCTTTACGGTCCCGCTAAACGCTTCGAGTTTATCTTTCTTTGCAACTAAATCGCTCTCCGCCGAAGCAATTTCAGTCTCAACACGCTTCATCTCCGCTTTCAAATCAGCGCTTCTAAGTGTAGTAAGGTCAACCATACTCTTTAAATATGCTTTCCCAGCGTCTTCTTTGATAAGTTCAGCGGCGGATAATTGTTTCTGTAAAGACGCAAGTTTCCTCTTCCCTCCGCCTTTTGCTTCCAAATCGGCAATTTGTTTTTTAAGTGAGACGACGTCATAGTTAGCGTTCTTTAACTTTTCAGCGGCTTTTCCAGCGCCCTCAATCGCTTCTTTAATAGCTTCTTTGTTAGTAAAGATTTCAAAATCCATCTTTACTTTTCCATCTCTTGCGAACGGCGCTTCGACACGCTTAGCTAACTCACCACGTTTCTGGATATAGTCCTTTTCTATTTTTTTGAACTCGTCGTATTTAAGTTTTTCCTCTTCAACGACTTTATTTCTAGCGTCCCTGTACTTTTCCTGTTCAGGGGTAATAGCAGAAAGCTTTTCAACGAGTTCGTTTCTTTCCTTTAAGACTTTTTCATACTCGCGGTTAGCTTCTTTTTCTTTTTTTAGTTTTAAATCTATATCTAATTCGCGACCTTTTTTGGAAATGTCGTCGCGCATAATTGTTTCACGGCGTGCGTATTCTTCAGCGTCAGATTTCTTTATCTTGGCGTTGATTCTATCTGTGATAGAATTGTCAATCCAACGTTTAGTCGCGGCTCCCTCTTTAATAGAAAACGCAAACGCTTTACCGACAGTTGCAATACTACTTAATGCTGTCTTTAAGATGGTAAGCGCTTTTACAAGTAAGAGGATTTGCGGAGCAGTTGACGCAATTAGAAGAAGAGACGTAGTAAGTTTTGGATGATTGACAGCAAACTTTCCAAAAGCCGCAATAATCTCTACAATAACGCGTCCCATCTCAGCAAGGGCTTTTACAAACGTGTTGATTTCATCAGCGTTTTCACGTACAAACGCCTTAAAATCATCCGTCATAAATCCTATTTCACTAGCTATTCCAAAGACAGTAGGCTGAATGACTTCACCAAGCTCAATGAATGCGTCTCTGGTTCTATTTGCCATAATAGATATAGAACCAGAGACGCCTGTTGCAACAGCCTCTGCAACTCTAGAAGCCTCGCCAGTAGCATTGTCAATAGTCTCAAAGACCTCTCTCATCTCTGAACCGGAGATAAAGGCGGCGGCGCCGGAGACGCCGTATCGACCAAAGAGTTGGTTCAGGATGACAAGACGCTCTCCTGATGGTAGATTATCAACAGCTTCTTTGACGTCGCGCAAGATGTCGACAAGTCCTCTCAGGTTCCCTAACTCATCCTTAACGTCAATGTTGAGCAGGTCTTTATACTTGCCTTGCATTGTTGGCATTCTGAGAAGAATGTTACGCAAGTTCGTAGCGGCGTTAGAACCTTTGAGTCCCATATTTGCCAGATAAGCAGACATTTGCGCTGTTTCTTTAAGAGACATACCAGCGCTCTTAGCAATAGGGACGATGAATTTAAATCCGTGTCCGAGTTCCTCTAAGGACTGAGCGGAGATGTTAGCGGCGGCGGTTAGAATGTCGACAACTTCTGTTGCCCTAGAAATAGGCATATCGAAACCGCGGATAGTTGCGGCGGCGATTTCAATAGAGCGTTCTAGATTAGTGTCGGTTGCAAGAGATAGGTTCAAGAAGTCCCTTGCGCCGCGTTCAGCTTCCTTTGACGTAAAGCCGGCGCGGGCAAGGATTAGCATTGCGTTGCTTACTTGCTGAGCAGAAAAAATGGTCTCGCGACCTAGCAGACGAACAGTTTTAGATAGGGACTTGAAATCTGCTTCCGTTGCATTGGTAATAGAGTTGACAAGTCGCATTTTCTTGTCAAACTCACCAAACTCATTAATTGCCCGTCGCAACGGGAAGAGGGAAGTAACAGCTAAGGTTATTGTAATTGTTGAATACTGTTCAATAGCCTTTCCGAAACTAGCCATGTTAGTTCGGATGTTCTTTAAGCCTTTGTCAAATTCTTTTGACGCAAGAATTAACTCGACAAAAGCTTGACCAGCTCTTACTTTCCCAGCGGAAGCCATTTAGCGCCCCTATTTGCGAAATTGAAGAGCAAATCTCTTTATCTCTTCATCTGTTGATTCTCGTTTCGGTTTCTTCTTTTCCGGAATCATCGGGTTAAGTTGTTCCGGCGTTCTTCTATGTGATGGTTTAGTTACATTTACATTGAGGATATATGAAGCTATATAGGAAGCGTACTCCCACCCAATCTCCATACGTCCTTCGGCGTATCGTAAAAGTTCAAACCACGTATAATCGTAGAAGTCAGCAAGTCCTGCTCGTCCAGCAGTCTTTATGACTTCTTCCCAGGTGATTTTGCTTCGCTCTTCTCCAGTTCCTTCTTCATCTCCTCCGCTTCCTCCACCGCACTCTTCGTCGCAAGAATCGTCATCATCTCCTCCATCTTCGCTATCACGTCGCGTGAGGTCCGGTTCCCTCTCTCCGTAAAAAAAACCTTGTATTCCTCGAGGAACGCAAGATGTGCTTTTGCCAGTGTTTCACCGTCAAACAAGTCGTAAATATCCTCTTTCCTAATTCCACGTTCTTCCGCTTGTTTTCCAATAAGGATAGCGATAATCTCGCCGATGAACAAATCGTCGGTGATAAGGCGTGCGGCAGTTGAGTTCTCCTCGTCTTCGGAATCGACAAGCGTGCTGATATTAAGCAGGTCAATATCAGTTTCAAGGAACACTTTTCTTGCAGTTCCTAATGTAAGTTTAATGTTCCAATCACGACCAGCTGAATCGGTAAATACTGACATCTCTTTTCTTTCTATTTTAGGAATGGGGGTCAACGGCAAAAGTCAAAGAATCGCAGAAATACTCTCGCCGCCAACCCCCAAGCGCTTTTTAAAAGTTTCTGCGATTATTTCATCACTTTGCAGGAGTAACCGTAACTTCTCCGTAGTTCTCGAGAGTAGCGGAGAGGGTTACAGCCTCGTCCTTCCCCTGACTTTCCTCGAGCGACGTAATAATAAACGTTCCCGTAAAAGCGAGCAAACTCTTGTCGGAAACCACAGAAATACCAGTCGGCGTTTCTGCGAGCCACGCAGTTCGGAGCGCGTCCTGTGAAGTAGCGTTAGTTCCGCTCTTATATCGTTTAAGGTTAAGCGAAATCGAAACGGATTTCATACCAGGCAATTTAGCGGAAAACCCTTTGTCGTCGCGAGTAGAAGTATCAATCGTTTCAGCTTCACAAGTAATAGTAACGTCGACAATACCTTTGAGTTCGGCTCCGTCAATAGTAAACGTGCAGTCCTTCCCCAAAAGAATTTCATTTGGAATTGCAGCCATTATTTCCCTTTCAAAACAGATTTAAAGTGTTTAGGCGCGGATTTAATATTCTTTATCATCGCAGGTCCCATATACGGACGTGCGGCAACAAATGGTTTTGACGTTTCTAAACGCTTATTCTCTTGTTCTCTTTCTTGCACCATATGTGCAAAGTTAAGAGTTGCACGTCTAGCTTGCGGTTCGGTCTTTATCTTTGCAAAGACAGGCACCGCCTTCCCATCTTTGATAGCGAATCTTATTGGTCCATTATCGCCAATTTCGAAAGTCTTCTGTTTTAAAACTGGCTTCTTATTCCTCTTCCGAATCCGTCCGCTAAACTCCAAGATATTTGGAGCTCCTGACGGATTCGTTGAGATTTCCGGTCCAACTACCACCGTTTTTGTTGTCGTGTCAAAAGCAAATTCAATCAGCTTCTTCAACGTGCCAACGTGGGAGTGGGGTGGGGAGCCTGGTTTTGACGGTCCAGGACGCTCTTTAATCGACTGTCTGGCTGTACGACGAACATAAGCTCCCCACTTCCCTAACCCATCGGCTGTTGCCTTATCTATGTATCTATAAATAGTAGGGTCGTCAAAGTAGCGGAAGTTGCCTTTACGTACTTTTTTTGCCATTACGTCTTCTCGATGTATCGTGTTCCACAAACGATATAAGTCGCTGTGTAAACGTTCGAATGAGCGAGCTGGTCCTTTTCAATTAGACCGTCAATTTGCCAGTTCCCGTTCCACGAAATTGTTTCCGGCGAATTGGAAAATACGGTTTCAATTTCAACGTAGTCGTTGTCGTCGCTATCTGGCGTCAAACTAATCTTCTTACCCGCCAAATCCAACATCGACTCAGAGACGAGAAGAACGTCTTCCGCTTCTTCAATTTCATAGAACGAAAGATACTTCATTATGACAATTTGTGTCGTAAAGATTATCTTTGAAACGTCCCTTCCAACTGTCGAGTCGATAGAGATGTTTGACGGGATGACATAAACCTTTATTCCCGATTCCGTCGTCGTGTCGTAATAGGGAACAAAGCAGACCTCGACAGGCGAATCTTTCCAGATTCCCAAGTCGTAGATAGCTCTTGCTACTCCCCTTGCTACACGTAACGATAACGGTTGATTAAATGCCATTGTAATTAAGGATTAGTTGTCGCTTCTTTCTGGGTGTGTATCCTCATTAGGACTTCATATGGGTTATCCCATCTCCAACATTCGTTATTGATTGGTCTAACCACATACCTACCGCCATTATAAATAAAGCGGTCTCCTACTCGTGGAACATACCCGTGCTCGCCAGCGATGATGAAATCGAATACGTATACGTCGACACGTTTCTGAACGCCGTCAAAGTCTTCAACTTTTGTCTTGCCCAGAACAGCGTCGACCTCGCCGAAATCAGTGTATCCGTTTGGAGTTCTAACTTGAACGAGAACACGGACAGCCGTGTTGCTTATAAGTGATTCCTTATGGAAGTTTAGAGCTTCCGCAAATTTCATCACAAATTCTCTTTCAAGTTAATAACGAAGCAAACGGGGATTTTGTTTCCGGAAACAGGCGTAACAGTAAAGTCGACAAAATACGTGCCAGGGTTCCTAAAAGGATTCTCGGTAAGCGTATTCGGCTCGAATCGGAAATTATAGCCGAAGTCGACTCGCCTGTCCGTGTCGATTGGCTCGTCAAAGAACACATCTTCAACAGGAATAGACACGTTCGTCCACGCCTCCGAAATAGGTTCCTTGCGAGTTTCACCGACCATAGACACACGTTGGGCACGCGAGATAGTATACGTAACACTGGTTACGTCGGAACTTTTAAGTGGAATACCTGTCTCGCTATTCTCTAACCGGAAAAACATAACGGGTGTTTCACCCACATTTTTAGCTTCTGACATAAGAAGAAATACCTCAGTAACGTCAAATGCAGTAGCAGTTTTAAGCGCCGCTACCCAGCCGTGTGAAAAGTCGCTAAAAACCGCAAGTATATCTTTGTTATAAAGATATTGCGTAACGTCATTGCCTTCAGTATCATAAACCCTTACAGGTTCATTACCTCTAACAATGATTTTCTTAGCGTCTCCGTTGCTGTTATCGTAACCAGTAAGTGTAATCATTGAGCTAACATAATCTTACAAGTAGTTTCACCGGATTGGCTCGCCGCAACAAAGTAACCCATAAGGGTATTACCGGAAGCAGTCGTCGCAACAACTCCGTCCGTAGCGTTCCAATACGCCTTGGCGCCAAGGTCCGCAGTAGTTGCTGAAGCAATCGGGAACTCAAAGATGCCTTCCGTTTGAACAGCGCCAAGTTTTCCTGCTTCCGTTGCGCGGACGAGAACGCCAACAAGCGCTCCGTTCACAACAACGGTTCCTGAGGGAAGTGTGTCAGAGCCGCTGTTCGTCCAGTCGTAAACTCCGGCGTTTTGTAAAAGTCTAGCAGTTGCCATATATATTTACCTCTTTATCAAGTTTTCGCCGCCGCAATACACTTAGTAATAGCGCGGTAATCCTGTTGCGACAGACCAAAGTCGAAATAGCCCTTGAACTGGATACCATCCGTATCGAAGTCAGCGTCTGCACGCAGAATCGTGGGCGAGTCCTTGCCGTTCAGGAAGTTAATTTCGAACGCCGCAAAGCGTCGAGGATTAGCCATCATGTACCAAGTAGTGGCGCTGTATCCCGTAAATGTCGACTCGCTAAGGAAAGGAGTCGAAACAACTTGCCAACGACCTTTGTGCGGGTTGTAATCCGCCGGCGAATATCCGGCAGAACCGTTGTTGAAGTACGTCGCGTTGACATAACCAAGCGCTGTGTCTTCAAGTTCAATAGGACAGACAAGGATTTCAGGACGAATGCCCAAAGGCGTATCCCCGTCAACAACCGCCGTTCCCTTAGTCTTCTTCGTCTTGGCAAAAGCCGCACGAACTTTCGAGATGTTCTCGAGAGACAACGGGGAAGAGTAGACGAGGTTGTTATGGTCTTCGTGGTAGAACGCTTTGCTGTCGCTCGGGTCTGCAGCAGGATTGAGGAACAGCGACCAGCATTTACGGTTAAGCGTTTCACTGGCGCCATAACCGATGAAGCGCGGAATCTGGGTAAAGACTCCCATATCGTCGTTGACCATATCCTTACGGGTGATAGCGTACATCTTTCCGTAGGTGTCAATTTGCGCTTCATAAGCAGAGTCGGAAATCTGACCGTGCTTATATTTACCGCCGTCAGTCAGCGGCTCAAGCATAAAGTTGACCGGATTGATTCGGTAACGTTCATACTTCTTGAAGTCCTTAACGCGTCCGATATTGTAGACTTTGCGCCATTCGGAATCGCTTTCGGTAAACGCCGCCAAAAGGATAGCGTTAAAAGAGCGGGTAAGAACATAATTGAGGTTCTGGGTAGTAAAAGCCGCTTGGAGCCAGGAAGTGGGGTCGCTTTGATAGCGCCCAAGTCGGCGTCCGCAAGCAAGCTCGCAGAACTCTTGGAAACCAATGTTTCCAATTTTATCAGCCGCTTCAAGAGTCCTGTCTTCGTACTTACTCTCGTCCATAAGACCAGAATAACGAACAGCAAACGCTTCAAGAACTTTTCCGTCGGAGCTCATATCTTCTTTACCCGCATGAATAGCCGGCGCCTTACCACGGTCCTCGCGCAAATGCGAGAGTTCCTGATGGAGCTTAAACGTGTCTAAGTCCCATCCTTTTTCAATAGCTTCGGCGACAAGTAAGTCGTCTCGACTAGTCGCCTGGTTCCTAATTTCACCAACACGACGCGCTTCCGCCGCCAATTTCTCTCGTTCCGCTTGAATAGTGTCCTCAGTAAGAACACTAGCTTGAACAACAACTGGTTCTTGCGCCTCGTTCTTAACGTCGCCAAGACTCGCTTCAAGAGCCTTGCCTTCGTCTTTAATAGAGTCTTCGTTCATTTTTTCTCCATTACGTAAAAAAGGCGCAGTTTCAACTGACGAGTTGACAAGCGCCGAAGTGTTAGAGTCAGCGCCAAAAAGCACGACGCTAGTTTCATAAACTTCAAAATCAGTAGCAATAGTCAACGGGCCTTCTTCTGTGCGTCCGTTGACGTTGTGCGACTTCTTCTCCGCAACAGCAATACTCTTCATTATCTTACCGCCAACTGACGCTTCCCACGGGAAGCCCTTCTTGCAACTGGCGACAAATTCCTTTGCGCAAGGAGTGTCTCGGGAAACGACGCCTTCAAGGATAAGTTGACCGTTCTGAACGCCGAAGTTCGTAACGTGCCCAATCCCAGCGTCAATGTCCCAAGTGTTATGACCATACAAGATAGGGATATTAGACTTCTTAGCGCGAATGCCGTTCATATCAATAACAACGTCCCCGTGCCAAAAAGACATACGGCTACCGGAGTTGGCGATAATTCGAAAAGATTCGATTTTATCGCCGTCTCCACTAGCCTCTAACCCATCAGCGTTGAGAAAAGTTACTGTTGCAGGTAATTTTAAAGTTTCGTCCATAGTGTCCTCCGACTTTAAAGTAAGTCGCCATTACAAACAAACTATTTTAATTGTAAAAAGGATTATTTTCATATTCTTCCCAGCAAGTCTTAATGTATGCAATCTCTTCTGGTTTA
>MTKW01003363.1_pt1 | contig 11973 bp, 7 predicted proteins | sample 1042761 | NCBI WGS metagenome assembly MTKW01 (sample SAMN06205366, study PRJNA360243) | anaerobic digester metagenome | biome: Wastewater treatment plant; feature: Anaerobic digester sludge; material: sludge; isolation source: anaerobic digester fed with sludge from wastewater treatment plant ...
ATTTTTTCAATCTCGAATTTGAAATACATACAACTGCTTCGGTTTTAATGGAGTTGTATAAAGAACAACAAGAAATTCTTAGAGCGTATCAATCTGTTGGTAAGCTTGAAATCCATAATTTAAAGGGGGAAGATTTTATAGAAATATTCAATAAGGGCTACCCAAAGTCTTTATCAGAAGCCGATAAGTCTGTTTTGTATATTGCCAGTAAAATAAACGCTTGTGTTTTGAGTAGTGATAAAGTCATTCGAAATTATGCAAAAAACCAAGGTGTCGAGTATTACGGAATGATCTGGATTTTTGACGTATTTGTTGAAAAAACATTTTTGACACCCAGAGAAGCAGTTTCTAAAATGAAACAACTAGTGGATTCAAATTTTCTCTTTCGGAATAATAGAACACTGGATGAAGAAATTGAAAAAAGATTGAAAAAATGGTCCTGAAGAGAATTAGTTTCGATTTAATCTGACAGTTAAAGACAAAAGACTTAAAAAACCCAACATTTCATACTTAACAAAGATCCCGGCTGTCAGATAAAGTCTTTGCTAATACAGGACACGCGTGTGTTGGTTTATAATGACATTTTTACTCCGTTTCTTTTCAACCAGTCTTCCTGTTCTCTGAAATCAGGCATTTTTTTATCCAGTTCGTTCCAAAAGTCTGCCGAATGGTTTGGATGTTTCATATGAACCATTTCGTGCATGATAATATAATCCAAAACTTTTACGGGTGCCATAACACATTTCCAATGAAAATTTAATCCATTTTTTGGTGTCCACGATGCCCATCGGTTCTGCAAATCCACTACTTTGACAGATGTTGGTTTTATTGAGAACTTATCTATATGAACTTTTATTCTTTCTTTAATTTTTAGTAATGCTTTCTCCTTATAAAACTCCTTGAAAACTTTTTCAGCCTTTGACAGATAGTTTTTATCTAACAAAAAGAAACCGCCTTTTATTTTTAGGGGTACTTCTTGGCTTTCTGTAAGTTTTAAACGATAATTTCTGCCCAGATAAAGAAACGATTGCCCATTTACATATTCACGATTAACTTTTCCTTGATTAAGTTCTTTCCATTTAGCAAGTTTAGTGAAAATAAGATACTCTTTTGATTTTATAGCAGTTTCGATAGTCTCATCAGATGCCGATGCAGGAGCAAGTACTTTTGCTGAACCATCACGTTCGATAAAAATACTTATCGTCTTCCTTCTTTCGGTTTTCTCAATCTTGATATCTATATCTTCTAATTTCATCTTAAATCCGATTCTCTGTTTTTTGCAAGTTTCATCAACTCTGTAGTTATTTCACTTGCTTTTGCTGAAAGTTCGCGAATGCCGGAGTATCTCACTTCATCTTCAATCATACCTTCTATTCGCCTTCTTTCTGCAGCTTTGTCCCAAAAATTATTTATGGCCGCAGTCTCTTTGAGTATCACAATCAATGTGTGTATCAATTCTTTTGTTTGGTTGATTTGCTCATCCGACGGTTCGGACATATTTGCTTTCAGCAAATCAAAGAAAGGTGCTTCTACAATAGATATTCCTTCTGTCTCCACTTTGCGACCTTCTGCCATTTCATCACGTAAACTGTTAAGTTCTCTTACAATCTCCTCCCAATTTTCTTTGTAGGAATTCAAAATCTTTTCCAAACGATCTTTGAAACGACTATAAAGTGTCGGGTCTTTTTCCAGATTTACTTTTATATGCCAACGAATGGCATGTTCCATTTCCGAAGCTTTTGATTTTGGTGTTTTATTCAGATAGTCAACTTTCGTTCTAAACTCATCGGATAGTATTGAAACTTGCTGAACCTTCGTATCAATTCCCAATGAAAGTAAATGTTTATCAATAAGTTTGCGGACTTTTTGCGAAGCCCACTTTAAATCCATAGTTTCGTCCTTGTAGCGGTCTTTAATTCTCCAAAGCAGATAGCCTAAGCGTTTTGCTCTTATCCAATAATCTCCGCCAACCTTAGTGTTAAAAAGCAAATCTAAACTATCAAAGAAGCTCTTTGAGTAAGTTAATAGCTCTGCTCTGAATTTTACATTTTTCGCTTTTTCTATACAACTTTCGGCAAATTCAAACTCAGCATCGCCATCGGTAAAGTTTTGATTCAAAAAATCATCAATTGCATTTAGCTCACTTTCTTTAAATAAGTTTACAATCCGATTATAACGAGCTTCCAATACGGGTATCTCTTTATTAATATCCCGAAAAACTGTTAGAAAATCACTTAGCTTGGCTTTGTCTTTATCGGTATAAATAGCTAATGCCTCTGCAAGATGTTTTGTTACTCCGTAATAGTCAACAATCAATCCAAAATTCTTTCCTTTTTTCCTGCGATTAACTCTTGCAATTGCCTGAAATAAATCGTGTTCACGCATTCCTTTATCGAGATACATCACCTGCTCAATGGGAGCATCAAAACCTGTAATCAGTCGGTCGCAAACACAGATTATACCAACACCGGACTCTGGTTTTTCATAATCGAAATCTTTTTTAAAGCTGTTTACAGCATCGGTATCTATTGCTTCTCGACGGGCTTTGCTGACATATCCCGGCTCATTATTACCCATGCTTGAAACGACTGCCCGGACTTTTAAAAACTCCAACTGCTTAATTCTTTCGTCATCTCTTTCTTCCTCAGACAAAGCTTTAAGTTCTTCAATTTTGTTTTTTATGGCTATTTCAAGCTCATATTTGTATCTGACTGCCGCTACGATGCTTGAAACTACTACTTGTGCTTTAAATCCATTTACAAGTATATCGGTATAGTAGTGTTCAAGAATGTTTTTTGAAATTTCGGCAATTCGTTCTTTGCTTTCGAGATAAGCAGTAAAAGAGCCGTAGCGTCTTTGAATTTCTTCCTTTTCTTCTTGAGTTCTTTGTTTGAACATATCCTCAAACTCAGCATCAAAAAGATCTTTATCATCTATCTTGTCTTTTGAAACCTTGCCGATATATTTTATCTCAACCGTTGTACGATCCTCAATTGCTTTATCAAATTTGTAAGTATCAATCCATGGTTCGCCATCTTCATTTAGTCTGCCACCAAATCGTTCATGAGTCTTTATTTCGTGTCGTTCGGTAATCAAGGGAGTTCCTGTAAAACCAATTCGGGTAGCATTAGGGAATGCGCTAAATAGATTATCGCCCATATCGCCGCCTTGTGTGCGATGCGCTTCGTCAATCAACAACAGAACTTTGTCACTATTATTAATGGTTTCAAACTTTTCAAATTTCGGTACAATACCGGCATCAATTAACGATTGTGCAGAAACATTATTATCTGCCAAAAACTTGTGCATCATTACAAGATTCAAATCGGCAGTATCATCGCTTAACAATTTCAAATCGGCTCTGCTGTTTATAATTGAGAGCGATTCGTTGGAGTATTTCAACGTGTCTGATAATTGATCTTCCAAATCGATACGATCCACAATTGAAATAATTTTCAAATCTTTCAAGTCGTCAGTGCTGCGTAGTTTGCGGATAAGAAATACCATTGTTAAACTCTTGCCACTACCTTGTGTATGCCAAACCACCCCTCCTTTTTCACATGGAGTTGTGCCTTCACGCAAGTTTTGGATAATTTTACCGACAGCCCGATACTGATTATACCGTGAAACAATTTTCACTTCAACACCTTTCTTAATCTCTATAAACAGCGTGAAATTTTTCAGAATATCAACAAGAATTTCCTTATTAAGCATTCCGTGAATCAGCACTTCCTGTCGTTCTTCATTGGGCGGAAACTGAACAACTTTGTACTTCTCCGGGAAAATATCAACCCAATTGTTGTAAAAATCAAATTCGGCACTTATTGTGCCTATACGTGCCTCCTTGCCATGTGTGATAATGCTGAACAGATTATAATGAAACAGCCTCTCTTCTCCCTCCGGTATTCCATAGTCGTCTTCGCGAGTATTGGCGTAACGGGTTATCTGCAAATAGGCTTCGCTCAACGGTTCTGCTACATCAAAATCTTTAGCCTCCACCACTACGAGCGGTAAACCATTCACAAACAGAACAATATCGGGAATAATTCCCTGACGACTCGCTCCGGGTGTGAGCAAGCGGAACTGATTTATGGCAATAAAACTGTTTTTATACCAATCCTTGAAATCAACTAAACGAACAGTAGGACTCACCTCACCTGTAAGTTCGTTTTTGCTTACAGTTGTTCCTTTCAATAAAAGGCGATGAATGGCTTTATTAGCTTCGTGCAGAGTTACTCCCTGGAAGTTCTGGATTTCAAATAGAATATCCTCCAGTTGCTTATCGGTAAGCCATTCTATGCCATCAGGAGTTTTATTGATAGCCTTAATACTATCTTTAAAAACCTGTGGCAGCAATACCTGCTTAAAGTTTTCCCTTAAACTTTTCGCGGGATCATGCGGAACGCCAATGCCTTGATCAATAACCTGCCAACCTAACTGGTGAAGTTTATCCAGAAACGGTTTTTCAACATTGATATATTCTGCCATGATTAATTATTTTAAATTTATACTTTCACCCTCTTCTTTCCACTCAACAAATCTTCCATTAAGCCCTTTTTAATTTGCTGCATCTTTTCAAGATAGGATTGTTCGGATTGGAGTTTAGTGTCTATTGACATTAAACACTCTGCGATTTTAAGTGCCTCCGCTTTTTGTACAACAGGAACTAAAAACTCTGAAAAATGGCTTTTGTTAACAATTGGAACTGCTTGCAACCCAATTTCTCGTCGAAACTGCTGTTCATTGTAAAACAACATCGCATAGAAAAAGTAGGTTGATAAATTAGAATCAAAACAAATAACTGAATTTATCTGCTGATTTGTACATCCTTCTTTATCCAATAATGCCATTTTACCAATAGTTGAACCAATACAAACGACACAAATTGTGTTTTTGGGAAGTTTTCTACACACATCAAATCCACTTTGAGTTAACTTTTTCCCTGTTTCGTTTATGTAGACATTATCTTGTATATCTGCAGGAGAAACAAATAGAAAATTATTACCATAAAACTCACTCCTTGCTGTTGGTGGGGTCGAACCGGTTATTATTTCTCCAATTGATGATATGCTTTCCACCTCCCACTCCTTTGGAATCCAACCCAACTTACTTTCCTTATACAATTCCGGTGCATCTTGATAGCGTGGACTAAGTTTCCCGGTTTGAATATCAATGCCGCGTGTAAACAGATCGTACAGCATTCCCTGTTTTATAAGTTTATATTTGGCTATAGCAGCTTGGGTTTTCTCGATTACGGCATCGCAAGTGGAGAGGATATTGGCGATTTTAGTTTGCTGCTCAAAAGGTGGTATAGTGATTTTGATTTTACTGAATTCAGAAATCCATCTTCGTTTATGGTCAGAATTAGCAACTGATATTTTTAAACTTTGAAGATATTCGAAAACAAGTTTTAAATCTATGGAAACATCTTCTCTTGGTCTAAGGAACTTCATAGCGGAAGACTTTACCTTAAAAGGGAAATCCACATACTTACTATCAGTTGTAAAATCATCAAAAATTATTACTGGAAGATTTGAATAAACATTATCAGATTCATTAGTATAACCAAGCAAAAAAGATTTTCCAGCTGTTAAAACAGGAATTCCAAAAACATCGTTATATTCTTCAGATAAAACAATATAGTGATATGGCTGTTCGTATTGAAGAATTTCACTTAACTCAACAATATGCCACCCATCTGGCATTGCCTTTAAACACTCACTCATAACCCAACTCCCTTAAATACTGATTTAACAATTGGGTTTCTTCCTCCCGCTCACTTAAAATGCTACTTATTGGCGTGGTGTATTTCTGCCACAGGTTTTCCACGGCTTGTAGCAATTCGCGCTTGTGGGTCTGTAAATAGCCGTTTACCGTATCTTGTAAAGTTTTCAGCCAGCGTTTTAAGATTAATTCCTTGGCTTTTTCGTCTGTAATAAGTCGGCGGCGTGCCTGGTCAACCAATACCTGTTTGAGGTTTTTTATATTTTTAATTTTGCGTCTGCACAGTTTTAGTTCTTCTTCCAGTTCATTGTGCTTAGCTATACGGTTTTCATCCGCAGCAATAACGGCATTCAGTCGTTCCACTTCGGCTTGCTGCTTTTCAGCTTCTTGTTGCAGTCGTGCTATCTCGCTTGCCAATTCGGGTTGCTTCTTTAATGCTCTTTCGTTTGCTTTAATGCGTTTCTGCAAGTTTTTATACTCTTTATCTGCTTCATGGCGTTTCCCTTTCAATTCCTTAATGGCATTTTTATGCTCTTTTAACTCCTTTGCCCGCCACACTTCATAATCTTCTTCATTCCAGGCTTCTTCTTCCAGCTCGTTTACCTCGTCAAACATAGCCTGAATCTCATCGCGGCGGTTCTCATTCTCTTTCAGATCTTTCAGCACTTCAGGAAATTGGCTTTGCAGTATTTCATCATCGGGAATCAGTTCGGCATTCCATCCGCTGGCAATCACGCTTTTAATGTCGTTGGAAATAGTGCTCCAGAAAGCAGCAAATGAGCCACGACTTTTAAAACTGTCGAGAATAGGCAGCGAGATAAGCTTCTCGGTCAATGTGTCTGAAAAGTCATTATACAAGTCGAAAATATTGGCTTCTCCTTTCGGTAATTGCTCAATCGCAGAAGTTTGCGATTGCCACCAATCATTAATGGCATTTTCGTATTGAGCATGTGCCGCTTTAATCTCTTCGCTTTCGTCAAAGAGTTTTTTTATCACTTCAGCGGTATCAATATTTTCTTTAAATTTTAAATAATTCTCTTTTAAAGGTTCAAAGAGCTTCTCTTGCAACAGACTGTAACAATCGAACCAAGCTTCCAGTGCGTTTACTTCGTTTTCGGGAATACCACCATGCAAATGAGCATAAACATCTTGTGGTTCGGGCGGTGGAGCATTATCCACAAAACGCCGGATATTGAAGTTGAAATCTTCATTTTCAAGATTGTTTGTTTCATCAATTGCTTTACTCCTGGCAACCAGCCTGCTGTATTTTGGCGTTTCAATTTTATGCTTGTAGGTGTAGGCAATTTTTTCAATATCTTCGGGACGTAATTTGTTTTGGTTCTTACCTTCCTTGTATTCCCTGTCGGCATTAATAAAAAGGACATGGTCGCGTTCATATGCATTAGCTTTGTTAATCACCAACACACAGGCGCCAATTCCGGTACCGTAAAACAGAGCTGGTGGCATACCGATAATAGCTTCCAGATATCCCCGATTTACCAGCCACTCCCTGAATTTTTTCTCTTCACCCCCGCGGTACAAAACTCCGTGAGGCATTACTACCGCCATACGTCCTGCATTATTCAGCGAGGCAACCATATGCTGAACAAACATAAAGTCGGCTTTGCCTTTGGTTGGCATCTTAAAGATAAAGCGCTCTGTGTATTTCATGTTTGTTGTGGTGTAATCCTGCGAGAAAGGCGGATTTGCAATTACAATATCAAATGTTTTAAGTTCCCCGTTTTCGGTATGTAAAGGATTGAGCAAAGTGTCGCCATTCAGAATTTTACTGTCGAAAATATTGTGAAACAGCATATTCATTTTACACAATCCCCAAACAGTACCGCTTTTTTCCTGTCCGTATAGTGAAATGTTTCGAGCTGTTCCATAGCGGTTTTCAACATAGTTTTTACATTCAATCAGCATCCCACCGCTACCAACAGTCGGGTCGTATATTTCATCATACTGACCAGGTTCAAGGATGCTTACCAGTAGCCGTACAATTTCGTTAGGAGTATAAAATTCTCCGGCTTTTTTCCCGGCACTATCAGCAAAAAATTTTATCAGATATTCATAGGCAGCACCCATCAAGTCAGGGAACTCCAAGTTATCATCTCGTAAATTCAGTCTGTTGAAATGCTGTATCAGTCTGCGTAAATCCTCATCACTGATCTGCTTGTTGTTTTTACCAAATGTCTTGTTAAAGTTCAAATTATCCTGATTAAATACGCCGTTCAATTTGTCGAGATTAGCATCCTGCAATGCTGCCAACGCCTTATTCAGATGGTCTCCAATTTCTTCTGTAAGGTCTTTAATGAAGTTGAATGGATGTCCTTTTCCTTCTGCATCAATATAAAAATCACGTCCATCTTCAAATTGTCTCCAGCGAGCCTTAGGTGGAACAAAGAAGTTGTATTCCGGCGCATTCGGTCTTTCTAATTCCTCGTAAAGCACTTCCGGTTCGCTTATTTTTCGTACTTCAATAAGTGTCTCTTTGCGTTGGTGCCAATTTATTTCAAATTGGTCATTGACGCGTTTAAGAAACAACATTGCAATAATGTATTCCTTGTATTCAGAAGCATCCATATTGCCACGCAAGATGTCGCATGCTTCAAAAAGAAATGTTTCTAACCGCGAAAGCGATATTTTTTTCGCCATAAATTTTTTTAAAAAACTTTATACACTCCAATTAAAATCTAAAATTAACAATTTAACGCGGTTTTATAGGTAAAACCGCACGCAATTTTTAATTTTCGCAATGTTGTCGTGATGAGATTTGCTAATTTGGAAACCAAAAAATACCAGAATTTCCATTTTCCGGCACATTTTGGGTTTTGGCAATACCTTGGTTGCCTCTTTCCCCGTAATAATTTTTTATCTTTGTTTGGCTTTGGGCTGAATCATTTTTGCAATTTATAATCATTTATAACCGCTTGTAACCGTTTATAATCACTTTAAAGCTATTTTACAATCATTTATAACCATTTACAACAACTAATAATCATTTAAAAACCATCTAATAATCATTTAAAAACCATCTAATAATCATTTACAACAACTAATAACCATTTAAAAACCATTTAAAACCCATACACCATGAAATTACCCAACCGGATTCTTCTTCTTTTTGCATTGTTGCTATTTGTCCAATGCGCCCCTTCGACTAATACACAAACTGATAAGATGCGTGTGGGGGTGTTTGAGGGGCACGGAGGGTCGCAGACCTGCATCTGGGAGGCGGTGGCAGCGATAAAGCTGGATGGAGAGATGACTGTTCGCACCATTACGACCGCCGATATTGCCAACAATGTACTTGATGAGCTTGATGCCATTATTATCCCCGGAGGTGGCGGAAGTCGGCAGTACCTCAACCTCGGCGCAGAGAATCAACAGCGTATCAAAGAGTTTGTAGCCCGTGGTGGCGGAGCCGTTGGCATTTGCGCTGGCGCTTATCTCTTCTCCAATACTCCTGAATATTCCTGTATGCAGCTCAATGGCGCGCAGGCGATCGATATTGAGCACGACAACCGCGGACACGGAATAGCTAAATTTACCCTTACAGAGTCAGGGAAGGAACTTTTCCCCGAAGTTGCGGAGCTCGACACTCTCTATGTGATGTATTACGAAGGTCCGGTTTTCATTCCCGCCGAAGGCGATAGCATCCAATATGAGACGCTCGCCATCATGGAGAGCGATGTGCATGAGGAAGGCAACGCTCCGGCCAATATGACCAACAACAAACCTTTTTTCACCACCAACCAATATGGGGAAGGGCGCGTTTTCAGCTGTATAGCGCATCCTGAGGCGACTCCGGGCATGATGTGGATGATCCCGCGCATGGTGCGCTGGACGCTGAATAAGCCGATTGCCGGCTACGCCGAAAATGTGATAGATCCCACTATTTTCAATCAAGAGATCCTGATGTCCATACCCGACCTCAGGCAGGAGAGCCGCTACTTTCGAACCTTCTTGTACGGGACTCCCGAAGAGAAGATTGCGGCGCTTGATTGGCTGCAGAGCAAACACTCGTGGGACGCGAAACGCTGGCTCCAGGGATTGCTCTTTGACGGCGATGTTCAGGTCAGAGTGAGGGCTGCACAATATGTCGCCGATATCCATTATATCCACTATTTGCCTGATATGCGCGCTGTCTATCAGACGGAAAAAGATGAGGTTGCCAAAGCTCAGATAAAGGAGCACCTGGATCGACTGGAATCGCTATTGCCGAAATAGGCACTAAAGCGGGTTATATAAAGAAAAACAGTAGTAATAATTTACTTTTCTCATAAATTTTTATTATCTTTGATAATTTGAAAATCTGGAGATTAAGAGCCTGTTTTCAGTTTTAACAGATATAATAACAATCAAATATATATATCGCTATCAGTATGAAAAAGAACATTTTAATTTTAATTACCGTAGCATTTCTGATTGCCGGATGTGGCAATCCGCAAACCGGAACTTCAGAGGTTGATCTCGTTGCAGCAACCGAACAAATAGAATTATTTGATCATGGTGCACAACCCATCGCTTTTGATATTGAGGATGCAACGAGCAGAAATGAAAACTTCCGTACCGCTATTTGGACGGGTAATTTCTTGCAAATGACTCTTATGACCCTGCAGCCNNCAATTTATCCGTGTAGAAGAGGGAGAAGGAGTTGTCTATATGGGAGATGCTGAGGATAATCTGGATTTTGTGCGTGATGTAAAAGCGGATTTCGTCTTCTTTATCCCTGCCGGGAAATGGCACAATCTGGTAAATACAGGTGATGAGCCTTTGAAGCTTTATTCGATTTATGCACCTGCCGAGCATCCGTTTGGGACAGTACATGCAACCCGCGCAGAGGGGATTGAGCATGACCACGATCATTAATAATTAATGGTCGGTCTTATTTAGGACTATCCGTTATATTTAAGAGCAAGAATGACCTATCACTCTTGCTCTTTTTTTGTAAAATGATTATTTTGTAACTTTACTTAATGCTGCGTGCTGCAGGGTGTGGTGTTGTGTTGCGTGGCAATGAGTTGAGTTGTGTTTAAACGACTATAAACGATTATAATTGATTATGAAGAGAATAATAGATACCGAAAGGATACCAATTAAGCTTTGGCTGGATGAGATTGATGATAATACCCTGTTTCAGGTGAAGAACCTGGCCAATTTGCCTTTTGCTTTCAAGCATATAGCTTTGATGCCGGATGCGCATACCGGATATGGAATGCCTATAGGTGGGGTAATGGCTGCGGATAATGTGGTCGTACCCAATGCAGTAGGCGTGGATATCGGATGTGGCATCTGTGCGGTCAAGACCGACTTGAAGCTGGATCCTAACATTCAGCGAAGGCTTAAGGAGATTGTAAGGGATATTGAAGAGAGGGTTCCGCTGGGCTTTAAGCACCATAAGAGAGCACAAGATGAATCTCTTATGCCGAGGGGCTATGATGTGGGAAGTATGGAGGTTGTGAGGGCCGAATATAGGTCCGCCCTCCGGCAGCTCGGGACTCTTGGAGGAGGCAATCACTTTATTGAGATTCAGAAGGATAAGGAGGATTATATCTGGATAATGATTCACTCGGGGAGTAGAAATATAGGCAAACAAGTGGCTGATCATTATAATAAGCTCGCAAAGAGGCTGAATAAGCAGTGGAACTCTCCCGTACCACCGAAGGCAGACCTGGCTTATCTTCCATTTACCACAGAGGAAGCGCATAAATATTTTGAGGAGATGAATTATTGCGTTGATTTTGCTTTGGCCAATCGCAAGTTGATGCTTACAAGGGTACAGGAGATATTTTCGAACTATTTCCCCAATATTAAGTTTGGTCAGATCATAAATATCGCTCATAACTATGCAAAATGGGAGAAACATTTCGGGAAAGATGTGGTGGTTCATCGCAAAGGTGCTACTTCGGCGCACAAGGGTGAGCTCGGAATTATTCCGGGTTCTCAAGGCACAAAATCCTACATAGTTGAAGGCCTGGGCAATCCTGAGAGTTTCTCCAGTTGCTCCCATGGCGCCGGTCGGGTGATGGGGCGCAATGAGGCCATCCGAAGATTGAGTTTTGAAGAAGAGGTGCGCAAGCTCAACAAAAGGGGGATTCTTCATTCGATCAGGACCCACAGAGATCTGGATGAGGCCCCTTCCGCCTATAAAAATATCCAGCAGGTGATGCTGGACCAGGAGGATTTGGTCAAAATAGTCACAGAAGTCTCCCCTCTCGCGGTGATTAAAGGGTAATTTTTTAA
>MTKW01034177.1_pt1 | contig 11972 bp, 10 predicted proteins | sample 1042761 | NCBI WGS metagenome assembly MTKW01 (sample SAMN06205366, study PRJNA360243) | anaerobic digester metagenome | biome: Wastewater treatment plant; feature: Anaerobic digester sludge; material: sludge; isolation source: anaerobic digester fed with sludge from wastewater treatment plant ...
GAGGGCAAAATTGTAATACTTGAAATTGATGTGCAGGGGGGGGGGCAGGTCAAGGCCGCTATGCCGGAGGCGATGATGATTTTTATCCTGCCGCCGCGAATGGAGGAATTGATGCGGCGCATCGAAAAACGCGGCCGAGGAGAGGATGCAGCGACACGGCAAGAACGATTGGCCCGCGCCCACGCGGAAATTGAAACGGGCAAGGCTCATTATGAATATTTTGTTGTGAATGATGACCTGGACAGGGCGGTCCAGGAGGTGATTGATATTATTCGGCGGTAGGCTGTAGTCAGAAGTCAGAGAATAGGGAATCGAGAATAGAGAGGTTTTAAGATGATTGAAGAACTGAAAGATATAACCATTCTTAATAAGGTCGGCGGGCGGTTCAAACTGTCAGCACTGATTCAAAAGCGAATGCTGGAGATGATGGAAGGGGCTCGGCCGCTGATTGAGAATACCGAGGGAATGACGCAGATGGAAATCGTTATTGAAGAAATCCGTCAGGGTAAGATCACCCTGGAAGACGCGGCCGTTCAGAACACCAAAAATGAGACGAAGAACGCCTCCCCGTTTTAACAGTTCTGATGGCCGATGCACGCAGACAACTTGACGGCGCCAGGATTCTGCTGGGAATCACCGGCGGGATCGCGGCGTACAAGGCGGCGGATTTGGCCGGCAAACTGACCGCTGCCGGGGCGCAGGTGCGAACGATTATGACCGAAAACGCCTGTCGGCTGATTACGCCGACGTGTGTGCAGGCGGTGACAGGACAGCCGGTTTATACCTCGATGTGGGTCGGGACAGAGGATTTTAAGATCGGCCATATCGTCCTGGCTGAGTGGGCCGATGCGGTGGTCGTGGCGCCGGCGACAGCCAATATCATGGCCAAAATCGCCGCCGGGTTGTGTGACGACCTGCTCAGTACGACGCTGTGTGTCTGCTGGGACAAGCCGGTTTTGCTGGCGCCGGCGATGAACAGCCGCATGTGGGCCAATCCCATTGTGCAGGAGAATCTGACCCGTCTCCAGCAGCATCTCAAATTCCGCACCATTGGCCCGGACAGCGGACGGCTGGCCTGCGGCACCGAAGGGGTGGGCCGAATGGCCGAACCGGCGGCAATCATCGAGGCCGTCCAACAGATGCTTTAACCGATTTTTAAACTCTAACCCGCCCCTCTTTGTGACGTTCGTAGGGTCTTTTCCGCAGCAACCCATTTAATCTATCGTAAAAGATTGGATATTCACGTTTTTACGTTATAATGAGAATCGGTTTTTGATGAGGGTACGGCCAAACGGTCTTGTTTTAGAAAAACCCGCCCAACGATGCAAACACGAAAAGCGAATATGCCCGGCAGTGTGAAACACTCTATGGGGGGTGTGCTCTGGCTGGTTTTGACGGCGGTAGCGGCGGGGGCGTCGGGATTGCCGGCTTTTCTGGTCGGCGGCGATATTTCGATGCTGATCCATCAGGAGCAGGCGGGCGTTATCTATCGGGACAGTCAAGGACAGCCCAAAGACCTGATTTCGCTGATGACCGAGGCCGGGTGTAACTGCTTTCGTGTGCGACTGTTTGTCCAGCCGACCGGCAGAGGCGGCGTGATTCAGGATGTGCCTTATGCCATTGCCTTGGGACGGCGTATCAAGGAGGCCGGCGGCGTTTTTCTGCTGGATTTGCATTATTCCGATACATGGGCCGATCCGGCCCATCAGACCAAACCGGCGGTGTGGCAAGATCTGCCGTTTGACGCGTTGGTCAAGACGGTGCAGACTTATACCGCCGAGGTCATAGCGAGGTTTAAGGCCGAGGGGGTACTGCCGGAGATTGTGCAGATCGGCAACGAGATTCATCCGGGGTTTCTGTGGCCGGACGGGCGACTGGACGGGGCGGATTCTGAGGGGTCGTGGTGTCGCTTTACGGAACTGCTGAAGGCCGCTATTGGCGGCTTGCGCAGCGCGATTGAGCCGGAAGATGAGGTACGGGTGATGATCCACATTGCCTGCGGGGGTGATTTTGACCAGACGCACTGGTTTTTCTCGCGTCTGGAACACTACGGCGTGCCTTATGATCTGATCGGGCAGAGTTATTATCCCTGGTGGCACGGCACAATGAAAGAACTTCAGGACAATCTGATGCGGACCGCCGGTACCTTCAAAAAAAACATTCTTGTGGTCGAGACGGCCTATCCCAATCGCCCCATCGAGCCGTTTGAGGTGCGGGCCGACCGAAAAGACGCGATGGTCTGGCCGTGCAGTCCGCAGGGGCAATACGCCTTTTTGTCCGAATTGATCGAGACGGTTCGCCGCACGCCGAATCAGCACGGGCGAGGGGTTTTGTGGTGGTACCCGGAGTCGGTGCCGACTTCTCGGCCCGGCGGCTGGTATAACGGCGCGATGGCGTTGTTTGACACGGATGGGGGTGTCTTGCCGGCGATGCAAGCGTTCAGCGCGGCACAATCCGGCCGGTCGGGTGGCTTGTGCGAGGACAAACCCGAATCCGAACATTGAACAAGTCACGGAGAAAATCACGATGGCTGCGGCACTCTATGCGGGCAAGACGGGTGCAATCCTTCTGCAGGGCTTCCACTGGACATCGAACGAGCATTCCTGGTACCGGATTCTTGCCGAGATGTCCGGCGATATTCAGGCGGCCGGGTTTGACTATGTGTGGTTCCTCCCGCCGTCGGCCAGTGCCGACCCGCATGGCTATTTGCCGACCGAATGGTATAATCTAAACAGCAAGTACGGCACGCAAGACGAGCTAAAGACCGCCATCGCCGCGCTGCGGAAAGGCAAGCGGTCGGTTGAAGCGATTGCCGATGTGGTGGTCAATCATCGGTGCGGGGTAAAAGACTGGGCGGATTTTCAAAATCCGCATTTTGCCCCCGATGGGACAACCGACCCGAAGGCCATCGAAGAGGCCAACCGAAAAGCGGTAGTGCAGGAGGATGAATGGAAAGAGGCCGGCGGTAAACCGGCGGGTTCGTCTGATACCGGAGAACAGTTCAACGGCGGCCGCGATTTGGATCATACCAATCCGCTTGTGCAGCAAGCGATCATCAAATGGCTCCAGTGGCTCAAAAAAGAAATTGGGTTTGTTGGCTGGCGGTGGGATTTGGTCAAGGGCTATCATCCGCGGTTTGTGGGACTGTATAACGATGCCACCCAGCCAGCGATTTCAGTGGCGGAGTTTACCGACAGTGAGCCGCTGCCGCTGGTCGATTGGATCAATCGTACCTATGGCAAGCCGGACGTGGACGGCGGACCCGACCGCACCGGAGGCAAGAGCTGCGCGTTTGATTTTCCCACTCGCGGTTTTTTGAAAAGGGCATTTGAGCAGAACAACTATGAATTGCTCAAGAGTGTAGAGGGGCGGTGTCCCGGACTGATCGGCCATTGGCCGGCGATGGCGATGACGTTTCTGGACAATCACGACACCGAGCCTGCCAACCATAACGATCCGTATCCAACCGAGCGTGTTGCGGCCGGCTATGCGTATCTGCTGACCCATCCGGGAAAGCCATGTGTGTTTTGGCCGCATTTGTTTGACCGGGGGCAGGCCTTGCGAAAAACAATTTTGTCGCTGATTCAATTGCGCCGTCGAGCGAGGCTGCACGCCGAAAGCGGCGTTAATATCCGGCTTGCCCAAACGGACCTTTATGCGGCTGTGATCGACGACAAAATCGCCCTGAAACTCGGTCCGGCGCCGTGGCAACCGGACGGCGACGACTGGCAGCCTGCCCTTGATGGGGATGACTTTGCCGTCTGGAGCCGGTAGGGTTCGGTTTACACCTGTCAAGAGGGGGGTTATTCTTTTCGCCAAGTGCGCAGGGCATCGAGCAGGGTTTGCATATCGTCGGGCAGGGGGGCCTCGAAGTGCATTCGCTGTTGGGTGGTCGGATGGGTCAGTTCCAGCTGCCAGGCGTGCAGGGCGCAGCGTGCCATCAGCGGCTGTTCGGGGGCGGCATCACGGTCTTCGATTTGCCAGGGATAGACAATTTTCCCGCCGTACATTTCATCGGCGACAATGGGGTGTTTTAACCACGACAGATGAACGCGAATCTGATGCGTGCGTCCGGTTTTCAGATCGAGTTTGACCAGCGCATAGCCGCGGAAGGTCTCCAGGACTTCGTAAAACGTGACGGCTTCTTTGCCGATATCGTGGCGGACGGCGAATTTCTCACGGACCAGCGGATGGACGCCGAGCGGCTGACTGATGCGATCGGCGGTCAGTTCCGGGACGCCGTGAATAAGGGCGATGTATGTTTTCTTGACGGTGCGTTCGGCAAACTGGCGGCTCAGCTTCCAATGGGCGGTGTCCGTCTTGGCCACGACCAGACAGCCGGTGGTGTTGCGATCCAACCGATGAACGATGCCGGGACGCCGATCGTCGCCGCCGCCGGAGGACAGTTTTTGAAAGTGATAGACCAGCCCGTTGACCAGCGTGCCGTTTTTATAGCCGCGTGCCGGATGAACGATCAGGTTGGCTTGCTTGTTGAGGACAAGCAGGTCCTCGTCCTCATAGAGGATGTCCAGCGGGATGTCCTCCGGTGTCAGCTCGCGCAGTTCCCGCGGCGGCAATATCAGATCGACCCAATCACCGGGATTGAGCTTGCAACTGGGCTTGGCCGGGCGGCCGTTGACGTTGACGCCCTGTTCGACGATGAGTTTTTGCAGGCGCGTTCGACTAAACTGGCTAAATCGGCCGGTCAGATATTTGTCCAGTCGGCGATGTTTCAGGTTGGCACCCACCCGAAACCGTAACTCCTGACCGGCCAATTCTTCGGACTGGTCTTCGTCCATCGGCATGTTCTCATCGGCGAAGGCTTCATCCGGCGACGTGAGAGCAGGCCGTGTGGGCTGGTCATCTTCAAATTGCGGCAAGTCAGAAGGAATCATGAAAGGTTCACTTTCCTGCTTTATTCGATATCAATATCACTGGTCCGCAGGCCTTTCCGAGAGTCGCCCTTCAGGGGTGTGATTTTTGACATAAGGTTTTTTATTTTAATATGTTATCTTGTTTTTACCGAATGCTCCTGTGGGCCAATTTTTGCCCCGATGAGTTCGGAGGTCGCAAAGACCGGCCCACTGCGTTTTGAATGACCCGTTCAGCACCAATCGATGCCCGGCGTTTTGAATGACACCGCATCAACAGTTTTATTTGCCTCATACTTTAGAAAATGCCCAAGACGGTGTGTTTTAGCCCGTCGCGTGTTGACCATCGAAATTGTTTTGGATGTTATTCTTCCGGATTCAGTTTTGTTCGTCATCCGGGGTCGCTTGCGGCTGCTCGGTACTATCCTGCTCGCTTGAATCGGGAGCATTGGAAGCATCGCCAAGAAACTGCGGCGTTGCCGGGGTAATGGCATCCAGCGACGGCGGGGTCTGAAAAACCGAAGCCGGGTCAGGAAGTGTCCCCTCCGGCAGCGCGGGTTGTTCTACCGGAGCGGGCGCAAAAACAACCGTCTCAAGGTTTTGATTTAACGCCGCCAGTCTTTTTTGTGCTTTGGCCGGGAAGGCGGTGGCTGCGAATTCCTCCGAATTCATAATCTGCTGATAAATCTCCGCCGCCTGATCGCGCTGCCCCAGTTCCTCGGCGCACAGCCCCAGCCCCAGTTTGGCCATGGCCTTAAGCGTCGGCGAGGCGGCCGAGGCCAACGCCTTTTCATAGGCCTGTCGGGCCTGCTCAATGCGTTCGTTTATCTGTTCGGTGCCAATCAGTTCGGGCCGCACGTGCAATTCCGCCCGCAGGGCCTGGGCGGCCTTGATTAGCGCCAAAGCACGCAGGTCGGGGTTGTCGGTGTGCTCGGCCTGATCCATCAGGGCATTGGCGTTGACAAGCAGGGCGTTGATGGCGGTCTCTGCGGAACCGTCTTCTTGTTCAGCCGCCTGAAGGACACGATAGATGTCGGTCTCCAGATTCTGGATCATTTCGGTAATCGAGGCGGCATTGGTGATTTGCCGCTGCTGACGCATTTGTGAAAACAACGGCCATGTTGCCAGTCCGATAATGATGAGCACAACTCCGATGATTGTGCTGGCGTTGCGTTTCATAAACTCCGGCGCGTGTGCCAGCCAGTCGGCCAATTCGTTGGTCTTCAATTCATGCCGATGTTTTGCGTCCATTATTGACTCCGTAGTTTGAGTTTTGTCTGTCTGATTCAGTCATTAATATACAAAACAAACATTATAAGAAAAATGCTTTTGACTTGCAAGGGGGCTTTGCCGATACTGCGTGAAATGGGTTGATTCGTGATAACAATCGCAGTCAGGATACCAATAATGACAGGACACAGAAACGACAAACGGTATCAGTATATTGTGTTGGGGGTTTTACTTGTTTTGGGAGTGGCGCAGGGGGAGATTGATCGCACCAAATATATTACACTGGACGAAATCCGAACGGATATGGAAGCCTATGCGCGAACGGTGTGGTATGGGACGGAAATTGAAACATTCCCGCTAAAAATCCTCAGTGTTGTCCGCAATCGTCAGCCTGGCGAGGATATGATTCTGGTGGTCGGTACCGATGAGCGGTTCAAACTGGCCGGAGCGGTCCGCGGATGCAGTGGGTCGCCGGTATTCATTGACGGGCGTTTGGCCGGGGCGCTGGCGGCAGGGTGGAGTTCGGCCAAAGAGCCGCTGTATCTGGTGCGCCCGATTGAGGCGATGCTCGAAGTTGGCACTCAGCCGACGGTCGAGCAAGCGGGGCAGGGACGGCGGATTGCCGCCATGGATTTCAGCCGGCCTCTTGATCTGGCGGAGGTGGCCCATCGCGTTACCGAGGCGTTTGCTTCGCGTGTTGCCGGCGATAATGCGCTGCTGCCGCTGGCCACATCCCTGCCGGCCCATGTCTGCAGCGAATTGGCCGAGGGGTTTGGTTCGTTGGGGGTGGTGCCGATTCCGGGCGGATTGACCGCCGCGGCGGCGTCCCAGAGCCCTGAGGAGGTTACTTTTGAACGAGGCGGCGTCCTGTCGGTGGTCTTGTGCAGCGGTGATATCAATCTGGCGGCGGTAGGAACGGTCACAGAGGTCGACGGCGATACCGTCTTTGGCTTTGGGCATAGTTTTACCGGCATTGGCCAAATCGAGTTTCCCATGAGCACCGGCTATGTGCATTCGGTGATCGCCTCTCGGGATATGTCGTTCAAACTGGCTACGCCGGGGGCTGTGGCCGGGACGCTGCAATTTGATCAATATGCCGCGGTACGAGGGCAAAACGGCAGGATACCTGCCATGGTGCCGATGCGGGTTACTGTCGACCGGTATAACGATCCGAAGGTGCGGACCTATGCGTGTCGTTTGGCTTATGACAGGGAATATACCCCCATGATTGGTCGGCTGGTAGCCCAGGCGTCGGCCCTGATGCAGGGGCCGCTTCCGCCGGAGCATACGGTGTCTTATCAGGGACGCATCGCAGTAAAGGATGGTGAGCCGATTACCTTCGAGAATATCTCTTCCGGTCGCAGTGTTACCGAGGTTGGGTCGGAATTGCTCAGCACATTGACCCTGTTGCTGAACAATCCGTTTGACGTCGTCAAGCCGGAATCCATTGAACTGGATATGGTTATCGAGCCGGCCGATAGTACAGCGGCGATCTGGTCGGCGCAATTGTCAAAGGCCGTCGTCAAGCCCGGCCAGACCATTACGGTCGAGGTCATGCTGCAAACGTTTCGCGAGGCGAGAGCGACAACATCGATTGAGTTGAAGATTCCTGAAACGATGCCGGCGGGCAAGTATCCGCTCCAGTTGTTGGGGGCGACGACCTATAATTCGTTTTTGAATCAGAACGCTCCGCAGCGGTTTCGCGTGGTGGATACCCAGTCGCTGGTGACAGGGCTGAATCGGGTGCTGAATATGCCGCGCAATCGTCTGTATGTGGTGCTGCCGGTTCCCGCGACCGGGCTGGCGATGCGTCGGCATGAACTTCCAGACTTGCCGCCGACACGGATGGCCCTGTTGCAGGATGCTCGGCGTTTGCAGCCAATGGAGCCGTACAAAAACTGGGTCGAAAGCAACGTGGAGTTGGATAAAATTGTCTCCGGCGCCGCGCAGATTGAATTGACCGTTGAACCACCCTAATATCAGGAAACAGTACAGATGAACAACCCAAGAATGAAGGATTATGCGCGTTTAGGATGTGTTTTGTTTTGGTGTCTTGCGGCCGGAGTGATGGCGGTTACATCGGTGATTACCCGCCACAACAGCGGGGATGATTTTGCCAAAGGCGATACCGACAGAGTGGTTGTGGACTCCACCGGCACATTACGGCTTGCGCCGCGAACACGTCATGTTGAATGTGGTGATCTGCTGAAAGACGTGTGGTCGATCAATTGTCTGCTGGTCGATAAGCGGCATGCGCTGTATCTGGGCACCAGCCCCAATGGCACGGTGATTCGCATTCTCAACGATCAGGCCGTTCAGGTCTATCCCAAACAAACCGCCGATCCGACCGTGGGTGACGGCTTTACCAATCAGCATGTTTTTGCCTTGGCCCTGGATGTGGCCGACAGACTGCTGATTGGTGTCAGCGGACAAAAGGGCAAGCTCGTTCGGCTCGGCGCCGAGGCTGAGACGGTATTCGAAGACGACAAAGTACAATACATTTACGCGATTGCCCTCGACAGCGAGAACAATATTTACCTGGGCACTGGCCCGGAGGGGCTGATTTTCCGCCTGGATCCGTTCTGTCAATCGGCGGAGATTTTTTATGATGCGCAGGATAAAAATATCCTCTCGCTGGCGATTTACGAGGATATCCTCTATGCCGGTACCGACCAGCGGGGGCTGATTTATAAACTCTCGCTGGACGGCAAAGCCCAATCCGTGCTGTACGATTCCGAGCAGACGGAAATTACGGCGTTGCTGACCGACGCGAAAGGAAACGTCTATGCTGCTGCGACAAGCGCTCAGGCCGCCGCTCAGCAGATTCGGGCCGCTGCAGAGGCCATGGCCAAACTGCCCGGCCGTCCCGACAGTGACTCATCCGATGAGCCGAAGGAGGATGGCCTGACGCTGAACACCGCCAACAGCGATCAGTCCAGTGAGGACTCGCAGAAAGGGACGTCTCGACCTACGCCGTCGCCGCCTCAACCCCCGTCGGCTCGTACCGCCGGACAGATCTATAAGATCACCCCGGATGGATTTGTCACAACGATCTTCAGCGAAATGGCGGTCTTTTACGCCGTGTTGATGCCCGACGATGTGTTGTGGGTGGGAACCGGCAACGACGGACGGCTCTATACCGTCAATCCGGCCACTGAGGAAAAAAGCATTGTCTATGAAGACAAACTCTCGGCGCAGATTACCGCCCTGACGCAGATGAACGGCCATTTTTATGTGGGGCTGTCCAATCCGGCCCGTTTGATTCGGCTGGAACGGGCTTATGAACAGCAGGGGCTGTTTAGATCGCAGTTAATTGATGCGGGTCAGCCGGCTCGTTGGGGCAAGATTCAGCTTGAGGCGGATGTGCCTGCCGGTTGTGAGATTCGAGCGGCCAGCCGCAGCGGCAATGTGAAGGATCCCAACGACCCCACGTTTTCTCCCTGGAGCGAAGATGTGCCGATAACCGGACCGACAGACCTGCAAAGTCCGATTGGACGCTTTCTCCAATATCGGCTTCGATTGGTCTCCTCGGCCGAGGACAAAACGCCCGTTGTCCGGGAGGCGGCGATCTCGCATGTGGTGCCGAATGTCGCGCCGCAGGTGACCAGTGTCAAAGTGAGCCGTTCCAGCGATAAAAACAAGCCGGGCATTTTTGAGATTACGTTTGCCGCTCAGGACGACAATCGCGACGCCTTGATCTATAAGATTGAGTTCCGACAGGTGGGGCGGAGCCGATGGATTTTGCTCAAAGACGACCTGACCCAGCCGCGCTTTGAATGGGATGGGCGGACGGTTGAAGATGGCCGGTATGAGATACGCGTAACCGCTGATGATTCCAAGAGTAACAGTCCGGATACCGCACTGAGTGGCTCGCGGATCAGCGATCCGTTTGTGATTGACAATGCACCGCCGGAAATTTTCGATGCCCAAGTGCGTGTTGAGGACAAGGCTGTCGTGTTGACTTTGACGGTTCGCGACGCGCTGACCGTTGTCGGTAAGGTGGCCTTTACCGTCAACAGCAATGAGCGATGGAAAAGCATCCTGCCGGAAGATTTGATCTGCGATACGCTGGAGGAAGTGTTTACCGTTCGCATTGAGGGGCTGGACAGCGGCCCGAATGTGATTGCCGTGTCTGTGGCCGACGATGTTGGCAATACACGATACAAAAGTTTTGAAGTGCAGGTGCCGTAAAACATAGGCCCAAGCCCAAGCCGGCAGAAAGGCCGAAAAGGGGCATATAAGATCCGATGATGCCGGTTTGTTGGGAGCGGCGATTTCGTTAGAACGAACCCACAGGAGTGTTGAAACTGCGAGAGATTGAGTACAACCTGGTGGTGCAAGCGGTTCGGGAGGCGTCTCTGAAGGCGGCTTTTGAGTTGCCGGCGGATGTGCACGACGCATTGGAACGGGCCCGACGGGTCGAGACCCATCCGCGAGCACGGCGAATCCTTGATCAGCTCCTGGAAAACGCCCGTCTGGCCGCTGCAGAGCGGATCCCGATTTGCCAGGATACGGGATTGGTTGTGGTGTTTGTCGAGCAGGGGGCCGAGGTTTGGGTCGTGCCGCCGAAGGACAACCCCCGCGCGACCTTAGCGGATGCGATCAACGAGGGCATCGCAGCCGCCTACGAGGAGGGTTTTCTCCGGAAAAGCGTCGTTGCCGAGCCGCTCGGCAAGCGGGTTAATACCACTACCAATACGCCGGCCATCATTCATTATGAAATTCTCGCCGGTGACGGGCTGAGGATTTCGCTGATGGCCAAGGGCGGCGGCTGCGAAAATAAAAGTCAATTCCGAATGTTTAACCCAACCGCATCGGAAGAAGAGGTTAAAAACTGGATTGTTGACGTTGTAAAGTCAGCTGGGCCGAATGCCTGTCCGCCGTTTGTGGTTGGGGTGGGGATGGGAGGCAATTTTGAGCAGTCGTGCCTGCTGAGCAAAAAGGCCTTGTTGCGTGATATCGGCTCATCTCATATCCTGCCGTTTTATGATCGGCTGGAAAATGACCTGCTCGAGGCGGTCAATGCGGCCGGCCTTGGCCCGCAGGGCCTGGGCGGTAAGACCACCGCCCTGGCGGTGCTTATCGAGATTGCTCCATGCCATATCGCGTCGCTGCCGGTTGCTGTCAATATCGAATGCCATGCTCATCGCCATGCGCATTTAACCTTATAGCATATCCTTATAATACCCTGTGATGACTTGTCTTACTAAAAAAAGTAAAGGGACAAAATAAATCTGGAAATGAACAAACATAGAACAAAAGACCTCTTTTTTGTCTTATAATGGATATAAAAAAGTCAAATTGACGGTTGTTTTTTGGTGGTAATATTATATACTGTACTTCAAATTTTTGAGGAGTACATTATGGATGACAGGGAAGAGTTCCACCCACGTGTTTTGGTAGTTGAAGACGACCCAGGGTGTCAGGTTTTGTTGGAGCGTGCCCTTAGGCGGCTGGGATGTGAGTTTGAAAGTTGTACAGACGGAAGGACAGCGCTGGATTTAATTTTCTCAAAACCCTATGATATGGCTATAGTGGACATTCATATTCCCGTTCTTGACGGTTTTATGGTGGCCTGTCAACTTCGGGAGATGGGTTATGCCCTGCCGTTGGTGGCGATTTCGGCCTTGAGTCTGGAAGCCATTGACAGCAAGGCCAAAGCAGTCGGCTTTGACGAATTTTTACAAAAGCCAATCGAACAAGAGCACATTGCCGAGATCCTTGAGCGTTTTTTAGTAAACAATAGAGCTGAAAGCTGACTTGTAAACTCCTCTTCTCTGTCGGTTTTGATTTTGATACGGCCCTGACCCTCTGATTCAAAACCACGCATGGATCTTCTTTTGTTATGGCGGCTGTGGGTCATTCTGCATG
>MTKW01001524.1_pt1 | contig 11961 bp, 13 predicted proteins | sample 1042761 | NCBI WGS metagenome assembly MTKW01 (sample SAMN06205366, study PRJNA360243) | anaerobic digester metagenome | biome: Wastewater treatment plant; feature: Anaerobic digester sludge; material: sludge; isolation source: anaerobic digester fed with sludge from wastewater treatment plant ...
CTTGAAAGCCGTAAACGTAAAGCAATGTTTAGACGGGTGCGTAATAATGAATTCCAAGTTGTTGTTGCGAGTGATATTGCAGCGCGCGGGATTGATATTGAACATGTTAGTGATGTTCTTAGCGTTAGTTTTCCTTTTGATTTAGAATTTTACTTCCACCGTGCGGGTAGAACAGGGCGTTTAGATAATAAAGGTAATGCTTATACGCTTTACGATCATGATGACTTAGAAACAGTCGAAAAAGTAGAGAAGTTAGGTGTTAAATTTACGCGTCTTGTGTATAAAGGTGGCGCTTTTAGTGCTGTAACCAAGCGCATTAGTCGCAAGAAAGCACTAACTCCGGAAGAAAAAGAACTTAATGTTAAAATTAAAACAGCGGTCGCCGAGACAAAAACAAAGAAAGTGCGACCCGGCTATAAAAAGAAAGTTAGAACAGCGGTGGAAAATGTAAAAAGAAAACATCGCCGTAAGATGATTAAAAAGTCAATCCGTGAACAACGTGTCGAACGTTATAAAGCGGAAAAAAGGAGGGATTCATGAGTGATAAATTAATTTTAGGTAGTCATGTTGGGATGAGTGCTCCCGATTATTATATTGGCGCAATTAATGAAGCTTTAAGCTATGGCGCAAATACATTTATGATTTATACTGGTGCACCGCAAAATACAAGACGCTTAGCGACTGAGCAAATGCATGCACTTGAAGGTATTAAATATTTAAAAGAAAAAGGGATGGATATTAAGCATATCGTGGCTCATGCCCCTTATATTATTAATTTAGGCAACAGTGTAAAACCTGAAACTTATGAACTAGCGGTATCTTTTTTACAAGATGAATTACAACGCGTTGCTGATTTTGGGATTACAATGGTTGTGCTTCATCCTGGTTCACACGTGGGTGCAGGTGTGGAAGCCGGTACTGAACAAATTATTAAAGGCCTTAATACTGTGCTTGATAATGACACAAGTGGGACGATCATAGCGTTAGAAACAATGGCAGGCAAAGGCACGGAAATTGGCCGTACCTTCGAAGAAATTCGCACAATTATTGATGGCGTTCATAAAAAGAGCCAACTAGGCGTCTGTCTTGATACATGTCATATTAATGATGCAGGATATGATGTCCATGATATTGATGGCGTCTTAGATGAATTTGACCGTGTGATTGGTCTTGAATACTTAAAAGTCGTGCATGTTAATGATTCCAAAAATGAGCGTGGCGCCGCTAAAGACCGCCATGAAAACATCGGCTTTGGGACGATTGGCTATGATACTTTAATGAAATATATTTATAGTCCCCGCTTAGCACACCTCCCGAAAATCTTAGAAACACCTTATATTAATGGGGTCGCGCCTTATGGTCATGAGATTACAATGATTAAAAATAAAGTATGGAACGCTACGCTTAAAGATGAATTAGGGGAAAAATAAGACGAATTATATTACTTTTAGTAATACTTTCTAAATTTATGATATGATATACAAGCAAATAGAGGAGATGAAGAATTATGCGTGTAAATATTCAATTAAGATGTACGGAATGTAATGAAGAAAATTATCTTTCCAGTAAAAACAAGAAAAACAATCCCGAACGGATTGAAAAAATGAAATTTTGCCCACGTTGCAATAAACAAACGCTACACCGCGAAAAACGCTAGACTATTTAAAATTAATTAGAGGAGGGTTAAATTATGATTAATGTTACAGAATTACGCCCTGGTAATTATTTTACCGAAGCTGGTGAAATTTATAACGTGCTTGACATCTTACTTAATAAGACAGCAATGCGTAAAATGATTGCGAAACTTAAAGTTAAAAATGTCCGCACTGGTGCGATTACCGAACAAACATACAACAGCGGTTATCAAATTGATCGGATTAGTATTAGCAAACACAAAATGACTTATCTTTATGATAGTGGAGATTTCTTAGTGTTTATGAATACTGAAACTTTCGAACAAGTTGAATTATCCAAAGAATCATTAACTTGGGAACTTAACTTTATTGTCCCCAATAGTGAAGTAGAAATGGCCGGTTATGAAGGGGAAATTTTTGGCATAACTTTAGCGCCTAAAGTCGCCCTTAAAATTACCGAATGTGCGCCAGGTGTTAAAGGTAACACCGTACAAAACGCGACAAAGGACGCGATTGTGGAAACAGGACTAAGAGTCAGTGTCCCATTATTTATTGAAGAAGGAGAAGTAATTATGGTCAAAACAACTGACGGTAGTTACGATGGGAGAGCATAATGCCAATTGGAGCAGCGATAGGTTTAGCAGTCTTTGCGCTAATTCTAGGTGCGGTATTAGGTTATCTCATTAGTCGTAAAGTATTTGAAAAACAATTAAAGAAAAATCCACCGATTACGGAAAAACAAATTCGGACAATGTTAACGATGATGGGCCGTAAACCAAGTGAAAAACAAGTCCGCGAAATTATGCGCGGAATGCAACAATCTTAATTATTAAGATTATATGTAAATAAAAACGCTAGGACACACGTCCTAGCTTTTATTTATTAGTGGCAAGAATTACTTTATCCACGTAATTTTTGATTCAGTGCCTTTTTGGAGCCGTTCAATATTTGTGCGGTGTTTTAAAATTAATAAGATACATAAACCGACTAGTGTCGGGATGTAATAATAAAGATTATCGACGACGAGCGGATAAAAACTAATACGACCAAGTACTGGGATAAATAAAATTGGTGTTAGTGCAACGATAATAGCGGCCATTAAGATCGATGCATAGCTGACCATCTTGCGTAATTTAAGAATTAAAAAGAAAATAAGCGCCCCTAAAATCGTAAATACCCAGTTTGTGGCAAGAATAAAACCAGCGACGACACTCACAGCTTTACCGCCTTTAAATTTATAATACACTGGATAACAGTGGCCAAGCGCGACTAAAATCATTGCAAAGTAAAGTGTTGCTGCGTGATCAACATAAAGTCCCACATTAGTGAAGTGGAAGACTAGGGTTATCGCCCAATATACAAAAACACTTTTTAAAATATCAAGCACCATTACAGTGATTCCTGCTTTACGGCCGAAGACACGACCAGTATTTGTCCCGCCCGCATTCTTACTGCCATAATTTCTGACATCACGTTTAAAAAAGAGATTACTAATAATGACAGCGTTATTAATCGAGCCAATTAAGTAGCCAAAGAGTCCGAATCCTAAGAATATTAAGAACTTTATAAATGGATGCATAAGTAACCTCCCTTAAATAGTATAAATTAAAATAGTCCAATTATAAAATAAAGTAATTTTTTGTTATAATAACAAAGTATTGTGAAATGATAAGGAAAAATCAAATGGCAGATAAGAATATTACAAATTCATATACCGCTGATTCGATTCAAGTTTTAGAAGGACTCGATGCGGTACGCAAAAGACCTGGGATGTATATCGGGTCAACAAACATTGTTGGTTTTCACCAACTCGTCTGGGAAGTCGTCAATAATAGTACAGACGAAGCAATGAGTGGTTATGGTGATAAGATCACTGTTACAATTCATAAAAACGGCTCAATTACGATTGCTGACGAAGGACGCGGGATCCCCACAGGCATTAATAAACAAACCGGACAACCAGCGGTACACCTCGTATTTTCCACATTACACGCTGGTGGTAAATTTAGTGAATCAACTTATAAAACAAGTGCGGGTCTCCACGGTGTCGGCGCTAGTGTAACAAATGCGTTAAGCGAATGGCTTGATGTGACTGTATATCGTGAAGGAAAAGTGCATCATCTCCGTTATGAAAATGGCGGTAAACTAGTCACTCCCTTAGAAGTAGTGGGGAACACTAATCGCACTGGGACAATTGTGAACTTTAAACCTGACCCTAAAATCTTTGGTAATTTAGAATTTAAATGGGATACAATTACAAGTCACTTACAAGAAAGTGCCTTCTTACTGAATAAAGTCGCTTTTATCGTTAAAGATGAAAGAAGTGGTTTAAGTGAAGAGTTTTATTATGAAAAAGGCTTAATTGAGTATGTTGATATCATTAATCGTAATAAAACCGCGCTTAGTAAACCAATTTACTTTGAAGATATTTATACGAATAATGATAAATTAAGTCAACCAATGGAAATTGAAGTAGCGCTCCAATATTGTAGCGATGATTATGGTGAAACTGTCCTCTCCTATGTTAATAATTTACGCACGCATGATGGCGGTACACATGAAACAGGGTTTAGAACAGGATTAACACGCGCTGTTAATGACTTTGCAACTGAACATAATTTACTACGTAAAGGCGTGAAACTTGATGGTAACGACATCCGTGAAGGACTTACGGCAATTATCAGTGTACGTATTCCAGAAAGCATTTTACAATTTGAAAGCCAAACAAAAGGAAAGTTAGGCACAAATGAAGCAAACTGGGCACTAAATAGTTTTATTTACACTAAGCTTACTTACTACTTACAAGAAAATCATGAATTCGCCGTTAGTTTAATTAAAAAATGTGTTGATGCGCAAAACGCTAGAATCGCCGCGCGTAAAGCAAAAGAAAACTTGCGCAAAACGAAAAAAGTTACGAATAATGACATGATTTTAAGCGGTAAACTTACACCAGCGCAAAGTAAAGATTATAAGAAAAATGAACTCTTTATCGTTGAAGGTAATAGTGCTGGTGGTACTGCTAAAAGCGGACGTGACCGGATGTATCAAGCAGTGTTACCACTTCGTGGTAAACCACTTAACACTGATACAAGTACTGTTGATAAAATGCTAAAAAACGAAGAGTTTGCGACACTAATTAGCACTATTGGTGCTGGCTTTGGCCAAAATTTTGATATTGAAGATGCCCATTACGGCAAAATCATTATTATGACGGACGCTGATTATGACGGTTCACATATTCAAACATTATTATTAACCTTTTTCTATCACTATATGAAACCACTTTTAAAAGCGGGGATGATTTATATTGCCGTGCCGCCTTTATATCGTGTGAGTAAACAAGTGAATAAAAAACTTATCTTTGAATACGCGTGGGATGACCAAAGTTTAGAAGCAGCGAAAGAAAAAATTGGTCCCGGTTATAAAATTACGCGTTATAAAGGTTTAGGGGAAATGAACGCTGATCAATTATGGGAAACAACACTTAATCCCGAAACAAGAACATTAATTCGCGTTAATATTAACGATCCTTTACTCGTAGAGATGCGTGTTAGTACCTTGATGGGGAATGATGCGAATGTTAGACGCAAATGGATTGAAGAAAATGTTGACTTTAACGCATATGATACATTTATCGATGAGGTAAAATAAGATGTCAAAACGAAAACCAAAAAAACAAACTGAAGAACAAGTAATCACCGAAACAATTATTGAATTACCAATGGATGAAATTATGGGTGACCGTTTTGGCAATTATTCAAAATACGTCATTCAAAATCGGGCGATTCCTGATGCACGTGACGGCTTAAAGCCCGTCCAACGGCGGATAATTTATGCAATGCATGACGAAGGCAATACTTTTAATAAACCGATGAAAAAGTGTGCGCATACCGTGGGGGCGGTGATGGGGAAATATCACCCACATGGTGACACTAGTATATATGATGCGCTCGCGCGTATGTCGCAAGAATGGAGCATGCGCTATCCGCTTATTGATTTCCAAGGTAATAACGGGAGTATTGATGGTGATGAACCAGCAGCCTATCGTTACACTGAATCACGCTTAAACGAACTTTCTAATGAACTAGTGTTAGATATTAATAAAAAGACTGTTAATATGAATTTAACGTTTGACGATACAAGCTTTGAACCAGAAGTATTACCATCACGCTTTCCGAATCTTTTAGTAAACGGTTCACAAGGGATTGCTGTTGGGGTGGCTACCGAAATCCCGCCGCATAACTTACGCGAAGTAGTAGACGCAATTATTCATCGCATTACTTATAAACGCTCAACAATTGAAGATATGCGTAAATATATTTTAGGCCCAGACTTCCCAACAGGTGGCGTCATTTATAAAGGTGAAGGCTTAGATAGTATTTATGAAACAGGACGGGGCCGCGTGGAAATGGAAGCACTAGCCACTATTGAAAGTGACCGCACTAGTCAAAGAATTGTCATTACTGAAGTCCCATATCAATCAAATAAAAGTCAAATTTTACGGGAACTCGGAGTGATTGAACAAAACCGTAATGTTGACGGTGTTGTGGAGGTGCGGGATGAGAGTGACCGAAACGGAATTCGGATTGTTATTGAACTAAAAAAAGAAGCGAACACTGATGTTATTTTAGAATACATCTTTAGTAAAACGCGGTTACGCGCTNNGCTATAACGCTAATATTGTCGCAATCGCTGATAACAGGCCAAAGACGCTTAATATTTTAGATTTAATTGATGCATATATTAGTCACCAAGTTGATGTTATTACGCGTCGCAGTGAATTTGATCTAGCGACAAATGAAAAACGTTTACATATTATTGAAGGACTTATTAAAGCAATCAGTGTTGTCAATGAAATAATCGCGATTATTCGTAAAAGTACAGATAAAGCAAATGCGAAAACTAATATTAAAGCGGCCTATGGCTTTAGTGAAGAACAAGCTGAAGCTATTGTCATGCTCCAACTTTATAAATTAAGTAATACTGATATTACCGTATTAATGGAAGAAAAAGCGGCCATTGAAACAACAATTGATGAATTGCGTAATATCTTAAGTAATGAAAAAGCGCTTAATAACGTTATTATTCGTGATTTAAAACGGATTGCGCAAAAATTTGGGGACGACCGTCGTACGAAGATTCGTGAAAAAGGTGAAGTCGTGCAAATTGATAAACGTGACTTAATCGCCGACGAACAAGTAATGCTTGCGCTTACGCGTGACGGTTATATTAAACGCAGTAGTTTAAAATCATATCGGAGTAGTGGTGACTTTGCCTTACCTGGTGTTAAAAGTAGTGATTTACTTATTGCCGCAAGTGAAGTAAATACAAAAGACTTTCTCGTAGCGTTTACTAATTTAGGTAATTATCTTTATATACCGATTTATGAAATTGGAGAAGGAAGATGGAAAGACGAAGGTAAACATATTAATTACATCGTCCAACTTAACGCTAATGAAAAAATTATTAAAGCGTTTAATGTTAAAGAATTTAGAGAAGATTTATATTTTGCAATAGCAACCCGTAACGGCATGATTAAAAGAACAAGTCTTAATGAATTTGTTGCTGTTCGTTATTCGCGCCCGCTCCAAGCCATGCGGCTATTAAGTGGTGACAGAGTAGCGGATGTCACACTGACAACGGGAAATAGTGAACTTTTAGTTATTACTGAAAGTGGCGCTGCTAGTTTCTATAATGAAAACGAAATTACCGTTGTAAGCGTTAAAGCAAGTGGTGTTAAATCGATTAATAAAAAGAAAGCGGATAAAGTCGTCGCGCTCATTAGTGTTGACCCAGAAGTCAGAACTAGAACATGTATTGTCACTAGTGAAGGGCACTTACGATTACTTGATCATAGCTACTTTGAAGCGACCGCTCGCCTTGGAAGATTACAACATGTAATGCGCACTTTTAAAAGTGATCCACACACAATTGTCAGTGCCTTCCGTTATAATCGAAATATTGAAGAATTAAGAGTGTATGCTTTAACTGATGCGAATGTTATTTTACCATTGCTCTTAACTGACCTAGCGCCAACGCCAGTTGATAAATATGCAAAACGCAATATTAATGAACTCGCCGAAGAAGAAAAGATTGTTAGTATCTTTAATGAAGAAATCCCCACTATCAGCGAAGAAACAAAAGCTTATGCCCCAATCGTAAAAGCAGAGGCCGTAAAAGTAGAGCCGGTTGAAGACTCTTATGAACAAATTAGTATCTTTGATTTATTAGATGAAGATTAAAGTGAAGTTTCACTACTTGTATCTGGTTTAACTTCNNCATACATTACAACTGTAACAATGATCCCAATGACGGGCATAAAAGCACCGACACCAGCGGCAAGCGCTAAGAAGAGCATATTACGATACGGTTTTAATTTACTTAAATTCATAACTAAATTGTAGCACATACGCTAACGATTTATAAGAAAAGAAGGATTTAAAGGTTTAATCTTTTATAAAAAGATTTACTGTTGTTAAGCGAGAATTATATCGTCCATGATAAAATAACCTTATACTTTAGAAGTGACAGATATTATGAAGAAATTTACACCGAATTATTACGCTAAAAATATATATGAAGTAAGTGCTGACTTCTACCTTAAGCACGGGATTAAAACCTTACTCGTTGATTTAGATAACACACTAGCGAGTTATCGTGAATTTGAACCAAGTGACACAACTATTAATTTTGTCCGCAACTTAGAAAAAGCTGGTATTAAAGTACTTTTAGCATCAAATAATAGTGGTAAACGCGTTAAACGATATGGTGAATTACTTGGTGTCCCGTATATTTCAGGAGCTCGTAAACCATTTGCGTTTAAGCTCCGTAAATTCCTTAAAGAGCAGGGCGCAGAGTTAAGTAGCACGCTGATGGTTGGAGACCAAATATTAACGGATGTCTTTTGCGGGAACACCTTAGGTGTTAAAATAATGTTGACAGATAAATTAGTGGAAGAAGATCAATGGACGACACGTATTAATCGCCTGCTTGATCGCCCACTACGCAATAAATTACGAGCCAAGGGCAAATTAAAGGAGTGGAACGAAGATGACAGAGAACTTAAAGAAAATTAAAAAGTGTTATGGATGCGGAGTCGTGCTTCAAAGTGAAAATGAAGAAGAAATAGGATATGTACCAAGTAATGTTCTTAAGCGCGACGATGTTTTCTTATGTCAACGCTGTTTTAAAACGCATCACTATAGCGCTGATAAACTCCATTCACCAGTTGTCACGCTCGATTTTATGAACTTAATTAAAGATATTAAAGCCAAAAATGCCCTTGTGGTATATGTCGTTGATGTCTTTAACTTTGAATCAAGTTTTAATCCAGAAATAAATACGGCTCTTTCAGGTCTAGATATAATTTTAGTCGCAAATAAATTTGACTTATTACCAAAATCGACAAATGAAGCTAAGCTTAAAGACTATGTCGCCACTAAAGTTGAACGCGAAGGACTTAATGTTAAAAAGATTATCGTCGCTAGTAGTACAAGAAACTATAATATTGATGAAGTACTCGAAGAAATTGCTAATTTCCGGAAAAAAGGTGATGTTTATTTCATTGGTGCTGTCAGCAGCGGGAAATCTAGTTTAATTAAAACATTACTGCGGAACTTTAAAAATGAAACTAGTCGTTATATTACGACAAGTATTTATCCTAATACCACACTAGCGGTCCAACAAATCCCAATCAGTGAAACAACAACGATTTATGATACACCAGGGATTGCGATTAATAATAGTCTCTTAGGCCTTGCCGAAAAAGAAGTCGTAAAGGTAATTGTGCCGCGTAAAGAAATTAAGCCAAGAACTTACCAATTACTCGCTAAACAAAGCATTTTAATCGGTGGGATTGCGCGTTTTGATTATGTTGACGGACCTTTTACTGGTTTTACTTTCTATTTTGCGGAAGGTATAAAACTTACGCGTACACATATTAAACTCGCTGATCGCACATTTAATAATATGATTGCCCATCAAAAGACTAGACCGATTTCTTATCTTGTCACCAGTGTCCAAGATCTTGACGCCTTTGAATTTACAACATATGAAAATAAAAAGTATGATGTTAGTTGGAACGGCTTAGGCTTTGTTAGTTTTAAAGGTAGTGGCCGTGTTGTCCGCATTTACGCTCCGCGTGGTGTTGCCATAAGTTATAACGAAAGTAAGATTTAATTATATGTTAACGAAGAAAGAAATGCGCTATTTACGTGGCCTAAGTAATAAACTTAAGGCGCAATATCAACTTGGTAAAAATGAAATTACTGATAGTTTCTTAAGTCTTTTAGAAAAAGCACTTGTCGCTAAAGAAATAATTAAAGTCCATGTCTTACAAAGCGTTGATAAAGAAGTAACAAGTCTAGCGCTAGAAGTAGCGGCACGCCTGAACGCTACTGTTGTTGAAACAAAAGGTAAAACATTTACTTTATATCGGCAAAATGTTAAAGCGCCGAAAATTAAATTCCCGTTATGAAAATAATTGTATATCCTGGTAGTTTTGATCCCTTGCACAATGGTCATCTCTTAATTGCCCGTCACGCAAAACGCGAAATTGGTGCCGACCTTGTGTTATTTTTACTTTCACCTTCAACAGTGTGGAAAAAGGTGCAAACGAGCTTTAATCATCGCGCAAACATGATCAGTGCCGCTTTAAAAGATGAAGAAGGGTTTGAACTTTCGCGTATTGAAGAAGGGAATGAAGGTAAATTAAATTATACTTACCTCACATTTATGCGGCTACGTGAGCTTTATCCNNATCCTGAACTCATCGCCGAACAAGCTAAAATTCTCGTTTATAAACGCAAAGGTTCTAAAGTATCAAATGAAAACTTTGAACGCTTTGATATGCTTGAAATTACTGGTCCCTTAAGTAGCACAAGTAGTACAAAGGTTCGTAATTTTGAAAGTATTGATGTCCCAAGTGTTGTATTAGAGTATATTGGCAACAATAAACTTTACTTTAGTGGCCTAGTCGCTAAACGGATGAGTGATGAACGCTATTATCATTCGCTTTCAGTCGCTAGTCTTAGTCGCTTAATTGCTATCGCTAATGATGTTGATCCCTTAAAAGCATTTAAAGCAGGGTTATTCCATGATATAGGTAAAGAAGTACCAGCAGCAAAAAGTTTAAAAATTATGGAAGAACATTTCCCAAAGTATCTTAATATGCCACTCTGGTCACATCATCAGTTCGTTGGTGCTTATTTAATGAAAGAAGAATACTTAGAGAAAGATAAGAAATTAATCGACGCTGTTAAGTATCACGCAACAGGGCATAAGAAGATGTCCAAGTTAGCAAAAGTAATTTACGCTGCTGATAAAATTGAACCTTCCCGCGGTTTTGATAGTAGTCAGTATATTGCTGAATGTGTTAAGGATATTAATAAAGGCTTTGTGATTGTCTTACAGGCAAACAAAGATTATTTAATAAGTAAGGGCAAAGATATTGATAACGCGTTAACTAATGCATGCTTTAAAAAGTATTTAAAATAACCTACTAATATTAAATTGATGAAGAGCAGGCCAATGAGCCTGTTTTTTTATTTTTGGTGATAAAATCGAAAAATACACCACTTTCAATAAGGTTTATTATGTAAACTAAATATATAAATTAGTGCGATTACACGATTATTAAGTTAAAAATTATTTGATTATTTATTTAATTAAACTTTGCGCAAAGCAAAGAGTTATCCACAATTTCACACATACTAAATAACTACTAATTAATTACTACAATTGATTATTGAGCAATTTATTCAGTCCTTCAATCACTAATCTAAATTGGTCTGCTGTTAATTTCGTTACCGGGCCGTAAGTATGTCTGCACGGCTTATTATCTTCAGTATGAATAATAGGTCGAAGGTAAATGCGCGCTTTATCGACCGTTCTAATTTGGCTAATCTTTGCGTAGCTTTTTTCTGTTGTTTTTACTTCTGGTAAATATCCTAGATCAATTGCTTCCCCATAACTAAAATGAATCTTAGTTGTTAAAGGAACGACGACAATATTTTGTGCCTCAACATCACTATGATGTAATACGACAGCGTAATGTCTTTCGTTAAGTTCGCTTCCAACATTACGGCCAAAATCAATCTCATAAACCTCCCCTTGATTAATCTTATAGCGGAGTTTATTACTTGCGAGAAACATTTCATACTCTAAATTGCGTTTATACCAATCAAAGAGCGCGAAATATTGCTTTTTGAGTCTGTGGTCGGTAAAACCACTTGCGGTGTCGCTAATGCGCAGGAAACGTTCATTTTCGTACATAAAAAATCCTCACTTTCGATATTATGATTATAAATACAATAGAATTTATCGTTTT
>MTKW01015391.1_pt1 | contig 11958 bp, 4 predicted proteins | sample 1042761 | NCBI WGS metagenome assembly MTKW01 (sample SAMN06205366, study PRJNA360243) | anaerobic digester metagenome | biome: Wastewater treatment plant; feature: Anaerobic digester sludge; material: sludge; isolation source: anaerobic digester fed with sludge from wastewater treatment plant ...
CCTCAATAGTGGTCTATCCGTCATTGGAAAGCATCAAATCGGAATTTCCCAGCATTGACCCGACTTATTTGCGGCACGATATCGCCTATCCGGTGATGATTTCCAAACTGGGGCCGGGACTGCTGGGATTGGTGGTGGCCTCGCTGATTGCCGCTTATATGTCCACCATCGGCACCCATCTGAACTGGGGGGCGTCCTATGTGGTCAACGATTGGTATAAACGCTTTATGAAGCCCAACGCCTCTGAAAAGGAATTGGTGCTTGCCGGTCGGATCTGCACGGTGATGCTGATGGTGATTGCCGGTTTTCTGGCGTTGACTTTTTTGGAAGATGCCAATCAGGCGTTTGAGATTTTGCTCTTATCCGGGGCAGGGACGGGGGCGATTTATCTGCTGCGGTGGTTCTGGTGGCGGATCAATGCCTGGACGGAGATTATCGCGATGGTTGCCGCGACGATTATGGCCTGTTGGGTGGTGTTGTGGGTTGGTGATAAAGGGACGATTAAGTGGTATGTGGACAGCTCGATTGTTCAGGATCGTGTGTTTGCGATAGATGATGCCCAGACGGTTAACTTTGTAAAAACCCGGCAACAGGAGTATCAAAACCGGATTGACGAGGTTCAAACCGAGCTTGAAACCCTTGTGCAGGTGTGGCGCAGGGCCAAAGAACAAGGCCCCGAGGCCCGCGATGCAGCGCGGGCACGTTATGATGCCACCTTGCAGGAACTGGAACAGTTACGCGCAGCCGCGTCGGTGCCGGTTTTGGTTGAGGCCATGACCGGAAAACCCTGGCAGGACAAGCTGGATGCGTTTGTCCAGGCTCAACGGGCAGCGGAGTTAGAGCGTGAAAATAAACGTCGGGCCCGACTCGGTTTGCTTGAGGCAGCCACTGCGGAGGAGATAGCCGTCTCTTTCGACGGGGTCGTTAAAGGCAACACCCTTTATATTTTTCATCCTGATCTGAATAAGTTGAAGTTTTCGGCGCAGCTTCTGGCTTGCGTGGGCGTTGTAACGGCGGTATGGCTGGCGGCAACTTTTTTGACCAGGCCGGTCGATAAAGAAACGTTGCGCAATTTTTACCGCCTATGTCATCCCGGCGGGCCGGGGTGGCGCAAGGTGGTACTGGAAGCTCGGGCCGAGGGTGTGGAGATTGACCAGAAAAATGCCATCGGCGACTGGAAGATGCCTTATCAGATTTTGTGCGTCTTTCTCGGATGTGTGGTGATCTATTCGTCGCTGTTTGCGGTGGGCAATTTTGTCTATGGCAACCTGATGTGGGGCTTTGTGCTGTCCGGGGTTGCGCTGATTGCGACGATTGTATTGTTTAAGTCACTCGGCAAAATCGGTATTGAGACCTTGGCCGAAAAGGCAGAAGACATTTAACCCCGCTTTTGGCCGGCCGGCCGGTGTCTGCACGGCTTGAAGTATGCCGGCTACAGGGGTCCGGGCAAAACGGAACAGGCGACTGATGACAGAGCAGCCCAGTTCAATCCGATCGACCGGTCAGGATTCGCATCCTGCGGCCAAGACGTATCGTGTTTTCAAAACACCGCATCCGATTCCTGTCAATGGGGATGTTGAAAAGCCTGTTTGGCAGCAGACTGCGGCGTTGGAGATTGCCTGTGCTCAGCCGAAAACAGGGTCACATTGTCCGAGGACGCACGTTAAGGTGCGTTATGACGATGATTTTGTATATGTACTCTTTCAGACGGCCGATCAATTTGTGCGGGCGGTTGCGATGGACACGCACGGGGAGGTCTGGAAGGACAGTTGTGTGGAGTTTTTCTTTACGCCGCAGTGCGACTTGTCAAAGGGGTATTTTAACCTTGAAATCAATTGCATCGGGACTTTACTGATGCGGTATCAAGCGGCGCCAAACGATCGTATTCGCTATGTGGACAAGAACGATTGCGGGCAAATCAGAGTGGCCGCCTCTATGGCTCACCGGGCGATACCTTCCGAGATTCAAACGCCTGTGGTCTGGACTGTAGAATGTGCGTTGCCGGTGGCGATCCTGCGACACTACGCGGCGGTTGAGCAGCCGCGGCCGGGGGTGGTGTGGCGTGCCAATTTTAACAAGTGTGCCGATGACTGCTCCCGACCGCATTGGCTCAGTTGGTCGCCCGTGTTAACTGCTTTTCCGGATTTTCATCGGCCGGATTGTTTTGGAAGGCTCGAATTTCAGTGAACTTTGATTGTCTTCAATCGGCAGATATAGTGGAACACTCTTTGAGAGGGTTTTACGGAACTGAACACTTTTTTTGAAAGCAGGTGACGATGAAAGCATTGGTCAAAAAAGAAGCCAAAGAGGGATTATGGCTGGACGATGTTCCGGTACCCAGGATTGGCATCAATGATGTCTTGATTCAAGTCCTCAAAACCTCTATTTGCGGGACAGATGTGCATATTTACAAGTGGGATCCGTGGGCACAAAAAACCATCCGAACGCCGTTGGTCATTGGGCATGAGTTCGTGGGACGTATCGTGGAAATGGGCAGCAATGTTCACGATTTCAAAATCGGTGACATTGTCAGTGCCGAAGGGCATGTGGTGTGCGGGCGGTGCCGCAATTGTCTGGCCGGGCGGAGGCATTTGTGCCATTCGCCTCAGGGTATCGGCGTTAACCGAGACGGAGCGTTTGCCGAATATATTGCTGTGCCGGTTACCAATGTCTGGTACTGTGATACGTCAATCGATTTGGAGGTGCTGAGTTGTTTTGACCCGTTGGGCAATGCGGTGCATACCGCGCTGACCTACACCGTCGTCGGCGAGGATGTGCTGATCACCGGCGCCGGGCCGATCGGTTGTATGGCCACAGTGGTGGTTCGTCAAATCGGTGCCCGCTACATTGTGGTGACCGATATCAACCCGGACCGCCTGGCCCTGGCCCGCAAAATGGGCGCCACCAAAACGATCGATCCGCGCACCGAATCGCTGGCGGCGGTGCAGAATGAATTGGGGATGAAAGAAGGCTTTGATGTAGGGATGGAGATGTCCGGCAGTCCCGATGCCCTGAAGGAGATGCTGGCTTCGATGGCCCACGGGGGCAAGATCGCTTTGCTGGGTATTTTGCCGCCGACGGAGGTGGACTGGGGGCTGGTGATTTTCAACGGGCTGACTCTGAAAGGCATTTATGGGCGTCTGATGTATGAAACATGGTACAACACCACAATGCTGATTCAGGGCGGGCTGGACATTTCACCGCTGATTACGCATCGCTTTCATTATACGGAATATGAAAAAGGTTTTTCGGCGATGCTGTCCGGCAAGGCGTGTAAGGTGATCCTGAATTGGGCCGAGTAAATCAAAAGCGGAGACCAGAGCGATGTTTGGCAAGATGAAATCGTCTATTTGTGAGCAGCTTGAACAGATGCGCCAAGCCGGCCTGTTCAAAACCGAGCGGGTATTAACCAGTCCGCAGAAAAATCGAGTCACGGTTGCGTCGGGCCGTTCGGTCTTGAATTTGTGTGCCAACAACTATTTGGGGCTGGCCGATCATCCGGCGATTATACAGGCCGCCAAAGACAGCTATGATACGTGGGGTTACGGCCTGTCGTCGGTTCGATTTATCTGCGGAACCCAGAAGATTCATAAAGACCTCGAACAAAAAGTCAGCACGTTTTTCGGCACGGAAGATACCATTTTGTACAGCAGTTGTTTTGATGCCAACGGAGGGCTGTTTGAAACACTGCTTGGCTCTGAGGATGCGGTCATCAGCGATGAGCTTAACCACGCCAGCATTATCGATGGCATTCGGTTGTGCAAGGCTCAGCGGTTTCGGTATAAAAACTGCGATATGAAGGATCTGGAAGCCAAACTCAAAGACGCCCGTAACGCGCGGTTTCGGCTGATTGCTACCGACGGCTTTTTTTCGATGGATGGCTATGTGGCGCCGCTGGACGCAATATGTGAGTTGGCCGATTGTTATGATGCGTTGGTGATGATCGATGATTGCCATGCTGCCGGCGTAATCGGCAGGACCGGACGCGGCACGCCGGAGTATCGGGATGTTATGGGGCGGGTGGATATCATCACCGGGACGTTCGGAAAGGCGCTGGGCGGGGCCAGCGGCGGATTTACAACAGGGCGAAAAGAAATTGTCGATTTGCTGCGTCAGCGAAGCCGGCCGTATTTGTTTTCCAACACCCTGGCACCGGCGATTGTGTGTGCCTCGCTAAAGGCATTTGACTTGCTCAGCGAATCGCCTGCCTTGCTGGACAAACTGCATCGCAATACGGCCTATTTTCGATCACAGATTCAAAAAACCGGCTTGCGTGTTCTGCCCGGCGAGCATCCTATCGTGCCGGTGATGCTGGGCGACGCAGTCACGGCGCAACAGATGGCCGAGCGGCTGCTGAAAGAGGGGGTTTACGTGATCGCCTTTGCATATCCGGTGGTGCCCCAGGGCAAGGCGCGGATTCGCACACAAATCTCCGCGGCGCATAGTCAGGACGATTTGGATATGGCGATCGAAAAATTTCAGCAAGTGGGCAACGCCCTGGGACTTTGCAAATGAACTCGAATCGTGAATGGAGCATGAAAGGAGATGCGATGATGGCAAGATAAGGCTGTAAAAGAATCGTATGAGGGCAGCCCCTGTATCTTTTACAGTACGATATTGCAGGGGGGGCTGAACGTATCGCTTTTTGATAATAAGGTTTCGGAGACTGTTGAGATGAGAAAAGAAAATAGAGGCAAGACAGGCAGTTTTATAACGGCGGTTTTGTTGACCGTGTTCAGTGTTCAGGGGCTGACGCCGGCGGTCGAGGTGGATCCGGCCAATCCGCCTGAAACACTTCGCGGAACTGTGCTGCGAAACGGCGAAATTCGTACCTTTAATCTGGAACGTGTGTCCCATCGCGGGTCGAATTTTGAAGCCATTTTATTGGCTGAGGATGGGGTAACGCAATTGCCGATTGATGCCGGACCGGTACGGACTTATCGCGGGTGGTGCGAAGAGGAGCCGGACAGTTATGTGGAGGCGACACTGCTGCCCAACGGGGACCTGCGATATCATGTGTTCAAGGGCAATGCCGCGGACTGGTGGTATAATCCGCCTTATGAGACAAACGATACGGCTACGGCAGTGAATAACTTTATTCCGATTGACGGGCAGCCCCGACAGCCGTCGGGGCTGCCGTATCCCGGAGCGTCATTTACCGCATCAGCCGGCGGCTTGGGCAACCTGTACAAGACTGTTTACCAGCATGATATCGGATTTGACGTGCTGGTCGAATATATGAACGCGATCCATTATTCTGATATGACCAGTTATGTCCGCAAGGCGGAAAATGCCGTCTCGCATTTTAACGCGATTTATACGCGGGATCTCTTGTTGGAAGTCAAATTGGGCAAAGTTGTCTATCGCACAAGTAATGCAGGGTTGGATCGGACAGACCCTCAATGGGGGATTGATTGGTGGAATGCCAATACGTATTGGAATGCTATGTTCCCCGATGTGGATCATCATCATATCGGGTTTGTCGGATCGGTAGGCGGCGGGGTAGCGTTCGTTTGCGATTATGGCGGTACCGATTGGGCGGGGCGCACCTTTAACGGCTGGAACAATGATCACAACTGGCAGCATGTGGCTCGTCATGAGGTCGGCCACAATTTGGGATCTTCGGATTTGGTGGGCGACCAGATTGAAGGGGCAACAGTAATGAATGGCAACAATTATGGGCTGTCGCGGTTTTCGAACCCCGAACTTTTGCAAATTATGAGCTGTCGCCAGAACAAACTCAATCAACAGGTTAATATTCGCAACATCGGGCTATACCATTATCCGCTGCCGCCTTATGCAAATCTGGATCGGTTTACCGTTTTGGCCACGGAATCAACGGTGCTGGATGTATTGGCCAATGATTTTGATGCAAATGGAGATCAGATCGCGATTGCCGATTTTCCTGAAACGACGGACTTTGGCGGCACGATTCAGTTGTCGCCGGGCACCGGCCCCAACGGGCGGGATCAGTTGCTGTATATCGCGCCGAAAAACAAGATCGGCATCGATAAGTTTCAATATACGATTGTCGATGCAACCGGTCGCACTAACCATGGGAATACTCATGTGACAGTCGATGTTCCAAGTCCGATATTGCGGGGCTTTTGGAAACTGGATGAAACCAGCGGCGATACGGCCTATGATGCCACGATTCAGGGGGCTCACGGCAAGCTCAAAGGTGGCTTTGTGTTTGATACCGCCTCAATTTCGGGCAAATACGGCCGTTCGCTGCTCTTTGACGGCGAGGATGACTATGTTGAAGTGCCTCCGCTGAATTTCACCAGCAACACTGTGACAATGACCGCATGGGTTCGCCCCGACAGCATTCAGACCCCCTATGCCGCGATTTTCTCCTGCCGCAACGGCGGTGCCGCCAATCTGAATTTCAAAAACAACAACCGTCTGGGCTATCATTGGAATGATACCTATTGGACGTGGGATTCCGGATTGACCGCACCGGTCGACCAGGCGACGTTTGTCGGGCTGGTTATTGAGCCGACAAAAGCGACCCTTTATACCTATGACGGTTCGACACTCAAAAAGGCCGTCAACTACGGCTCGCATCGGCCGGAATCCTTTGCCGCCCGTTCGGCCATCGGAAGGGACTGGGGCCGTTCCGACCGAAGTTTTAAGGGTGCAATCGATGACGTTCGAATTTACAGCGTTGCCTTATCGCAAGCTCAGATTGAAGATGTTATCGCCGGCGGCGCCGCGGAAAGCCCGAACCCCTTTGACGGCGCTGAAGATATGTTTTTAGCCGTGGTGCTGAAATGGGCTATGGGATCCTCGGCAGTGGCCAACGATGTGTATCTGGGTACAGATTACGAGGCGGTTGCCGCAGCCGATACATCCGCTCACGTGTATCAAGGCCGCGTGTCCTCGCCGGCATATCGCCCCAATGCACTGAAACGACACACCCGCTATTATTGGCGGGTGGACTCGGTGCTGCCCAATGGCACGGTCATTCCCGGACGGGTCTGGAGGTTTACAACCGGCAGCGGTTTTGGAGGCGTTTTGCGAGAAGCGTGGCGCAATATTCCCGGCAATTTTGTGACGCACTTGACCAGCAACGCCCGTTATCCAAATAATCCCGATGGGGTGGAAATTCTCAACACACTGGATGGACCGACCAATTGGGATGAAAATTATGGATCCCGGATTCATGGTTTTGTGGTTCCGCCGGTAAGTGGTCAATACACGTTCTGGATCGCAAGTGATGACAATTCCGAGTTGTGGCTCAGCCCGACGACGTCCCCTTCCAATGCGATCCGAATTGCTCGTGTCTATGGAGAGCCAGCCTGGACGGCATACCAACAATGGGATAAGTACGGAACTCAAAAGTCCGCTGCCTATCAGCTGAATGCCGGTCGTGCCTATTACCTCTGTGCGCTGCATAAAGAAGGTGGCGGCGGTGACCATGTCTCTGTGGCCTGGAGCGGGCCGGGTATCGACCGCCAGCTTATTCCGAGTCGGTATCTGATGCCATATGCAGACGGCTATGATTGGTCGCCGGCCTTTGCGACAGATCGGATCCAGGGCAAAGATGCGATCGAAGGCCGACCGTATCAGGATTCTGCTTCGACGTGGGTATCTTCGCTGGAGAACACATCGATTACCATTTCGAAGGTTGATGGGCCGTCGTGGCTTGAGGTCGCCCCAGACGGCACGCTGTCAGGTCTCCCGCGGGACGGCGACACGGGACTGAATACGTTTACCCTTCGAGCGACGGATTCTCAAAACCGATTTTCACAGGCCCTGCTTGAGGTTTATGTGTGGGATATGTTCACCGGCCAGAAAGGACTGGATGATTTGGCAGGTTTGGTAGGACAGTGGCTGGGAGAGGACTGTGTTGATTTTCCGCCCTGCGGCGGTGCGGATTTGACCGAAGACGGGACGGTCGATTTAGATGATTGGTCGGTTCTGTCGAGTCTGTGGCTGCTTGACTGACGGGGTGTTTTCCCCTATGATGTCTCGGCAGGCCGGAACCGACGGCTTGCCGAGACTCTTTTGGGTTTTGCGGTTTGAACGGCAAACTTTTGTGAGCAGATAAGAGGACTTCTTTCAAAAGCCGATTCAGCAATGATACAAAATGTTCATCTTCTGACGGAAAGGATAGAAATGACGGCGATACAAAAAGGACTGATGGTGATGGTGCTGGGAGTGTTGACGGTTCAGGGACTTTGGGCGGCACCGGACTGGGAAGATGAGACGGTGATCGGCATCAATAAAGAGCCTGCTCGTGCGTCGGGCCTGTCCTTTGGTTCTGTTCGCTCGGCGTTGGCGGGTTTGCAATGGACCACCCCGCAGGAGCTGACGGCCAAACGGTATGCCTCCGATTATTATCAATCCTTAAACGGCGACTGGAAGTTTCACTGGGTCAACCACCCTGATCAGCGGCCGGCTGATTTTTTCCACACCGATTTTGACGACCGTGCGTGGGACACGATTCCGGTGCCTTCCAACTGGGAGCTTTACGGCTATGGAACTCCCATCTATGTGAATATCACGTATCCCCATACCAAAAATCCTCCCAAGGTAATCGGCGATGTGCCGGTGTATTATACCGCTAAGCGTGAGCCAAATCCGGTCGGCTCTTATCGTCGCCGTTTTACCGTACCGGCCGGGTGGTCGGACAAAGAGGTGTTTGTTCATTTTGCCGGCGTTTCATCGGCGTTTTATCTGTGGGTTAACGGTCAAAAGGTCGGTTACAGCCAAGGCAGTCGGCTGCCGGCAGAGTTTAACATAACCGACTATCTTAAGCCGGGCACCAACGATATGGCCGTTGAGGTGTATCGCTGGTCGGACGGAAGTTATCTGGAAGATCAGGATTTTTGGCGGCTCAGCGGGATATATCGGGATGTGTTTTTGTTCGCAACGCCGCGAGTGCAGCTGTGGGATTATTTTGTTCAGTCCGATCTGGATCCGCAGTATCGTGACGCCGATGTGGCGGTCCGTGCGGTGATTCGCAATTTAACCGATACTGCCACGACGCGAAAGGTCGTTGCGCATCTGGTCGGGCCGGATGGGGTGCTGCTGCAATCACCGCTGTGCGACTCTGGGCCGGTTCCTATCGCCGCCGCACGTCAGACCGAAGTGACCCTGCGCGGGCGGGTGTCCAATCCGGCAAAATGGACATCTGAAACGCCGATACTTTATACCGTGTTGGTGGAAGTACAGGATGTCAATGGCGAAACGACAGAAGTCAAGGGGACCCGTTACGGTTTTCGAAAGATTGAATTGAAAGACCGGCAGTTCCATATTAACGGCGTGCCGATCTTGCTCAAGGGCGTCAATCGCCATGAACATGATCCCGATCGCGGGCAGGCGATTACGCCGGACTCGATGATTCGCGATCTGGATTTGTTTAAACAGCACAACATCAATACGGTGCGCAACAGCCACTATCCCAATCAGAGCATTTGGTACGATTTGTGCGATTTATACGGGATTTATGTGATCGATGAAGCGAATGTCGAGTCCCACGGTATGGGGTACGGCCGCGAATCGTTGGGACATGCCGCCAGTTGGGAAATCGCGCATACCGACCGCATGGAGCGTATGGTGCATGCCCACAAAAATCATCCCTCGGTGGTGATCTGGTCAATGGGCAATGAAGCCGGCCCCGGGCGGAATTTTGCCGCCGGACGAAAGGCAATTTTGGCGATCGACCAATCCCGTCCGATTCATTATGAGCGCGATAATTCCGTGGCTGATATCCAAAGTGTGATGTATCCGTCGGTCGAATGGCTCGAAAATCAGGGCCGTAGCGATTCGCCCAAACCCTTTTTTGTGTGTGAATATGCGCACGCGATGGGCAACGCCATCGGTAACCTGAAAGAATACTGGGATGTGTTTGAGACCTATCCCCGCCTGATCGGCGGCTGCATTTGGGACTGGGTGGATCAGGGGCTGCGTAAATATACCGGCTATACAAATCCGGACGGTTCGCCGGAGTGGTTTTTCGCCTACGGCGGCGACTACGGCGACTGGCCCAATGATCACAATTTCTGCATCAACGGTGTGGTCGATCCGGATCGCAATATCACCGCCAAACTGCGGGAGGTCAAGCGGGTCTATCAATATGCCAAGTTCGGGCTGGTCGAAGTCAAAACCGACAGTGTGCAAATAAAGATTGACAATCGTTATTATTTTACCAACCTCAATCAGTTTGAGGGACGGTGGGAATTGCTGGAAGACGGCCTTGCGATTGCGAGCGGCCGATTTTCCCTGCCAGATACCGCGGCCGGTCAATCGGCAATGCTGACCCTGCCGGTTCAACAGCCAAGCCTTATGCTGGCGGCGGAATACTTTTTGAATGTTTCGCTGGTGACCACGAAACCAGCGTTTCATACGGAACGAGGCCATATCGCAGCGGCTGCACAACTGGTGCTGCCGTATAAGACGCCGGCGGCGAAATCCGCGGCGTCACCGATGCCCCAGCTGACCGTTTCGCAGACGGATTCGGGTATAACAGTCCAATCGCGGGCGTTCAGCGCTCAGTGGAGCCGCTACAGTGGTACACTTTCGTCGCTGGTCTATGACGGGCGGGAAATTCTGCATCACGGACACGGCCCGCAGCTAAACGTCTTTCGGGCATTTGCAGATAACGATAAATGGTTCGAAAGCAATTTTAGAAACGCTCGTCTGGATGAGCTGATTTATACGGTCAAGGATATCCGCGTTCGGCAAGTCAACGCTCATACAGCTCAGATTCAGATGGTGACCGATTGTCTGGCTGCCGGACGGCAGGCGGTCGGCTTTACGCATACGGCCTTGTTTACGGTGTTTGGCAATGGATGGATTGATGTGCAGAATGAAATCGTGCCTTATGGCCCGATGCCTTTGCTGCCAAAGATCGGCGTTCAGATGAAAATTGCAGAATCGTTTGATACCTTTACCTGGCTGGGACGCGGCCCGCACGAAAGCTATTGGGATCGCTGGCAAAGCGCCGATGTCGGAGTGTATCAAGGGCCGGTAGCCGAGCAATATGAACGGTATGTTCGGCCGCAAGACAACGGCAACAAGACTGAGCTGCGCTGGGCGGCTTTGACCGACACCCAAGGACGCGGTGTGATGATTCAAATGGGCGGGCTGTATTCAGCCAGTGCTCTTCACAATACGGCTGAAGATTTCGACCAGGCCCGGCATATTCATCGCGTCATACCACGCGACGAAGTAGTGCTTTGTATTGATGTCGCACATATGGGACTGGGCGGTGCCAGTTGCGGGCCGGCGCCAATGGACATTTATCGGTTTACGCCTGAAACGATGCGGATGCGTTATACCTTTTCGCCGCTTCGCGTCCAGCGTCTGAACCAAATGGCCGAGCAGGGTCGTCTGAAGATTTCTGTACCGCTGCCGCCGACGGTCATCGCGACCAAAGTGAAGGTCTCTGAAAATCGGCATGCACGCCAAATCAGTCTGCATTCACCCGATGGAATGGACGTGCTGTATTGGTTTGACAATCCGGCCGACAGAGTGCGTGCTGTCCGTTATACAGGGCCGTTTGTCTTTGACCAGGCCGGAACACTCTATGTTTTGACTCGAACGCCGGAAGGCGTTGAGAGTCTGCCGACCCGTCACGAATTTCCTAAGTTTTATGATTTGCTCGACTTGGATAAAAGCACGTGGCGTGTGGTTCGGGCCGATAGTGTGCAGGGCGGCGAAGGGGAGAAGGAACACGCCATTGACGGCGACCCCTCCACGTTTTGGCATACCAACTATACTTCGACGCGCGAACCGATGCCGCATGAGATCGATGTGGATTTGGGCCAACTGTTGAATCTCGTGGGATTCCGATATTTAGCACGCCAGGATTCAGTCAATGGTCGTATCGGGCGTTATGAGTTTTATGTCAGCCCGGATGGCCGACAATGGCAGCAGGTCAAAAGCGGCACCTTCGAAAATCATACACGATGGCAGGAGGTTTTTTTTGATCAGCCGCAGCAAGGGCGG
>MTKW01017590.1_pt1 | contig 11952 bp, 5 predicted proteins | sample 1042761 | NCBI WGS metagenome assembly MTKW01 (sample SAMN06205366, study PRJNA360243) | anaerobic digester metagenome | biome: Wastewater treatment plant; feature: Anaerobic digester sludge; material: sludge; isolation source: anaerobic digester fed with sludge from wastewater treatment plant ...
GTCCCGGAAACGCCGATGTTAACGTCGGCGGGATCGCCGGAAAAATCGGCGTATGTAAGCCAATGATAGGTATCAACGAACGAGTCGCCGATATAAAGAACATTGACGGCGTTGACATGGTCGAATTTTTCGTCAATCGTCTCTATCTCCGTCGAAAGGAAATAATCGGTTATCGTTATCCGGGTGTTAAAGGTTAGGAAACCGACCGAGGCGCTGTCAAGGGCGCTAAATCCCTGCGGGTTCTTCGCTTCAAAAACGAGATTGCCGTTCACGAGAAACCTGAACGAGTCGCCGCGGCGGGCGACGCCCAGGACGACGGTCTCCCCGCGCGTGTACTTAATTTGCGCGGGAGCGGTCACGCTATCGTTCCAAAACCATTCGGTCTCGGTGCCGACAACATAACCGACATTGGTGCCCGTAAGCACGTTTTGACTGCCCTTGCTCGCCGCGTCGACGTAGAAAAAAAGCTTCCGTGTCGCGCTTCTCATGACAAACCCGAACTTGGGATAAGCGTCAAAATTAAGCGTGCTGTGCGCCGTTATCGTCGCCTGCGCGTAAAAATCAACGTCATGAAAATCGCTGAAATATACGTATTGCGAGCCGGGTCCTTTTTGAACGGCAACGGGGTTCTCGCCGCGGTCGCCTGCCAAGTCATAACCGTCGGTCATCTCGTATAGCGCGCTGTCCCCCAGGTATTCGCCGTCGTTCGTTTCGACTGGCTGGGAAATATCGCTTACGACTTTTATCCGCGACGAAGGCAGGATGCCGCCGGCGATAATTTCTTCCTCCGTGAAACTCGCGTAAAGGACTTTCGATTCCGAGGAAATCCGGTTACGGTCCCAAACTACATGAATCCGGCCGTCCGCGGATTGGTGAACGGCGGGATAACTCGTCTGCGCCGCGTCGATAAGCAACGAACGCGACCAGGTCTCGCCGTCGTCAAACGATAAAAACGCCGACATGTTAATCCGCGAAGAGCGATGGTCGTTATTTATTAAGAGCAGGTTTCCGGATGCGAGACGAAGTATTTGGAAACGGGTGCAGGGATTGATAATGCCGGTATATGAGGCGGGCGTCCACGTGCGACCCTTATCGTATGAGAAAGACTGGATAATCTGCCCCATCGTCGAGCGGACGGTCATCCACAAGCTGCCGTCCTCCTTTTCCACGATTATCGTCTCGTCGAAATTGCGGGCGTTGGGAATATAGGCGCGGCCGCGTTCCTGCCAAGTTTCCCCCTGGTCCTCGGAAGCATAAACGATCGTGTAGTCGTCGTCGGAAAAGAGATTCGGGGCCGCGATCCACGTCCCGTCAGACAAAGCGCGGGGACGGTTACGCAACAAGCCGTCAAAGATCCGCCGCTGGCTTAACACGACAAAATCCTCGGGATCGTCGTCCGGATTGTCGATTAGAATTTCCCAAACGCCGGTCTTCCCGTCAAAGGAATTGCCAGTCTTTCCTTGCGAGTAATAGATCGCGAGGCGCCCGTCGGGGCGCGCCCAGAATTCCGGGTCATTGACGCGGGCGACGGGTGATGAGGGGATGATATATAAATCGTTCCATGTTTCGCCGCCGTCATCGCTGTAGACAATGACGAGAAAGTTATCGGCACGGGGTTCGCCGTTTCCGCCGCTCACCCAGCCGGCAAAAATCCGGCCTCCGGGCGTCACGTCCATCCCGGTGACGCCCTGCCATTGCCGGTCGATTTCCTTATAACCGGTAAAATCGCGGATCAGCGGCGCTTTCCAGGTCATCCATTCCGGAACATAATAATCGTCGACCGGAGCGAAAATAACGATAGCCCATTTGTCGAAGGAAATTACTTCGCCCTTTTCCGCCCATTTGACGTAATAAGAGGTCAGTTCCTCTAACGGGCCTCCGCCGACCGGGGCGGAGCCGAAATTGTACTCGTCGCGCAGGATCTCTACGTAACCCGCTTTCTTAAGTTCATAATTCAGCCCGGCGAAGCGCATGGACGGCGCGGCAATAATCACGTACCCGCTTTCGGTCACCTCGCCGCGGGAACCATCGATCGAGCCGTGAAGATAGGATAATCCGAGAAGCTCCTGGGGAATACGGGTATAATTCAGCCGATAAGTGCGGTCGGAAAACAGGTCCGCGCCTTCCGTGAGTTGCATAACCTCGGTCGCGCCGAGAGCCTTGACAGTCGCCAGGTTGGAAAGCAGCGGCAAATCGTCATGGCAAGCGCCGGACGCGGCGAAAGCCGCCGTCAACTCGGGAATCTCATAGGGGCGCGTAAAGAACCTTCCGTCTTCCGCGAGCACCGGGTAAGTCACGGGGAATCCCCACATCATCGAATGACCGCGGTAATGGTTCCAGTCGGACAGGGGCCCGTTGGTATTGCGCATTGAGGCGGCGATCCGGACGTTGTTCAACGCCTCCCGCCGCGTCGTGTTGAGCAGCTCGTAAGCGAAATAAGCCGCGACCCGGTAACCTTTATCGGTGAGCTCGACCGTGTAATCATAGTTGTCTCCCCGAACGGCATAAGTCGCCGGAGCGCCTTTTTCCGTCCAATTTGTCGGGCCGGTGGCGCGGCGAACCCAATGGCTGCCGTCGGGCGTCGCCAGAAAGTTAAACGAATATTCGGGAACATGCTTGTCCGTCTGTTTCGCTTGAATAATAATCTCCACGTTATCGCGCAAGCCGATATCGGGGTTGGTTACGGTAATCATCGCGTCGGTGACATCGAAAAAGACATGCACGGCATCCTCGCCGTAACTGGCGGTGACGGTCACGGACGCGGTTTGGTCTCCAGCCGTTGTCTCAAACTCAATTTCAAAATACTCTTTATCTTCCAGGGACTCCCAACGGGATTCGAGCCTGAAGCCGGAACGGACCGGTAGGCTAAAATCATAAAGCTCGCCGGTCGCCGTGAACCAGCCCGCGAACCGATGACCGTCTTTCGTCGGTGCGGCGTAGGGAAGGCGCTCGCCGTCAACGACCGAAACGGGCGAATCGTCCATGTAAACGGTGTGAATCTTCACGGGCGTCTCCTGATTGGTCCCGTCCCGGGAGGCAACGAGTAATTGTTGCCCCCGGGCGAGAACCGTTACCAAAATAAGTATAAATAGGTATAATACGCTCTTTTTGAGAAGGATGCTTTTTTTCATTTCTTCCGCCTTTCTTAATTGCCGCGGTAGACGGGGACATTCCATTTACCGTAGTTGACCACTTCGCCATCTTCGACCCATTTCACGTAATAGTTGAAGTAATCGCTCATATTGCTCGGGCGAACGCGGATTTGCTTGGAAATGATAAGCGTCCAGCCGTCATCCAATAGGNNATCATATATCCCGCTTCGGTCACGGTCGTCGGCGTTTTGCCTTCGATCGGTCCTTGAGTATAGTTCAGCCCCTTGACGACCTCGATAATATCCTCGGAGAAGGAGTAATTGCTCCGGTTGGAGAAAATCACCGCGCCGGGGAGGAGCGTTTTCACGGTTCCGGCAGTAGCCTGGGCGATGTTTTCAAGACTGAACTCAAATCCCTCGCGATAAGCGGCGCTGTTTTTCACCGCTTGCGCGAACATCTCCAACGTATAATTGTCCAAAACGCTTAAATTATTATGGGAATCAAAACGGACGTAATCGACCGGGACTTCCCGGTTAACGGAAAACTCGCCGCCGAGATAAACCCCGGGCAGATCGGGCCGCGTCCACCAATGATAAGCGGAGCCGCGAACGGTGTTCATCGTGAACCAAATGTCCGAAAGCGGCGTCTGCGCGTATTTGGGGTCGATGTTTCCGAAAAAGTCCCAGGAGATGTGAATCGTCGCGCGCGTGAGCCCGTTTTCTTTCACCCATTCGGCATGAACGCCTTTTTCAAAACTCGGCTCGAAGATTTCCAGCTCGACTTTTCTGTCATCCGGGTAATTAAACAATCTGACAATGCCGTTGGCGCCGACGTTAATGTTAAAAGTGAAATCGGTGCGCATATAATCTGTGGGGAACTGGAGATGGAAGAACAAATCGAGTTGCTCGCGCGAATCCTGGGTAAGGTCGACATCGTCTTCCGTCGTGAACACGAGTTTTATATAATCGGGATTTCGAGTCAGGTACCCGTCCCAAATGGTGACGTCTTTCGTCTCGGTGCCGACCATGCCGATCTCGGCGGGCCTCAAATAAAGCGCGAAATCGCAGGCGATACCGCCGGCGACGACATCGTCGGTGGTAACGGTTGCCGTCATCGACTCATATCCGTCCTTTTCGACGCGCAAAGTATAATTGTCAAGCAATACTTCCGCTAATTCATAATAACCCGTTTCATCGGTCTCCGCGTGCAGGCTTAATTCCTCGATGAAGACGAGGGCGCCTTCAACCGGACCGTGAACGTCGTATACGTAACCCGAATAAGTCACTTGGACGATTTCCGGATACAACTCGACGACTTCCGCGTGGACGTCGTCCTCGACCGCCGCGGCGGGAATTGTCAAGGTATATGTTTTGTATCCTTCTTTACGCAATTCCAAGACGATATCGCTGGCAAGCGAAATCTCCCGGAGCAGTATCTTTCCTTCCGCGTCGGTAAAGAGACTTTCGCCGCGGAATATGACTTCAACTTCTTCAAGCGGCGCGCCGTCAATCGCGTCGATTACTTCGATTTCCAAATCAATAATAATCTCCGCCAAGTCGACATCGCCAAGATTATAGGCCTGGCGCTTCGCGTCAAACTCCATGTTTATGGTTTCGGGATGATAACCGGGCTTTTCGACCTTTAAGGTCAGTTCTTCGGTTTCGCGGCTAAAGGCGATACCGAAATAACCGTCTTCCCCGGCCGTCGCGGTCTCCTCGCCTATTGTCACCGTCGCGCCAGGCTCCGTGCGCCCGTAGACAAACGTGTTAACATTATTCGTGGCATTAAAGAGAGTATTGTCGGAAGCGACGCGGATATAATCGCGCGGGTTCATGCGGGACACCTCGCCGTTCGCCCCGACAATGCCGGGCAGGTCGGGACGGTACCAGACATCCCAGGTGCCGTCTTTAAGCGAATCGGAGGTCATCGACAAACCGTAAGTTCGGTAAGCGTCATAGCTCGCTCCGATGATTTGCCCGATCGCATCATAGGGGATTTTCGCGTTAATCGTCGCGACGCCCTCGTCATCAAGCCCGACTTCAACCGCAACGCCGTTAAGCAGTTGGTGATACCCGGTCATCAGCCGAACTTTGGAGTTATTAGGATAATGGTCAACGGTAATGTAGCTACCCAGATAGAACCCGAACAATATTTCCGCGGCCGAGCGGACGCTCCCGGCTTGGTCGGAAACGCTCAGGAAAACGCCGATCCCTTGCTGGCCGTCGGCTTCTAATCCTTCCTCGGTAACGAATTTAAAGTACAAATACTCGTTATCGCGAGTCGTATACGTCTCCCACGCGACGGTCTTATCGCCGCCAATCGCGCCGAGAGGAGCGAATTCTCTCGTCAGGACGATATCCGCAAGTTCCAAAGCCTCTAACTCGTCAAAATCTTCCGCGTAAATACTGACCGTCTTCGGTTCATAACCGGCGGCGGAGACGATAAGCTCGTAGGCGCCGGCGGGAACGTTATCCAAACGGAAAGAACCGTCCGCCGCGGTTGTCGTCTCCTTATCTTCTAACTTGACGGTCGCTTCCGCGAGCGGGCCCCAAAGGTCAAAAACATTGCCGGAAACGTAACGGAGAAGTTCCGTCCATTTGGCCGTGATCACAACATCGCCGGTAATCGGTTGATTAAAATCAAACGGCTCGTCACCGGCAAACCAGCCGTCAAAACGATAACCGTCGCGGACAGGCGCGGGAGGTTCCGCCGCTCTTTCCCCGTGAACGACATATTGCGTCTCGCCGTCGATTTCGACTTCGTATACTTGCACGCCGAAATTAACGACGCTGTATATCGTTTCCGTCCCGGACGCGCTTTCCACGGTGAGATAAGCGCGGAAAGACGAAAACCCTATGCTTTCATGAAAACTGAACATAAACTCGCCCGTCTCTTCCTTCACGAAAGAAGCCTGGTAAATCTCGATATCCGGCGTTCCGAGAGTTATCGCCGCCGGCGTGTCTCCAACGAGCAAACCGACCGCGACAAGCTCATATTCCGCGGGCAATTCGAACTGCGCCGCGTATGTCGCGTAACCGTCGCGATAGCCGGGAACTTGGTAAATATAGACGAGCGGCATGGGCGCGAATACGCCGGTGACGGCCGCAATATCCCGCTCGGTTAACTCGGTGTATTTGAATTCCGGGCGGTAACTAACGATAACCCCCGCCTCGGCAAAATAACCGAAATCTTCGTCTTCCGCCGTGATAACCTTCGTTTCCTCCGGCAGAGTTTCCTCGATTACGTCGGAAAGCTCGGGTACGGTGACTTCAAATTCCACCGTCTCGAAAAGTCCGCCCGCTTCCAGCCTGGCGGTAAGCGTCACTTCGGCGTCTCCGCCGCCAAACGCGGGACGTTCTACCTTCCCGGCCGCGGAGATAAACTCCGGACGGTCGGAAGACCATGTGACGGTCGCGCCGCCGATAGCGGTGATAAGCTCGATATCGCCGATAACTTTAAAATCGGGATCACCGAGGGTATCTTCGTAGTGGTCGCGCAGGGAAGCGACGGCTTCGGCCAGAATCGCTTCTTCCCCAGCCTTGACCAGCACCGTAAAGGCCTTCGTGTCCGTCGCCGATCCTTTGGTGAGCGTCGCGGTGAGCGTGACCTCCCGGTCAATCGCCTGCCGGGTCACGACGCCGGCGGGAGTGATAACGTCTTCCGCCGAGGATTTCCAGGCGATCGCGACGCCGTCCAGGTCGGCGGCGAGAGTAAGGTCTTGCGTGACGGCGTCGGCGGAGTCCCCGGTCGCGAATCCAATTTCCAATTTCGTTTTGGCGGCCGCGACCGCCTCTTCATCGGATTCGACGGGTTCCGAAGCCTTCACCGTCAGATCAAACTGTTTTGTGGTCGATTTGTTTTTGTAGGTTAAAGTGGCCNNAGCGTAACGTCTTGCGTCACGCGCTCGGCGGAATCACCCTCCGCATAGTCGATAACCAGCGCTTCCTTGGCCTCGTTCAGCGTCCGTAGCCGTTTGTCATCGCAGGCGACGGCAAAAAGCGCGAACAGGACCAGCAAAACTAAGCGCAATGGTTTAAATTTGTGTTTCATAAACTTCTTCCTCCTTGTTTGGAAATTGCCGATTTTATATTGATTATTATCGCATTTAACAGTCGTGAAAATATGATAAAAACTCCTTATTTAATTAACGGGCCGTATTCGATATCTTGAATTCTTCCCCCGGCAAAATTATAAGTGAAGCCGAGATGATAGTCGTCAAGATAATTGGTAACGGCGATTTCCTGGTCGTCTTCGTAAGTCATCAGCGTCCCGTTGACGTAAAGACGGAAGATCGACTCGCCGTCGGCGACCGTCCTTTCGACGCGGACGGTAAACCCGTCCTGCCAGTCGACGCCCTCGAAACGGCGCCAATTAACCCAACCGCCGAAGTACGTTTCAAAACGGTTCTGCTTCGCGGAGTTGGCGCCGAGGGAAACATAATCGCGGCTGCCGTCGGCGCGGATCAATAACGCCGAGAGTTTCGGCCATACCCAATCCATCGGCGCGTATGTGACCGATTTGACGGTAAACTCGAGATAAAAATCGCCGGAAAGGATGACGGAGCGGTTCTCGATGAAATTGTGGGGCTCGTCGACCAAATAGTCGCCGGCGCCGAGAACAATTTCGTCTTCGAAGATCGTGAAATTCCCCTCGCCGCTCCAACCGTGATTCTTTTCGTCAGAAAAGCGGTAAGCGGAAAGGAAAGCCTCGATTTCCGCCGCGTCCGTCGTCGCGTATGACTCCTCGTAAGCGCCGGAATGGTTCATCGTCATCAAACCCGGTTGCGCGGGTCCGGAAAGAATAATATCGTCGAGGCGGAATACCATTGTTCCGTCAACGAAGAAATACATCGTGCCGCCGGTTCGGACGACGGTCATTTCTATCGGCCGCCCGTAATCAAGCCCGTGCAGCCAGACCAACGTCCCCGGCCATTCCCAAATGCCGCCGGCCCGTTTATTTACCGCGATAATATCCTTCACGTCTTTATTCGGGCGCGGGTCAAAAAGAAACGCAATCTCACCATCGGCTCCTTTTCCCGCGAGCATCCCGATTTTCGGGAATTGATCGCCGGCGAGATTATTGCCGAGCGTTACTGTGGTTCGCGCCAAATAGCTCTCGGCGTAAATATCCTTAAAATACGCGTACTGAATGCCGTTTCCGGTTTGCGCGACTCGTTCTCCGACCGCAAGGTCAAACCCCGGCGTCGGGTTTTCAAAAACATCATGAGCGCGTCTTGCTTCAATATCGCGAACGCGGTCCAGGACATCGTTTTCCCCGTATATCATCAGTTGGGAATAGACGGCCGCCATGTTCATCGTGAAGAGGCCCGCCTGCGACGCGCCGGCAAAATCGTGCTCCGCCTTCGCGACCAAGGAATCGTTTACAAGCGCGTACACAAACTCCCCGGCGCGGAGAACCGTTACGGTGTTGGTTCCCGCGTAATCCGCGGTTTCGGGCAGGGGAAAGCCATCCGGCCACTCCCATGCCGTCCAGGCGTCGTTTTCTTTCAATCCCGGAACGATCAGGCCGTAATAATTGTTGAAATACGGGAAAGGATCGAAGAAGAAATTGAGGATGCGCTCCCCGTCCTGACCGATAATGACGCCGACTTTCGGGTAGGGATCGTTATTCAGACGGACCAAGTCGCTTATCGCGACGCTGAAACCGTAAACCTCGCCGGCGGCGTCCTTAATATACGCCCATTGGTCGGCGCCGCCGGATTGGATCGCCCCGTCCTCCGTGAGCTCGAATCCGGGGGTCGCCCCTTCGAAGATCTCGTTACTGTCCGCGACGGACGCGATCAAGGCGTCGACTTCTTCATTGTCCAACACCCGCGCTTCGCGGTAAGACGCGGCCATATTCATCGTATAGAGCCCGGGTTGCGTCGGACCGGAAAAACCGTGCTCGCGCTTGCCGATAAACTCGTCATTGACGAAAATATAGACGTCCGTCTCATCCCTTAGAGCGGTAACGCGGTTATATTCGGCGTATGAAAACCCGGCCGGCAGGGGAATGCCGGCGTTCCATTCCCAATCGCCCCAGGCGCCGTCCTCGCGGGTCCTGGGAACGAAAATTCCGTAAAAATTATCAAACGCGGGGAATGGATCGAACAGAAAGAGCGCCATCCGGTCCGCTTCCCGGCCGGCGATGACGCCGACCTTCGGGTACGGGTCGTCGTTTAAGATCTCCAGGTCGCCGATCGTAACGGAGAAACCGTATTTTTCCGCGTACAAGTCTTTAAAAAAGGTATACTGGTCGTAGCCGCCCCGTTGATAAACGACGGTAGCGTCGTCGCTCAAATCGAAACCGGGGGTGCCGTAGACGCCGAGGCGGCTGTCGCCGAAGATGCTGCCTTCGCGGCTGCCGGGACCGGATCTGTTAAAGGTCACGTAAGCGCTCGGGTCGACATGATTTTGACCGTACCCGATCCACCTAAAATCGGCGGAATCCAGCCCGGTGGAGTTGACGAACGCGGGGAAAATATCGATTGTTTCCGGCGCGGCCGACAAATTCAATGTTTCCCATGGAATGAAGATTTCTACGCCGTACCCGCGCGCGGCGCGATTTTCCTCGACGTCCTCTTCGACGGCGGAAATTACCGCGCCGTCAACCGTGACAGCCGAGTCAAATTTCAGATAGTAGTAAGTCCAGGGATAACCGTCGGAGGAGGGAACGCCGATCCAGGATTCAGTCGTGTTGACCGCGGAAACGCGGAACTGAACATAATCGGCGGATAGCGCGGTTTTGTTATCGGTAGGGTTAATATATACCTCCACCGAATCATTTTGATAGATCGGTTTCTTTTCCGTGTAGTAAACGGCATTGTCGGACCGCGCGATTCCCAAAAGCAACCCCTTTTCCGCAAAATACGCTTTAAGCGTCATCTTTTGGCCGGCGTCGCCGGGGGCTGAAAACTCCAAAGCGGTTAAATCCCGGTAAAAATCCTCGTCAAGGCGCCCGTCCAGGGCGATATCGTCGTCCCTTTCGCAATAACTGTAGTCAATGTCGTCGGGAAAGACCGGATTCTCAAAGGTATAAGGCTTTGTTTCGGCGCAAGCGGCAAAGAAAAGCGCCGCAACCATAAAGATAATCAATAACGTTTTTCGCAACGCTTATCCCTCCCGTCCCAGTACGATAATTTCGGAAATCGCGATCGGGCGACCGGCGTCGATTTCAATGATGACCGTTTCGGCACGCGTTTCCGCAAACTCGGCGACAAAAGCGCCGCCCGGGCGCATCTCGGGATATTCCGGAAATTCCCGGTTGATATAACTATCGTTAAACCGCAGAGACTTAATCGCCGGCAAATTGCCGACTTTGATCCGCTTGACTTGGAAGAAAGCGCGTTCGTAATCGACGCTGTTATATACCATGACGGCGCGAACGACAACCTCGCGTTCGAAGGATAGTTTTATCCTCGTCTTCCCGCCCGCGACGGAAAACTCCCGGTCTCCTTCCTCAAGATGCATCGCCACGCGGCCGTCATTGAGTTTCCGGACATCGTCGTCGCTTCCGGTCGCCGTGATCGCGGCCGTCGCGGCCAGGTTTTTATATCCCGAGATCGCTTCCGGCAGGGGCTGGACCGAATAAGTCGGCCCGTTGACATGAATTGTTTTGTCCTCAATAAACACTTCGTCAATCGCTATCGCCCGGAGGCTGTTGCCGAAGACGCGGTCGATATGGGTATGGTAGGCTATGTATAACTGATTGCCGACGGGGAAAAACGAGTGATGCCCCGTGCCGGAAACATGATCCCAGCTCGAGTCGATGCCCAAAATCCGGTTATCATCGGGTTTGACGAACGGGCCCAAGGGGCTTTGACCGACGGCGTAACCTACAGCGTATTCGCGCGACCAGAAAGGGTTCGCGGAATAGGTGAGAAAATACGCGCCGTCTTTTTCATACATAAAGGGGGCCTCGTTCCACATATTGTACCCGTACGCCGACGTCGCGCACTCCCAGGAAAGCGGGCCCGTCCGCCCCACGGAAGCAAGATATTCTTCCATCGACCGAAAACTCGGCTCGGCGAGCCGGACCAAGGTTTCGGCCTCAATCGTCACCTCGTCCTTCATCCGCGCTCCCCAGATCGACGATATTCCGTCAACCTGGTCCCGCGAGAAATACAAATACAACTGCCCGTCTTTATCAACAAAAGGCGAGGCGTCGATCGCGGGAAAAGGCAGGACGATCGCCTGATCGCGGCGCGAAAGCTCGCGGCCGTCGGCCGCCGTCCCCTCGTATTCGACGAAAGGTCCGGCGGGCGAGTCGGCGACGGCGACGCCGATGCCTTTTTTGTTTCCGTCATAACGGTTCGAGCCGGAATAATACATGTAATATTTGCCGTTCATATAGATGACTTCCGGCGCCCAGATATTGCGGATCGCCCACGAGTCCCGTTGGGGGACGAAGGCCGGTCCCACGAGTTGCCAGTGATTGAAATTTTTTGTCCGATATGCGTACACTCCGGCCGCGCCAAGGGCGTCGGTCGTCCCGTACAAATAATAATACCCCGCTTCCTCTCCCTCGGTGATATAGATAACGGAAGGGTCGGCAAGCTGCGTTTTCAGATCGTTGCGATAAAACAAGTTTTGGTTAAATTCCGTTCCAAGCGCGTCGTCATAATGCATAATGCTTCCTCCGCAAGCCGCGAGTGTCAGCGGTATTAATAAGAAAACTAAAGTAAACAGATATTTTTTCATGCCTCAGGCCTACCTTTCATTTGATCCCCGTCATCGTTATCCCCTCGACGAAATACTTCTGCGCCGCCAGGAAGATAACGATCGTCGGAACTAAAGTGATAACCGCCCCCGCCATTACCGTCGGCCAGTCGAAGACATAGGTGCCTTCAAAATAGGCCAGG
>MTKW01014820.1_pt1 | contig 11932 bp, 14 predicted proteins | sample 1042761 | NCBI WGS metagenome assembly MTKW01 (sample SAMN06205366, study PRJNA360243) | anaerobic digester metagenome | biome: Wastewater treatment plant; feature: Anaerobic digester sludge; material: sludge; isolation source: anaerobic digester fed with sludge from wastewater treatment plant ...
AACCATCCTTACTCCCCTCCCCTATAAAGTGCGGATACTTCAACAAAGCCTTTGCGGACAGCATCAGCTACTGCATTCGAGGAAACTGTAGCGCCGGTGAGACCGTCGATATCCCGGTTAATCGCAATTGGGTCCTCAACTGTCTTGCCTACAAAGCGGCTCCTGAAGTCTTCGTCTTCGATGCGATCGCCTAGACCTGGAGTTTCGGTATGGGATAGGATCTTGATGTTGAGAATCTGATCTGTTTTCTCATCTACCCCGACCAATACCCTGATCACGCCGCCGTAGCCGTTGGCTTCCCCTACAAAGGCATAGCCCAGAATCTGATCCTGATCATCAACGCCTTGATAGATCAAGGTAGTTCTCTGCTCTTGTTCCCGCATTTCCTGAGGGTCGTCGACACCGAGCTCGTCTGCGCTTCTGCGGAGGATCTCTACCCGGGCCGTTCCGGGCAGTACCTCAAAGACAGAGCTCTCCAGGGCGCGAGCCTGGTTCTCTTCAATTATAACACTTGTTGTGCTGTAAACGACAGACAAAATGCCTGCAGAAACCATGGCAATAACTGCAAGAACTACAACCATTCTCACAGACTCATTCACTGCTCTTCACCCCTTGCCCGTAGATTCTAGGACGCGTCCAGCGATTAATCAAAGGGGTAACCGCATTCATCAGCAAAATCGCGAAAGTAACGCCCTCGGGATAGCTTCCCCAGATGCGAATCAGCATAACAATCAATCCTACGCCGATGCCGAAAATCCAGCGTCCTGACTTGGTAATCGGTGTGGTGACGGGATCGGTGGCCATGAAGATCGCACCGAAAAGCAAACTGCCTGCGAGGAGGTGGAAAGGAACACTTACTCCTGCCAGCAGGGCGATCACTGCCACAGAAGCAAAAATGCCTACAGGAATGCGGTAGTCTAAGTAGCCCTTGTAGAACAGGTAAATTCCGCCAAGCAGAATTGCCAGTGCCGAGGTCTCGCCAAGGGAGCCGGCAACTGTGCCAAAGAACAGATCCGGAATATGGGCAGTTCCCCGAAACAGAGGGGTAGCTGCAGTAACTGCATCAAAGGGAGCAGTCCACTTCGTCATAGCGGCGGCAAAAGAGACGGAAAGGATAGCCCTTCCCACCAGCGCCGGATTAAAGGGATTCTGGCCCAGCCCGCCAAAGACCTGCTTGCCGATGGCGATAGCAAAGACTGCACCGAGAATAACCATCCAGCTGGGTAAACTCGGCGGCACGATTAAGCCCAGGAGCACCCCCGTAACCAGGGCACTGCCGTCAGCGACTCGAATCGGCTGTTTGCGCAGACGCTGGAAAATCGCCTCTGTCGCAATGGCGGCGCCGGCGGATAAAAGCACCAGGCGAACCGCATCCCATCTAAAGAAATAGATGGACGCAGCCAGCACAGGCAAAAGTGCCGTTAACACCGCAAACATCATCTTTTCTGTTGTGTCTTTATCCCGAATATGGGGAGACGGCGAAACAATCAGTTTTAAATCATCCATTGCCCCACCCTCCTTTAACTTGGTAACTGATCTCTAGCGATTATTTCCATTTTGGCAAAACGGATATACTGCAACAATGGTCGTTTTGCAGGACAAATGTAGTTGCAGGCGCCGCATTCGATGCAGTCCAGGGCCCCATAAGCGTGGGCCTCCTCAAAGCGTTCGTTCATGCCAAACATTTCCAGCTTTAGAGGCAGCAGCCTGGCAGGACAGACGTCCACGCAGCGGGCGCACTTTATGCAAGGTGTAGAATCCGGCGTAACGGCCTCTTCCTCTGTTAAGGCCAGCAGGCAGGATGTGGTCTTGGTAACCGGCACATCCAGGCCGAACTGGGCCTGGCCCATCATCGCTCCGCTTACCACTACCTTGCCTGGTTTTTGGCTGAATCCGCCCGCGGCTTCAAACACATGTGCCAAAGGCGTTCCAATGGGGACCAGGAAGTTCCCGGGTTCAGCAATGGGCGTTCCAGTCACTGTAACCACCCGGGAGATCAGAGGCTCACCGTCCCGTACAGCCAAAGCCGCTGCCCGGGCTGTAGCCACATTCTGCACAACCGCCCCCACTTGGTAGGGCAAGCCGCCGCTGGGAACCTCGCGCCCGGTGATCTGCTGAATCAGCTGCTTTTCTCCGCCGGCAGGATACCGGGTAGGCACTGCGACAATCTCAATGGAACCTGCATGCTCCTTGAGGGATGCAATGGCATCGGGCTTGTTGTCCTCGATCGCGATTACGATCTGGCGGGCGCCTGAAGCTTTGGCCATGAGTTTGGCACCCAGGACAATATCCTCGGGATACTCAACCATGAGCCGATGGTCTGTTGTGTAGTGAGGCTCACATTCACAGCCGTTAATAATCAAATAATCAAGAGTAATGCCTTTTGGCAGAGTCAGCTTGGCGGCTGTGGGAAAGCCGGCCCCGCCCATGCCGACAACACCGGCCTGGCTGATGCGCTTGAGAATTTCCTCCGCATCAAGCTGCACGGGATCGGGATGGGTGGTCCTTTCCACCCAGTTATCCTGTCCATCGTTCTCTATTACAATGGCTGTAACAGAGTGGCCCGACTGATGAGGCCGAGGCTCAATAGCTAGCACCTTTCCTGATACTGGCGAGTGTACTGGGGCGCCTGTCGCACCTTCAGCTTCGGCAAGCAGCTGTCCTTTCAACACTTCATCGCCCTTGGCCACAACCGGTTTCGCTTCCAGCCCAACGTGCTGCAGAAGCGGCACCACTACGGTTTCCGGGGCAGACAAAGCTTGAATGGGAGTGCCTGCAGTAGTTTGCTTAACGTCTTCCGGATAGATGCCTCCGAAAAACGACCGCACTTTTCGCATGTATCAAATCACCTCACACTCTTTTTTTCTTGTGCTTTCCACCACAAAGCACGCCAAAACACGGGCAAATAATAACCCGTGCTCCACCAACCGCCTGGTATTGCACGAGGACCCGTGAGTTTAGCAGTGCACACGTCTTATTGTATTCTTGTCCAACAGAAGGAATCCTGCCTAGGTGAGACCTTTCACCCCAACAAAATTCAACTGGCGCCATGCCTCATAAACCACGATGGCAACAGTATTCGAAAGATTGAGAGATCTTACATCCCTTTGGGGCAAAGTGACTACAAAATCCCTGTAGCGTTCCAGCAAAGCCGGAGCAAGCCCCTTGGTTTCGCTGCCGAACACCAGATAATCGTCGGACCGGTAGTCCGCCTCGCAATAGAGCCTGGTCCCCCCTGTCTCCACAAAGAACATGCGCCCGGGATTCGCTTCCCGGAGAAAATCTTCAAAGGAATTGTAAGTATGGAGCTTCAGGTATTGCCAATAATCAAGTCCCGCCCGCTTCAGCCTGGGATCTGTGAGAAAAAAGCCCAGGGGGCGAATCAGGTGAAGTACAGATCCTGTGGCTACACAGAGACGGGCGATGTTGCCGGTATTGGCCGGAATTTCCGGTTCAACCAACACTACGTGCACCTTCTTACCTCCCACAGACGCGATCAGCGAGGGCATGCTGCCCTCACCGACTTAGACTCTAAAACTGATAGCGTACAAAGGCCTGCATCTGGTCCCGGGTCATGCCCACACCGAGCTTTACCGGGAGCTCTGTCAAAGAAAACAGAACATGAAAGCTCAATCCTTCATTTACCAGCATAATATCGAGCATAATTCGCTCAGATGATTCCGCATAGGACATGCCCAAACCGAAGGCGCTGCCCAGGGAAACAGAAAAACGCCAGATGCCCTGCCGCGTAAACTGAATATAGGGGCTGATGCTGTATTCAAACTGCTCCAGCTCGTTGACAAAAAGCTGGGCGGTCCCTGCTATACCGTGCCCCACCTGTCCATACATCCTGCTGACCTCGCCATAGGCCCCCACATGGGGATCAACAGAAGTCATAAATGTGGAGAAAATCGGCCGTTTTGTGTTGCCTGCAAAGAGCTCAAGCTTGTAGCCGATATTGCCCATAAACACCTGCTTATGCCCGGCAAACCAGCTGGAAGGCTCTTCTGACATTCCCGGGAGTGTCAGGTAGCCTCCAATCCCTGTCTTTTCGTACCCAAACAGACCAAGGGAACGAATGGTCTCCTGGCTCAACCCCAACCCCGCCTGCCAGCCCTCTGGTCCGAACCCGAAGGGCAAATCTTCAGCTTCGAAAGCCCAAACTTGGGTAACAGAACCTAGAGCTATGATCCCTATTGTGCAAATAATGAGTAGAATGCGGGATCCAGCATGCAACGATCACCACTCCCTTACATACGAACTTCCTTCGCTTCGGGCAGTCTTGTCAACTCCTCCTTGCTCAGCTCCGGGTTGAATACCACATTGGAGATGGTCATAGTGCCGACAAAAGCATCGCCTTCATACACTGATATTTCATAGGGGAACCATGTGTCACTCTTCACACGTACCTGCAGAATTTCATCGAGGGCGTCAACCTCGAGCAGATAGTCCATTACCTCGTCCTCTTCCGCAGCTTCCAGCACTTCTACCGAGTACTCGGAAAAATCAAAGAAAGTCTCCAGATCTGAGATGCTCAATGTGGAAAGCACTTCCTTGCTGGCATCTTCCAGCCCCCGCACGGCAATCTGATTGTTAATGGGCTGATACATGCGGGATTCCATCTTCTCCTGATCCGCAACCAGAATATAGCCCCGCAGCTCACTGGGCTCTAAAAACTCCACCCGGACCACTTTGCTCTCCATGCTGCCTAAGAGATGGAAGAACATCCTTTCAATGCGCTGGCCGCGAATTTCAGAGACTTCCACATCCATTGCAATGCTCTGTACGTCCTGCACTGTTGTCCTGATCTGTTCCACCACTTCATAGGCATCGTCGGTGATGGAGATTTCACTCATAATCTCGGTATACTTCTCCAAGACAGGGTCCGTTTCCTCCACTTGCGGCGGCTGGCTTAAATCCAGCTGAATCTTCCCTTTGAGGCCGTTGGCCTCACTGATGCCTGATAAAACTGCCATGATTAGAATGAAAATAATTGCGTACCGTTTCATTTTCTTGACTCCTCACTCAAAATTACCCAAACCAGGTTGCACTAGTTCACCACAAGCTGTAAAATGGATTTTAGATGTCGGAAAGGAGGGATGCCATATGCCTATCTATGAATACAAATGTGCCGCCTGCGGCCACTTTGAACAAAAACAGAGCATGAAGGATAGTCCTCTTACCCATTGTCCAACTTGTGACGGGCCTGTTCAGCGCCTGATCAGCAAGTCGGTCGGCATTATCTTCAAGGGGTCCGGCTTTTATATTAACGACAGTAAGAAAGACTCCGGCAGCTCTGCTGAGAGTTCGGCCTCATAAGCTAAGCTTAGCGCCTTCTTCGGAAGGTGCTTTTTTTCTGCTTAATAGCCGAGGGACGGATCCACTACATTAATGGCGGGTTTCCCTGTCTGTGTAAAGTGTTTCCAGTTTTCCAGGAAAATTTCCAGCGCCCGCTGTTTGTAATAGGCAGTAAAGCCGCTGTGGTGAGGGGTAATAATTACATTTGGCATCGCCCAGAGCGGATTGTCGGCCGGCAAAGGCTCAGGCGAAGTCACATCCAGGCCTGCACCTGCAATCCACCCTTCCTCCAGGGCTTGAATCAGATCTTCAGTTGGAATCAAACTCCCCCTGCCCACATTGACAATAATGGCATGGCTGGGCAAAAGGTGCAAGAGGTTCTTGTCTAAAAAGCCAATTGTTTTCTCTGTTTCAGGCAGGGCGCAGACCAGGTAGTCAAAGCAGGTCATAAACTCCGGCAGGCGATCAATCCCATAGACATTCCGGGCTTCGTCCCCTGGGCCGGGATGCTGGCGAAAGCCCACAACTTTGCAGTCAAATCCGGCCAGTCTCTTCGCGACATGGCTGCCTATATCGCCATAGCCCAGGATGCCCACCGTTGCGCCGGTGAGTTCCCGGAACGGAATCGGCAGGTGTGGATCCCAAACCTTTCGGTTCTGGTTGTCCCTGCATAAATGGAACCCCCGGTTGAAGCTCAGCATCAGACCGATGACATGCTCGCTGATATTGGGGCCGAAAATCCCCCGCCCATTGGTGAGGATCATCTCAGGATTCGCCCACTTGGCCGCCAAAATCCTTTCCACCCCGGCATAGGGGGCCTGCAGCCAGCGGCACTTGGACGCCGCAGCCAGAACCTCAGGCGCCATAAATCCTCCCAGAATCACATCCGCCTCTGGAGCGTGCTTCAGCGCCTCCTCCCCGGTGAATCCCGTCAGTACATCTGCCCCGGTCTCTGCTGCAATAAGTTCTAAGTCTTTATCCTTAAGTTCCGGCCAAATGACCAAGAGCTGCATCTTCTCTCTCCTTTACGGCATAGTCAGCGACGGTCTGGTTAAGCGAATAGTGCTGCCTTCCTTGATTACTGTCGGCGACAGGATCCTCTGCCGCTGCAGAACCTGGGGAACTGGATTTTGCACCGTTACGGGAACAACTGGCGGAGGCGAGATGCAGTACCAGGCATCGCCGGTGAAAATGAACAGGCCGTCCTCGAGCCAGGTGCTGTACTCCACGCCAAGATCCGCTGCCATAGGGACCAATGCATCCGCTTCCGCATAGGTAACCAAAATGCCTTGGGAACCTGAATCCGAGATAAGCAGGGCCAGCTGTTTCCCTTCAGGGGACCAGCTCAGCTGAGACGCCCTCCGCCTGCCCAGATCAATCTGCCTTTTCACATGGCCCCAGCGATCACAAATCCACACTGCATCGCCTGACACTTCATCCAGAGTGACAGCGAGGTACTGACCCTGGGGAGACCAGGCAAAGTCCCTGACGCTGGCGCCTTCGAGCCAAAGGGCAGACTCGCCGAGCTGCAGGTCGAAAATGTGGAGGCCAGCCCCATTTTCCTGAAGTGAAACTATGTACCTCCCACGCGGATCATTTCGCCCAGCCTGGGCCAAAATCCTGCCCCCGTTCAATCTTTCTAGCACCTGCGGATCATCCACCGCAGCGGGGGGCGGCCAGAAGGAGGCCAGGTTGGCTTCCAGGCGTTCCCGCCGCTCTTGGGTGTCGGGATGGGTGCGAAAGACCTTCATGGGCAGATCTTCAGAATCCAGGTTCAACACCCCGTCTAAAAGGCTCACCGCCCCGCTTCCGTCAAAACCCGCCCTGACCGCCAGGGTCTGACCCACAAGATCCGCCTCAAACTCTGCCTCCCGGCCCCAGCCCCGGCTGATCAGCTCCAGCAGAGTTGTACCGGCAAGACGCAGCAGATCGGCAGAGGCAAAATCAACCGCCAGCATGCCAACCTCAAGCAGAACCGTCAGCCCCATCTGCCGCAGCACTGCATTCATCCCGTGCTTCTCCTCAATATGGGCTATCTCATGGCCCAACACCGCCGCCAGTTTGGCTTCATCCCGGCCGATGGCATTCACCAAGCCCCGGGTGATAAAGACATATCCCCCAGGCAGGGCGAAGGCGTTCAGTTCTGCTGAATTCAGCACTGTTAAGGTGTATTCCACATCCTGCCGCTCCGCCGCCCCAACCAGGCGCCGGAAGACCTCCTCCACCCAGAGGCGCTGTCCAAGGGGGAGAACGTATTCTCCACCGTACTGCTTGAGGATTTCAGGAACCGCACCGCCTCCAAGGGCGCGCTCAAAACGGGCGGCCCCCGCTTTGCCGGAACTTGCTGCCGAAGCCTGCACCGGCGCCGCGATCACGCTGAAAAACAGCAGCACAATGACCCAGGCCGAGAGCTTTCTTAATCTGTCCACTGCCACTTCTTCAGCACCTCCTCCAGCACAGGAGGGTTATTCTTCACCCAGGGGCCGTTGCTGCCCAGGGCGATGGAAAAGCCCTCCCCGTCCGGGAGCAGCAGGAAAATGCGGTACTCCCAAAGCAAATTGCCCCTCTCGTCCTGATAAGTATAGGCACAGGCCAGTCCCTGCAGGCCCCCGACTTCCACCGGCAGCAAGGGCGTTTCCAGCTGGAAACCGCTCAGGCCGCCGGGCTCCCCGTAGAGTGCCAGGGAACGTTCGGCCAGTTCGCGCACAGACTGGTCTGCGACCTTCCCCAGACCTTCGAAGTAGAGGAGATCCCAGTCCCCCTCTCCGTAAAAGACGGCAAGCTGATCGGTGCTGTGGTAGGCCTGGTAAATCCAGCTGTCAGGGATGGCGGCGGTGTAGAGGCTGCCCGGATCGCTGAAGATGAACGCCTGCACCCCGGAAGCGGCCAGGGCCAAAAGGACCACAGTCAGGGCAGCAGCATGTACTGCTTGATACTTTCCTGGAAACATAACCCACCCTCCCCTAGGCAGAATCCCGGACTACCAGCTTGGCAGGGAGCATCTGATGCTGCGGATAGACGCCTGAACCGTAGATCTGGGACGTTAGAATCTGCACTGCAATCTGCCCCAGCTCATAAATGGGAACCTGCACCGACGTCAGGGCCGGCTGCACACAGGCGCCTAAGATGGTGTCATTGAAGCCCACCACCGCCACCTCGCGGCCTACCGTGATGCCGCGCTCCTGCAGGGCCTGCATGGCGCCGATGGCTACCAAATCATCTACCGCAAAGATGGCGCTGAACCGCGCCTTGCGCTCCAAAAGCCTTAGGGTGGCCTCATAGCCGCCCTGCACAGAAAACTCTGAATGCTCCACCAGCCCGTCAGGGAGCTCAAGTCCTGCTTCTGCAAAGGCTTCCCGGCAGCCCAGGAGCCGATCCGCACTGACCACATAGCGCGGATCCCCGTCTAGGCAGGCTATCTGCCTGTGGCCCTTGTCCAGCAGGTAGCGCACGGCGTTTCTTGCATCTGCAATATTGTTGTTATTAACCCAGTTGATTTCCTCCGGACCCTCATAGCGCCCGATCAGGACAAAGGGAAACCCGTCCTGCACAAGGCGGGGAATAAGTTGGTCGTTCCTATGGGAAGCTAAAAGTATCACTCCGTCAACCCGCCTCTGCCTCAGCAGGGTCAGGCACTCTTCATCCTCCTGCTCAAAGGTCTTGCTGGTGGAAAGAACCAGGCTGAGACGATGTCTATGGGCTACAGAAGAGATCCCTTGAATAACCGCGGGAAAGAAGGGGTTGGCAAAATTCTCTTCCGTCAGGCGGGAGCGAATCACCCCGATGCTGTTGCTGGTCTGGCTGACCAAGCTGCGGGCAATGGCATTGGGATAGTATCCCAGCTCATCCATGACCGCTCTGACCTTTTCCTTTGTGTCGGGACTGATGCGGGGGTGATCCGCGATCACCCTGCTCACCGTGGAGGGTGAAACCCCTGCACGCTTAGCCACATCTTTAATGGTCACATTTTCACTGGCCAATATCTCACATCCGTTTACGGTGCCGTAATCTTTTCTTACTACTACAGAACCGGACTTTATTCCTTCTTCAGCAGCCGGCCTGGGGGGTGTTCTTCTGGCAAGACTTTCATCTAAACTGTTCGCAGGGACTCTAGGACTTGTGGGCGGACTGCTGGGCATGCGCTGGCTGATCACAGGCGCGAGCCGCTTTGCCCTCAGGATCATGATGACTGATCCCTATCTGGAAAATTTAACAGAACTGGTCACCGCAACTAAGCGAACCGGAGTGCAGAATATCCTGGAAACCAATCTCCGCAGCGAAAGGGCGGAGGTTTTGGAGCGCCCCCTGGGCAGCCCCCGGAAATTCATCGGCTTTGACGGGCTGATGTTTGTCTCCTCCCACTTAGACCGCCATGCCCTGCCCCATACCATCCCGGTGAGCACCGAAACGATCATCGGGCCGGCTGCCAGGAGGCCGCTAAAGGTAGGAACCCCCCTGCTGATCTCAGGCATGGCTTATAAAACCGCGCTTACCGACCGGATGAAGTATGCCTTTGCCTTAGGCAGCAGTGAAGCCGACACAGCCACAAACACCGGAGAAGGTCCCTTTCTGCCCAAGGAGCGGTCCCTTGCCAACAGACTGATCGTGCAATACCCGAGAATGCCGGTTTATCGCACCCTGGCCATGCTCGAACAGGCAGATGCCCTGGAGATCCAGCTCGGCCAAGGAGCCAGCGCGGGAGTGGCCCAGGCCCCCTACCCTCACCTGATCCGCACCGAGCTTCCCCCCCTCAGAAAGCCCGAGGACCTGCCCAGAATCGTCAGGTTCCTCAAGGACGCCGGCGGGGGCGTCCCGGTGGGCGTTAAGTTTTCCTTCACCAACAACCTGGAGCGGGAAATAGATCTCTGCCTGGAGGCCGGCGTGGACTACCTGGCCATGGAGGGGGCCCAAGCCGCCACAGTGAAAGCAGCCCCCATCCTGGAAGACGACTTCGGCCTGCCGACTATTATCGGCCTGTCCCGGGCTGTGCAGCACCTTCAGCTCAGGGGCATGCAGGACCAGGTGAGCCTGATTGTCTCCGGGGGCTTTACATCCCCCGGCGAGTGCCTGAAAGCCCTGGCCCTGGGGGCCAATGCCATCTATCTGGGCACTATGATCCTCTTTGCCGCCAGCCATACCCAAACCCTGAAGGCGGTCCCCTGGGAGCCCCCTACCCAGCTGGCAGTGGACGGGGGTAAAGTGAGCAAGAAATTCAACTGGAGACTGGGCGGCCGCAATGTGGCCAACTTCCTGATTTCTTCCACAGAAGAGATAAAAGAAGGAGTGCGGGCTTTAGGCAAGCACGCACTCCGGCAGGTCAGCTTCAGCGACTTAATCGCCCTCGATGAGCGGACTGCAGACATCACAGGGGTGCCCCTGGCCTATAAAAAGCCGGCCAGGCGTTATTCCAATAAGAAGGTCCGGGCCCTGGTCCCCTCCGGGGGAAAGTAGAAGAGCCTCTGCTCAGTTCCTTCGCTGAAATGCAGCGTCTCCACAAAGATCCTGCGCCCGATCTCCCTGGGCCCCAGGCCCTCAACTTCCGGCAGGATCTCGAAGATGCGGCCCGACTGAATCAGTTCATTCTCCAGGCTTCGGTTCTGGCGGCCCCCGAGCCAAACAGGCGTCATCTGCCGCGGTTCGCTCAGGCGGAAATCATAGCAGAGCCAGGCCAGAAGGTCCTGATCGCCGCTCTCCGCGCCGAAGAGATCCCACAGAATGCGGTAGAGCCCCGCCAGGGACTGGTTCAGCCAGTGGCGGCCTGCAGCCTCCCACTTTGCCGCCAGTTCATTGAAGAAGGCGAAGGGAGAGGCAAAGGGCCGGATCAGATACTCCAGAGAACGTTCAAAGCGGGGGCCGTAATACTTGTCCACCAGATCTTCAATCACCTTCAGGCGGGCGATCTCCTCAAAGGAGAGATCCTTGGTGCAGAGCACCTCGTAAGGCGCCCGCTCTGTATAGAGGCAGCCGAAGCTCTCCGCCTCAGCCCTGAGCCGCGAACCCCTGAGCAGCTTTAGAAAGCCCAGATGGATTCGATCCGGTTTCAGAGCGTAGACATAGTCGAAGGACTCGCCGAAGCGCCAAAAACCTTCCTCCGGCAGGCCGGCAATCAAATCCAGCAGCACCCGGACGGTGGTCTTCTCCTTCAGATAGCGCACATTTTCAGCCAAGCGGTCCAGATCGGTGCGGCGGGATACCGCATCTAGGGTATGCAGATTGGTGGACTGGACTCCGATCTCAAACTGAAAGCGGTTTTCCGGGGCCTGTTCCAAAAGCTTAAGGATTTCAGGCGTAAGCAGATCGCCGCTTACCTCCAGCTGAAAGCGGGTAGGCGTGTCCAGTTCCATCATGAACTGCAGCAGCTCGTAAGCCCGCTTGACATCATAGTTAAAGGTCCGGTCAACAAAGCGCACCTGTTCCACCCCTGCTTCCGCCAGGCGTCTCAGCTCCTCCAGGGATCTGCTTTCCGGGAATTTCCTGACCCGCCCCATCACTGAGGACAGGCAGTAGGCGCAGGCGTAAGGACACCCCCGGGTGGTTTCGTAATACACAATCTTGTCTTGAAGATCCCGCAAATCGCCGCTGTAGATGGGCGGCACCGCCGCCAGATCCAGGGGCTCCCAGGGATTTGTCCGAA
>MTKW01002456.1_pt1 | contig 11922 bp, 13 predicted proteins | sample 1042761 | NCBI WGS metagenome assembly MTKW01 (sample SAMN06205366, study PRJNA360243) | anaerobic digester metagenome | biome: Wastewater treatment plant; feature: Anaerobic digester sludge; material: sludge; isolation source: anaerobic digester fed with sludge from wastewater treatment plant ...
GTCGGCGGGGGGACACGACAGCGCAAATTCTTTGCTTTTTAATTCTCATTTTTTATTTTTAACTTTCACACAGACCACGAACCGGCCAGGCATACGCTTTATAGGCCGCTTTCTCTCCTATCACCCAGGAACTAGGGCATAACATGACCGTTTATGAAAACAATGTTTGACCGCTGAAACAAATGTAGTATAATAGCTACAGATACGCATATACGTATACACATATACGCCTACAGATAGGCGCAGATGTGGAACGGAAGAACAAAGCGCATGAAGGTATAGGCACACAAAAAGCCGCTAAGAAAGGGGGTAACTCATGCCAGATATAACCTTTTACACGCTAAACGAGGTAGCGGATGCCCTTAAATTAACCAGACGCACCCTGTACACATACATAAAGCAGGGCAAGCTTAACGCCGTAAAAATTGGTAAATATTGGCGGGTATCGGATGCAGATCTTAGGGCGCTTATCTCTAGAGGAACGCAGGGATAGGCGAGGAAATCAACGGAAAGAAAGGGGGCTTGTTATGGCAAGAAGGAAATCTAAAAAGGCCGTATATGAATCACTGATAGAGCAGTTAATACTCAAAGGCGCAGATGTAGCGTGCTTCGTGGATCTCATAGATAAGTACATGGAGTTATGGGATATTGACAGGCTGCTAGACAAGGACATCAAGGAGCGGGGAATCATCGTAGAAACGCCTAGTAGTGTTGGCGTTATGACAGTTAAGCGCAACCCTTCAATTAAAGAAAAGGTAGCGGTAAACCGTCAAATGCTATCTATCCTTAAACAGCTGCAGATCAACACGCAGGAAGCAAGCGACGGCCGCATAGATGAAAGCCTGTAAAAGACGGGCGGCAGCGATCAAGGAGCAGTAGAAAATGATTCATTTGAAAGTCAAAGGGGAAGTAAGCGAAATAGTTTACAAAGGCGAAAAATCTTGCTTGTTCACCATAAGGGCAGGGGCAAGAGAGCTTGTATGCACGATCACGAACTCACGTAAATATTTAACTGATCTCATAGAAGAAGGGAGCAGGGTAATAGTAACCGGAAGTATCAGAGCGTGGCGGCAACGCCTAGATGATATGGAGCGGATTAGAAATGTGTTCTATGTAGACGACATCGAAGTACTACATGAACTAGGAAGCTTGAGAGAGGAAGGCGCTGAATGGAAATATCACAGCAACCGCTTTTTTTAGAGGGGCGGAGGATTGAGCAGGTAATAAACGCTCAACAGCGGGAAGATAACAAAACGATTGATATCTACTTGTACGACGTTATACAGGGGGATCAAGTAGACGCCCGAACGGGCAAGAAAACCAAGTCAGAAACATCGGCAAGGTATTACTACGATGTGTTGAAAGAACACCCAGACGCTAAACAGATCAATCTATACGTTAATTCTAGCGGGGGATCAGTCATTGAAGCTATGGGGATTAGAGGGCATTTGCTCAGACATCCGGCACACAAAACAGCATACGTAGACGGATGGGCAGCTAGCGCCGCTTCATTTGTCATAACCGCATGTGATGAAACATACATGCTAACGGGCGCAATGCAAATGCTGCATAGCATGTGGATAGCTGTAATTGGCAATGCTAAGGAGCTACGGAAGGCGGCAGATGATTTAGACCGCATTATGACCGGCAACAAAGCCGTATACCTGGAACGTGCAAAGGGCAAGCTCACCGCCGCGAAGCTAGAGCAGCTTATGGCTAATGAAACATGGCTAACGGCCAATGAATGTGTAGAACTAGGGCTAGCCGACCGAATCATATCATCTATGGATTATGGAAAAGGCAAGGAAGAAACAAAGGAATTGCTAAAGCAATCAACGGATATTGGCCATGCCGTGAACAACAAACAGGCTGCACTGGAAGGCTTTATTGCAGCAATGATTAAGGCAGCACAAAAGAGAGCCGATGAAAACATATAACAAACTGAACCAACAGAAAGGAAAAACAATGAACAAGAAAGACAAGAAGCCGGAAACGGCAACGGAAACGACAACAGAGAAAAAGCCGTATAAACTAAACGGGCAAACGCAGATGCTTATTGACGAGCGAGACGCAAGGAAGGCAGAGCTGCAGAGGACAGAAAAGCGCCTGGAGCAAGCCAGGCGGGAGCTTAACCAGGCAAAGAGAAATAATCACATACCGGACATTCACCGCTTAGAGGATGAGATAGAACAGCTTGAGCGATCAGCCAAAGAGCAGGAATGGTATTTACCGGATTATGACCGTCGCATAGGCGATTTAGTCAAATCACAGTACCACAATCAAGTATCGCCTTCCTATGAGCAAGCAATTAGAGCGGCAAAAGGGAAAGCAGTAGAAGCTTCTAGGGCTTATCTTGACGCATTGGCCGAGATCGTCATTCTTAGAAGGAGCAGAAACAGCGTGGCGTGTGAAATGAGCAAGGAATCACCGACAGGCAAGCAGATTCCAATAAGCGTTGAAGGCGGCTTAGCGTCAATGTATGCGGCATTTGTGTATCTTGCGGAAGAGTACGCCAAAGAAAACTTTGACCTATGGGAGCCAGACGCCCAGATGCGTTATTTAGAGAGAGAAGCCAAAAAAAAGTTTGATAAGAAACGGGAGGAAGCGGAAGAAAGGGAAAGGCTTATAAAAATGGCCCAGCGTTATTACAAATTTATCGATCTAGACATCGATATAGCCGCCATATATGCCGCAGATCAAGCCAAGCGAGAAGTCGCTAACATGAATAACCCTTATAACGTCGGTACTCTACCGCTTGATGAAGTCAAATTTAAGGCCGATTTACAGAAAGGCTATGAACTCCTAAGAGAGCATATGCGTATTGCGGAAGAGGACAGGCGCAGACGTGAAGCAAACGCCAGAGTTGAGGCAATGAACAAATAACGGGCGCGAGATAGAGAGCAATAAGAAAAACGGCCGTCGAGAATGGCGCTAAAAAGCGTTTTAACGGCCTCCTAAGGGATTTACCCCTACAAGGAAACAAAGCCCCTTAAAACGACGCTAGAGCCGTTACGGGGGCTTTATATTCTACGGGAACGCAAGGCGTTACACAATCAACCGATAAACGAAGGCAGGAAAATTACCCGAGGAGTCGGAAGCCGACCCACCGGCAGAACGGCAGATTTATTGCTGCTCAATTCAAGGGGAATCAATACGAAAGTGGTGGTCGACAAAATGTCGACCACCCGATACCTACAGAGAGTTTGACCGCATGCACCAAAATGGCGCACACGGCGGAATCAGATAAAAACTAACATATTTAAGCAGTTATATGAAAATAATGTTTGTATATGTGAAATTAGTGTGATATACTCTCTTTACCCGCCAAAGCTCAAGAGACGGACACACATACACGCATACGCATAAACGTATACGCATAGGAAGAGGCGCATATATGTATTCACATAGAGACATGCAGATAACAGCGGGAAGAGCGGCCGCCCCCGTTGAAGTGCAGCCGCTAAGTTATGCGCTGATAGATCAGTTTGAAAGCTACATAGACGCTAAGCCCCGAACCGTGAAAGCCTATATAAGCAACATAAGGCGCTTTGCTTTGTATTTACACCAGGAAGGCATACACAGCCCGACACGGCAGGACATCTTAAACTATAGAAGCTATCTAAGAGAAAACTACAAGCCGGCAACCGTTCAAAGCTATATAGTAGCCGTCAGGTTATTCTTTCAATGGACAGAGCAAGCGGGCTTATATCCGAATATAGCGCAAAGAATCAAGGGCGCAACGATCAGCAGAGACCACAAAAAAGACCATTTAACAAGCGACCAGATGCAACAGGTATTAGATGCCGTAGAACGCAACACAGCGGCCGGCAAGCGAGACTATGCGATATTGGCGCTTATGGTAACGGGCGGCCTAAGAGATATAGAGATTCACAGGGCAAACATCGAAGATCTAAGAACGTTAGGCGACAGCACGGTACTTTACATTCAAGGCAAGGGCAAAGATGAAAAGGCCGACTATATCAAGGTAACGCCGGTAGTAGAAGCAGCGTTAAGAGACTACATCAAGACCAGGCGGAAGCCGGCAAAAGAGGAAGCGCTTTTTACATCGTTGAGCAACAACAGCCAGGGGAAAAGGCTAAGCACCAGGAGCATAAGCGGGATAGTAAAGCAGAGACTGAAAAACGCCGGCTTTGATTCAGACCGCTTAACCGCTCACAGCCTAAGACATACAGCCGTTACGCTTTCTCTTATAGGCGGCAACACGCTGCAGGAAGTGCAGCAGTTTGCCAGGCATGAAAACATAAGCACCACCCAGATATACGCCCATAACTTAGACAGGGCAAAGAACAGATGCGAGGAAACGATAAGTAGCAGCATATTTAATGCTTAGGGCATACTATATGCGCAAATGGATATACAGACATACACATACAGATATACGCAGAAGCATAAGAGAAGAGCAGCAAAGATGAAGGAAGTCATAGCCATTGTAAACAGACGGGGCGGAGCAGGTAAGACCGTTACAGCCCATGCAATAGGCGCAGGGCTTAGGCGCAAAGGCTACAAAGTGCTTTTTATAGATCTAGATAGCCAATGTAACCTAACCTATGATCTAGGCGTAGACGATGCCCCGATATCAACGTACAGCCTTTTAACAGGCAGCCATAACGCCCTGGAAGCCATTATAGAAACCGACCAGGGCGACCTTCTAGCCGGAAGCCCCGCCCTTTCTAACGCTGATATAGCGATTACAGGAACGGGGAAGGAGTACAGGCTAAAGGAAGCTATCGAGCCTCTTAAGCCGTTCTATGACTTCTTTATCATTGACACCCCGCCGGCATTGGGCGCTTTGACCGTGAACGCCTTAACAGCCGCCGATAGCCTTATCATACCGGCGCAGGCCGAAATACACAGCCTACAAGGGATAGGCCTATTAAACGGGGCAATAGAGGCCGTAAGGCGCTACACAAACCCTAACTTGAAGATCAAGGGTATTTTAATCACCAGATACAACCAAAGAACCATTTTAAGCAGGGATATGAAAACAAACCTTGAAAAAGTGGCTGCAGGATTAAATACAAAAGTCTTTAAGAGACCTATACGAGAAAACATCAGCGTAAAAGAGGCACAGGCCATGCGTACAGATATTTTTACGTATGCGCCAAAGAGTAACGCCGCAAAAGATTATAGCGCTTTGATAGAAGAAATAGACAAAGGAAGGGCAACCACATGAGTAAGAAAAGTTTTACACACCCCGCAATGAACTTTATAAGCCAGGAAAGCATAGACAGGGTACACGGGGAAGAAAACCCACCGGAGGCGACAGAGCAGGGCAGCGGGGCGCTTAGATCATTGGCAGCGCCGGAGGGCTACAGGATGAACCCCATATACATAGAGACAAAGAGCAAGCGGGCACAGCTTCTATTACAACCGAGCGTACACGAAGCTATACGCCAATTAGCGGAAGATGAAGGCACTTCATTTAATGACTACGTAAACACACTTTTAAGAGAGCATGCGGAAAGCAGAGGGGCGATCTAATGGATAGGGTAAGGGCATACACAGTATTAGAACTAACAGAGATACTACAGGTTACAAGAAGAACGATTTATAACTACATCAAAAACGGAAGTTTGCCGGCCGTGAAGATTGGCAAGGAATGGCGAGTAAACGAACCAGATCTTAAAGCTTTCTTGCAATACAAGGAAACGCCGGCCGTATAAACCGCTGCAGCTTGTTTTACTTCGTATAAATACCATTAGCGGAAGTAGAACGCAGGGAATAGATGAAACTAAACGAAAAGTGAGGAAAGCGCCGGAAGGGGGCGCAATATCTAAGGCCAAACATGCCGCAGAAAGGGGCAGTTTGAAATATTACAGGAATGTTACACAAAAAGAGTTAGCAAACAAGCAGAGAATGAACCGAGGAATTATCACAGAGAAAACCCTACTTATCGGAGCGAAAAGTCTTAACTTCGATTAGACAGGGAATCATCAGAAATCATTTGAAACCACATGAAATCAGATGATAGCGAGGAATAAACAGAAAAATGCGCAAACGCCTATAAAAGAAAGGGGGCAACCAGATGAAGCACAGGCCATTTGACACGGGAACATGAACGGACAAAAAGCAAGGTTACTAGGCACATCTTCTAACCTAGCAACCTTGCAAACAGCAATACCACATGCACGCTAGAGCAAAGGGGCATAGCTATATACAGTATAACAGGCTATGCCCCATATTCACCACACCATAAAAAAGGAGCATAGTTAAAAAATGAACGGGAACAATAGATTTATAAACGCAATTAAGGAATACGAAAAAAGAGGCTTTAACAAAGGCACGAACAGACAAGGCGCATTTTACCTAAGGGATCTTCAAGCAGTCGTAGAAATGGGCAAAGACGAAAACGGGGAAACCAGGCTGCACGAGACCCTAATGTATGCAATGAAGGGCGCATTTGTTTTAGGTTATAGAACCGCTAAGAGAGAGGCAAAAGGGCAGAAAGCCAATGACAAAAAAGAAGAGACGCGGCAGCCGGCCAATAGCAAGCCCTTAAGCTTTGAAAAAATGCTATTTGCGTTTGAAACATGGCTGAACTTATTAAGAGCAAAAGCCGAAAAGTTAGGCGATTGTAGGCGCTTTAATGCCGAATTCATGGAAGCCTACCCAGAAATAGAAAGCGAACAAGCGCCGTTTGTCTTAATGTTTGACGCATTTGTAGGGGCGATCGATCTAGTAACCCTATTTGAAAGCGAAGAGTTTAACAACGCCTTAAAGAACGCAGCGGAAAACCAATTAGAGGGGAAGCCGAAACATGATAGTTAAGTACACCGAGCAGGAAGAGCAACAGCTGAAAAAGTTAGGCAGAGTTGCAGGCGCGAAGCTTGATAGATTAAATCAGATTATTAGAGAGAGCACCAAGGACAGCGAGGAATATAAGAACGCTATAAAAGAAGCAACAGAGCTAGATTATGAGCTATTTAAGGCACGGGCAGCAATCTACAACCAAGCCGAGCAAAGAGAATTTAGCAAGGTAAGCAGCAGCGTAAAAAGCATTGTACAAAACGCTAAGGAGCAAACGGAAGCGATTATAGATGATATCTACCAAGCAATGTTTTACATGCTCAACGGGATGCAAGACACGCTAGAACGTGTAGAAAATCATCTAAAGGCCGGCGATGCGTCAAAGGAAGGCGAGGGCTTTCTATTAGATTCAGCGTGGACTATCGAGCGAATACGGACACATTTACATCTTCACTTTGATGCTTTGAAGAACCACGACGCGGCCATTAAAGAAATAAACGACTATATCATAGCGGCCGTAGCAAGAAAGCCCTTTCTTGATGCCATGTCTAAGTATGACGCTACCGCGCCAACAAAACAAAGGTTTGACCCGCCGCTACCCTTAACTACAGACGCCTTTTTCCCTATCTATCACGGCAAGCCTACTAGAAGTCTAGCAACGATGAGTAGTCGAATGATTAGAAAGGACAATATAAACCCTATAACTGGAACGGCCAAGATAGAGGGCAAAGGCGTTAAATTTGAATTAAGCAGGTTTGAAGAACTTAAAGGGGCATTAGGCGTTAATACGCATAAGCTGCTTATGGTAGGAATTAAAGAACTCACACGCTTAAACAATGAAAGCAACCTAAAAGCGCAAAGCATGAAATATATCGTATCTATACCGTTAGAAGGATATTGTACGAGTTGCGGATATAATGTCACGGAGCAGGAAAAAACAACACCAAAGGAACAGGCAAAGGAAAAAAGAAGAGCGGCAAACGCCCTAAAAGACGCTACCAGAAAAATAAGAAACGATCTACAAATACTCAAATCTTTAACCATGTCATGGGAAGATCCGAGTATAAAATTTAGAGGATCTAACGCCTTCTATGATATAGGCGTTATAGGATCGTCTGTAATTCAACAGGGATATATTTACATGTCGTTCGATCCGCTTTTTAGCGAGTATCTTGTAAAATCAACAATAATGCAGTACCCCATAGCCTTATTAGGCGTAGATGCAAGAAGCCCGAACGCATACAGCATAGGGCTTAAAATGGCATGGCACTACAGTATTTACAATAACCACAAAAAGGGAACGCATGACCGCTTGAAGGTAATAACCTTGCTAGAAGAAACAACGCTACCGACCTATGAGGAAGTTGTAAAGACCCGCAAGAGTTGGGAAGAGCGACTAAAAGAACCGCTAGAAAATGCGCTAGATCACTTAACGCAGATCAATTTCCTAAAGGATTGGCGGTACTGTAAACCGAAAGGCGAGACCCTGGAAGATGCAGATGCAGACTTCGCAGACTACGAGACATGGGCAGATACATTGCTACAGTTTGAAATGACGAACGCCCCTAACCACGATGACATACTTAAAAAACTTGAAGAAGAAAAACAGGCGACTATAAAGGCCGGTAAAAAGAAGTCAAACTAGAGGATCTAGGGGGGCAAAATAACCCCCCAGATTTTTATACGTGTATATGTGTATATGTATATAAGCATGTGTATAAATAGGGGGTAGTTACTGGTGCAATAGGGGGTAGTTACTGGTGCAATAGGGGGTAGTTACTGGTGCAATAGGGGGTAGTTACTGGTGCAAAAATTTTTGAAACCCCTGGTATCACGGCATTACAGCGCTCAAAAAAATTCAGTACTATTAGTACTTTTAGTACTATTAGGAGCGCCGCCCCCGTTTAGACGGGGCGGGCGCTTCGTATAATCAAGGAGAGATCACCACAAACCCTCTTTTTACAGGCAAAAAACACGCCGGTAAAAGGAAGAGCCACCAGGGGCAGGAAGCATGAAAATTTACAGCAACCTAATATCTTTCACAGACGCAGAGCTGCAGCTGATTATAGACAGCTTGCAAGCGTACTACCGGCATTTTAACAGACTGGAAATAGACAGCAGGGAGCGGGGCGACATCGAGGGCGCAACATTTAGCAGAGAAAAACAGGCGCAGATACAGGCGCTAAGAAATGAAATGCTGCAGCTTTAATGCGACATACCGACCAACAAAGACACGCTAGAGAACATGAAGGGAAGGCAACCACATGAACAGAGACCAGGCAAAGGCAATAGTAAAAGACAAGCTAGAAGAATATCTAGCAAAGAAGGGTATCAACACTAAGAAGAATTTTAGCTGCTTGAACCCTAACCATGAGGATAAAAACCCTAGCATGGCATATCACGAAGAAACGAAGCGGGTAAAGTGCTTTGCTTGCGGGGTAAGCTATGACATATTCGACCTTATAGGCATTGACTACGGGCTAACAGATAACGGGGCGATCTTCAATAAAGCGTATGAGCTTTACGGAATAACGATAGATAGCGACCATAAAGGCGCAGCGCCAGACGAAAGGGCGCTAGACTGGAACGACACAATCACGGCAGAGCCAAAGACCGAAAAGCGGGTAGATTTTACAGCCTATTACAAAAAATGCGCTGATAAGTTGCAGCAGACAAGCTACCTAGAACGCAGAGGGATAAGCGCAGAGACAGCCGCAAAATACATGATAGGGTACGACCCTAGCTATACACGGGGAACAGGCGGCCGCACATGGCAAGCGCTCATTATTCCTACAGGCGTAAATAGCTATGTAGCCCGTAATACAAGCGAGAACGCCAATAAGGGCGACCGCTACAGAAACAGGGGTAGCAGCGTTTTATTTAACGGCAAAGCAATTAACAGGATCTATGAGACCGACAAGCCGGTAATAGTCGTAGAAGGCGAGATAGACGCATTAAGCGTGATAGAGGCGGGCGGCCAGGCCATAGGATTAGGCAGCACTAGCAATTACAGGCAGCTTGTAAAGCTTCTAGAGAACAGGCAGGAAGAACCGAAAGCCCCGCTAATTATTGCCCTGGATAACGACGAAGAGGGCGAGGAAACGGCCGCAAAGCTTGAAAGAGAGCTAGAGCGGCTTAAAGTGCCCTTTTACAGGCAGGACATATACAACGGCCATAAAGACGCTAACGCCGCTTTAATGAGCGATAGGGCGGCTTTCGTCGAACAGGTACAGGCCGTTGAGAATATCGAAGAAACAATAAAGCAGAAACAAAAAGAAGAGTACGAAAAGAACAGCGCCGCATACCATATTCAAGACTTCATAAACGGGATAGGCGAAAGCGCCAACACACCAGCCATTAGAACCGGTTTTAGCGGGCTTGACAGCGTACTAGATGGCGGGCTTTATGAAGGGCTTTACATTGTAGGGGCGATCTCTTCACTAGGCAAAACTACGCTAGTAACGCAGATAGCAGATCAGATAGCGGAATGGGAGCGCAAAGACGTTATCATATTTAGCCTGGAAATGGCACGTACTGAACTAATGGCAAAGAGCATAAGCCGCTTAACCTTAATCAATTCTTTTATCAATCAGACAAGTACCAGGAACGCAAAAACAGTAAGAGGGATAACGGCCGGTTCTAGATATGCCCATTACAGCGACGCAGAAATAGAGCTGATAAAGCAAGCCACAAACCATTACAAAAGCTACGCTAATCATATTTACATCGTTGAAGGGGTAGGCGATATAGGCGCTGCAGCCGTGAGAGACACGGTAAAAAAGCACATAGAATATACCGGCAATACGCCCGTAGTAGTCATTGACTACGTACAGATCTTAGCGCCGCATGACCCCAGGGCGACCGACAAACAAATCATAGATAAGGCCGTGCTAGAGCTTAAGCGCATTAGTAGAGACTTCAAAACGCCCGTAATAGGCATTAGCAGCTTTAACCGCATGAGCTACAGCCAAAAGGTATCTATGGAAGCGTTTAAGGAAAGCGGGGCGATTGAATACGGTTCAGATTGTCTAATCGGCTTGCAGCTTAAAGGCGCAGGCAACAAAGACTTTGACGTGAACGAAGCGAAAGACAAGAACCCTAGGGAAGTTGAGCTAATCATATTGAAGAACCGGAACGGAAGAACGGGCAGCAAAATTACATACGAGTACTACCCCATGTTTAACTACTTTCAAGAAGCGCAGGAAGAATAGGGCTAGAGCAATGGATATAGATTTTACACCCCTGGAACGAATACGGGCGGCCTATGAACCGTTGATAAAGCACCTAGACTTTGACGAAGAAGAAGAGAAAGAAAAAGTACCAACCAATCAGGAACGGAGCGGCAGCCGTATGCAAGCGCATAGCGTAAGCAATGCAAGCGCATTGCATGAGCATAGCCAGGCGTTAAGCAGTGTTATTTAACGTTAAATAACAACGAATAACACAGCCAGCCTAGCGGCCTGTTTACAGTAGCTTTACAGTAGTTTGCAGTAGCAAATAACCATGCGGGGTATTAGGGGCAACCCCTAACAAGTAAGGCTAAGGCCGTGGATATCCATATCCGATGCTTGCGCGTTAGCAAAGAGCAGAGCGCTAACATACTGTATGTATATCAAGCTATAGATACCGTATCTTGTATGTTTATTGGCGTATATAAGATACCTTAACTTGTATGCTTAGTAGCGTATATAAATTATCGTATCTCTATGTTTAATAGCATTATCTATCTTAATCTCTATGCTTATTAGCTTATATATAGTAAGGCTTGAGCCAAAGAGATAATGCCCACCCACCCACATAGACCACGCCACCAGAGCCTAAAAGCGGATTAAAGAAGGCATATAGAGCTTCTATCTACAGGCTTGGCGAGCTGCAGCAAGGCGACGTAGTAAGCGCTGCAAGCAACCTTGCAAATAGTCAGCGCCCGCCCCAGGCCGATGGCGACAGCGTAGAGAGTCAACGGCTGCAAGCCTAACACCTATACCACCACGCCAGGGGGGTAGGGCGGCCGATGGTAGCAGCGCTTAGCTGCAGATCATCTTGACGTTCACGCATTAGCGATAAAGAAATATACATGTATACAACAACCCACGGGGGGCGTCAGTCGGCGGGGGGACACGACAGCGCAAATTCTTTGCTTTTTAATTCTCATTT
>MTKW01065177.1_pt1 | contig 11912 bp, 9 predicted proteins | sample 1042761 | NCBI WGS metagenome assembly MTKW01 (sample SAMN06205366, study PRJNA360243) | anaerobic digester metagenome | biome: Wastewater treatment plant; feature: Anaerobic digester sludge; material: sludge; isolation source: anaerobic digester fed with sludge from wastewater treatment plant ...
ATATGGGCGTGATTGAATTTGAGAAGGTGGATTTGGATGCGTATCGCTGAGGTGTGGCGGGTGTCGGTTTTGGCAAGAACATGGGTAAGTGGACCGTTCTTTAGGAAAGGGATGAGGCTATGAAAAAGTGTATCGTGCTTGGTTGGGTAGCGGCAATGGCGGTTTCAGCGATGGCAGGGTTATCGCTTGTGGATTTGGGGGGTGGTCAGGTCGGCGTGGCGTTGGCGCCTGCCCAAAATATTGTCTATTTTTTGGTGATGGACAAGGCGCTTGTTTTGGTGGATTACGGCCCGACGGACAAAATCGGCGGGTTAGGGGAATGGTTCGATTACGGCGTGTTTGACTGGAGCGGATTTAATCTGTCGCAAATCGGGGAGGCGAGGACTTTTCAGATTGCCAGCAGCGGAACCCCTGCGGAGCCGGTGGAGACGGGAATTCAGTTTATTGCGGCGGTTGATTTGCCGGCGGGATATTCCTTTACGGCAGAGCCGGCGGCGGGTGCTCCGATTGAAGGGCGGATTGATTTGATTGCAGGTGATATGAAGGCGGTGCTGGGGACGCTGTATGTGGTGCCGGAACCGATGAGCGCTGCGCTCTTGGCTGTCGGCGGTCTGCTACTTCGGCGCAAGAGATAAAACGCGCTTTGGGGGCGGTTTAGTACTCAAAATAGCCCGGCGTATTTAGTTTGACGGTTCGACTGGCAGGATGATAAAGCCAGCCGTAGGCGGTATTGTATTCGGTCGGCTCGGCAAGTGTTTGTTGGTTGGTAAGCACCTGTATGGCCGTGCTGTCATTAAAAGGATTTTTGGGCAGGCGGGGTAGGTATTTTTCCTCTGTGGTCAGTTGTGCGGCCAAAATCAGATAGTTGGGGGTCTGGGTCGAGTCGTTGTTGGGGTATCCCGGGGCGACGCCGTATTTGACATAGTAGCGTTGGACTGCTTCGCGAAACGTCCTTAAATTTGTCAACGCCTGGGTTTCTTTGGTTTTTTGCTGATAGCCCTGGAATTCGGGGATGACGATGGCGGCCAGAATGCCGAGGATGGCCACGACAATCATCAATTCAACCAGGGTGAAGGCCGGCTGAATGCGGTACGCGTTTTGAAGGTTGATTTTCAAGTTTTTAGTTCTTCGTTTTGGGCATATAGATTCTTGGGTTCTTGAGTCCTCAATAGGGATATAAGCACGCCTTATCTTATCGGCTGGTTTTTGGGGCCGATTAACACCGATTTTAGTGGGAAAAACAGAATAGATCATTATAATCTGCGGTATTCGATGTGAATTGGTGTTCGCAATAATGGAGATAGTATGAAGGTTTTGTTGGTTGGCAGCGGTGGGCGTGAGCATGCGTTGGCGTGGAAGTTGTCCCAGTCCAAGAATTTGGGTCATCTTTATATTGCGCCGGGCAATCCGGGGACAGCGGAGATCGGGACAAATGTTGAGATAGCCGATACAGATATTGAAAAACTGGTTGAGTTTGCCAAGAGTAAGACGATTGATCTGGCGGTTATTGGTCCGGAAGATCCGTTGGCAGCCGGGGCGGTCGATGCATTTGAGGCGGCCGGGATCAAGGCGTTCGGGCCGAGTGCTGAGGCGGCCAAACTGGAGGCCGACAAGGCGTTTGCCAAGCAGATTATGCGGGCTAACAGCATTCCCACGGCGGAAAGTCGGACGTTTACTTCATTTGAAGACGCCAAGGCGTATATTGCCAGTCGGGATGAGGCGGTGGTGGTTAAGGCGGCTGGGCTGGCCAAGGGCAAGGGGGTGTTTGTGTGCGATGAGCCGTCGGAGGCGATTTTGGCCGCCGAGCGGATTATGGTCGATGGCCTCTTCGGCGAGGCAGGACGCGTGGTCGTGGTGGAGGATAAGCTGCTGGGGCAAGAGGCGTCGATTATGTCGTTTGTGGATGGGCGAAATATCTATGTAATGGAAACCGCCCAGGATCACAAGCCGATCGGCGAGGGGGATACGGGCGATAATACCGGCGGGATGGGGGCCTACAGTCCGGCACCGATTGTGACCGATAAGGTGCTGTCCCAGATTGTACGCGAGGTGCTGGTTCCGACGGTGGATGGGATGAATCGCAATGACACGCCGTATAAGGGGGTGTTGTATGCGGGGATGATGCTGACGGCCGGCGGTCCGCGGGTGCTGGAGTTTAACGTGCGGTTTGGCGATCCGGAGACGCAGCCGATAATGATGCGGATGAAGGGGGATTTGCTGGAGGTGATGCTGGCGGTGTGCGAGGGCAGGCTGGACGAGGTAAGTATAGAGTGGGACGACCGGCCGGCGGTATGTGTGGTGATGGCCTCGGGGGGATACCCGGGGGCGTATGAAAAAGGCAAGGTTATCCACGGGCTGGAGGAGGCGGGCAAGATGAAGGATGTGATGGTGTTTCATGCCGGAACGGCCAAACACGGACAGGAGATTGTAACCAATGGCGGGCGTGTGCTGGGGGTTACAGCGCTGGGCGATACGATTGCCCAGGCCAAGGCGCGGGCCTATGAGGCCGTAGGCAAGATTTCGTTTGAGGGGGCGTATTATCGGCGGGATATTGCGGATAAAGCGATTTTTTAGGTCGTAGTTCTGAGGTTTTGTTTTTTCGTTTTTGCAGGGGGCGGAGTTTTGTTTATGTTTTGCAGATGAGTATGATGCGCCGGGTTTTGCGATGGGCTGGACGATGGCTGCTGCGGCTTGCGGTGTGGCTGGCGGCGGCTGTGGGGATTGCATACGGGACAAGCCGGTGGTATCTGCCGGGGGTGGTGCAAGGCGAGCTTGCACGGCGGTTTCCTGATGCGGCGATCTCGATAGAAGGGGCGCGATTCAGCGCTATGGGGGTGTTGGTGAAGGGGCTTGCAATTGGGGAGGATCAATCATCGTTGACCGATTCGCCGATTTTCTTTGCCGAACGTGTATGGATTGGCTTTGCGCCGGACAAGCTGCTTGATCGCAAAGCGGCGGTTGATGCAATAACGATTCAAGATGCAGTGCTGACGGTTGAGTATGAAAGAGGCAAAGGCTGGAATGTTCAGCGGCTGGGGGCATTTGCTGTGGGGACAGCCATAGACACATTGCCGATAGTGCGGCTTGGGCGGGCAACGTTGCGGGTGCGACGGGTTGAGGATGACAACGTCGAGACGATCGCGGCGGTGAGCGTAGGGGGGTGGTTTGCGCCGGCGCCTCAAAAGGGGATGTACGACTTTGGATTTCGTGCTGATGATCGATTGGCGCTGGCAGACAGTTGGGTTAGAGGGACGCTGGCGCTTGGCGGTGCAGAGGGAAGGCATCGATTGCATTTGACAGGACAAGTGCGGATGCCGCGAACCCGGATTCTGGGCAACATCTGGAATGTGGATGATGTGGAGTTGGAGTGTGTGTTTGACACCGAATCGGTAGAGGTTGAGCATTTGGTGTTTCGTATGGCCGAGGGGGTGGGGACGGTGACAGGATGTGCGGCCTTTTCGCGGGACAGGGCGTTTGAGACATCGGTGGAGTTGAAAGGGTTTACGATAACGGATGAGCCGACGGCTGATGCAGTGGTATACAGCGATTCGGTGCTGGAGTTGTTGGGGCCGGCAGCGTCACGGTTTTTGCGTCGGTTTCGGCCGTGTGGAACGGGGGATGTGCGTCTGCAGATTCGCGGGCAATGGGATCATCTGCGGGATGCGGAAGTGTTTGGGCAAGTGGTCTGTCGGGATATTTCGGTGCAGGATGAGCGGTTTCCGTATCGGCTGGAACGGCTGGCCGGGACGATTGAGTTTTCGGGGCGGTCGCTGACGTTTGATCGGCTGGTCGGTTGGCATGGGCCGTGGGAGTTTGCCCTTCAAGGGGGGATTGAGCGGTTTGGGCCGAACGCGGAGATATGGCTGCGTGTGGTCAGCGCGCAGATTGAGTTTGACGAGGATGTGTATCGTCCCCTGGGGCCGGAGGCCAAACGACAATGGTTTGCATTTATGCCGTCGGGGACGGGGGCAATTGACTATCAGTATCGGCGATTGGCGGGTGGGCAACGGCAGCGGCGGCTGGAGGTTGAACTGATTGATGTAGGCGTGATTTATGAGCACTTCCCCTATCCGCTGGAGCATTTAACGGGACGGGTAGTTTTTGAGCCGAATGCGGTGGTGTTGTCGAATGTCAAGGCGGCTTATTCTGACGGGCGGACGGTGCTGATCAATGGCACGGCGACGGGGGAAGATGAGTTTTCGATTCGCATTCAGGCCGAGCGGATACCGATTGATGAGCGGCTGACCGAGGCGATGTCGGCTTCAAAGCAAGCATTTCTTGAAGAAGTTGAGATTGACGGCGGGGTGGTGTCTGCTGAGATTGAGGTTTTTGGCGAAAGGTCGGGTAAGCGGCCGTTTGGCTATTGCATTCAGGCCGAGGGAGTGGCCGAGCGTTTGGTGTATGCGGGCTTTGCGGTGCCGCTGGAGGAGGTTCGGTTTGAGGCAAAGGCAAGGCCTGGGGCGATTGAAGTGGAGCGTTTAACGGGCAGGCGAGGCCAGGGTCGGCTGTCGTTGTCCGGCCGCGTTGAGATGCAGGGTGTCCAAGCCGATGCGCCGGGGGTGTGTTTGGAGTTTCAGGCGGTGGAGTTTCCACTGGATGAGGTGTTTTGGGCGGCTGCTGAGGCGCAAGTCTTGCCGAATATGAAGGTCCAGCCGTGGGGTGCGGTTAATGCGTCGGGCAGATGGAGCCGGAATATGCCCGAAGATGAATGTATACCGATGGATATTGCCGTGTTGTGCCGATCAAATCCGCTGTGGATTAACGGGCAAGAGGTCGGTCGAGTTTTCGGAACGGTTCGAATGGAAAAAGGGCGTGTGCGATTGGAGGATTTTCGAATTGAACAGATGGAGTTGAACGAGTCGTCGGCGGTGGTGATGCCGGAGCGAATGCGTCAGGCGTATGAGCAAATGGCCTTGTCGGGGCGGATTGACGTGGGGATTTCGACGGCTCAAATAACCCTGGACAACGAGGGTTTTGGGGGGATGGAGGCACAAGGGCGATTGACACTGGCGGAGGTCAAAAGCCAAACGTCGGATTTTGTAGAGCATCTTGAGGGCTCTGTCGAGGGGCGTTTGTGTCTTGAGGCCGATGAATCGATAAAGCAATTGGATGTGTTTTATCAGATGGAGGGATTTCTTTTGCTGGGGCGTCGGATCGATCGGTTGGCCGGGCGGTTGGTGTTTGATCCCAATGAGGGGGTGCTGGCCAGTCGCCATTTTTCTGCCTCGGTCGGGCAAGGGGTGCTCAACGGGTCGATGACGCTGGATATTCGAGGCGGCCAATCCTTTTTGACCTATACCGTGGATGCGGCATTTGAAGGGATCGAAATGGAGCATATCGTTGCGTCCGAGCCGGAGTCCGAGCAAAATGAAAAGGCTGTGCACGGCAAAGCGCAGGGGGTGCTGAGCCTTCAGGGACGGATCGGCCAAGGCCAGACCAAACAGGGACAAATGAACGCGACAGTGGTGGGGATGCGGCTGGGACGGCAAACGCTACTCGGCAAGGTGCTGACGGCGATACAATTCAGGGAGCCGAAAGAATATGTTTTTGATCGGATGGAGTTGCTGGCCTTTCTTCGAGGCGATCAGGTGGCGCTGGAGCGGATTCGAATTGTCGGCAAGCCGTTTGTTTTTCACGGAGATGGGCGGTTGAATCTGAAGAGCAATCAGGTGGCGATGGATCTTGTGGCACTGGGCGGCTTGGCGGGCAGGGAGAGCGTCATTCTGGATTCGCTGCTGCGGGGACTGAGTTCGGCGATCTGGAAAATTGAGATACGCGGAGATATACGGGAACCGGAGATTCGAACAATTTCCCTGCCGCTGCTGCAGCTGCCGCTGGAGTTGTTCAGAAGGTCGTAGCCTGATGAGATTATTTATCCCATTGTAATGTTTTATCACAATGCCTGCGCACTTTTAATGTCGGCGGCCGGTTATGCGGGAGTTTCGGTTTGTCGGCAGAGGGAGGTGGTATTACAGAGAGAATCGGCGACACCACAACCCGTAAGAGGAATTCCGAAAGTTGACCGAATGGGGCGAACCTGCACGTGCGGATCGGGGTATAGGTAGAAAGAAGGAGTTTTTTTGTCGTGTGGTGTGGAATTTGCGTAATTTCAATCCACAAGTCTTTGACGGTGTATTTTTTTATGATAGGATGAGGAGCGTTTGATCGAAGAGAGAACTGTAGGTTTTTTTTCGTGTGCTGATTAGGGATTGGATTTGCCGATGCGCTTGGTCTTGACGCTGATTTTAGTTGGGATAATGGTTTTGCCGCAGAGTTCTTTTGCGGCCGATCAAAGCATTCCTGTTTCAGCATCGGTACCGGTTGTGGATGAAGGTTCAGCCCGCCAGTTGCGTATTTATCGTGAGGCCCTGCTTCAAGGCAGCAGCGATGAGGTTCGTGTGGATGCGGCGGTGGGGTTGCTTTTGAATCAGGATGCGACGGGTCGGGATGTTTTGGTTTCCGCGTTGCGGATGTCCGATAATCCTTCTGCGGTAAAAGCGGTGTGTCGGGCTTTGATTAAGACTCGTGTGGCCGGTACCAGTATCGGGTCGCGCGAGATGTTTTTAGAGCCGTTGCTGGAGATACTGGGGGCAGCGGATATCGAGACGGCACGACTGGCGGCTGAGGGCCTTTTGGTGTTTAATTTTGATTCGTTGAGTGCACATTTTCATTCCCTGCTGAATGATGCGACCTTGGACAAGCGCGTGCGTCAAAATGTGATTTATGCCCTCCAGATACGCCCCGAACCGGCGGCATTAAGAGAATTGATCAAACTCTTGGACGCGTCGGACCCTGATGTGGTCCGGGCGGCTGAGACGGCGTTGCAAGAGTCGTTTGGTCTTCCGGTCGGGACGAGTCGGCAGGTTTGGAAGCAGATTTTGGATGAATTGCGGCAGAAAAGCCCCAGTGAGATTCAGCGGGAACGTCTGCTGCGTCAGGAAATGCGGCTGCGTGAGATGCAGGCCGAACGCGATCTTTGGCAGAAGTTGTATTTGGGGGCACTGGACAAGCAGTATGAGACCGCCGATGAAGCGACGCGAATGACGATGATTCTGAATCGACTGGGTTCGGAGTTGCCTGCAATTCGGGTCTGGGCGCTGGACAAAATCGATCGTTATCCTACGGACGGGCAAGGTACGATGCGCGAAAAGTTGCTGGCGCTGCTGTCTGATGAGTCGCGACTGGTTCGACTCAAGACCGCACGGGTCTTGAACAATATGAGCGCATTGAACCCGGCTGAAAAGTTACTGGAAAGGTTCCGTCTGGAAGAGGACCCCGAAGTGGCGCTGGCAATGTTCGAGGCGTTGGGCGAGGCGTGTTTTTTTGCGTTTTCGCCCGGTTCGAAGATCGTGCTGCCGGCAGAGATTAAGGATCAAACGTTGCAAATCGCTGAAACCTACCTGAATTCAGATGATATTGAGACATCCAAGAAAGGTGCCGAGATTATTCGCAAGTTGCTGGAACTGAACGGCCTGCCGCAGAACAAATCACCGCATTATCTGGAGGCGTTGGCCAAACGCTATGAACTGTCGGTGCAGCGCAATTCGGCACTTCGCAGTGAACTGCTGGGGATGATGGCGCGGCTGTGTCAAAGTACTGCCCAGCGTGAACGCGCGGCCGGTTTGTATAAGCCGTATTTTGTGGAGGCAATTGGCATTGAAGATAATCCTGCTGTGCGACTGGCGGCGGCAAGGGGGTTGTCGAATCTGGACAAGGCCGAGGCCCTGAGGCTGTTTAAGCAGTATAACGTTGTGCAAACAGGCAGTCCGGCGGTTTTGGAGATTGTGATTGATGCGGCCGGGGCGGCGGGTTTGCCGAAGGATCTGGAATGGCTGGTTGGGTTTTTGGCTTCAAACGGGCATTCGGAGTCTTCTGCCCAGGCATTTCGGGCGATTTGTCAGCGCTGCGATGCGGTCGTTTGTTCCGAATGGGCAAATAAGTTGGCCGAAAGCGGGCTTAAGAATGGTCTTATGCGGGATTTATTGGAGCTTGCCGAACAAAAGGCCATGGTTGAAAAAAACGAACTATTGCTGGCGGATGTGCGTATCCGTCTGATTGAGTATTTTGTGCAACAACAAAAGCCTGATTTGCTGGCCGCGTTTGTGCAACGGCTCAAAACCAATGGCGGCAATCTGGCGTTTCCGGATGCGATTACCGGTCGTGCGGTTGATACGTTGATGATGGGTGGTTTTTTTGACGCGGCCTGCGATCTTGTTCGGGTTCGGCTGGAGCGGGGCAGTTTGCAGAAAGATTCTGCTGTGGTAGTTAAGTTGGATAGTTTTTTTGAGTCGGAATTGGCGACCCCCGAGGCAAAAAAAAGCCTTTTTGAAAAATTATCGGCATTAAAGAGCAATAATAATGATATTGTGTTTTGGGCATCAAAGGTCGATTTTTGGAGCAAACAAATCGCGGCTCAACCGACACCCGTGAGTGTCTTAGATGCCCCAGCAGTGCAAGAAGTGCCGTAAGGGTCGGGTAAGACCGAGCAATTTTTTATTTTTTTTGGGAAAATCACATTTTTCTGTTTGATTTTCAGCCCCTGCGTTTATATACTCTCCGTTTTGCGATGGCCTTGAGACGAAGAATCCCTCTTTTGAGTCTGTTTGACAGGATGGTCGGCGGCGTGTCAAACGTCTGAGAGCAGGGGCGGATCGGCGTGGGTTAAAAAAACTTAAGTTGTTTATTTAGAAACAGTTGCTGCTGTAGCTCAGCCGGTAGAGCGCGTCCTTGGTAAGGACGAGGTCATGGGTTCAAATCCCATCAGCAGCTCGGTAATTCAATAGACCGGCGGAAATTGCAGGGCAAGTCGCCCGGCAAGGGTCGGTATCTCTTTACATAAACAGGAAACGAACAAAAAGTCAATAAATCTGGAAACTTAGCAGATCAGAGGAATCAACCGAATATCAGGAGATTGTAAAAATGGCTAAGGGTGTATTTCAACGTACAAAACCACACATAAACATTGGGACGATTGGTCACATTGACCATGGTAAGACGACGTTGACCGCGGCGATTACAATGCGTATGGCGGCCAAGTACGGCGGCGGTAATATCCGCAAATATGATGAAATTGACAATGCGCCGGAAGAAAAAGAACGTGGTATTACCATCAATACCTCTCACGTGGAATATGAGACTGCCAATCGGCACTATGCCCACGTGGACTGTCCCGGTCACGCGGACTATATTAAGAATATGATCACCGGTGCCGCCCAGATGGATGGTGCGATTTTGGTGGTGGCGGCCAGTGACGGCCCGATGCCCCAGACGCGTGAGCACATCCTGCTGGCGCGTCAGGTTAACGTGCCGCGGATTGTGGTGTTTCTGAACAAAACCGACCAGGTGGACGATCCGGAACTGATCGACCTGGTGGAAATGGAACTGCGCGAATTGCTGAGCAAGTACGAATTCCCGGGCGATGAGATTCCGATTATTCGCGGCTCGGCCCTGAAGGCGATGGAGAGTGAAGGCAAAGACGACGAGGCCTGCAAGTGCATTGATGAGTTGATGGATGCGGTGGATGCGTATATTCCGGTTCCGGAGCGTGCGGTAGACCAGTCGTTCCTGATGCCGGTCGAAGACGTGTTCAGCATTAAAGGTCGTGGCACGGTCGGTACCGGTCGTATCGAACGCGGCGTTATTAAGGTCGGCGATGAAGTCGAAATTGTCGGGCTGTCCAAGGAAATTCGCAAGACGACCTGTACAGGCGTTGAGATGTTCAACAAGACCCTGGATCAGGGTCAGGCCGGTGATAACGTGGGGCTGCTGCTTCGCGGTGTTGAAAAGAAAGAGCTGGAACGCGGCCAGGTGATTGCCAAGCCCGGTTCGATTACGCCGCATACCAAGTTCCACGCTGAGGTGTACGTGCTGACCAAGGATGAAGGCGGACGTCATACGCCGTTCTTCCCGGGGTATCGTCCGCAGTTCTTCTTCCGGACGACGGACGTCACGGGCGCGATTACCGAGATTCGCAGCCGTGAGGGCAAGGCCGTTGAGATGTGCATGCCCGGCGACAACATCGAAATGCTGGCGGAAATTATTTCCCCGATCGCGATGGAAGAAGGTCTTCGTTTTGCGATTCGTGAGGGCGGCCGAACGGTCGGTGCCGGTGTTGTGACGAAGATTATTGAATAAGGATTTGCGAACTCAGACGGCGCCGCACGGGCTTTGGTGCGGCGCGTCTTTTAACCTTTCCGCGGTGTTATGGGCGGAGAGGTTGTCGTGTTTAGAGAGGAACAGCAGCATATGGCCAAGGCGCAAAAAACCGAATGGGTGTGGCTTGAGTGCAAAGAGTGCGGCGATCGGAATTATCGTACGCCCGTCAATGTGCAGGGCGGCGTGCCGAAGATTGAATTGAAGAAGTTCTGCAAGCGCGAGCGTAAACATACGGTTCACAAGATCCGTCGTAAATAAAGCACACAGGTCAGTAGCTCAATTGGCAGAGCAGCGGTCTCCAAAACCGCAGGTTGGGGGTTCGAATCCCTCCTGACCTGGTTTCACTGACGGGATAAGGGATCCAAACGGTGAGAACACCCTTAATTATTGAGGCGGCATAGACTATGAATCTTAAGATCTACAAACGCGGACAAGGCAAAAATACGCGTCTGGGTACCGGGCTTGCGTGCTTTGCGATTGCGGCTTATGGGTGCGTGGTGCTTCATCGGAATCTTCAGGCTGTCACTGAAAATGTCTGGATTGAGACGCTGGTGCCGGCGGGTGTGTGTGTGGTGTTTGCTGCACTGATCTGGTGGTTGAGTAATCATCCGACAGTGGCGGATTTTTTGATTGCCGCCGAGAGTGAAATCAAGAAGGTCAGCTGGTCCACGCGTAAGGAAATTGTCAACTCGACGATTGTAGTGATTGTTGTGGTGGCGGTGATGTCGGCGGGCATCGGTCTGTGGGATATATTGCTGGGGTTTTTTTTCAGTTCTATTATTGGTCTTTATTAACAGCAGCGAGCCTGGTCGAGGATACAGCGTTCATGGCAATGCAATGGTTTGTATTACGAGTCGCTTCGAATAAGGAAGAGCAAGTGCGCGACGCACTGGCGCGGAAGATGCAGATTGAGGGGGTCAAAAGCGTCGGCCGGATTCTGGTCCCAAGCGAGCAGGTCAAGCGGATTCGCGGCGGCAAGCAGCGGGTTCATAAGCGCAAACTGTATCCTGGCTATGTATTTATGGAGATGGAACTGCAAGAGGACGGTCGCGTCCCGGAGGATGCGTGGTATGTGATTAAAGATACCATGGGGGTGGGCGATTTTATCGGGACCGAAGGGATTCCGACACCGATGCGCGATACGGATGTGGCCCGGATGCTCAAAGAAGTCGAAAAGCCCGAAGATACGCCGAATATCAAAGTGGAGTTTCAAAAGGGTGATTTGGTCAAGATTCGGGAAGGGGCGTTTGAGAATTTTGAAGGGACAGTGGATTATATTGACGCTGAGCGCGGCGTGGTGCGTGTGATTGTGACTATATTTGGCCGCAGTACGCCGCTGGATATTGAATACTGGCAGATTGAAAAAGTATAGGGCCTCTTTGCGGGGCGATTGGTTTCGTGCGGTCCTATGAAGACGAGCGAACGCTCGATATAAGAAAGATAGATCACTCTTTTCGGGATATGATCAATGGCGAAAGAAGTAAAAGCAGTTATTAAACTTCAGGCTCCGGGCGGCAAGGCGACCCCTGCGCCTCCGATTGGTCCGGCGCTGGGTCAGCATGGTGTCAATATCGGTCAGTTTGTTTCGCAGTTCAATGAACGCACGCGGGATGCCGACGGGATGACGATGCCGGTGGTGATTACCGTCTATGCGGATCGGTCGTTTGATTTTGTCGTCAAAAGTCCGCCAGCGGGGGTGTTGCTGAAAAAAGAGGCCAATGTGGCCAAAGGCAGCGGCGTGCCGAACAAGGAAAAGG
>MTKW01022117.1_pt1 | contig 11902 bp, 9 predicted proteins | sample 1042761 | NCBI WGS metagenome assembly MTKW01 (sample SAMN06205366, study PRJNA360243) | anaerobic digester metagenome | biome: Wastewater treatment plant; feature: Anaerobic digester sludge; material: sludge; isolation source: anaerobic digester fed with sludge from wastewater treatment plant ...
ATTGATGAAATCGGCTTTTCTGAACATGCTTACCGTTTTCGCCAAACTGAGGAGATTTGGCCAAGGAATTGGGGATTGAAGGCGGTGGAAGATGCCGACGAATATGTAACCTTGGTAGAAGCGCTGAAAAAAGATGGTTATCCAGTGAAGCTAGGTGTGGAAGTTGACTTTGCACCTGGCATTGAAACTTCATTGGATAATTTTATTCGCACATATCCTTGGGATTACGTTATGGGATCGGTTCATTTTATCGGAGACTGGGGGTTTGACCGGCCAGATCAAGCATACCTATGGAAAGAAACAAACATCGATGAAGCCTACAGACAGTACTTTAAGTTGTTCGGTGAGGCAGCAAAATCCAGATTGTTCGATATTATGGCTCATCCGGACGTGGTTAAGGTTTTTGGTTACTGGCCTAACTGTTCCATGTCAAAGGACTATCAGCGGTGTGCAGAGATATTGGCAGAGGTAAATGTATGTTTTGAGATTAACACAGCAGGATTACGGTTACCGGCTGGAGAATTATATCCCACCGGCGAGTTCATGAAAACTTTGGTCAGCGCAGGTGTTCCAGCAATAATTAGCTCTGATGCTCATAGACCAGAGGATGTAGGGCAAGGATTTGACTTGGCATTTAGTTACGCGAGGGAGCATGGAATAAAACATCTAATCAAGTTTTATCAGCGAGAACGCACACAAATTGAGGTGTGGTAGACGCTGTTTGAACGATTTATCAACTCTATAATATGTATGCGCTCGACGCTGCTTAGAATAGCTAATAGGCTGAGATGTTCACTTAACCAAGCCAGAAAAGGGTAGCCTTATGTTAAGGCTTCGTATCAAAGCGGTAATGCTAGGGACTTAACCAAATGGTTTAGAGCACGGTTGTAAGAAAGGGGAGAAGTAATACTGACCATCAAATCTGTCGCGAAGGCAGTAGATATCCTAGATTGCTTTTCTTCTGAAAAGCCTCTCCTCGGAGTAGGAGAAATAAGTGAATTAGTTGGGCTAACACCAAGTACAGTTTCACGCATTTTGTCCACGCTGCGTAGTAAAGGCTGCGTTGAAAAGGATGCAGCCACAGGGCGTTATCGGCTAGGAACCAAAGTTTATTGCTGGGGGCAGATTGTGCATGAACAGTTGAATTTGCCGGAAGTGGCTTTACAAGTCATGGAACAATTACGGGATGCCTGCGGTGAAGAAGTAGCCTTATACGTCCTACAAGGAGATGCGCGGTTTTGTATTGCCAAGGTAGAAAGCAGGTACAGTGTTGCCAAAACAAGTGTGACTGGGGTTGCCTTACCGCTACATTGCGGGGCAGCTGGAAAGGTTCTGCTGGCTTATCTTCCACCTTCTGCACGCGAACGCCTGTTGAAAAAGCCGCTAGAACGGTTCACACCGTTTACAGTCACCGATCCTGACCAGCTAGAGCATGACCTTGCACAAATATGTGCTGACGGCTGTGCATACAGTATAAGTGAGCGGGAGGTTGGAGCTTATTCTATCGTGGCACCTGTGAGGGACGGTTTTGGTCAGGTGGTAGCAAGTTTGGCTATTTCCGGCCCCCAGTTCAGACTTTCTGAAGAAAGAATCGAAATCTACAAGAAGATGGTCAAGAATACTGCCCGAGATATTTCCAAAGGACTTGGTTATCGGTCAAAACACTATGCTCCCTAAGAAGGGGGCATTTTGCTTGCTGAATTGGTTCATATATGAGTTTGCGGTTGCACAATATGCAACGCAGCTAGACAAGAAACGGAACTAAAAACATGATGTGTCTTGAGAGTGAAAAGCCCTACACATCTATGTAAAGTATATCAAAAAGAATCATGCGCTTTTGCAGGAATCTTTTGGCGAGTGTAGAATACTAAACATGTGTTAAACAGGAAAACCTGATTGCACAATGTGCAAAGGATTGCTGTTCTTTATAGGCTACATAAGTTCCGATAATATTTGGAGGGTTCGGGTACCCCTTATGATGATATTCTGATGCCTACTAGGAAACGTCTCAGTAGAAGAGTCGTAAAATTGGAAGGGAGGTAGATATACGTAAAGGTTGTAACTTTTGTTTCAACTTCTGGCAGAGAAACCTTTTTGGTCGAAGGGGAGTGTAATGGTGACTCTACTGGCTCTTGGGCTGACGTTTTTGGTTCTTGTCGTAATGGGATTGCCTATAGCTTTTAACCTCTTGATCAGCTCCATGGTGTACTTATTAGTAGCAGGCTATCCACTTACTCTTGTAGCGCAGCGGATGTTCGAAGGAATGAATAGTTTTGCCCTATTAGCGGTTCCGTTTTTTGTCTTGACTGGCCAGTTCCTGGTTAAGGGCCACCTTCTCAAGGCCTTGACCGATTTTGTCAATTCCTTCTTTGGTCACATAAAGGGAGCTTTGGCACTTGTAGCAATTGCCACTTGCCTCTTCATGGGTGCTATCGTAGGGCTAGCAGTTGCCGAAATTGTGTCTTTAGGGTCTTTCTTGATCCCAATGATGAAAGAAGAAGGGTATGATCCTGCTTTTGGAGGAGCTGTTATGGCAGCTGGTTCCATGCTGGGACCGATCATGCCGCCAAGCGTATTGATGATTCTGTACTGCATTGCTGTGGGCAGGACTTCAATAGCTGGAATCTTTCTTGCTTCTATCGTCCCGGCGTTCCTACTAGCTGCCGTACAAATGACTATGGCACATGTTATTGCTAAAAGGCGCAACTACCCCAGCCATTCCAAATCGACTTGGTCAGAAAGATGGCAGAAGACTAAGATAGCCATGCCAGCTCTGCTGCTACCGGTAATAATCCTCGGAGGAATTTTTGGACGAGTTTTTACCGTTACAGAAGCATCCGTGGTTGCGGCACTATATTCCTTCATTTTAACATTCTTTGTCTACAAGCAAGCTAAGTGGTCGGATTTACCAGAAATATTTATGGAAACTGCCATCACCAGTGGCTTGGTAATATTGCTGGCAGGAACGGCTAGTATTACTGCGTGGGCTATTGCGAATGAACAAATTGTGCTGAAGCTTGTTTCACCCCTATCTAACGTTCCTGTTTGGTTATTCTTGCTTGTGGTAAATATTCTCTTGCTTATAAATGGTTGTTTTATGGATGACTATGCTTCCGTTGTAATTTGGGGGCCAATTATCGCTCCGGTTGCCTGGAGTCTAGGCATTGATCCTATTCATATTGGGTTAATTATTTGTTTCAACCTCGTCGTGGGTTTAACAACGCCGCCTTTCGGTATCGCTCTTTTCGTGGCTTCTCCCATGGCAGGGGTGAAGTTGGAGGAAACGGTGAAGGAAATATTGCCTTTTATTATTGCTAGCATAGCTGTTCTTATGTTGGTAACATATGTGCCGCAAATTGCTCTGTGTCTACCCCGAATGCTTGGTTATTAACAGAGGCTCTCTGAGAGTTATCCTGACAATTAGAAGGAGGGGAGGGGTGAGGAAGGGATTAGGCAGAAAGACAGAACCTGTGTTAGAAGACGAAAGGACAAAGGAGGCAGTTACTTGATGAAGGCCATGCAAAGAGGAAAAATTGCTCTTGCTTTGTTTCTACTGCTAGTTCTGGTGTTAATGGCTGGTTGTGGCAGCAGTGCCCCGGCACAGAAAGATGAGTCTGGTGAAGCTCCCAAGGCTGTGCCAGGTTCCGTAAAGATCCGTATTTCAGTCTGCAACTCCATGGAGCATCCGCAAACCCTTGGGTTGTTGTTGTTTAAGCAAATTGTTGAAGAGGAATCTGACGGAGTCATTCAAGTTGCTATTCACCCGAACTCCGAGCTGGGTGGGGAACGTGAGTCTTTAGAACAGGTTCAGAGCGGATCGCTAGAAATGTGTACGGCATCAGCTGGGCCCCTTACAACATTCAATAATAAATTCATGGTTTTAGATATCCCGTTTGCGTTTAACGACTATGAGACGGCTTGGATGGTCATGGATGGCCCTGCTGGGCAGGCCTTATTAGAATCGGGTGAAAGTGTAGGATTTAAAGGTCTCACATTTATGGAAAATGGCTTTCGTAATGTAACGAATACTGTGAGGCCGGTTAGGACTCCGGATGACTTGAAGGGTATCAAGATCCGTACCATGGAAGCCACTATGCACGTAGAAAACTTCAGGTCTTTGGGGGCCAACCCCACTCCGGTACCATGGACTGAATTGTACCTCACCATGCAGCAGAAAATTGTTGACGGTCAGGAAAACCCGCTTGCCAACATATGGGAACTTAATATGTACGAGGTTCAGAAGTACGTTTCGTTGACAGCTCACATTTATGACCCCATGCCGCTTATCGCAAACCTGAAATGGTTTAGGAGTCTTTCCAAAGATCACCAGGCGCTAATAGAGCGTGCCGCCATCCTAGGACAGAACTACTCCCGGTTTGTTAACAAACAGAGAGAGGCTTTGATTATAGAATTGCTGCAAGAAAGAGGCATGCAAGTCGATGACCTTTCTGTTGAGGAGAAAGAGCAATTCCGCGCTGTAACCCAGGCGAAAATCGTTGATATGATCAAAAAAGAGACGGATCCTGCCTTTGTTGACGCTTGGCTAGGGGCAATAAAGGACGCTGAGAAAGATGTGAAAGCTGGGATATAGACATCTTATAAAGGGAGTTATATGGTATGGAAACAGGTAAACTCAAAATGATTAGTGACCGACTGGAGGCGTTGACGCTTCATGTTTGCATAGGTATTTGTGCATCAATGCTGGTTGTGGCTTCAGCTCACGTAATATGGCGGTATGTTTTTAACAGTGCTCTTAGTTGGTCAGAAGAGTTTCTTCGCTTCACTTTGGTTTGGTTCTCCCTCTTAAGTGCTAGCATTATTCACAAGCGAAGGGGACATATAGGCATAGTGATTTTCCGTGATAAGTTGCCCTATGGTGTTCAGCGGATTATCAAACGAGTGCTAACATATATTGAGATTGCTGGTACTGCAGCTACTGCTGTGATCGGGGTTTATTTGGTGCTACGGGCACAAGGGCAAATAACGCCGGCTTTGCACCTCCCCTATGCTATTCCATATGCCTGTATACCACTTAGCTTCCTGTTAATGACTTATTACGGCATTGAGCATGCAGTGCGCGAGGCTCAAGGCATGGATTAGTAGAATTACTACGTTTTCGAAGGAGTCCAAGCAACTATGAGGTTCTCTCCCTCAAATAAGCACCCTAAGTGAAGCACACTGGATACAGGCGAAACGGCTATTGCTACAAGTTTTGGAGTGATGGTTGAATGCTCAGGGGAGATGGAAGATCCCATGGCATTGGATCTTTTGGGAGGAATCAATACTAGCTGGGTCAAGTCAGGAGCAATTGTACGTAGAAGAACGCACGGGCGAATATAACCGCTTCCCACAGGTTAAAGCAGAGCTTGGAAAACGTGCTATGTATGTAAGCAGAGAGTTTTGAATCCTCTTCTAAAAACAACTGACGGAGCTAGGGGTAGAACGGTAAACTCTCGCGGTCGGGGAAAAGATTTTCCCCGACCACTCCATAGACCAAACAGTAGCGGAGTACGGAGGTGGAATTATGCAATATATTAATAACGGTGAGCACTTGCTTGGTCATGGTAACCGGGTTGCCCGGGAAGCTGCTTTGCAGATCATTGAGCGTGCCTTAGCAAAGGCAGACCCATACCTGGCAGTAAGAAAGTTGTTAAGTATCAATGATGACATCTTAACAGTGGGGTCGCTTACATTTGACCTTCGCCAGATAGGGAGAATCTATGTAGTTGGTGCCGGCAAAGCTACATTTCCTGTTGCAAGGGCTTTGGAGGAAGTTCTGGGGGATCGAATTGACCATGGAATTGTCATCTGTAAGTACGGCCAGAAGGGCGAACTCAATAGAATTGATATGCGTTTGGCCAACCACCCAGTGCCAGACGAGTCAGGTTTCTCCGCTGCTAAAGACATTCTAGCTTTGGCAGAGAAGACGCAGCCGGGGGACATTGTGTTTGCTGGCTTTACCGGTGGTAGCTCAGCGCTTATGCCGTATCCGGTGGAGGAGGTGTCCCTAGAAGATAAGAAACTGGTGAACAGTCTTCTTCTGCACTGCGGAGCTAACATTATCGAGATCAACTCCGTCCGCAAGCACCTTTCAAGAATTAAGGGAGGGCGTTTGGCGCAAGCAATTCACCCAGATGCCCACCTTATTAATCTCACAGTGTCCGACGTTATTGGTGATCCCCTGGACTATATCACCTGTCCAACTGTGCCGGATACATCTACCTTTACTCAGGCACGGGCAACTTTGAGCAAGTACGAACTGTGGAAGAAGGTTCCAGTTTCCGTCCGTGACTATCTAGAGAATGCTGGCCCAGAGGAGGAAAGTCCTAAGAGTCTGTCTGATCACCAAATTTACGATTTTATTGTGGTGCCGGGGACGGCTGCTTGCGAAGGAGCGTATGACGCTGCAAAAGAGTTGGGCTTTTCTGCCTTGATTCTCTCTACCATGTTGGAAGGCGAAAGTAGTGAAGTTGGCGGTACATTTGCCGACATTGCCCGTGAAATTCGGGCCAAAGCCCGACCGGTGGCCCCACCGTGTGTTATTATTGGTGGAGGGGAGACTACCGTACGCATTTCTGATCAATGTGGCCAAGGCGGCCCAAACCAGGAGTTTGCCGTTGGAGCAGCCTTAAGGCTTGGAGACACAGAAGGGGTAGTAATAGTTGGTCTAGATACCGACGGTACCGATGGCCCCAGTGATTTTGCGGGCGCAATAGTTGATGCATCAACGATCGCCAGGGCTCAGGAGGCGAGGATTGACCTTTATGCAGCCTTAATAGGACACGATGTCTCGCGTTATTTGAATGACTTGGGAGAAAACATCATAACTGGGGCTACCGGAACAAACGTAAATGATCTTAAGATAATGGTGGTTTTGCGCTAAACTCATATTCTAGGATTTCGTTGAACATGGACTTTGCTGCAAAGGCCTGGCATGCTTACTTCTGGAATGACACCGGTTGTTCTGGGTCCTCTACATAGATCGTTGACGGCAACCAGACATCCAGATTATGCGGCCTGAAGCCCATTTACAACAGTATTAAGGTGTAATATGGCTTCTGCAGCGGCCTTAGAGTTCCAGGCTTTCGTTGGGATCTACTTTACTGAAACCCGTTTAAGTTAGGTGGACAGCTTATTGTATTACGTGTCTTGTGTACCTAGGAACGGGACAAAGTACGTGCTCCTAATATGGCCTTTATGGCTTACCTGAGAGCTTGTAGCCATTTATTACAGCCAACAGGCTATTCTTGTAATCTAGACCGCTGACAAGGCCTGCTATAAGGGGTCTCTTCTGTAGAAGCAGTTGCCATTTTCGAGAATACAGTAGTCTCTGGAGAACACTGAGACAGTGCTTTCCTGGATGCATGTTTACACAAGGAAGACAAATATTTCTCATAACCTGAGACTACTGTATTGTGGGGATAGCAGAGCTAAATAGCCTTCAAATAATTCGGGGCTGGAGTCAATCGCCTGAATGGAGGGATAAGTCGTGTACAGTGTTACGAAACATGGGCGAGAATTGACCTACCGTGATGAAGTCGAAGACGTTACCCTTACGCTGCCGGTAAGAAATTTCGAGGGACTAATCACCATTGAAGAGCCAGTGGCGGCAAAATGGCCAGACGCACTGCAATCAGCCCTGAGCAATCCTATTGGTAGCAGGCCGCTCGCTGAATTAGTGTGCGGGCACAAGCGGGTAGCTATCATAATCCCGGACTCCACAAGGGGAGTGCCGGTAGCTCAGATTCTTCCGCAGCTAGTAACGAATCTAGCTGCAGAGGGGTTGGGCCTGGATGCAATTACAGTAGTGGTGGCTACTGGCGTTCATCGACCGGCGACTTCAGAAGAATTAGACAATCTATTGGGATCTTTGAAAGGAAAAATCAAGATAATAAACCATGACGCTTTCGAAAAAGAAGAATTGGTGTTCTTGGGCACGACTACCCGAGGGACACCTGTTGAGGTAAACCGCACAGTTTATGAATCTGATTTTCGCATTGCTATTGGCAAAGTGGAGCCACATGAGTTTGCAGGATTTTCCGGCGGAAGAAAGGCCATCTTGCCGGGGGTGTCTGCAGAGCACACCATTGAGATAAACCACCGTCCGGAGATGCTCCTGGTATCGGAAGCGAGTCCAGGAGTTCTAGAAGGGAATCCTGTGAGCGAGGATATGGTGGAAGCGGCGATAATGTCTGGTCTGAACTTTGTAGTAAACGTGGTACAAGGAGCAACAGGAGAAATACTGGAAGTTTTCGCTGGGGACATGGAAGCAGCACACCGGGCAGCAGTGCAATACCTAAGGAGTTTCTGCCAGGTGGATCTAAAGCGGAGACCGGATATAGTGGTTACTACTCCGGGCAAACCTTTGAACATCGACTTTTATCAGTCACTAAAGGCTGTCATTGCTTTAGAGCATGTCATGACGCCAGACGGTACAATAGTGCTTTACAGTGCTTGCCCTGACGGCCTTGGTACTACCGACATGTTTAAGCCTTATGAAGGAGCCAGGTGCATAGACGATGTAATTGACAATCTCAAGGCAACGTACAAGATTCAGATGGATCATGCGCTCTTAGTGTGTAAGGTGCTGGCCCATGGGGTACATGTGATAGCAAGTTCACCTAATGTACCCAGTTGTAAGTTGGAGTCTGTTATGTTCGAAAACGCAGACTCACCTCAGGAAGCACTAGATAAAGCACTCTCAAGAAGTGAGGATGCCATGGTACTGTTTTATCCACAGCCGCAGCGAACATTACCTAATGTTCTTGCGATAGATTAGCGAATGTCGAACAACTAAGACATCAATTGTCAAATTAGAGAGGAGTCAATAGTCATGGATTTGAAAATCACTGATGTTGTAGCGAGAGAAATATTAGATTGCCGGGGAAACCCCACAGTTCAGGTTGATGTAATTGTCAACAACAATATCATGGGGCGCGCAGATGTTCCGGCGGGAAGATCCACCGGTGCTAACGAAGCCTACGAGTTGCGTGATGGGGGGAAGAGATTCAAGGGTCTTGGTGTTATCAAAGCAGTGGACAATGTATTAAGCGAGATCAAACCAGCAGTCGTAGGAATGAGAGTTACGGAACAAAGAGCACTGGACCAAGCACTAATAGCTTTGGACGGTACGCCAAACAAAGCCCGGCTTGGCGCAAACGCCATCTTAGGCGTATCTCTGGCGGCAGCGCGAGCCGCAGCGGCAGGCCTTAATATACCCCTTTACAAATATGTTAACCTTAACGCTCATGTGCTTCCTGTTCCGCTCTTAAACTATATCAACGGAGGTAAGCACGCATCCAACGACCTAGAGTTCCAAGAGTTTTGCATTTTCCCAGTTGCAGCAGAAACCTTCAAGCAGGCGCTGGAGATCGGTGCTGCAGTGTATGAAGAGTTGCGCACCATAATAATCAACAAATACGGCAAAATCGCAGCTAACGTCGGTGACGAAGGCGGCTTTGCACCACCGATTGTTAAGGTAAGGGAGGCCTTGGATAACATTGTTCTGGCTGTCAAACGCTCAGGTTTTGAGGACAAAATTGTTTATGGCCTAGACTGTGCCACTACCCATCTTTATGATCCAGAGACCGGCAAGTATCACCTGGAAGGGGAACTATTGAGTACAGACGAGCTCCTTAGTTTCTACAAAGAGCTGCTGAGAACCTATCCTATTGTTACCATGGAAGATCCCTTCAGCGAGGACGATGTAAATGGCTTTGTGAAAGGTACAAAAGAGCTGAGCATTCAGATTGTCGGTGACGACTTTTTCTGTACTAATCCTAATCGTATCAGAGAAAGAGCCATACGTGGTGCCGGCAACGCTCTATTATGGAAGGTGAACCAGATCGGCACCCTAAGCGAGGCCTTAGATGCAGCCGAGATGGCGTACCGCAACAACATGGGCGTAATGGTTTCAGAGCGTTCTGGTGAAACAGAAGATCCAATAATCGCTGATCTATCTGTAGGCATTAACGCCGGCCAGATTAAGACAGGAGCACAGGTGCGTAGCGAGCGTGTGGCTAAGTACAACCGTCTGCTGCAAATAGAGGAAGAACTGGGAAATACAGCCGTATACGCTGGACAAAACTTCAAAATCCCATTCTAAAAGGATAAGTACACAAGAGCAAAATACACGCCACGGTCGGAGGGTGTTGCCTCCGACCGTTTTGAAAAACACCGGGGAGTGTAATATTTAGGTAGGCAAAGCAGCAAATAAGGACTTACGGGGACGAGATGAGAAGGAGGACTCATGAAAAAGGCCCTGGATGTCTTCGACCAAAGACACCCAAAGCGAAAAGAGTTCTAGGTATTTTTAGTATTCTACCTATCATCTCGGCAGTCCTTCTTTCGATTGACAAGCTATTTAGCATTCTCCTTAGCAGTAACAGTCTCGAGACGTCAGAGCGTGAATTACAAAAGGCCGCCCAAGAGTCTCTAGGGTATCTTTTAACGGCAGTCTTAGAGGCTGTAGATATCAGACTCATGAACTAGCGGGATAAGGGTAGACTCCGCGCCGTTGGCAAGAGGCAGCGAGAAATCATAAGCTTAGCCGGGCCCATGATCTTCAAGCGCCGGCTGTATCGAGACCAAACAACTGGCCGGCACGTATTTCTTTTCGACCAACATTTCGACCTGCCCTCGCATGCGCGACTGATGCCCAGCGTAGAAAAGGCATGCCTATTCATAGGAACCGTCGCCATCTTCCGGCAAAGTGCAAACATAATGAGCACCTTCATTCCCACAGTGAGTCATAACACCGTCTGGAAGTGCTGTCAGGAAGCCGGTAAAAAAGATTCTCAGGAGGCCGCAAATGCCCCCTACGAGGTGTTTGAAGACAGGGTGATACCAGAAAAGGAGGCCTCGTGGCAAACAAAAGAGCTCACCATCGAAGCTGACGGACTTTACATGAACCTTCAGGGCAGCACCAAAAGAAAAGGTGAGCTGAAGATGATCGTAGCCTACGAGGGTAAAGAGCAACAGGGTAACCGGCGCGCACTAAGACACCGCCGGGTGGTAGCGGGCTTAAGCGATGGCCAAGATATTTGGGAAGAAGCTAGCGCTTACTTTGCTCACACCTGGGACCTGTCTGCTCTTAACAAAATCAGCATTGGCAGCGATGGAGCCAAATGGGTTAAGACAGGAAAGGATCTCTTTAGCCATGCTACACTGCAGCTGGATTCGTTTCACCTTCGTAGAAATATCACCAGAGCCCTAGGTCCTGATAGCAAATCGCTATCAGGACTAGCCGCAGCTATTGACCAAGGTTCATTGCAAGAAGTCCAGTACATATTGGCATCTGCCGGTAAAAAGGCTAAAGATCCTAAGCGCAAGCGAATCCGTGATAATAAAAGGGGTATATTAATAACAATTGGGCCGACATACAGGCTGCCAACAGCGGCGTAAGCCTAGGCGCTACCGAGGGCCAGAATCGGCACATTATATGTACACGCATGAAGCACCGGGGCTGCCGGTGGAGTGAAAAGGGATCGGACTACATGGTCCGGTTGTTCACCCATCAAGCTGAAGGTACCCTGGAATCTCTGGCCCAACAAGACAGCCATCTCTCAATAGGATCGTAGCCCAGGTCGTCCAACAAAAAGAGCTTGATAAAGCTGCGGTAAGACAATCGGGCGATTGGCTGCAAGCTTCCATGCCGGCTCTTTCCGGGTCGCAGTCTGGGCGGCCATGGATAAAGCATGTCTTACACGGTATTGCCGAAGCGAGTTTGGTTGTTTAATCACTTAACCTTAAATAAATATTTTTTATGGGTGTCTTGCCTACTAAACGTTGACACAGACGAATGTTCGGGGACTTTTGCCAGAGAAGCGTGTGTATGCTAAAATCCCGTCTTTTACAGCAAACCAAGAGAAAAAGAGGCCGCAACCCTTATAACCACAGGGTT
>MTKW01007318.1_pt1 | contig 11892 bp, 11 predicted proteins | sample 1042761 | NCBI WGS metagenome assembly MTKW01 (sample SAMN06205366, study PRJNA360243) | anaerobic digester metagenome | biome: Wastewater treatment plant; feature: Anaerobic digester sludge; material: sludge; isolation source: anaerobic digester fed with sludge from wastewater treatment plant ...
CGAAAGAGAGATTAAAGACGAATTCATATATTTAAATGGCAAAACGAGGACCAACATTAAAAGTGACGTCCATTATAGTGTGTAAAAAGGGTTGGGTAAGGTAAAAAAATATTTAAGGGCCACCCTCCCTCTGGTAAGATGAAGCTTGAACAAACACCACTACCAGGAGGGATTATGGATGGCCCAATACCAGGTTATCATCGACACGAATATGTTGCAATATTTATTTTCCAAAGACGAAGGCCTAGCTAAACTGGCGGAACAAGTCTTAAACCAGATACTTAAAGCTCAAGCCTCAAAGCATGAAGGGCAGAACCTTACGAACGAACCGATGAGAGGCAGGGATATAGGAACGGACGTAAGGAAGGTCTCTTACGACCAGGATAGGCAAACTAATTTTAGATGTACCACGCCTTAGGTGTGGCGAGTTTTCGACGGATATGTTTGAGCGCTACCAAAGAAGCGAGCAGGCGTTGCTCATCTCCCTCATGGAGATGGTAATAAACGGCGTATCCACTCGCAAGGTAAAAAACGTAGTTGAAAAGCTATGCGGGTGAAAGTTTTAAATCAAGCGTATCCGAACTCTGTAAGAAGCTAGATCAAACTGTGAAGGCGTGGAACGAGAGGGACTTAAGCGATAGGGAATATCCCTTTCTTTTAGTGGATGCCTTGGTCATAAAGGTGCGAAAGGGCGGCAGGGTAAATCTTCAAAGCATGCTTATAACTTACGGGGTAAATAGGGAAGGTTACCGCGAGATACTGGGCTTAAGCTTGAGTGACGGAAAGTCTTAAGCAAGTTGGTCTGAATTTTTCATGGAGCTTAAAAGGCGTGGACTCAAAAGGCGTCGACCTAGTGGTTTCAGACGACCATAAAGGGCTAGTAAAGGCCGTAATGACGCATTTTCAGGGTTCAAACTGGCAGAGGTGTCAGACTCACTTCCTGCGCAACATACTAGAGGCCTGTCCAAAGCCACTTCAAGGTAAACTGTATGCTCGCATAAAACATATCTTCGAAGCTCCGGATATGGATACAGCAAGAAAGCTCTTGGACGAGGTCGTAGAAGAGTTTGAAAGGCTGGCACCCAAGGCGATAGAGAGGCTTGAAGCAGGCTTTGAAGATGCAATGGCAATCATGACACTTCCCGAAGGCATCAGGCGCAGGTTACGTACTACAAACGCCGTAGAACGTCTAAACCGTGAGATTAGGAGGCGTGAAAGGGTCATAGGTATATTTCCGAACGAAGAATCGGCGTTGAGGCTAATTGGCGCAGTGCTCGTAGAGATAGATGAGTCGTGGACAACCGGGAACAAATATTTGGATATGACAGAATACCTGTTGCAGAGAAATAAGCAGGAAGAAGCAGAATCAATGGGAGAAAGCAAATCTAAAGTATGCAGCTTAGTGGGACTCCATTGAGCTGCATACTATGCCAGAGGGATTTTACACACAAAAGTGGACTTGACCTAAAGGGCCTTACCTTGCTCACCTTCTTTTGTCTTGATGACAATGTCATCCAAGATCAAAAAGGGGTAAGTGGTCTTGGATAAATCCCTATCCCTCCAGGATTTAAGTGAAACATCAAGATCTTTTAAGCTTTAGATATGGTCGATGCCAAGCATGTGTCCCGCAAAGCTCCTCCGTTATCCTGGCGACCTTTCTGGTCGAAACGCAAGGGACCATCTCCATCAAGGTAGCAATCAATGCTTTTTCGCTTCTTTGGTAGCGCTCAAATGATCTATAGCGAAAATACCATCTCTTATCTGAGGTACTCTTAATGTCAAGGTCTTAACTTCGGTGGTTAGATACCTTCCCTTATATCCGTTTCGCATTCCCCTCTTTTTTCCGTGCGTTCGTAAGGCTTTGCATCAATTTGCTTTAGTTCTTTGTTGTTCCAGAAGTTGATTTGTAAATTGATCTACGACTTTCTTCAAGCTTTCGTCGTTGCAAGAAAATAGAGACGTCAATCCTCCTCATTCAAGGTAACATAATATTGGGTCATCGCTGACCCTTTCGATAGTTTGGGTATGTGATAACTTTGTTTTATCAGAGGGCAATGACCCTTTCTAATTACTTTAGAAAGGTGTCATCCTAAATTTTACAGATGATATCATACGTGACTTTCTAAAAATACTGAGTCTCTACATGTATAAGTATGCTCATGGCAACGAAAAAAATGAAAAATTTTTGAAGTTTTCTGGGTGAACGACATTTAGAAAATTATTCGGCGGGTAAGGGAAGGGTAAAAAGGGGCAGCATCTCTGCTACCCCTTTAAAACTAATTTATAGAGAACTTTTCTTATTTAAGCCCCCAAGCAGAAGCTGCATCTTCACCAAACTTTTCTATGAAATATTCTTGCACAGGTTTTACAGCTTTTTTAAACGCAGCAAGTTCATCCGGTGTCAATTCTGTGATAGTAACTCCTCTGTTTTCAATAAAGTCTTTCTTTATCTCTTTTTCTGCGTTTTCAAGATACTGTCTGCCATACACCTCGGCTTCCTTGGCTTTTTCCAATAAAAGTTTTTGAGTCTTTTCGCTGAATTTAGACCAATCTTTGCTATTGGCCATCAGCCAATAGCCATCGTAACTCCAATTCCACTCGGTTATAAACTTCTGTACTTCATAAATTTTAGCTGAGTCAATTGTCTGATATCCGTTTTCATGACCATCAATAGTTCCCTGCTGAAGCGCGGTAAAGACTTCGCTCCAATTCATAGCAATTGGGTCAGCTCCAAATTCACGTAATGTTTTCATGTAGACTTCTCCGCTCGGAACTCTGATCTTCAGCCCTTTAAGATCTTCTGGTGTTCTGATTTCTTTCTTATTATTAGTAAGCTGACGAAGTCCATTATGAATTCCAGCTAAGTAAACCAATCCTTTTTCTTTCATTAAATTAGTATAGTATTCTCCACCAGTGCTATCCATCTTCGCAATTGCCTCGGCATAACTTGAGAATATAAAAGGAACAGAGTGCGTAAGGAATCTGGCATCAATATTACCAAGAACAGAACCAGAGAACACTGCAAGTTCATAATTGCCACCAACGATTAAAAGTTCAATGCTTTTCGGCATACTGCCGCCGGCAAGTTGGCAGTTGGGATAGACTCGAATCTTAATTTTACCGCCGCTTGCTTCCTTGACAGCATCAGCAAAGTACTGAGCGGTAATGGCATCTACGCCAAGATTTGTTCCAGACGTACTTAGTTTTAGATTCAGCTTTTCATAATCATCGGAACCGCTTTCTTTTGCTTCCACTACCGAATTGCCATAGCAAAAAGCAAACGCAAGAACAAACACACCAACAAGGATAAAAGACATTACTTTTTTCACAATTCTCTCCCCTTTTCTTATGAATATGAATTAGAAACGCTAAAAGCAAGTAGTATATTAAAAATCTGGAGTAAAAACTCCATTCCACCCTTGTATTTCAACTTGCATATTTAGTCCCTATTTCTACCGCTTGCTAATCTGACATCACATCAGCAAATTAGGTAAAAACTGCGATATTGCGGGCATATAGGTAACAATAAGCAGTGCCAAAACCGATGCCGCCAAGAATGGCAAAGAGGCTTTGGATATCTCTTCGAGAGACACGTCGCCGATTCCACATGCAACATAAAGGCAAACTCCGACAGGCGGCGTAGCATTACCGATTGCCAAGTTCATAACCATGATGACACCGAATGCCAAAGGGTCATATCCCAACTGAATTGCAACTGGCAAAAGAATGGGCGTGAAAATATAAAATGCTGATGTTCCGTCAATAACGCATCCTGCCAAAAGAAGTACGATATTCACTATCAAAAGGAATATTAGGATATTTCCCCCCGCCATATTTACGAGTAGCTCACTTGCCGCAGCTGCAATACCCTCTGTTGTGATGATCCATGCAAACAAACTTGCCGTAGCAGTAATAAACATAACCACAGCGGATTGTACTGCCGATGTAACCAATATTTGATATAAATCTTTAAATTTAACACTCTTATAGACAACGACTCCAACAATTAAACCATAAACAGCAGATATTGCCGCCGCTTCAGTAGGTGTGCACACTCCTCCATAAATGCCACCTAATATGATGATGGGCATTAAAATTGCCCATATAGCATCCTTAAAAGCAACCCAGCACTGTTTCAGAGGAACTTTAGGTATTCTTTTTATATCTTCTCTCCTTGTCGTTAAAAGACATGAAACAGCAATAAAAGCTCCCATAAGAAGCCCAGGAATAATCCCGCCCATAAATAATTTGCTTATGGAAACCCCAGCAATTGAACCGTATATAACAAAAGTAATAGAGGGAGGGATAATGAGGCCTATGGCACCTGATGTAGCCATTAAGGCCGAAGCTGTATCTTTTTTGTACCCCACTCTAACCATTGCAGGAATGACAATCATACCGAGAGCTGCAACTGTAGCGGGAGCGGATCCTGAAATAGCAGCAAAAAAACAGGAAACAAGAACACATACGATTGCAAGTCCGCCTTTAAGATGACCAACTAGGGCCATGGCAAAATCGATCAATTTCCTGGAAATACCTGCTTTTTCCATAATATTTCCGCCCAAAATAAAGAAAGGAATAGCGAGAAGAACAAACTTGCTACTAGCTGCATAAAAATTAATGGGGATCATATCGAAGCTCATGCCCATAGCCATAAGACCCAGTAGACTCGAAATGCCCATAGTAATAGCAATGGGAACATTTATCAACAACATCACTAGGAATGATCCTAACAATATGGTAGCAACCATTAACTACGCCTCCTTCCGCCTTAAAGACTCAAAAATAGCCTGGATAAAACGTAGTGTTAAAAACAACGCTCCTATGGGAACAAAAGAACCGTATATCCATTCCGGCCACTGTAGCGTTATAGAAATCTGTTTCAGTTCGTACTCTTGAATTACCATAAATATTCCCTTGTAAAGAAGTACGAGAGAAAAGATCACGCCTAAAATACTGGCTAAAAGATAAAATCTCCTTTGCCATTTTTCGCTCAGTTTACCTGTAACTAAGCTCAAACCTAAATGAGCATTACGTTTTACCCCAATAGCAGCTCCAAGTGTGCATAAGAGAACAAACAATGATGTAGTAATTTCCTCGGTAAATGAAATAGACGAACTAAGGAAATATCTTGAAATTACGTTTATGAATGTGATCACCAGCATAAAAAACATAACAATTGCTGATAAAACTTCTTCGATGTTATTAAATATCTTTTTCATTTGCGCCCATTCAACTCCTTGCAGCCCCACCAGAGAAGCCATTACCTAGGGCAAGGCGGGTTATTTTCCGTGGCACGACCAAGACCAAGCTTGAAAATTTTACTATAAGCTAACTCGCGCCATGCCATAAGCATTACGTAACATCCTAACCTTCGTCAGCTGGAACTACTTTAATACTGTATTCAAAACCAATACTCCTGCCAAGGACATCATCTTTCAAACATCCTCTAAACTTTTCCCCGTAAACTAATCCATTCAAAGCTGGAATTGTGCCAGAGAAAATAATGCAATCTTCAAGGCTCGGATAGAGTTTTAAGGCCTCTTCCCGAAGAGTCTCTAGGGATAGTAGAGCGGAAAGTTTTTCCTTTTGATAGACAGATTCTTTGCCATCCTTTGTCTGCCATGCAATCAGTTCGAGATCATCCCAGTGATCCTTTATATCTTTATATTTCCAGAGCTTGCTACTCATAGGCTTCTGACAAATAGCTTTCGATTTAACCATGTCTACAGCTTCAAGAGATCTATCTGTATGCTCACTTGTAACGCCTACATATATATTGCCTTCTCTCTCGAGGAAGAAGAATTCAATCTCCCCGCATGTTCTATCGCCTACTACTGTAATTTCATCATCTTGGGTTACAACATTCGGAGAACAAAAAAAATGTTCTGGCATGCTCTTGGGCCCTCTTATGCCGTGCTCGGCCAATTCTGCTGCATGTTTTCTGATTTCATCCTTATTACGCCCGGCCCATCCGAAAAGGCAGCAGTTTCGGATAGCAAACCCCATATGTGTTACTTTTCCGTTTTTGTCTTCAACATCAAACCAGACCTTTTTCATTTTGATTCCTCCAAGTATTTTACTAAAGTTTTATATAGCAAATAGATCGCACTTATAACTATCTTTAGAGATGAAGGATGTTAAAATTACAAATACTGCAGCTAGAGCTTTACCCAAGAACCTCTACTTTATATTCATGAGCTATCTTTCGCTGCGATACTTCATCCTGAAGCTCACATCTAAAAGAATCGCCATAAATAAAACCGTCAAGCAAAGGCACAGTGCCAGAGAACATAATCATATTGTCCATATTGGGGTAAGTCTTGCCTACTTCCTCTATTATTTTTTCAACTCTCAAAATCTCACTGACTTTCCCTTCTTGGTACTTCACTTCTTTTTTGTTGTAAACCTGCCAAGAAACGAGTTTTAAATCATCCCAATGGTCTTTCACATCATCATATAGCCATACTTCATTAGCCAATGGCTTTGCACAAATTTGTTTCGATTTAGCAATGCTCACTGATTCTAAATCTCTATCTGTATGGTCGCTGCCCAGACCTATATATATTTTCCCTCTCTGCAGTATGATGGTAAATTCTGCCTCTCCGCTGGTTCTGTCTCCGAGAACCTGAATATAATCCTCATCCGTTACCAAGAGATCAGCTACTGGATACAACACAGGAATGCTCTCTGGAGCTTTTACACCAAGTTTCTCAAGCTCACGGATATGTTCCATAGCCTTGGCCTGATTTCTTCCCGCGAACCCTATTGCCAATACTTTGTTAAAATCAATGTGCAGTTCTTTACGTCCTTCTTTGGTGACCAACATAAGATCCATCGTTTTCATGTGTCTAATCTCCCTATAATTTATAAAATTCAGTTTTTCTATCTCTAAAGACGTTAATCCTCTCGCGAATATCTTTAACTATGGAAAAATCTGCCTCCGCCATTACAACCTCTTCATCTTCTCCAGCATGGGCCAGTATTTCCCCCCAGGGGTCTATCAGCATAGAATTACCGCAAAACTTCAAATCATTCGCTGTGCCAACACCATTTACGGCAGCAACAAACATCTGATTTTCAATGGCTCTCGCCATTGCTAGTATTTCCCAATGTTTCAATCTGGGATGGGGCCATTGAGCAGGTATAAATAAAATCTGGATGCCATCCAACGCCAAGGTGCGAACCAGCTCAACAAACCTCATGTCATAACAGATAATCATTCCAGCTTTAATGCCATCTAATTCAAAAGTACAAAGTCTGGAGCCACCCTCGAAATACGTGTGTTCGCCAGAAGGAGAAAAGCCATGAATTTTGTCATATTCGGCTATACATTTCCCATTCCGGTCAAAAACGAAACCAGTGTTATAAACCTTGTTGCTCCGTCTATTAGCAACAGAGCCACCAACTATGTTGACCTTGTATTTACTCGCTAGCCCACTAAGCAACTCTTTTGTCGGTTGACCATTCACGTCTGCCAAATCTTTCAGGTTCTTTTTTGGGAAAAAACCCACATTCCAAGTTTCTGGCAAACAAATTACATCAGGATTCCCCTGCACAGCCTCACATATCATCTGTTCAGCTTTTTTCCTGTTCGCAACTGGATTCTCAAATGTTACATCCATCTGTAAAAGGGCTATTTTTTGGATCACGCACGATTCCTCCTTTGCCTGTCCTAACTTGACTGCCACCTTATATTATTGGTAATGTGCTCTAGAGCTGCCTTCAAATCTCTTTCTTCCAGCGCTGAAATAAGTAAAGTGTGCTCTTGGATTGAGGGCTCCATTCGTTTACCATATTTGCACGCCCTTAAACCAATGAGAAAAAAACGATCTTGAAGTTGTTCCAGCAATTCACTCATCTTAGGATTATTGTAAATTTTAAAAAAATAGCTATGAAACTGCTGATCCGAAGCCATAAATGCAACCGGATCATTTTGCTCAAAAGCCTTCCTCTGGAAATCAATCATTTCTCGTAATTTCTTAATGTCTTCGGCAGTAATAACATCAATTATTTGTTCAATAACAAATCTCTCAAGAGCCCTTCTAACGTCATATAGTTGATTCGCCTCTTCATCTGAAAGCTCTTGCAAATAAATACCCAATTTCGGTACAATTTTGATAAATCCTTCTTTTTCTAAAAGCTTAAGCGCTGATCTGATAGGAGTTCTGCTCATCTTGAGTTCGGACGCTAAACGATTTTCTGAAATCGGCTGATCCCTCGTTAGAATCCCTTTATGTATCATTTCTTTAATCTTCCGATAAGCAATCTCTGACTTACTTGGTAGTTGTTCCACTTTTTTCTCCTTTGCTGTTAAGTAAAATTCCTGTTTGCAACTGGCAAAAGACCAATTGAATATTTATGCTTTTTAAAGATCACTAAGAACTGTGATTTTCAAAACTAAACAACATCGTAAAAACTAGTAACATAAATAGGCATTTTCAAACAATGCCATATTGCCACATTTCCTTCTCATCAGATTTTTCATCTTTAAGATTAAGAAAAATTTTGACACCCGCAATTCACCCATTCTCATGCCAAATCATTAAAAGAATAACGATATCGTAAATGTGCACTATGATGAGTTGGTTTGAATTGATGAGGTTTATTAAGAAAGGAAGGGCAATATTGAGGGATTTGGATCACACGAAGAAAAACTCGCAAAGCTACATCAAGATTCGGTCGTGCCAACGTTTGTAAAATCGAGATTATGAACTTTCCAGAAACCAATTGTAATAGTATTAATTTTAGTTCCTTCAATAATCCAGAACGACATTCCATACGCAATCCCTCATTTTTGAAATTAAAAGAAATACAAGAAATACAAGGATATATGTTGGTATCCATACTAATATCCAAGTTGGTATATTAGATAATATAGGTGCTTCTCACCTATTTGTCAATGACAAATTTTCTCAAATATGAGAAATGAAGGCTGATTTCTCTCTGTACTCTTCTTTCTGCCATCTCTAAATCGCGTCACAGCTCAGGTTTGATCGCTAGTTGCTGGCGACAGAAAGATTTGATATTTCCTTTTCCACTGTGATATGCCTCTACAAAACGAGGGAAACGTGGTGCATGTGTGAAAGTTATTTTGCGGGGTGGGCCGTGGAAGGGGCAGCATGTTTATATTGACTCAAAACAATAATTTGTGACTCGTAAAAACCATTTAGTCACGTATGATATCATCTGTAAAATTTAGGATGACACCTTTCTAAAGTAATTAGAAAGGGTCATCGCCCTCTGATAGAACAAAGTTATCACATACCCAAACTATCGAAAGTGCAGCGATGACCTAATATTATATTACCTTGAATGAGGAGGATTGACGTCTCTATTTTCTTGCAATGACGAAAACTTGAAGAAAGTCGTAGATCAATTTACAAATCAACTTCTGGAACAACAAAGAACTAAAGCAAATTGATGCAAAGCCTTACGAACGCACGGAAAAAAGAGGGGAATGCGAAACGGATATAAGGGAAGGTATCTAACCACCGAAGTTAAGACCTTGACATTAAGAGTACCTCAGATAAGAGATGGCATTGTCATCAAGACAAAAGAAGGGGAGCAAGGTAAGGTCCTTTAGTGCGCCTTTAGCCACAAGAATCAACCAGGAAGGATATGAGGTGTCAGACTCACTTCACCAGGTTGTTTAACTCATGTCCCAAGAACATGCAGAAAGACCTAAAGTCATACCTTGAGGGCGATCTTTGAAGCACCTGACATATCTACGGCACGACATATTCTAAATTTGACGCTTGAAGTGTTTTCAACGAAAACCCCTAGGGCTATGGACATCCTGGAGGACGGCTTTGACAATTCCGTAGCAGTCTTAAGCCTTCCGGTACGCTACAGGAAGAGGCTTCGGACCACAAACGGACAAGAAAGGCTGAATCAGGAGATAAGGCGGAGAGAGCGAGTGATCCGGATATTTCCTAACTGCGAATCGGCGTTGAGGCGGGTAAGAGCGTTGTTGATGGAACAGGACGAGGCATGGTAAATGAGGCAAGAAGTACTTCGAAATGGATGAATATTGGGAGTGGAAGAAAGAGGAACAGGGACAGAAACAGAAACAACATTGTGAGATAGGTAAAGTAGCTTTAGTAGTGACTGGAGTTTAACCCTAAATTAAATCAGAGGGCAATTTTACAGAAAGATTAAGGACTTGACCATTGAAATAGATATTTCTCCTGTCTCGAAATGCTATCCAAATGGTACGTTCCACTAGCTACGGTAAATACATGATTTGTATTTTCTTCTCATACACTTTTACTATCTCTTATAAAAGCAGGTAGATTCGCCACGATGTTTCTTTGCGATATATAGCTTCCATTTTGTAGAATCAGATACCTGCCTTATCATCTCCGCGTTGGAACCATAACTGGCTTATGATCACAAGCTATCAAGAATTTTACGCAAGTAATGATATACGGACCCACGCTGAAGATATTGATGAGCAAACTGGTTTCTGTAAGTTCTCAAGCACCCATAGCAGCTTACGTTTTCATCGCAACCACACTTTCCACTTACTCTTCTCATGGCAGCTTCCAGGCAAGCCTTCAACACCACAGCATCTTCAAGTCGGGCTACAAGGCCTGCACCTCCTGGCACATTGTCGTACAGAATGATGGGAAGAACACTGTGCTGATCACTATATGTGACCGTTGTACTAAGATCGGTAGAAGGAACCTCTAGCACTTCGGCTGCACCTTCTGCCAAGGCGTACGCAAGCGAGTATGTAAACCACACAGGATCCACTTTATTTTGAGGTACAGGATGAAACTGAAGTTGCAATACATCAGTCACGAACTCATGCCCAAGAGAGACTGGTTTGAGTTTTCCCTGGCAATCTTGACCATAAGGAGTCTTATGACTTCTTTGTCTATTTCTGAAGCCGGCACCACATTCTCCACAGATGTAGAACCCTTCTCTACGTCGACCTTCACATAATACTACCATCAAACCTGGAGAAGCCTTTTTAATCGTAATGAGCGGGTCATTAAAAGCTGGGAAAATAATGGTGCCGGGTTCAGGATCACGCCCACCCGCAAAATAAGGACGTGTTGAGAATACTCTAGAAGTCCTAGACTTAGGTTCCTCGGGCTTTTCCCGATCTGTCACAAATCCAAAAAGAGGAATAATATATTTAAAGACCTCCAACTGGTCATCACAAGGTGTTGGAGGCTCATTCTGACCTTGATCCCATTGAAGAAACACGTTGTGCTTCTGACATCGTTTATAACACTTTCGCGGCCACTCTTTCTCGGCTACTTTCTTGAGCCCATAAGAAGTCCATACCTTCTTATTAGCGACCAATTTGCTGGTAGGAGCAAATTCTGAAATGGCAATGCTGAGATCTCTCTGGAGCAAAACTTCAAATGCTTCTTGATCCTGTTGCGTTCTCTGGGTATCTAGTTCAACAACATCCACTGGGAAACCATACTTGGGGATCACAGCCTTACGGGAAAGAAACGAAAGGGCATCTTCTTCAGCAATTGTCTTAGCTCGCATCTTAGCCCACTTGGCAGTATCATAGTCCTCCGTGTTGGCAGCAGTCATCTCAAGCTTCTTAACAGTCCGATAGTCATTCGAAACCTCGGACTCGGCGAGGCAAAACTGACTATACTCGCCTGTGATCTCATCTTTCTCTGTGACCCTATCAATCCAGCTCCCATTTGTAAGGCCAATCTTTTCGAGCATATTAGAAGGTACAATATCGCATAGAGATTTTTCAAGTTCAGCCTGATATTCGTAAATAAAGGCTTTAAAATCTGCCACACCAGATGGTTGTTCTAGACTGCCAAATAAACTCTCAACATTTTTGAATTTTTCAGGATGTTTCCTGAAAAAGCGTGAGAGTGCTACCGCTGTGATGTGGCGGATGATGATTTT
>MTKW01014677.1_pt1 | contig 11890 bp, 5 predicted proteins | sample 1042761 | NCBI WGS metagenome assembly MTKW01 (sample SAMN06205366, study PRJNA360243) | anaerobic digester metagenome | biome: Wastewater treatment plant; feature: Anaerobic digester sludge; material: sludge; isolation source: anaerobic digester fed with sludge from wastewater treatment plant ...
CCGCCTGTCTCGTGCGGGACCCTGATTCAAGAACATCCGGATAAATGGTGCCTTGAACCATGTATTTCGCACCGAGCTTCCGTGCTTCCCGCTGGAAAACTTCGATGAACGACGCACCTATGATCTTGCGTTTGGTCTCAGGATCGGTGACTCCCCGTAGCCTTTCGTAAAACAGATCCTGTGCCTCTATGACTCGAACGAAAACCCCTTCTTTGGCAAAAGCTGCACACACGTCCTCGGCCTCTCCTTGCCTCAAGAGGCCGTGATCCACCATGATGGGGGACAGGTTTTCACCCACCGCTTTAGCGACTAACGCAGTGGCCACGCTGGAGTCAACACCGCCCGAAAGTGCCGATATGACCTTGGCAGAGCCCACCTTTTCCCGAAGGGACTGGACGGCATGCTCGATGAAACCTTCCAGATTCCAAACGGGGGTGAGGTTTGCCTGCTCGAAAAGAAACCGTTCAAGCTGCTTCGGGCACACTTCTTGGCCGGATTCCAAGTGCAAAACGGGAAGTTTCAGGGCATGGGCAGGTATTGCTGCCCGGGGACCTTGGGGTCCACCAGCTACAATGATTGCCGCGGGGAGTTCCCCGAAGGCTTCGGTCATCTCGGTTTGGGTGGCATCCCCCGGGAGAACCGCGGAGTAAACGCCCAGTTCCCGAACCGTGCGGGCGAGAATCTGCGTGCTTTGCCCCCCAAAATCGAGGATCGCAACACCGCCTGTCACGGCCATTACCCCAGCACTCCCAGGGTTTTGCCCACTTGTCCAAACGTCTCGATGGCAAAATCCAGGTCCTCTTTCCTGTGAGCCGCGGACAACATGCAGCGAATCCTGGCTTTACCCCTTGCCACGGTGGGGAACTTGATGGCCTGAGCCAGTATTCCCTTTTCCAGAAGGATTGCGGAAAACTCGGAGGCAACAGACTCTTCACCCAAAATCACCGGTGTGATCGGTGTTTCCGTTTTGCCCGTGTCGAACCCCAAAGCCTGTAGGGCCTCCCTGAAGTACTCCGCGTTTGCCCACAGTTTCTTAACTAGCTCGTCGCTTTCAAGCAGGACATCTATGGCAGCTATGGAAGCGGCCGCGTCCGCGGGGGTGAGCCCGGTGCTGAACAGAAATGGGCGGGCGCGCTGTTTCAGGTAATCGATGAGGACGGTGGGGCCTGTGATAAATCCGCCCATGACACCGAACGCCTTGGACAAAGTGCCCACCTCGATGTCCACGCGACCCTCCAGGTTAAAATGGTTGACTATGCCCCTACCGCTTTTTCCGAGCACGCCTTCTCCGTGGGCGTCATCCACCATGACCATGGCCCCGTACTCATCCGCGGCGTCCACGATGGCAGGCAAAGGTGCAATGTCACCGTCCATGCTGAACACACCGTCGGTGATGATAAGGATGCGCCGGGCCTCTTTCCTTACATCGGCCAGTTTGAGCTTGAGATCACCCACGTCATTGTGGGCATACCTGACGACTTTTGCTTTCGAGAGCCTACAACCGTCGATGATGCTCGCGTGGTTGAGCTCGTCGGACAGGATCACATCACCCGCGGCCGTGATGGCGGGTATCACGGACAAGTTGGCCACAAAGCCACCCTGCAACACGATGCACCCCGGTGCTTCCTTGAAATCCGCCAGCTTTTTCTCCAGCTCGATGTGAATGTCTTGGGTACCCGATATGGACCTGACAGCCCCGGGCCCCACACCGTACCTGTCGATGGCGGCCTTAGCGGCCTTCTTCAGATCCGGGTGATCCGCAAACCCCAAATAGTTGTTGGAACACAGGTTCAAAACGGCCCTACCGCCTACTTGAAACCTGCTGCCCTGGGGTCCCTCAATGGTGCGAATGACGTTGAAAAGTTCCTGCTCTTTCAGGGAATTAATCTCGTCTTTCAGGAAATCCATCTTAGACACTGTTTACCCTCCTCGTAACATTAGCGTTCGTACTCTACCCGACATTTTCTACAAAGCAACGCCTATTCCTTCGCTCAAGCGTACAGCACAATGACATCACCGTCACTGAGCACGTGGTCCCTGGGCACTTGCTGCCCCTCGAACACGTTTTTGCCCCAAACCCTTGCGTATCTGAGGTTCTCAGCTATTTCCTTGTGAACAGCTTCCGCCGCACCCAGAACGGTTGTGCCCCTATCAAGGATAAAAGGCTGGCGGTAATCGGGCTTTTTGCCCGGAGGTCTCGTGTAGACGCGAATTTTGCCCAAGAGGTCGAAAAAAATCTTGGGGCACAAAGCGTCTAGACCTTGGCCTGTCAAACCGGAACACGGGTGCACGCTCATATCATCCCCCAACAGTTCCACCAACAGTTCAAGCCTGTCTTCCGCTCCAGGCAGATCACACTTCGTGGCTGCGCAAAGGGCTTTCTTCTCGTTGAAGCCCCTTTTGGGGTTGTTTTTGATCTTGATGTTGTTTTCCTCCATGAAACCAACCATGTTCTCGAGATGCTCGAGCACGTCGTCATCCCCAATGTCCACAACGACCAACAGCGCGTCCGCGGATCTCAGGATACCCCACAGCCACGGTTGGGACGTTTCGGGGGCTAGGGGTGGAAGGTCCACCAGCTGGATTTGCACGTTCTCCCATTGGGCCATACCCTGCAGGGGCTCCCTGGTTGTGAAAGGGTACGGAGCGACCTCAGGTGTAGCCCTTGTCATGGCTTTCAGGATTTGGGATTTGCCTGAGTTTGGGGGACCTGCCATGGCAATCTGGCCTGCCCCGTGTTTTTCTATCCTGTAAAGATCCTTCCTTCTGGGACCTTTCGCGGACTTCATCGATGCCCGGAGCTTCGCCATCCTCTTTTTGATGCTAGCTTGCATCTTTTCGGTTGCCTTGTGTTTCGGTATGGTGGAAAGCATCTTTTCCAGGGCAGCAAGTTTTTCCTCATCGGTAGCTGCTTGCCTGTAATATTCCTCGGCAGCAAGGTACAGCGGTCCAAGATTTGCAGATATGGCCTTCACCTCCTTCACTCGATCCTAACACGCCCAGGTTACTGTCCCAACCCTTTGGATTTCAAGTACTCTTGGAAGGGGACGGGAAACTCCAGGCCAGGCACCAAGAAAGCGATGGATGCTTCCTTGACCTTCCTTCGCAAGATAGCCTGGCAAGCCAACGCGTACAGAGAAACCTGAGGAGTGTACCGCCAGGCCGCGTCAGCAACTTTCTGAAGGGGCACCCTGTCACTTTTGTAGTCTACCAACACAACCCCGTCATCCTCAAAGATCAGAGCATCTATTATGCCTTGAACTACGGTGAACTCGCCTTCCAGGTTTTCCCCCGGGTGAAGCAAACCCGAAGGCACCTTCAGCGTGAAAGGCACCTCCCTCCTGACTCTGTGGGGTTTGCCCTTCATCCGCTGCCCCAAGGGGCTATCCAAGAAGCTGGCGATGTGGCCCAGATCCTCGTGGGAGATATCCTGGGGCCGCAAAAACCCCCGCCGGCACAACCTTTCGAACTCTGCCTTTGCGTCCTTGGCCTGCAGATCCATCGCGGCCAAGAAACAGTGTATGGCGGAGCCCCTTGCAGCTGCTGCCCTCAGATCCCCGCTTACCCCGTCCACGGGAAAGGGCAGCCCTTCCTCGCCATCTTCCTGAAACCTACGCTTTGCCTCACCCACACTCATTTTACCCGGCGTCCTCGTTGCCGCGGGCCAAGGATATGTCCACTCAAGACGCCGGCGGATTTCCTCAAAAACCTCCTGGTTCATGGGGAGGGGCGGCTTTAGATCCCGCAGGTGTTCCCACCCGGTCGTGGCACCGGGCGGGGAAGGGACGGGTATCTTTGTTTCCCCACCCCACAGCGTCACGGTGAAAGGGGAATCCTCCCTGAGCAAGACGGGGCCAATCCAATCCAGGTACGTGAGAGCGCCCCCAGGCAGCTGAAGGTCCTCTCTCCACTCATCAATGTGGCGCTGCGTATCCTTGACAGATCCCACGAGAACCAGTTTTTGCTCGGCCCGGGTAAGAGCTACGTACAGAACCCTCATCTCTTCCGCGATGCTCTCTTCTTTGATCTTTTCGGAAATGGCCTGATGGGCCAACGATGGGTACTTGACCTTTCGGGAGAGATCGTAGTAAACCGCGCCGATGCCCAAATCCTGGTGAAAGAGCACGTCGCCCCGAGAAGACGCAAGATTAAACCTCTTGCCAAGATCTATGACAAAGACTACAGGAAACTCAAGACCCTTGGCCTTGTGAACGGAGCTGATCCTGACCACGTCCTCAGATTCCCCCAGACCCCTTGCGCTGCCCAAATCACCTGTGGATTCCTGCAGTTTTTCCACGAACCTGAGGAACCGGAAAAGTCCCCTGTAACCGAAACCGTCGAACTGCCTAGCCTTTTCGCAAAGGGCTCGCAAGTTAGCTTGTCGTTGGGTTCCACCCAAAAGCCCACCAACGTAATCGTAGTAACCGGTATCCCTTAGAATTTCCCACAGGACAACCTCAAGGGGTAACCTCCGGGCGAGGGTCCTCCAACGTTCCAGCCGGGTGAAAAACGAACGAAGGGAAACCGCCACGGGGCCACCACCACCACCGGCCTCGAACGCCACCGTCGCATCGTAGAAATCCGTGCCCCTTGAATTCGCCCGGATGGTAGCCAAATCCTTGGGTGAAAGACCAACAACGGGAGACCTGAGAACCGATGCCAAAGGGATGTCTTGCCTGGGGTTATCGATGACAGACAACAGAGAAAGAGCGACCTCCACTTCCCTGGCTTGAAAATATCCGGTGGAGGCGTCCGCGTAGGCGGGTATCCCACACTGCCTCAAAATCTCCAGGACTACGTCAGCCCTTTGTTTCGTGGCCCTGAGCAATATGCTGACGTCTTTGTACGTGCAGGGGCGGAAAATCCCGCCACCCCTGTCCCAAATCAGTAGGGGATCCCCGGGGTTAACCATTTCTTTAATCCTGCTGGCAACCACCAAGGCTTCGCGCTCGAGGGCCTCGTACTCATCTACGGGGTCGGAGGGATCGCCGTCCCTTTCGATCAAATGCAGCTCAGGCCCAAAACCCCGCCCGTCCGGGTAATTCGCGGAAGGCTTCAGAAGGTGACCTTCGTCGTAATCGATTTCCGCTTCCTCTTTCCTCATGATGCTTTGGAACAAGAAATTCACGCCATGGATCACTTGCGAATGACTCCTAAAATTCCCTGAAAGATCCACTCTCACACCCTCCCCGTCCCCGGAGAAAGATGCCCCGGGACGAAGAGGAGTGTACGAAGTCAGTTTGCTCAAGAAGATCCCAGGTTGCGCCAACCTGAACCTGTAAATGCTCTGTTTTATGTCCCCCACCATAAAACGATTACCTGGAGCATCTCGAGAGCACAGGGACACGATCCTCTCTTGTGCGGGGTTGGTGTCCTGATATTCGTCCATCAGCACGTGGTCGAATTCTTTGCGAATCTCCTGTGCTATGAGCCCCCCGTCCCCCTCAAGGACCTCAAGGAAATAGCGTTCGAGATCCGAAAAATCCAGGGCCCCTCGCTCCTTCTTTTTTTGTGTGTACCTTTCATCGAGCCTGTGGACAAGGTCTAGCAAGGCATCCATGTAAAGGGAGGTCTCCCGGAGCTCCGTAAGAACGTCCTCGGGGGGCCTTGCGAAAGCGTACCCCCGGATTTTGGTCACCCGATCTTTGACAGCTTTGCGTATTGACTGCACCTTCTTCTTGAGAGCGTCGTCACAAGCCCCCTGCCGCACGGAAGATAACCGGGGGAACTCAAACCCCAGAACCTCCTGCAAAACCTGTTCTTGTCCACCCTCAAGATGGGGCAGGGACGAGAGAACTTCCCGCAGTCTCAAACACAGTTTCAGATCATCTTGGAGGGCGGGGATGTAAGGGGCAGGCCCCACCGGGTCTTTGCACAAGACCAGGGCGTGTTCGCACAGCGTGATGCAACTGTCGAGCGTTCTTGAAGCTTGCCGTAACAACCCACGGGTCTGGGGCAAGGCCCACAAGGAAGGGGTTTCCCGAAGCAGCCTCAGTTCCTGGCGAAGGTCTGCCAAATAGTCACTAAAAGAGGGCTGTGTTGTGGCAAAATCATGAACACCAAGGCATATCTCGCCCAGGCCCTCATCCACCCTGTAGCCCCCGTAGCGATCCACCAAATCCCTGAAAAGCTGCCCCCCGGATTTGTATGCGTCCTCAAACAGCTCCTCCAGGGCTTCCCCGCGCAAGAGCTCCGCCTCACCTGCATCGAGAACCCCAAAAGCGGGGTCCAGATCAACCCGGTAGAAATAGCGTTTGAGCATCCGGAGACAGAAAGCGTGCACCGTTGATATCTGTGCCCTTTCAACCGAGGACAGCTGGCGCAAGACCTTGTCATCACCAGGGGATTCCCGAACCTTGGCCTCCAAAGCTTTTCGGATGCGGCCTTTCATCTCCTCCGCAGCTTTCTCTGTGAACGTGAGGACCAGGATCCTTTCGAGGTCTACAGGGTCTTGGGGTCGGGTGACCATACGGATCACCCTCTCCACGAGCACGGCGGTTTTACCCGTGCCTGCGGACGCGCTGACAAGCACGTGGGTGCCCCCGGCCCCTATGGCCAGTTCCTGCTCTTTGGTGAACGTTATGGTTTCTTTGGCCATGCCACAGTCATCCTTTGCGAATCAAGTTCCAGGCTTCGGTCTTGTCGACATTGCCCACATTGCGATAGCGGTTTCCAGGGGTAAGGATATCAAAAGTACACAGAGGCCCGAAAGGACAGTAGGTACAGGCGCGGACGGTGCCTTTTCGAAACGGTGCTACATCCAAGTTGCCTGAAAATATGAGGCTTGAAAACTCCCTAACTTTCTTGCCTACGAAATCGAGCACCGCCCGGAGGTCCTCTACCGGAGCAACCTGTGAAATTCCCCCCACCCCCCCGGATTTTGTAAACTGCACGGGGATGATATCGGAGTGGCCTGTGCTCAGGGGATCCATCATTCGAAGCAATTGAGCATCGGAATTCAAAAGGCCCGTCATCCTCATGCCTTTGAGAATGCCTACGTCAAAATCCACAGGTTTGGACGGCACACTTTCCACAGGATCGCGCAGAGCAAAGTACAGGGCCCCGGCGGGCACAACGGTTTTGATGCCTGACAATGGCACCCCCTCTTTGCCTAGAATCTGCGGCCACGAATCGAGGGCTACCATGAGATAAACCATCAGCTGGAGGGACAAACCGTGGTAGATGCTACTGGGATCCAAGGTCTTGGGGCTCGATTTGTAATCGATGATCCGGAGAAACAAGCAATCATCCTTGACCCCAGCATCGACCCTATCTATCTGCCCCCGAAGCAACACTTGCTGACCCCCGGGTAATTGCACCGTAAAAGGGGAGATTTGCTTACCCGGGCCAAACGACAATTCCGCGGCCACTGGGGTGAAGTCGCCCCTTCGTTCGTGCTCGGTGAGCACAAGCGCGGAGCGTTCAGCGATTTTCCGGAGGGCACCCGCAGCGTACTTTAGCCTGGCGGAACTCCTGAACAAATCCCCTTGGGGTCCATCGAGCAGCCCGTCGGCCACGCCTCCCACAACGGACAACACCTCATCGTCCGCGAGGGAGCCCCAGGGGACCCCTCTCGACTTTATGTCGTCCGCCACCCCTTTCAGCACCGCGTGCAAAAACGTTCCCGCATCGGCCGGTTCAAGTTTGAAAATGTCCCGTTCTTTAAGCCCCAAGCCGTCCTGGGCAAAGTGGTAAAAGGGGCAAGCGGCGAAACGCTCAAGCCTCGAGACACTGGTGATGAGTGTGTGGCCGTACAGACCCCTGACCGTCCCTTCATCCAAAGGCTGCATCTTGTTAGTAAACTTAAGGGACGAAAATACTGGAAGCGAGCTCCTCAGCCTTTCGGGCTGGCACAACCACCGGAACACTTCAAACCACACGTCCCCAGGCCACTGGCCGTGACGTGCCCCGGCCAGGCGTTTCACCGCGGTACCCAACACCCTGGGACCTACCACAAAGTGAAGGTCCTGGGGAAGGATCCCCGGAGGATCCAGGGTTACGGTTTCGATCTCTTTGCCACCCAACAGTTCCGACACCATGTTAATGACGTACGAAGGCACAACAGCACTGCCTTCCTCATCGCACAAAGGGTACGATACGTACAGGGTTTGCTCGGGTCTGGTCAGGGCTATGTACACAAGGTATCCCTCGTGAATCTGCTTCACGTAAGACCCGGGTTCCAGTTCAACCCCGCGAAGGGCCAGGTACTCCCGTTCCCGGTCGCTGAAGATGGAATCCTCGGACTGTTTTTTTGGCAAAGACCCTGCCCGAGCACCCACAAGAAAGGCAACCTTGCAGTCCGGTTGACGGGATCGGTCCAAACTACCTACCATAACCTGATCGAGTGACGGGGGTATGGTCCCCAACCTTATGTCCTCTAGACCCGCCTGCACAAGATCCGCGTAAGCCTTCACGGAACACAGGGTGTCGCCCAGAATCTCCTCAGCTTGCTCCAGGATCTCAAGGGTTTTGTCCCAAAGACCCCCGCAAAGGAGGGCAAATGACAAATCCCCTTCATCTTCAGCCTGTTTTTGCCACTCCTCGAGCCTCCGGGGTACATCCAGATCGACCAGGAGATCGTACACGGCACTCCCTATCTGTTGCGCCGTCAGTTGTTCCTGTTGGGTCAACCGGTGATAAAAGTGAGACAGATGCGCTAAAGCTTTTCTCCTGATGCCCTCCGCGTGGGCCGACTCATCCTTTGACGGATCTGCATCCTCGTGAACAAAATACCCCCGGGTATATCGCCAGGGTTCTTCGGAAATCCACGTCTTACCCGTAATGCCGTGGGCCAAAACATAGTTCTCAAGCTGGTCAACCTCGCCGCGCCCTACCGTACCAACCATGTCTGTTTTCAGGTAACGAAAGACAGCCTCGCTTTTGAAAGATGTGGTGACGACGTCGAACGCGGCCCGAAGCAGCTCCGACAGGGGGTGGAAGGACATAGGTTTTCTATCATCCAAAAAGTACGGGATGGAAAAGTCGTTGAAAACAAGCCCCAAGGCATCCCCGTACTCCTCCAAATCCCTGCCCACCACAATTATATCTCTGTACCGAAGGTGACAGTCCCTGACAAGGCGAACGATTTCCCGAGCCACAAACTCCACTTCCGCCCTGGGGCTCACGGCAGCCAACAGTCTCAAACCGGGAGGGGATTCCTTTTGAAAGGAAGCTTTTCCGCTGTCTTCCCCCCGAAGTCTAGCTCGCAAGGCCCCCTCCAAAAAAGAGAGTTCGGGCGAAGCCCTGTACCTTAAAAGAGGGGGGCGCTCGGTCAGGAAAAGGTAAGTAGGTGACAACCCGGCCTCGTACGCCCTTTGCTTCAGGCGATCCATGGTGACATGCGTGGTGTAGAACGGGCTTGTCTCCTTAAGGGGGGAGAACGCTTCCCTTTTGTCCATACAAAGGCCGATGTTTACCTTTTGGGCGTGCTGCATGAGTTTGCTCAACACGGAGTACTCACCAGGTGTGAAACCCGAAAACCCGTCTATCCACACAGAAGACCTGTTAACAAGGTTAGACAGATGTGCCTTTTCCGCCCCCAGCGTGAGGTAGTCATCGGGATCAACGAAGCGTCCCCGCAAGAACTCCCTGTACCCGGTGTACAGCACGTCAAGATCGCAAACCTTTTGGTTCAAGAAAGGGACGGCGTTCTCGTCCCCAAGCCCCAAACCTTCTTTGATGTCCGAGGGCGAAACGTTGTAGGCACCGAGCTCAGAAAAGACCCTTGAGAGGCTGTTCCTGAAGCCTGGAGACCCTACCAGGGGCGCGAACACTGTCAGATTGTCCTTGTTTTCCCACAGCACGGATTGAACGGCCATGCTTTTGCCCACCGCGGTCAAAAACGGGTGGAACAACCCACCGGTCTCTTCTATGATTCTGTAGCAAAGCCTTCTGAAGCTGAGCACGTGCAGCCTCATGAAGCCGTCGATCGCAGGGTTCTCCAGAACTTTGCGCTCCATCAAAAACGTGGCCTGATCCGGGACCAGCAGGATTATGTTACTGGGGTTGTCCCCTTCCCCTTCAGCCAACTCCCCGGCAATGCAGTCAACAATGTGCTTGGTTTTACCCGATCCCGCGGGACCGATTATGAAGTTCACGCTCAAAAACAACACCTCACCACCCACAATTCTACGGACGGTGAGGTGTTCCCTACCTCATACCTTCCTTACTGAACAAAGCACTATGGGCCTTTGGCCTGTCTCGCTTCTCAAGTACCGCCTGGTAAGCCCTATGAGGTCCTGTTCGATTCTCTCAAGGGTGTCCTTTTTGTCCCTGCTTTTCTGAGCGAAGTACCCACGGATCTTGCCGTCGAGGGCTTCCGCGGTTTCTGCAGCCCTTGGTCCCTGCATAAACCCCGCGGTCTGTATAACAGGTTCCCCCACAAGGTCCCCCGTCTTTTCCGAAATTCCCACGGTCACAGCGACAACACCGCATTCACCCATAAACTGACGTTCCTTGAGAACCCAATCGTCTATGGCTTTCGGCCCCAAATCATCTATGAGGACGTCTTGCGTTGGCACAGTTCCCACGATGCTAGCGTTGTAGGGACTGATCCTGAACACCGAACCGTTTTCGCCTATGAGGATGTTCGAGGCTGGCACACCTGTCGCCTCTGCAAGCCCCGCGTGAATCACCATGTGTCTGTAGTCCCCGTGCACCGGGATGAAAAACCTAGGTCGCGTCAGGTTCAGCATAATCTTCAGTTCCTCTTGGCTCGCGTGGCCTGACACGTGAACACCCGACTCGGGCCCGTAAATCACCGTGGCCCCTTGCCTGAACAGGTTATCAACCACCTTGGACACCATGGTCTCGTTTCCGGGCACAGGGGTGGCCGCCATTATCACTAGATCCCCTTCAACGATTTGAACCTGCCTGTGCTCCCCTTGGGACATGCGAGCTAGGACTGATAGAGGTTCCCCCTGGCTGCCCGTGCTGAGCACCACAATCTTCGATAGGGGATACCTGCTCATATCCTCCACATCTATGACCGTTCCCATTGGCGCTTTCAGGTAACCCATGTTGAGGGACACATCTACAACAGTTTCCATGCTCCTGCCCACTATGCATACTTTCCTGCCGAACCGGTGGGCCACGTCGATAACCTGCTGAATTCGGGGGACGCTTGACGCGAACGATGTGATGATGATTCTGCCGTTCGTCTTTTGGAACACGTGGGAAAGGTTCTCCCCCACAGTTCGTTCCGACGGCGTGAATCCCGGTCTGTCCGCGTGGGTACTATCGGACAACAGGGCTAACACGCCCCGTTCCCCCGCAGCAGCAAGCAAACCGTAGTCTGTAGTTTCCCCGTCAACCGGGGTCTGATCTAGTTTGAAATCACCTGTGTGCACGATCTCGCCCGCGGGGGTGTGGATCAAGAGTCCTACGCTGTCAGAAACCGAGTGGGTCACCCTGAACGGCTGTACGGTTACGCTGCCCAATTGGATGAGGTCCCTAGGGGCAACCACACGAAAGTCCAGTTCACCCTCGAAGTTCTCGTTCATCTTACGGCTGGCGAGACCCAAGGTTAGCCTTGTACCGTACACAGGCACCGTCAGATCACGCAGAACCCAGGGAAGGGCCCCAACGTGGTCCTCGTGGCCGTGCGTCAACACTATGCCCCTCAAGCGATCCTTTCTTTCAAGAAGATACGATACATCGGGTATGACCACATCGATACCAGGCATGTTATCTTTGGGAAATGCAAGACCACAATCAATGGCCACAAGGTCTGGCCCGCTTTCAAGGAGCATCAAGTTCTTTCCTATTTCGCCCATCCCTCCTAGGGGAATGAGCCTTATCTCTTTTGTAGCTATTGTTCTCACCTGTTAAACAGTATAACCTTGAAAGGGTCTGCCGTAAATCGTAAGAGGCGGTCGTTTCCTGTGACCGC
>MTKW01011467.1_pt1 | contig 11874 bp, 8 predicted proteins | sample 1042761 | NCBI WGS metagenome assembly MTKW01 (sample SAMN06205366, study PRJNA360243) | anaerobic digester metagenome | biome: Wastewater treatment plant; feature: Anaerobic digester sludge; material: sludge; isolation source: anaerobic digester fed with sludge from wastewater treatment plant ...
GACCAGGAAGATTCTTGCTGAGGCCTATGGCTGCGCACAATTGGCCAAAGGGCAGTGCGCTCATCTCATATCGCGGGTTTGCCGAAAGAAAAAGGCGGCCGCTGAGCTCGAGAGATTCCATTATCCACTTGACATCTGAATCCCTCGACACCCCGGTCTTTAGAGCGTGTCTCGCCAGGTTGGCATAGGCATCGCTTACATGCTTTGCAGCCGCGATCGGGTCATACAAGCCGCCGCCATCACGTTGCATATAGCCTGCCCCCCCCACTGAAGAAGTATGAGGGTTTAGAACCTAATCATGATATTCGCACCAAATAGATGAATACCCTTCTAGATTTGTCCATACCATTTGCGAGAATTGCATGAAATTTGTAGGCACAAGGGCCGGAAAAGGCGTTACGCAATGTGCAGTCGATCGATTTTCACTATATTTGAAAACAGGAAGGGATCCTAATAGCTTCCTGCGAATCAATTACATTATGGAACAACAATCGTTCCATTCATGTTCAATACTGAAAAGACGGGAGGGAATCAACTTGGCCTCGACATCGATATCGAGGTTCTACGACTGGTTCGTTGACACGCTCACAGATGAGAAGCTCGATCAGGTGATCGATGAGGTCGTGGGGGGCGCAAAACATGCGGGCGCACCGCGCAAGCGTCCCCCCAAAGGAGGCTCGCTGCCCATTCTGCCACCCGACTGGAAAACTAGGTTCAGTTCGGAACAGAAGCGAGAATTCGTGGCAATGATGTGGAAACGCGGCGTAAGGGAATTCACCGAGCACTTCCATGAGGAATACGCAGAGTGCAAGGAAAAAACAGACTCGTACACCCTCGACAAGATCGAGGATGAAAAGGACGAACTGATCAGCGCCTACGGAGGTCCGGCTGTTGTCCTTTGCCTGGTGTTGCAGCCACTCGACTACAAGCAGGAACTGGGCCTTCGGATCATGGATGAGCTTGGCGACACGTGCAAAGCGCCTCGCCTCAGCGGACATGGGTCTTACGACTTGGCTTTAGGATTGCGAGATATTGCATCGGCGCTTCGCTCAGGCGAAATCGATGTCTCTGAAGACTCGATGGAAGCTGCCCTTTCTGATGTAGCCAGAGCATGGGCCGAATACAAGGAGACAAGCGTGGAGAGGCTCATCACTCGGATCGAGTCGACGCTCAACTTGATGGCAGAGCCATACACCGCATATTCATCCTTTTTCAAGGTTGCCCCGGGCCTTCCTATGGAAATAGGCGCATATGATAGCCTTGATGGGGATGACGCCCGGGCGGTCTTAGCCGAACTTGAGGCTGTGGCCGACAAGGTCAACGAGACACGTGAGTTGTTATCACGGCCAGGATTGAGTATCGATGAAGTCGAAGAGCAGCTTACTGCCGCGAAAGCTGCGCATGAAGAAATAGCGGCGGCAACCGAACGGGTTATGACGCGCTTGCCCCAGAAGCCTAATCCCCCCGAGGATCCTACCCCCCAAAACGACTCAGACGGCAAGAAGATTCACCACACCCAACCGCCAACCCCGCCTGAGCCCGATCCCCAGTCCAAAGAAAAGGGATCTTGCTCGAAATCTACATCGGACTTGGATCCAGGATTGAATGGCCCCTCCGAGGGTGAACCTGAGCCAGAAGAGGAGCCGGACACTGACATAACATCAGATGAGGAGCCTGGCGAGGCAGAAGAGACTAGTAATGAGTGGGCTGATGGGGAATCCCCGAGTGCTGAAGCCTGTCCCGCACAGTCTGAAGCGGAGCCAGAGCCTGAAGCAGAACCCGAGCCGGAGATTGAATCGGTTAGGCTCCGCACTTGTCAACGGGAAGAGTTGTCCCAACCCTGTGATCTGAAGTCCGCTATCAGAGATGCGCTGGCCGCCAAGGATTACGTTGTCGCTTACTGGTTGGCTCGCGAAGCTGAAGCCAGTAATCGCGCCAGTTTAACGTTGCCTTCATGGCTCTATGCCGCGTGCTGCCTGGGTTCGGGCGAGTACGCTGCGAACCCGTATGCTCTACGGGCCCTCGACATCATCTACACAGAGCATTCAGCCCCAATGAGCGAGATACGTGGAGAGCGGAGGCCTGGCGAAAGCCATGCTCCCTATTACGTCATTGCCGCCTCCATTGGTCCCGCCTTGTTCTCTCCCGACTATGCGGCCTTGGAATGGTTGAGGGATGCAGAACGCAACCTTGGTGCCAAAGATGAGACCCTTGTCTTGCTGGTAAGAGAGGTCCTAGATCTTCGCGCGCGTGTGAGCGGGGGCGTAGCTTTCGCGCTTGGGACTCAAGATCAGCGAGCCTCAGCAGTTGATTGGGGCGAAATGGCCAGCATGACGGCTCGACGGATTGAAGATTGGGTCGAGGTTACAAGAACAGCCAGGAGCAGGTACCTTCACGCTACTCGGGCCCAAAACTACCTTGCTAGCGTTGAGTCGCCTCTTTGGCCTGCAATCGAAGCGGCTATGAGCAATGACCCGAGCCGCATCGATACAGTGAATTCTGCATTGAACAGTGATCTATCAGGGCGTAAGGCCATGGAAACACTCATTGATAATGCGGTGAAGATTACTTCGGCCACAGCCCCGAAGCGAATAGCGCTCGAGGGGCGAACTCGGGACGACGTGCTCAAGAAGGTGGAAAACCTTGCCCAACTTCTTAGCGACTGGAGCGCAGCCGTTGCCCATGAGAGAGCGTTCCAGTATGGCGGTGGCTCTGGTGAAGGTGTGACGGCCCGATTGAGGCATATCGGCAAGCTGGCTTCGGAAGCCAAAGGCCAACTCTCGGAAGATGGAGGATCTGCTACTGCTCTGTCGGATGCCCTTGAAATGGTGGCAAAAGCGATTGATGACGGCGTGCTGCCGCAATCCGCGGATGGCACAAGCATGTGCGATAGCGCATGGAAACGCGAACTCGTGTGCCCTCTCTTGCTAATTGCCAACCCACCCGCTGAGGAAATATCTAAATGGTTGGAACAGGGAAGCTTTGGGCTGCCCGACTTCGAGTCGACACGCAATGGGAAGCCGGGCTTTTCTGAAACCGCAAATCTCGCTGCTGAAAGTATGGAGGAGGCATTCTATGCCCACATCGTTCGCGGAGACTTTCCTGCGGCGCGGCTTGCCATGTCTTACCTGTCGCCCGTAGATGATGAGCATGAGTCAACTCGTTCAAAGATCAACGCCGCATATGACAGGGCTGTGAAAAGTCTGACTAGGGAAGCCATGAATAGCGTGAAGACAGCCCGCAACAAACTGGAGGAGTCGACTCTGATGCACTTCGTCAACGATGCGGCGCGAAGCCGGCTTGAAGGGGAACTTCTCACGGCCGAGGATTGGCTTGCAAGATCCCAAAGCGCTCCATCAGAAGCGGTGAATGTAGGAGAGGTATCCGCTCAAATCGATGCTGTCATGAGAGAACTCGATATCCTCAAGAAGGAACGCGCTCGATCATTGGCTCGACAGGTAGAAGAGTTCGATCATCAGTTGGATGTCGGACAGAAGGACCTGGCGCAAGAGGTTGCCAACGCGGCGCGGATGCATCTTCAGACTGCGCGCCAGAAGCTGGCGGAAAACGATCTTGTGTTGGCAGATCATTACATTGTCACTGCCGAGCAGGTGGTGGATCTTGGAGAGGTGTTTGAGGCCGAAGAGAAGTCTCCCAAAGATCACCCATATGTTCTGGAGTTCTGCGACATTGCAGGCAAGATAGAGCGCTACTTGGAGGATTACAGAGGACGTCCCGCAGATCTCGTGTCAACGATTCTCCGCATCCGAAATCCTATCGGGCTCAATATGCGGCGCGTTCCCCCCAAGCGCGTCGAAGAGGCAGAGGCCGGCCTTGAAGCCTACTTCTTCCTCAAAGGCAAACGAAGATCGGCAGATGAACCATGGTTTGCCGACAACCTCAAGCTGCTTTTGAGCTTTGTAGGGTTTGGCAGGCCGAAAGTATCACTCACTGCATATGACTCGCAGTACGCTTACTTCAAAGCCACCATGGATGGCGAGAATATGTCGCCCCTGGCCGATTTCGGTTCTGAGCGAAATCGTTGCTACGATGTGGTGTTGATGTACGAGCGGCCTAGCATCACGCAGATGCGTCAGATACTTGGAAGGCACGGCCTGGAGACGTCTAGACCTGTTATCATCTACATGGGCAGAATGCGGCCTGCCCAAAGAGGAGAATGGAGTGCTGCCTGCAGGGCTGAAAGGATCACCGCCATGTTTATCGATGAGGTTCTTCTGGTCTTTCTCGCCTCAGTCAGAGACAACAGACTGGAAGCTGCTGTAGAGTGCGGAACCGCCTGGGGGTGGGCGATGCCCTACAAATCAGCAGGTAAGATTCCCCCTGAGATCTTCATGGGACGGAAGCAGATGATAAGGCAGATAGGCGAGCCCCGTGGAAGCTCGCTTGTATATGGGGGTCGGCAATTCGGAAAGACGACCCTTCTGCACATGGTCGTACGCGAGTATCATCGTCCGGAGCGTGGAAGCTTTGCCTGGGTTGAGGAGATCAGGAATGTAGGTTCGCCTGAGGATCCCTATGGTTCCTCCCGGGTATGGCAACTCATATGGAAAAAGCTTGTGGAGTTCGAGCTGTTTCCCAAAACAAAGTCGGGTTCGTCTAGGGACGCTCAGTCACCTGATGAGATATCTTCCCGCATAGAAAGGCGCTTGAATGATGACCCGACGCTGAGAATTCTCGTCCTATTAGATGAAGCTGACCAATTCTTAGAGTGCGAGAAGAGAAGCAACTTCGATGAGCTCAGCCGAATGCGCACGCTCATGGAAAAGACCGACTACCGCTTTAAAGTGGTCTTCTGTGGCCTCAAAGACGTCCAGCGTTACTACACAGAGGTCAACCATCCGTTCGCCCAGCTGAGCAAGCCAGTGGAGGTTGGGGCGCTAGAGCCTCAGGCAGCAATAGCCTTGATAAAGGGACCCATGGAGAGCTTGGGCATCTTCTTCGAAAGCGAAGATGTCGTCACCAGGATACTCTCATACACCAATTACCATCCCGCCCTCATACAGCTGTTCTGCGCCGAACTGGTAGAAAGGGTTCGCTCGCGGAGCGACGAGCCCCCATATACCTGCACCATGCAGGATGTTGAAGACATCTATCTGACTGAATCGTTTAGGATCGAAATGCGGAACCGTTTTGAATGGACCATTGCCTTGGACCCAAGATACCAGGTGATAGTGTATGCGATGATCCTGGAGCAATTGGACGAGAGCGACGGCTATCGGAAACGGTTTTCGGTATCGGAAATAGGAGAGATGGTGGAGGCCTATTGGCCCGAGGCATTTAGCGGGGCCGGCGTCGGCGACCTCCGTCCCCTTCTGGACGAGCTGATCAGCCTTGGAGTTTTGGTGAGGACCGAGGACGGCCTGTACCGTCTCAGAAGCGCCAATGTGGTTCGGGCGCTCGGTTCGCCGGGCGACATCATGTCGCGGTTGGAAGACATCATCTCGAAACCGCCGCCGTCAGATGACAAGTCCAGCATACTTCGGGTGGAGAGAGGGAAGGGCCATACGAAATGGGGGTCTATCACTCTATCTCAGGCGAGGGAGTTGGCGAGACCAGCCTCAGGAATTGCCCTTGTGTTTGGCAGCAACGCCCTGGACATCAATGGAGTAAGGCCAGCGCTGCAGACATTTCTCAAGCCTACAATGGACGCGGGGCCTGACTTGTTTTCGGTATCAGAGATGCCGGCAAGCTGCAAATCGGCAAGGGATGTTGTAGCGGCCATAAACCGCGAAACTTCGCGGCCGGTTACAGGTCGACGTATCATGTTCTCGAAGTCGTCATGTATGACGTTGACTGCAGAGAACATGGCAGAGGCGATGGAGACGGTCGGGGCCAGGCTCCAGAGGTTTGCAAGGGGCGGGCGAGAAGTAGCCAAGTGGATCCTGCTTCTTCATCCTGCAGAGGCGGAACAATGGTTCCTCATGCCCGAAAACGCCAGGGCCGGGATCGAGCAGCACATAGTTTCCGAGGCCAAGCTCGCCAAGTGGGATAGGGAGATGATTGCGCACTGTCTCGAATGCGAAGACCTGATAAACACCTCTCACGCAGTGAACTGCGTATACGAAGCCACCGGCGGATGGCCGTGCCTCATGTCGCAGTTTATGAAACGCGCTCTTGCTTGGCATAAAGAGACTCAGAATCCGGATGTGTCTGGGCTGGCGGCGCAGTTTGAAAAGGATTTTCTGGACAACGAGGGTGGTATGCGCGATCGTTTCATCGCTAGCTCTGGTATAGACGCCATCACATGTGGGCGGCAGATTGCACGCCTCGTTGCCGAGCTGGGACCCATGACATTGGAGGATCTACACAGCGCATGCAAGTTGGAGGAATACCCTGAGTTGGCCAAGCTTTCCCCGGAGTCCATAGAGGCGGCGGCAGCGGCCTTCGTGGCATGCAGAGTTTTCGACGGCGAAGGTTTAGCCGGGGAATCCTCATTCCTGCTCACGTGCGACCCGACAGCAGCAAAGGTGGTGCTACTGCCTTGATTGACATGTCGGCGAGAGTCAGGTCCTTGCCTGGACCGTCGTGGGCGGCAGGCAGTGTTGTGGATGATCTGTGCATGGGCCGCGGGGTCGTTTGGGCCTTCCCGCGGCCCGCTCCCGCAATAGAACTCATCACAGAAACAGTGGACAGGCTTTATGATGCAGGCATTGAGACACACGTCGTAAGAGTGTCGGAGCATGTAGATCCCGAGGGAGGAAAAGCGAGGCAGCGCGACATGCCTGCCCTTGAAGACACGATCCGAAAGGTCACAGGAAAGGCAGCCCCCCGCGAGCTGCTCGATGGGAAATTCACCCCGGTAGTGACGGTCTTTGATGCCTTGGATATCTGCGACGAGGTTGCGCAGAAGGCTGTAGATGTGGGCATGATGACCACCCTTAGAGAATGGGCGGTTCAATCCAGAGAGGATTATCGCAGAACCGGCATTTTTGCAGGCGTGATGTTGGTCACTACGGGGAGCGTCGCGGCCCATGTCGCGCCCGACAACGATTGTCTCAGGACGAGATGGCACTGGGGGACAGTGACAGTTGCGGAGCTGTGCCTACTTGCGAGGGAGATCGCTGCAGATCTCAAACTTGGCTGGGAAAGATCCACATGGATGCAGTGGGTTGGTTCGGAAGTGGCGGGAACTGATCCCGCATTGCTGGTGCATTTGTGCGAGCAATGGGAGCCTGCTGAAGGAATGTCTCAGCTCATTAATGTACTGTGTAGTTATGCAATGAGGCAAGGCTGGACGGCGAAGGACTACGCCAGTGTCCCTCGGAACCTGGGAGAGCCCTTTACTCCGGGTCGTACGAGGCGTCCGCCATGCCCGCCAGAGCATCTGGCGGCACTGTACGATTTGGGAATGCTGGACTGGGAGGCAGAAAGAGGCCTGCGCCTCCACTCAGCTGCGCTGGCTTTGGCCGGCGATGTGACGGAGATATCCCACAGAGTGTGGGCAGGGCAGGCAGGCTGTTTGCTTCCGCTGTTCGATAGAGAACGCCTCGAGATCTGCAGGCGTCTTGATGAGGAATCGGGGGGCTGGCGGAACTGGTGCGCAAGGACTGAAGACCGCAACTGCAGCGGTCTGGCTGTTTTCAATGACTCCGGCGCAGACCAGGCGGTGGATGAAGGTACTCCAGTGATGGAGTTTGCCGATATCCGTCAATACCTTAGCTGCAACAGAAATAGATCCACAGCGGCGTTGCTTAAGAGAGTCGATTTTTTGACGAAGGCCCGCAATTGTCTCGCACATTATACCCCGCTGTCCTGGGAGAACTTTAGCGCTGCACTGAAATGGCATGGATCTGCTGAGGAGTTTGCGGGGAAGGGATAGGGCTTGGACATTGGCTCATGCTGATAGCTAGCGCGAGACCTCTGGGAAACCCCGATTAAATGAAGAAGCAGGTCTAAAGCAGGGGAGCGACTTCGGTCAATCCAGGCGATAGCAGCTAAACTTGCTGATGGGCTCATTCCACTTCAAAAAGTCTGAAAAGGAGCTGTTTGTCTGAGCAGTTCAGGCGCTGTCTAACTTGCTTAACCCCTACGGGGGCGGGGTATATAGGGTTACGAGTAGGTCGTAGATGCGAGGTTTTGTGGGGTTACGTGGTTGGTTGTGTGCGGCTTGGGCAAGGTTAGCTGACATGTCGGTGGGCTATGGATATAAGCAGGGGTGTATGGTAGGTGAAGCACGGTTGCGCATTCCAANNACATTTATAGGTAATATATAGGAAGTAATGTATATTGGGGCATACTGAGGTCGGATTGACCTCGTTTTGGGCTCGGCTTGGTGCTATATTTCTCCAATAATAGACATAGCATGCCACATAGCATCCAGATAAACCAATTAACCCTCACGTTATGTTAACCTACATTTTGACCCTACGATTTTTTCGTAGCATAGGAAAAAACATTACGAGAAAATCGTAGTGTCGGTGGCGATCGACCCACTCGTCGCATGGTTGACGAGTCTGCCTCTATAGCTCACACGAACAATGAAGCCGAGGACCGCAGGCTTTATCCCCAGCGCACTCTCAGTCGCAGCTTTCACTCTGCCTTTGAGTTTTGGCGAGATGACCCATATAGCTATCGTAGATCTGAGTAAGTTCGCTTACTATTGGCCCTCGCTGTCTATATTGCCGCAGTGGCAGCCACGCAACCTTTTGGAGCATTACTCGAAGGTTTAGGTCTTCTGCGGTTACCTCTACAAGCCGGACACCGTGCCGTGCACAAATCCCTGCCTTCGTATTGTCGCGGCGTTGCTGTTCAACCAGTGCCAACGGATCCGGATACATCAGGGTCGTCTGGAAGTGCTGCTGGCCTTGAAACTCGAAAGCTGTTCTCAACCCCTTATACTCACGATCAAACTCCATTTTGTGCCCTGTTGATGTCTGCCGAAGCCATTCAGGCCTCGAGTGGTCGAGGTAGTCAGCTGACACGACAAGATAGTCGAGCCAACAAGTCATCAGCCATTCACCAAGATACGGGACATTCCACCTGTCGTTCCGTATTGACTTGGCAATCTCCGATTCCACCCTAACCGGCCAGGTGGTGACGATTTGCCTCTGGCGAGCGCTAGGTTGCCTTAGATCCATAACCCATCCTTTGGATTTTAGATGTGCAACCGCTGCTCGTGCCGAGTCCAGTGATGAGCCAATGCCTGCAGCGATGTTGCTGATTGATTCCGGGCGCCTTCCAATCAGGAACAGGTAGACACTCTGAGCCCGTGGACAGGCTCGAGTATCATTGAACAGAGCTTCTGGGATTGTGTGCTGAATGTGCTGTCGGAAGGACAACGCATTTCACCTCACGAAAAAACAGGTCAGGAACGTATTGATATTATCCACATAATACCATCCACGGGTCGTGCAGGCAATATGGTCAGACGTTTGTCATCCTGGTTAGCCTGAAAGAACATCTCGTTGCGGGCAGATACTTCGAGAAGGGCCTAAGGTAAAGGCCTTTAGCACTGAATGGAGAAATCAAGCTTGGAGACTATCATGTTCGTTGGCTTGTCAAAAAACTCTGCGGGTCTTGAAAACCGGGCGAAAAAGGAGTGGCTGAGACTGTGAATAGGACGGGATCAGAGACGCCAATAAGGATCGAAGTTGAGGCGACGGGTGGAACCTCTGTTGCAGCGGGCGACAGGGTGCGCTGTGGTCAGGACTTGGGCATTTCCCCCGACTTTAGTGAACGTGTTGTGTGTCATGTCGATGGTTTGGTAGAAGCTTGTGTCTTCAACTCTGATACGCACAGGTTTGAGATAACAATCGTTCCCGATAATGCAAAAAAGGAGTAGAGTAGACTTGCATCAGCAATGCGGTTTGATGAGAACTGGCTGAGCGGCCGAAGGAGGACTAGAAAAGTGGTAAGGCATGTAGTCATGTGGAGCCTCGCAGATGAGGCTGCTGGCGGCGTTAAGCAGCAAAACGCAGCCATTATCAAGGAGGGGCTTGAAGCCCTTGTCGGGAAGATTGAAGGCTTAATCGGCCTGGAAGTAGGCATCAATGCCCTCGAACTTGCTGGAAACTACGACATAGTGCTCATAGCTGATTTCCAGGACGAAGCTGCTTTGGAGCGTTATCAGGTCCATCCCGAGCACGTGAAAGTAGCCGACTTCATAAAGAAGGTCAGGCTGGAGCGGGTTGCCGTGGATTACNNAGCTTCTTCATGCTCTCCAGCATCTTCGGCACACCTGTAGTTGCTTTTTCCATGATGTGAGTGACTTCGCGCAACGATGAAAGAGCAACCTCCTTGGGATCTACCAGAAACACAGGAGCGTCAGAAGGAACGAACTGAACCAGTGCTGCGGCGGGGTAGACCACGAGGGAACTGCCTACTACGGCGAAAATGTCGGCGCTCTGGGCGATCTCCGCCGCTTCGGCCATTGCCGGCACAGGCTCCCCGAACCAGACCACGTGCGGCCTGAGTTGAGATCCCAGTTCGCATTTGTCTCCCCAGTCTAGTTCGGTGCCTTCTATGTCGTAGATCAGTGATGGGTCAGCTGTGGAACGCGATTTCTTCAGTTCGCCGTGGAGATGAAGCACCTTGGCGCTGCCTGCCCGCTCGTGGAGGTCGTCGATGTTCTGGGTGATTATATGTACGTCGAAGTCCTCATCGGCTCTAGCAAGCGCCAAATGGGCAGCGTTGGGCTTTGTGCGGTAGAGCTCCCTTCTCCGCTGGTTGTAGAAGTCGAGGACCAGTTTGGGATCACGACGCCATCCCTCTGGGGTCGCTACATCCATGACGTCGTATTCATACCAGAGACCGTCTGAATCTCGGAAAGTCCTTATTCCGCTCTCAGCGCTGATACCAGCGCCAGTCAGAACCACAAGCTTTTTCATGCGTCGAATATCATTCCCTTCCTCCAAGCCAAACACCGTGTTTATTTCAGTGTCTGCCTTCCTGGGTGTGCCACCGAAGTGGCCCGGTGGCTGGCTCGAGTTTCCGTTGAAGGCTTCCACTACTTATTATACCAGTAGCCCCCAAGACGGGCAGATTGAGCGGCGTTGTCCCACACCACATGGTTGGTGATCTTCCCAGAGGTCGTGCTGAGGCGTAGACTATGGATTGGCCCGTTTGCCTGATTGGACTGGGGCTATCGCCTGGCCGAAATGACGAGACACCGCTACCTATAGGCAGTATCTGCTTCAAGCCGGTTCACGTATATCTTGCACGCAGCAACCCAAGCTCGACCGCCCTCCACCCCTACTTGGGCCACCAACTGCAAACAGGGATAGCGCATACGCGCCGGAACGCTGAAGGTATACACATCCCCCATGACGAATGCTACCTGAAACCGAGATCCACCGGAGGGATGATAAAGGTTATGCTCGTTCTTACACGGAAGGCCAAGCAGAGCATTATGATAGGTGATGGCATCGAGATCACCGTCGTCGAAATCAAGGGCGATGCGGTGAAGTTAGCCATCGACGCCCCGCGTGACGTTCCCGTCCATCGCCGCGAGGTCTACGAGGAGATCCAGCGCGAGAACAGGGAGGCTTCTTCTGCGTCGGTGGAGGATGTAAGCGCCATCGACAAGCTTCTGGGAGGGAGGCCATAACCCTCACTTTTCTCACCGGGATTCAAATAGTACACTTGAACCATAAACTCCTTGCTGCATATGCCGATAACAATACCAGAGCCTGTTCTCTTGGCTCTCTGGTTTTGTGTGGTTTGCGGCTTTCGCATTTGTTGTGGCGCTGGGCATGGAAGCTAGGCCCTACAGATAGAGCATGGAGGTGTTGTCTATGCGCCCAGACAGGATATCAGGAGTATCTTCCATTGATACGCAAGTCTCGAAAACCGTGTGGAACTGGCAAACGCCCAGAAGACAACAGGATGATGTGAGGGCTCAGGTGCGACGGGCAA
>MTKW01001605.1_pt1 | contig 11866 bp, 11 predicted proteins | sample 1042761 | NCBI WGS metagenome assembly MTKW01 (sample SAMN06205366, study PRJNA360243) | anaerobic digester metagenome | biome: Wastewater treatment plant; feature: Anaerobic digester sludge; material: sludge; isolation source: anaerobic digester fed with sludge from wastewater treatment plant ...
CCGATGAGCTTTCAAAAAAATACGGATTAAACCTCAATCTTGATCAAAAGTCAGGTCTTCTTTTTGGAACATACACCGATGAAAACGGAGCTTCCCATGAGATATGGATGGAAAGCAACTATTCAGTGGATGCAAAAGCCAAACTAGCCGTTAGAAAAGGCTTAAAAGGTGTGGCGCTGTGGAGATTGGGTTTTTCAAATTCATCCTTTTGGGATACTTTAATGGACAACTTCAAACCTGTGAAATATCAATAAAAGAGATAGCATTTTAACACATCTTGGCATTTTTTTACTCATGGTTTAAAGTCCATCTCACTTAGGGAAAACTAATATTGAACATAAGCATCAATCCCATTTTGGTGTTGATAACAAATATTATACAAGGATGGCATATTCGTGCACCCTGCTTTGCAGGGTGCCTTTTTTATGCCTACTTTGTATGCTGTGTAACGCCGTAAAAATCATGCACTACTGATCATTAGCAGGGTTGTTTTGAAATGTAATACGTTTTTATGATTAGTGCAATCGCTATTTTTTATTATACTTTCAAAAACTTGTATGTTATCATTAAGTTATCAAAAAGAGATATAATTTAAACAATTTGAACTTAAATTAATTACTTATTAAGAGAGAAAGGCCTAAGTTGTTAAACAATTGTTTTGCTGGAAAACCTGGTTAAGCTGTGAAATCATACTTTTAAAAGCTTACTTTTTTTATGTGAGATTGGGCTTATTAGAATACTGCTACTGTAGTAGGTTTAGGGAAAATATTTTATACATACATAGTTTTATGGGGGGTGATTGTAACAGTTTAGAGTTTTTTTTGATAAATCGATGGTTAATAGGGAGGGAATGATAATAACAGCTAAAAAAAGCAATTACTTAATATTCCTTTGTAAAAAAAGACAGAAAGGAAGGAGTTTGGCCTTATGATAACAAATTTAAAAAGCAATAAATATTTAGCTTTTGCTTTATTAATCTGTCTGTCATTTGTATTTGTAGCAGGGTGCGGAGGATCCAACTCTACTTCTACCCCTTCGGAAGAAGAGCCACAGGAGACGATAGAATTGACATTTGCTCATCATTGGCCTGCAAAGCACAAAGTGGAAACGGTAATGGCCCAGGGTTGGGCTAAAGCCATTGAGGAAGCCACTGACGGCCGGATAAAAATAGTGACCTATCCGGGTGAAACCCTTATTCCTGCTGCAGAAAACTATGAGGGCGTTGTTCAGGGCGTAGCTGATATAGGATTGTCGGTTTACGGTTATACAAGAGGTAGATTTCCATTAATTGAAACCTTTTTACTGCCAGGAATAAACGCAAAAAGCTCCGAAGTATTAAGTCATGCGGCGATGGAAGTAATTAATAAATTTAATCCTAAAGAAATACAGGATACCAAACATCTCTGGACTTTCGGAAGCGGTCCCATGGATATTATCTCAAACAAGCCTATAAGAAAATTGGAAGACTTGAAAGGTATGATGCTAGGCGTGCCCGGAGGTCTAGGCGCTGTAACCCTTGAGTCACTGGGTGGATCCCCTGTGAGCCAGCCCATGTCAGAATGGTATGAATCCCTGCAAAAAGGAGTAATGCAAGGCGGTGTTGTTGCAGTTAATGCAATGGAGGGTTTCAGACTGGGAGAAGTTACAGGAGACTATATTACTCTCACGCCTTTCTTACCGCAACAACTGTTTTATTGCGTAATGAATCTGGAAAAATGGAACTCACTTCCTCCTGACCTCCAACAAACAATTATAGATGTGACTGAAGAATTCTATCCCGGAAGTATACCTGGCGTATGGGATCAAGAGAATGCAGGTGCTGTGAAAAGACTGAGCGAGAAAAAACCCATAGAATGTATTAAACTTTCCGAAGAAGAAACAGCAAGGTGGCTCGACAAAACACAATACCTGCAAGACGAGCACGTAGAGCAACTGGAAAACAAAGGTTTGCCCGGGAAAGAATTTTTGAATGCCATTAAAGAAACTGTGGAAAGGTTGAATAAAGAATACCCCGATGTTCAATACGGCAATTAAGCTCCCTCTCTTATTCCAATAGCTAGCCTTTGGCGATGGAATCTGGCCAGCTACCACCTGGAACCAGAATAAGATAGCTGGCCAACTTCTTTAAACTCTTGAAAATATTCCAATTAATTATGTCGAATTGGGGGGTAACAAATAGATGGAACGATTTACACATAAATTATGTTTGTTTCTTGATAAGATGGCTGGATTTACACTGGTTATGATAATGGCGCTTATTTCATGCAATGTTATAATGCGTCTTTTGGGCTATCCGATTAAGGGAGCGGTAGAATTTGTGGGTTTTCTTTCATCCATTGCTATTGGTTTGTCTCTTGCTTACTGTGCAACCCAGGGAGGTCATATTGCTGTAACTCTCTTTACGGACAAACTATCAGAAAAGGTACAGAAATGGATTGAACTTCTAGTGGATATCGTTGTGCTGTTCTTTTTAAGCTTGGTAGTTTTTAGACTCTGTATTTATGCTATTACACTACGTGTTACAGGACAAATATCGCTAACGACTGGTATACCTTACTATCCTTTTGTAATCGTAGTTGCTTTTGGTTTCCTGGTCTATTGTTTAGTGGTTTTAAGCAGTGTTTTGACATTTTTTAAAAAGGGGGTTAGAGAATGAGCCCCTTTATAATAGGCATATGTGGCATAATTGCTTTTATAATCTTGATAATGTTGAAGGTCCCTATTGCCGTAAGTATGAGTATGGTAGGATTTGTAGGTGTCAGCTATTTGGTTTCTATGCAGGCGGCGTTTAGGATTCTTGCTTCAGAGATTTATTCAACATTTTCCTCTTATTCTCTTAGTGTCACTCCGATGTTTGTTTTGATGGGCTTTTTTGCTTATCATGCTGGGATAGGCAATAAACTGTATCATTTTGCTTATAAGGCTATTGGACATTTAAAAGGTGGTTTGGCTATGGCCAGTGTGGCAGCATGTGCTATCTTCGGGGCTGTCAGCGGTTCTAGTCCGGCTACGGCTGCTACCATAGGGTCTATAGCGGTACCCGAAATGAGAAAGTATGATTATAGTAAATCCCTAGCTACTGCCAGTGTGGCTTCCGGTGGCGGGCTGGGTATAATAATCCCGCCGAGCGTTCCCTTTGTTATTTACGGTATAACCACGGAACAATCTATTTCACGTTTATTTATAGCAGGGATTATCCCGGGAATATTATTAACTCTTATGTATATTGCCGTAATCTGGTTGACGGTGAGCAAAAATCCGGATATAGCGCCAGCAGCCTCAGGACCCCGTGCGAGTTTCAAAGAAAAAATCAATGCCTTAACGGGTGTCCTGCTGGATGTATTAATTGTTTTTGGCATTGCTGTCGGTGGGTTGTTTGCTGGTTGGTTCACTCCTACGGAGGCTGGCGGTATCGGTGCGGCTGGTGTTTTATTAGTTACGCTCATAAGAGGAGATATGAATTGGGAAAGATTTAACTGCGCTTTAGTCGATACTACCCGTACAACTGCTATGATTATGTTTTTAATCGCAGGGGCTACGATTTTCACCCGCTTTATCTCACTCAGCCGGATTCCCTTTGAGATTGCAACTTGGGTAGGGGGTTTATCTCTACCATCTTATTTCATCTTATTTATTGTTATATTGATCTATGTGTTTTTAGGCGCATTAATCGACTCAATCCCGCTGATATTAATTACGGTTCCCATTTTCTATCCCGTAGTTGTTGATACCCTAGGCTATGATCCCATCTGGTTCGGAGTACTTATCGGCGTGATTGTTGCTATGGCTGTCATTACCCCTCCTGTAGGTGTCAATGTGTATGTAATAAAGGGCGTAGCACCTGATGTACCATTGGAAGAGATATTTTCCGGTATTTGGCCGTTTTTAATTGCCGCTGTAATCTTCTGCATTATCTTAATATTATTCCCACAAATAGTAACGTTCTTGCCGAACTTGCTTTTTAATTAATCGGAATATTTCTCTGTTAAAGAGATTGATTTGAGACGAAGTCTTCCTATGTTATGAACCGCTCCATATCCATTAAATAGGAGAAATAGTTAAAATCTCTATTGCAAAGCACTAATCGAAAATGGTTGGTGCTTTCTTTGTACAGCACATAACTGTCATTTTGACCTCTGATACAGAAAAAAGGTTGACACTAGGCGACGCAGACATTAGGGCTGTTTGTTGTGAAGGGAAGGTAGGCAGGGTTAGCTACGATGCTGCTCGCCTAATTCAGAAATAAAAAGGGGCACACAGGAATTATCGTTAGAATTGTTCCAAGCAACGACTACATCCAGTTGAGTATCATCGCCTTCTAAGTCAATAAAATGAAGGCAGGGGATGTCATGAGTTTTATCGCTGGAAGGTACGATGGAAACACCCATGCCTGCGGCGACAAGAGCAAATACCGAGTCCATTTGAGGGGGACTGGCTATAATTTTCGGGGTGAGACCTCGGCGGGAGCAAATTTCTATCACCTTATTAAACCAGCCAGGAGCTGCCTTCTGGGAAAGGATTATGAAAGATTCACGAGTTAAGGTTGAAAGATCCACCTTATTTTCTTTACACAAGGGGTGGTCTTTGCGCAAAACTATGGAAGTTCTGTCTGTATTTATTTTCTTGATGGCAATGTCGGGGTTGTTCATCAAATCAAAGGACCGTGTGAAGCCGATGTCTAGGTCGCCCGACTGCAAGCCCTGATTGAGAGGTGCCAAAGTGAACTGTTGTAGTTCCAATTGTATGTAAGGGTATTTTTGTTGAAAATGCGATACATATTGAGGCATATATTTTTTCCCCAATGCGGGCAAAAAGCCTATACTCAAGTGAGCCGAATACCCGGCATTAATATGATAGGCTTTTTGCACGGCTTGTTCATATTTCCAAAGCAATTCCTTTACATCTTTTAAAAAAACCGCTCCTGCTTCAGTAAGCTGGACAGAACGTGTATCGCGAATAAAAAGAGGGAATCCCAGCGCTTTTTCCAGAGTGGATATGCTCTGACTTAAGCCAGATTGTGCGATATACAAGTGCTTGGCGGCTTTAGTAAAATTTAGATACTTGGCAACAGTTACAAAATATTGTAAGTATCTGATATTCAAAGTGATTACCTCCTTGAACCTCAATGATGAGGTTGAGAACAAGCTTATTTACTAATTATTATAACAAATTAGTATAATTATAACAAATTTACTAATCGGGGTATGTTCCTACTAGACATGCAATACTTGCTTGAAAAAGATTTATCAATTTTACTGATTGAATAAAGAAGATATATGTATTTCCTAATAATTTTTGGCTGTGATTAAATATATATAGATGTATATTTTATTAAACGGAGAAGAAGGGTGGTCAATGGCTTGCGCCTAGAGCAAAGTAAGGCAGTTGTTATAGGGAATGGTTGCGCCGGGGCAGAATGCATTATTGCCATGCGGGACAACGGGTATGAGGGAGATATAACCATGCTGACTAGTAGTAAATGGCCTATATATAACCCAATGCTGACAACATATTTTGCGGCTGGAAAAATTGAGTTTGCACAGCTTTTTCCCTATGGCTCAAACGAGGAGTTTACAAAAAAATACCGGGTTAAGATTCATGGTTCTTCACCGGTTATTTCCGTGGATGCCGAAAAAAGGTGGGTTGTGACCGATAAAGGACTGGAGTTTCAATATAATAAGTGTTTGGTTGCCAGCGGCGCTTCCCCTTTTCTTCCCCACATACCTGGTATTGATTCAGAGAAAGTTTTCACGATGCGAACTGTTGAAGATGCCTTGCGTCTTAAGAGCGTAATGGAAACAAAACCAAGGCAGGTTTTGGTAGTAGGGGCGTCTATGGTAGGGGTCAAAATCATGGAACTTTGTCATCAAAAAGGCATAGAGGTGTGCCTGGTAGATATGGCTCCCCATCTGTTCCCTTTGGCGGCAAGCCCACAATGTGCAGCGGTTTTGGAAGAACGGCTAAAACGGCAAGGAATACGCTTCAGGTTTAATGCCCGTCTTGGAAAAATAGAGGAAACACCGGGAGGTATAAGAGCTTGCTTTTCCGGCAGTGAGGCAAGTGAAGAAGCCGATATGGCGGTTATTTGCATTGGAGTGCGCCCCAATCTGAGTTTTGTAAACCATGAGCAGCTAGTAGTTAAAAAAGGAATTCTGGTAAATGAAAGAATGGAGACAAACATGCCCGGCCTTTATGCCGCAGGAGATGTTGCTCAGGGTAACAATTTGTTGACAAACCAGAAGCAGATCATTGGCCTATGGGCTAATGCCCGGTATCAAGGCCGGACGGCAGGAAGGAATATAGCAGGGAAGCCTGACAAGTATCCGGGAAATATTCCTCATAACATTACTCATTTTATGGGGATGGACTTTATTAGCATAGGCGATGTAGCAAACTATGATTATACTGAGGTAAAACAACACAAAAACAAGTACATACAATTATTCTGGAAGGACGGTTTGCTAAGCAGTGCTAATTTGATTGATGAGTTTTATTCATCAGGTGCTGTTAAATATGCACTTATTAAAGGATTAAAAAAGCAGGAAAAGATGAAAACCGGCGCTTTGCCTGTTGCACAGGATATATTAATAAGGGAATTAATTACGGAGGTGATGAAAGGATGAGACCGGAACAAAAACTTAAAAAAATACCTAATGGGGAAAACGGTATAGTGATTAAAAAATCCATTTGCACCATATGTGATCCTTTGACCCAGTGTGGTCTCGACTTGTATATCAAAGACGGTAAGATAGTTAAAGTTGAAGGAAGCAAGGAACATGCTTACAATCAAGGGTCTCTCTGCCCTAAAGGGGCTGCTACTCGGCAATATGTTTATCATGAGGATAGAATTAAAACACCTTTAAAGCGGATTGGTTCAAGAGGATCAAATCAGTTTATACCTATCTCCTGGGAGGAAGCCCTAGAGACCATAGCCTGCAAGTTAAATGTTCTAAAGAAAGAGTATGGTCCTGAATCTGTGGCTTTTTTTTCAGGGTTTACCAAGTATTTTAGGCCATATTTAAAACGCTTAACCCATTCCTTTGGCTCACCTAATTACATAACCGAGTCTAGTTGTTGCTACCATGCCACTGCTATGACGCAAGCCCTAGTTTTTGGACGTCAGGGATTGCCAGATATGGCAAACACCGATTGTCTGTTGCTATGGAGCGGAAATCCTTTTTACACTAACCCAGGCAACGGTCGAAACTTAGTCAAAAATCAAGAAAGAGGTATGAAGCTGATTGTAGTTGATCCCAGGATAACTCCTACCACAGCCCGTGCTGATATTCATCTGCGGTTGAGGCCGGGTACAGACGGGGCTCTAGCCTTAGCTATGGCCCATGTTATTATCAATGAAAAGCTATATGATCAGGATTTTGTTGCCAATCACACTTACGGTTTTGAAGAGTATAGGGATTACGTGCAGCATTTTACCCCCGAAGAAGGCCATCGTCTAACGGGAGTTCCTGCAGATTTAATCAAGGAAGCGGCGCGCATGTATGCTAAAGCCAAGACGGCTGCCATTTTCCCCAGTGCATCGGCAGTGGTTCACCATACCAATGGGATTCAGAACTACAGGGCTGTTTTCTGTTTGGCAGGATTAACCGGAAATTATGACATAAAAGGCGGTAATCGTTACTCTCCACACAGTTTTATTCACATAGCAGGGCTTATTCCTACACGGGAGCAGGAATTTATCCAGCCCAGACCATGGGAAGAAATGCCCCCACGTATTGGCTCAGATAGGTTTCCTGTATGGCCCGAGGTTGTTGATGAAGAGGGCCAGGCTATGCAGCTACCCTACCAGATTAGATCGGGACAGCCGTATCCTATAAAAGCACTGCTTGGTTTTGGCATGAATTATCGGATGTGGCCTGATTCTGAAGGGTTGCGCCAAAGTCTCAATATGCTTGATTTTTTTGTCAATATAGATATCTTCATGACCGATACGTGCAAAATGGCCGATATTGTGCTGCCTGCGTGCACATCCTTAGAGCGCAGCGAATTAAGATGTTATCCTATGGGCTATATAATTTTTACCCAGCCGGTTATTGAGCCACTCTATGAATCACGATCAGATGTGGATATTATTTATCAGCTGGCGGAAAAATTGGGTTTAGAGGATGAACTTTTTGCGGCAGGTTATGAGACCTCAATTGACTATATACTGGAACCTAGCGGAATCACTGTAGCAGAGCTAAAAAAGCACCCTGCAGGCATGTTTGTGCCAAATCCGGTAAGGCCACCTGAAAAAAGTTATTTACAGAATGGTTTTGCCACGCCCTCCGGCAAACTAGAGTTTAAATCCAAAATATTGGAGAAGTATGAAGATAAGATGGGCATTGCTGCCCTACCAGTATATACCCCTCCTAAACATAGTCCTGAAGCCACCCCGGACCTGGCAAAGGAATATCCTTTTATCTTAAATACGGGGTCGAGGATGCCCATGTTTGTTCATACGCGGACTTTCAGACTTAGTTGGAACAGCTGTCTTAAGAAGAATCAACCGGCGGCAGATATTAACCCTGAAGACGCAGAACGACTAGGTATAAAGCAGGACGACTACATTCGTATTTCAACGCCTAAAAATTCAATTGTGGTGAGAGCTAATTTAACTCAAATGGCCCAGCCCGGAGTTGTCCACATGCATCATGCTTTTGCTCAAGCCGACGTAAATATATTGTTTGAAGCAGATTACCTTGATCCTATTTCCGGCTTCCCAGGGTTCAAGTCAGCTCTTTGTAATATAGAAAAGGTTAACGAAACGGAGGTGTGCTGAATGAAAAAGGCTGTTTTTCTCGACCCCGAGCGCTGTGTGGGTTGTGGAGCATGTGTGGTTGCATGTATGGATGAGAATGATATCTATCCAGAAAAAGGTGAACCACCATTAAGGCGGGTTTATCAAATCGAAGACAGAAGAATTTCTGAAAATGGTATCATATATATATCCATAGCGTGTAATCACTGTGAGGATAGTCCTTGTCTCATAGCATGTCCCACAGGAGCCATTTCCAGAGAACCTGGCAGTGGCCGTATTGTGACGGATACCAGCCTCTGTATCGGCTGTCATAGTTGTGCCTTGGCCTGTCCTTTTGGTATACCCCGTTATAACGCTGAAGAAAAGATGTATAAATGCACTTTATGTGGTGACCGCATATCTGTAGGCCTTGAACCGGCTTGTGTCAGAGTTTGTTTTCAGGAAGCTCTTAGCCTAGAAAGCGCCAATGATTTTCAAGGCAAAAAAGAAAAGGCTTTGATGGAAAGTCTTATTAAAGCAACATCGCAAAAACGTATAGGCTTCAGAGAGTAAGAAACCGAGAGGTCTGGTGACCTGCAGTATAATGAATGAAATAAAAAAGTCAGGGTTTCTTAACTGATAACAAGAAAATACTATTTGTTGCGTTATAAATCAGGTAGGCGGTGAACAGATGATGAAGGCTTCAGGAATAGTACTGGCAGGGGGGAAGAGCACCCGAATGGGTCGGGATAAGGCTAATATAAGATTAGGTAGTCAGACGATGCTGGAAAGATCTGTAGAAAAATTGCAGCAGATTTTTGATGAAGTAATAATTGTTTCCGACCGACCGAGTAAATATGCTTTGACTGGAACTCGACAAGTTTTCGATATTTACGGAGGAAAAGGCCCCTTGGGAGGGATTCATGTNNGAGGATTACGATGCAGCTATTCCAAGGGTGGCTGGCTATATTGAGCCTCTCTTTGCAGTATATTCCAAAAGGTGTTTGCCAGCTGTTGAAGCATGCTTGCAACAGGACATCTATAAAATTATAGAAGTTTTTCCCCTGTTAAAAGTCAAGTATGTAGAGGAAGAAGCTTGGGGTAAATTTGGTGATACCGATAAAATTTTTATTAACATCAATACTCCCCAGGAATTAAAGACTTTATTGCGAGGGATGACAGTATGAAGAAAAATGTGGAACTAGAAAAGGCACAGGAAATGCTTTTACGAAAAGTTCATACTTTGCCAGAAGAAAATGTTAACCTTCTCGAGGCCTTCGGGAGAGTCCTCAGTAGGGATGTCTTTGCTTCATTAGACGGGCCTCCTTTTTCTCGCTCGGCCGTAGACGGTTATACCCTGACTGCTGAGGACAGAAACAAGATTAGAAAAGGACATTGTGCGAGGCTTAAGGTGCTGGAAGTTGTAAGAGCAGGATATGCCTCAAAACTTACTCAAATACCGGGTACAACGATAAAAATAATGACAGGAGCCCCTATACCTCGGGGAGCCCAGGCTGTTATAAAGTATGAAGATGTCTTAGAGGAAGGTGACTCCATTATTGTTGGAGGAAAAGGAAACCCCCCTGAAAAGGACAACGTAGTGATAGCAGGTGAGGATTTTGTCAAGGGCGAATGCATTGGGAAAAAAGGCGATAGACTGTATTCAGCAAGCATTGGCCTTTTAGCGGCCGCTGGTCAAGGAAAAGTGCCGGTTTACCGGACTCCCCGAGTTGCCTTATTAAGCACCGGTGACGAGGTGGTGGACGTATGTTCCGGCTCATTGGCAGGTGCTCAAATATACAACAGCAACCTCTATGTTTTGGCTGCATACTGTCGTAGCGCCGGACTACATCCGGTGTTACTAGGCAATGTCCATGATAGAAAAGAAGGTATTGCAGAAAAAATACGTGATGGGTTGGAAGTGGCTGATCTAGTGATCACTACCGGGGGTGTTTCCGTGGGAGAATATGACCTTGTACAGGATGCCCTGGCAATAATTGGAGCTGATATGATCTTTTGGAAAGTACACATGAAACCTGGTTCTCCTGCCCTAGCTGCAGAAAAAGAAGGTAAAATAATTATAGGCCTTTCAGGTAATCCCGCTGCTGCCTCAATTTCTTTTGAGCTGCTGGTTAGACCGGTCATCCGCAAGCTGACTGGACAAAAAAAGTATTTTTCACCCGTCTTAAAAGCGGTAGTGGCTGACAATTACCCTAAAGCCAGTCCCAATAGGCGTTTTTTAAGGAGCGAGCTTCGATTTAATAGGGGGCAAGTAGAAGCAGTTTTGACAGGCAGTCAGGAGACAAGCGCATTAAAATCCATGCTTGACTGCAATGCCTTGATTGATGTTCCTGCTGGAAGCGGGGCTCTTACAGTGGGGCAAAAGGTTTTAGTACATTTAGTTGAACAGAAAGGATGGCTGGTATGAATGTCTGATATTCCTGTAATATCTGTGGTGGCTAAATCGGGTTCCGGTAAAACCTGCCTGTTGGAAAAATTAATAAAAGAGTTAAAAAACAGAGGGCTAAAAGTGGCTGTGGTTAAACACGATGTGCACGGTTTTGAAATCGATCACCCCGGTAAAGACAGCTGGCGCCATGCTCAAGCGGGCGCTGATATAGTTTCAATCTCCTCTCCACAGAAATTTGCTCTTATAGAAAAACGGTCTACAGAACTGACCTTGGAACAAATAGAAAAGCGTATAACAGGTGTAGATATTATCCTGACCGAAGGCTATAAAAAAGGTAATAAACCAAAAATCGAAGTGTTCCGTTCTAAAGTACACCGGGACCTACTGTGCGGGCCCGAGGAACTCATAGCTTTAGCCAGTGATATACCTTGTAATTTGGGTGTTACGTGTTATAATATTGATGATGCTGGAGGAATTGCCCAGGAGATTATATTATATATAAAAAGATGGAAAGCCAATCCTAAAAGCGTGTGAGCTTTGTGAAGCTGGAAAAGATCTGAATAAACCTTTCTATCGTTAGAAGTAAATATTAGTAAGCAAGTTGTATAAAAAGAGGTTACCCTGCAAAACAGTGTAGCTCGGAGTATGCGATTGTTAATACTATGCGGTATTGGTAATGCTATAATTGATAAAGGTAAAACATTTCCTAAGGAGTATTG
>MTKW01005340.1_pt1 | contig 11858 bp, 13 predicted proteins | sample 1042761 | NCBI WGS metagenome assembly MTKW01 (sample SAMN06205366, study PRJNA360243) | anaerobic digester metagenome | biome: Wastewater treatment plant; feature: Anaerobic digester sludge; material: sludge; isolation source: anaerobic digester fed with sludge from wastewater treatment plant ...
ATCAAATTGGCCTCAATATAGGCATCCGGGTTGATAATGGAATAGCGAACCCCCGCTTGTGCTGCCATATTGACCACAATCTGTGGCTCATATTGGTTAAAAACACGATCTATTAACTCCTTGTCAGCAATATTGCCTTTGATGAATATAAAGTCCTCATACGATAACAACTCCTCCAGCCTGGCCTCCTTGAGACGGGGATCGTAATAATCGTTCATATTGTCGATACCCACCACTGCGGGACAGTCAAATCTGCGGAAAATCTCTTTTATAAGATTTGCGCCAATAAATCCAGCTGCCCCGGTTACAAGTATATTCATTTTCAAACCTTGAATTCTGCTTCTTTATCTTACAAATTTACTCTTTTTTTTGACTTGTACCCACAATGGAATAAAAAAGCCCCGAGCAGCTATCGCCGTCGGGGCCATGAATCATAAAATATTCTCACAAAAAACTACAAAGTAGCATATTTGCGTCCGTATTCCATCATCTGATCTATGAAACTCTCACCATAGACAATCTTGTAGTCTATCACCTTGCCATCTTTCTCCACGGGCACAATATCGGGATTGATAAAGCCGCGGTAGGGCTTGAGGTTGAGTTGCGCATATCTCTCCCTCACCTCTTTGTGAAGATCCGGATCAATATTAACGGCATATTTTAGCACAAGAGTCTTGGCTGCCTCATAATCGCCCTCGGATTTGATCCTCTGTATTTCACACAGAAACTCTCCAAACAACTCTCTCAGACGCTCAAAGTCATTAATGACAAAATAGGTCTTTCCGTCACGAACTTTTTTCTCGATGACATTTTCATCCTGTCCATGTTCGAACACCCACTCAGAGATAAGTTTGCGATTCTGCATGTGAGCCTGTGTATTGGTCTTACCCAGTTCCACTCTTGTAAACTGAGTAAAAATACCGTTACGGATATAGTTCATATACTCTGCCTTATAAGCCTCAGGGTTATCGAGAATGCCAAGTTCTACGAGTTTAGGATCTGCAATATAGTAAAGAGCAAATAGGTCTGCACGTGATTCCTCAATAGTTGAACTGTACTCTTTGAGGGCATTGGGTGAAACACCGGGAAGCAATTGACCGGAACCATGGCCCAGACATTCGTGTAGGTCTGTATGGAGATCACCTGTTTCAGAGCCATATTTCTTGCAGAAATCAATCTCCTCTTGATCCCATGCAAATTCTGTCAGAACGCTCTTAGGGCTCTGCTCGGTTGCCTTATCGTAGGCTTTTGTTATGTTGGCGATAGTCACTGATTTGGAACCGTGTTCCTTGCGTATCCAGGCAGCATTGGGAAGGTTAATTCCGATGGCTGTGGCAGGATAATTGTCACCCGCAATGCAGGCTACATTGATAACTTTTGCGGAAACACCCTTTACCTCAGCCTTTTTGAAACGGGGATCAACAGGAGAATTGTCTTCAAACCACTGGGCATTTTCGCTAATTATCTCAGTACGGCGTGAGGCCTCCTTGTCACGGTATTGCACAATACCTTCATAAGTAGCTTTGCGGCCTAGAGGGTCGCTGTAATCCTCGACAAATCCATTGATAAAGTCTATATCTGAGTCTACATCCGACACCCAGGAAACATTGTACCGGTCCCAGATATGCAGATCGCCCGTCTTGTAGTACTCAATCAGTTCAGCAATATAGCGTTTCTGGAGATCATTCTCTGCGACTTCTGCAGCAGCTTCAAGATGGCCTATAATGACTTTTAGAGCCTCACCATAGAGACCGTCAACTTTATAAACCTGCTCCACTATCTTTCCATCCACCTTTACGAGCCGGCTGTTCAAGCCATGTGAAATCGGGCGCGGATCGCCCGGTACTTCACGGGCATCGTAAAATGCATTGACTTCGGCAGTAGTCACTCCTTCATAAAAATTGACTGCAGAGGCAGCTACAAGATCCTTGTCAGTACCCTGATACACCATTTGAGGATAGAGTACAGGATCAAAAATTATAGGAAGTAGCTCCTCTTTGGCATCAGAACATCCTGCTTCATCCATAAGCGAAGCAAAAAAATCCATTGAACATCCCGGAATAATCTTATCAAGAGCATAGTGGTGATGGATGCCGTTGCTAAAAAATACTCTCTTCGCATAAATCATAAACTCGTCAAACTCAGGACCTGACTTTCCTTCACACTTCTCAATTATCGCTTCCAACACCTTGCGGATAGGGAGATTGTACTTAAAATTCTGCACCCAGATGATATCACGACCGGCTTTAGCAGCTTCCGACAAATGGTAAACATACTCCTTCTGTTGAAGGGTAAGAGCATCCCAATTGGGAACCTGGTATCTCAACACCTCAATATCTGCAAATTGATCAATCGAATAGATGAACTCCTTCGGATCCCCACCTGATGAACAGGCGTTAAGGGCTACTCCGAGCCCCAATATAATAACCATACTTCTGAAAAAATTCATAACAAAATGTTTTATAAATACCCCAATGGAGCTTATCAATCTTCTGGGTCTGTAAAAATAGGCGGCATATTCAAGATCCTTCCGAATGATGTCTTCACATTTTACAGCATCATTTTCGAGTTGTCTTATCTGCAACTCAAGCTGTTTCATTGTCTTAATGTTAGTGTAATCCTTCCCCATTCTATTCACTAATTTCATTTTTTTCAAAAAATATACTAATGAAAGCCCTTACCAGCCCATTGACGAAAATACGCTTCCTCAACAGGAAGAGCACAAGGGCGACGACAAGGAATATACCTGATATGATGAGCATCCCATAAGCCTGGGAGCCTAGAATCTCTCCGAGCCAGGCACCAAGCGCCAATGCCAGGAAAGAAAAAGCGACCAATATGACCATAACAATGACAACCCAAGCGAACAACACCGCAAGTGAAGCGGATAGGCGCTTAGTCGTTTTTAGTTTGAGCTGGTCTAGACGATTGCCGGCATAATCTTTTACTGAATTGCCGATATCCTCGAGAGGCCCGAGAAAAGTTCTGGAATCCATAAGCAAAAACTATCTGAGAGACTCCTCTACAGCGGCCTTAGCGGCTTCACTGGCTTTTCTTGCCCTACGTCTGATATCTGAAGACTCCTTATGGATTTTATCTTCCACATCCTCAGCAAAGTCCTTAACTGCCCTCTTTGCCGATTCGTAACCCTTCTTGGCAGCATCCACATCCTCATTAATGGTGCTCTTGATCTTTATACGGGCTCGCTCGCCCTTTTCAGTTGACAGGAAAATTGCAGTAGCAGCCGCACCTACGAGCGCTCCTGTCAAAAATGAGATAACTGTTGACGGTTTCATACTCTGTTCGTGTTACCTGGTTNNAAAGAAAATCCGGAAGAGAAAAAGGTAAGATCGGTGCTTCTCTATATCAGCGCCAACAACAATCTCTACAGTTATGCTGAGGAGTGTATCCAAGATATAAAAAAGGGCTATGTGCCCCAATATAAAGACCAAAACAACATATTGCTGGTATTCTACCATGTTCCCGGTAAAACCCCTACCCTATCCAGGTATAGTTGCAACAAGGATGGAGTTGTACTCTGCGAAACCATATGTATTTATGAACAGGAGATGAACTCCTCACAAATAAGTTCCTTTAGTCGCGTGGTAGCTGATGCGGAGCGCACATATCCTGCCACCGACCACGGTCTCATCCTCTGGTCGCACGCTACAGGATGGCTGCCGGAAGGCTATTATGCTAATCCCTTGGATATGGCAGGAGATAAATCCTCCCAACCGTTTGAAGACCCTTACCGTTTTCTGGTAAAATCCCCGACGGAAGAGCCGCCACAGAAATCCTTCGGAAGCGACAACAATAGTGAGATGGAAATAACCGAACTCGCTGCTGCACTCCCACATAATTATGAATTCATACTCTTTGACTGTTGCCTGATGGGTGGAATAGAAGTAGCATACGAATTCAAGGACAAGTGTGAATATATGCTCTTCTCCCCAACCGAAATCCTTGCAGACGGCTTCCCATATGAAAAGATGTTTGCCCCTATCTTCAATGTAGAAAATCGCGAAGAGGCCCTAAAACAGGTATGTTCCGACTATTTTGCCATCTACGATGCCCAGACCGGTATCTACCGGTCGGCAACTGTCTCCATGGTGAGGTGCAGTGCACTTGACAATCTTGCCGGTGTCTGTGCCTCTATTTACCACAACAATCAGGACTCCATCTTTGCCATGGACGACTCTAAACTCCAGATATATTACCGCTACGACAAGAAGTGGTATTATGATTTTGAAGATATTGTCTCCCGAATTGCCACTCCGGCTCAATATGCAGAATTCAAAACCGCTCTCAACGGAGCAATAGTCTATAAAGCCACAACCGATATATTCCTAAACATCACCATTGAGAGATACAGTGGCCTGAGCACCTATCTACCTCGCGCCCAATATAAGGTACTCAACAACTTCTACAAGACTCTAAAATGGAATATAGCTACAGGCTATGTGAAGTAGTGGGTAGTGGGTAGTTGCGGGGTGCATGGTTAAGTTCCGAGTATGGAGTGTGGAGTGTGGAGTGTGGAGTGTGGAGTGTAGAGTATGAAGTGCTGAGTTCTAAGTTCTGAGTAATTTTTAGGAAAAAGAGCGAAATCGGTTTGATTTAGGGAAATTTTGTTATATTTGCGCCGCTTTAAAAGGATCTGTTCCTTTTGGTGCAATGGGGTCCGGAGAGACCGGACTGAGTAACACATTTTAACTTTTATACACAATGAAACAGATTGAACTCAAAGGTGAGCTCAGAACCACCGGCAAAAAAGCAGATGTCAAAAGCATCCGCAGAGCAGAAAGAGTACCCTGCGTACTTTATGGACAGGGAGTAGAGAATACATCCTTCTCAGTTGATGCTCAGGATCTGAAGGCGATCACCCACACTCCCTATTCCTACATTATCAATCTCAACATCGACGGAAAAAAGCAACTCGCGAAATTCCATGCAGTACAGTACCATCCCGTTACTGACAAGGCTCTTCACGTTGACTTCCTCGCCATTTCAGCTGATAAACCGGTAACCATAGATGTTCCCATTGTAATCACAGGTAGCTCTGAAGGTGTAAAAATGGGTGGTAAGCTTATGGTACACTCACGCAAACTCAGCGTTCGCGGCTTAATAAACGAGCTTCCAGATGAGCTTAAAGTGGATGTAACACATCTCCAGCTCGGAAAGCAGATTTATGCAGGAAACCTCTCATTCGACAAAGTTCAGATCGTTTCTCCGAAGAACACTCTTATCTGTGCTGTCAGGTTGACACGTTCAGCTATTGCAGCAGCAGCTGCCAAGGAAGAATAGTCTATGATATAGTCTATGAAGTATCTAGTTGTCGGATTGGGCAATATCGGTGCAGAATATGCCGGAACCCGCCACAATATAGGTTTTATGGTATTGGATGCCTGGGCTCAGGCGTCCAATGCCGTATTTACGGTAGACCGCTATGGCTCGGTCACCGAAATATCATTCAAAGGCAGGAAATTCATACTGCTAAAGCCCTCCACATATGTAAATCTAAGCGGCAAGGCTGTCAATTACTGGCTCCAAAAGAATAAATTGACCAAAGAGAATCTCATAGTAGTGGTGGACGATCTTGCATTGCCTTTTGGCACACTGCGCATGAGGAAAAAGGGCAGTGACGGTGGTCACAATGGTTTGAAAAACATCGATTACACGTTGGCATCCAACGATTATGCCAGATTGCGAATAGGTATTGGCAACGGTGGTTTCGCCGAAGGCGGTCAGGTGGATTTCGTACTTGGAGAGTTTATTCTTGAGGAGAAACGCCAATTGCAAACCGTGCTTGATGCAGCAATTAATGCCATCAAATGTTATGGCACGGAGGGCATCGATCAGGCGATGACTCTCTTCAATCACCCATTATCATCATCTACAAAGAAGGAAGAATAGAGCTCGTCCATCTGACGACGTTCCTTCTTGGTGGGTCTTCCTGCTCCTCTGTCTCTCTTTATGAAAAATGTCTCCGTAGGCGCTCTGAGTTTATCCAGTTCGCTCTGGGGAGTGAGGTTTTGAGCATACTTTTCAACCTCCCTCGCCCCCTGACGTTTATCCAGCGGGCTGAGAACCTTATATGTATAGTGAACCGAACCTTTACGTACGGATATGGTGTCGCCTGTTTTAACCTCTTTAGAAGGCTTGGCCTCGTTACCATTGACTGTCACTCTGCCGCCTCGGCAAGCATCGGTCGCATCGGCACGGGTCTTGAAGACTCTGATGGCCCAAAGATATTTATCTATGCGTGTGGCATCCATGATATCAATTTTTATGGTTATGTCCGCAGTGCTCCTCTTCCTCCCCGTCACAATCATCATCACCGCAATCTTCGCTGACATTTTCGTCAATATAGTCATCTGTCTCTTCAGCAGGGCTGAGCCAGACCTCCAGCAACAATGTATTCTTTTCTAGAGGAACTATGAAGAAATCGTCCAGAGAGGCCGGAATTAGAATTGTCTCTCCCCTCGAGATGTCGTATGAGACTTTTTTTCCACCTTCAATTACCTGGAATGATGCCGAACCCTGCGTACATATGTAGATGATAAAGCTTTCAAAATGTTCTGTATAGATATGCAGGGTATCCTTCAGGTCAAGTGCTGTGATTATAAAATTATCACTCTCACACAATGGCCCGTGAGTGGTATCTGTTGGTATTACCAGCGATGAAGGAGTTGAGGCGGAATAGTCTATACAATCAATCGCCTCTTCCAGATGCATTTCCCTGGCAGTATTGGAGTCGAACTCACGTTCCCAATCATAGAGACGGAACGTAATGTCCGAGGGTTGTTGAATTTCCACCAGTCTGACACCACCTGAGGCCGAATGAACGGTGCCCGGCTTAATATGGAAGTTGTCGCCCTTACGGGGACGAATCTCGTTGAGCAGTTGAACCACTGTACCGTCTTTACACCTATCGTAAAATTCCGTAGCAGTAACCTTTCTTTTGAATCCGAGATAGATTCGTGCATTCTCATCTGCGTCGAGGACATGCCAAAACTCCTCTTTGCCATAGTTATCATAGCGCTCAAGGGCAATTTCGTCGTCGGGATGAACCTGCACGGAAATATTTGTACTAATATCAAGTAATTTGACAAGTACGGGGAACTGGAGATTGTACATTTCAAATACCTTATCTCCTACAAGATCGCCGAGATAGGTTTCGAGGATATCAAAGAGAGAATTTCCCTCAAGGAAGCCCTCGCTAACCACGGAACTGTCATCGCCCAGGTCAACTATTTCCCAGGACTCCCCGATATGAGAGGGATCGATTTCCTCTTCAGGATCGTAATATTTGGAATATTCCTTGACCAGGCGGCTGCCGCCCCAGATTTTAGTTTTGAGAATCGGCTGGAATTTCAGCGGATAGAGTTTTTTTGTCATCTGTAAAGTTGAGTTTCTTTTGAAACAATATAATGATTAAGGCAAAAAGAATCAGCACAACAACATATAACAATGCGTACCAGGCAGTGGGAAGAACCTCCGAAAGTTCCGTGTCAATGGGAATATCCGGAAAAAGTCTGGCCAGAAGTATAGCTGAGAAATTATTGACAAAATGGAGAAAAATGACCAGCCAAATAGAACGACTCTTCCAATAAACCCAACCAAAAAATGCTCCCAGAGCAAAAGCCGGTATCGCCTGCCATGGGTTGAGATGTATCAACGCAAACAGAAATGCAGACCATAGAATTGCTTTAGTTGGAGAAAGATGCTCCAGCATACCTCTAAGCATCATTCCTCTACAGAGAAACTCCTCACAAAGTGGCGCAAGAACAGTTGTGGCGATAAGAGAATCCACCAAAGAAGAACCGCTTAAAAACTTCTCGAATATCATTCTTATACTGTCCGGCATAGGAATGAGGTTAGTTAAAGGCTCAATAAGTACCGAAATGCAAAGTGTGGCAAGGCCGGCAAGGAGGAAAACCAACAATGGGTGCAAAGAACCAAATGAGGGAAAATTTATTTTTAATGGCACAGCCATCCCTGTAACCTCATATCTTTGATGTTCCATCATCGCCTTGAAATAGATAAAAACGAAAACGGGAATCATCGTACACAAGTACATCACAGAAGTCGATCCCCAGAAAACCGAGTCACCGGCAAGCAACTTCGGAGTAGCGCCGAAAATCGTTCCAAACACAACAAAAATAAGTACTAAAAGCCAGCTCTGCCTCAAGGAAGGAGCATAATAACGCAGGTTCCGGAGTGTCTGTGTCATCTCTTTTTTATTTCAAAATTAGTATTATTTGACTACTTTTGCAAAAAAAGAAACAGCAATGAGATTGTGGAATAATTTCCTGGAATTCAGACAAAGGGTCTTGTCTTACAAGGTGTGGAGAATAGTCTTCAGCAAGTACACCATAGTTACCCTTATTTTCCTACTTTACTTGCTGTTGGATACTAATAACTTAGCACAATGGTTCAAGACCGGATCAACCCTCCGTTCCCAGGAGCGCCAGATCAAATCCTACCGTGAAGAAATAAAACAGACTGAAGAGCAACTAACTACTCTCCAGTCAAAGAAAGATTCCATTGAGAGTTTCGCCCGCGAAAAATACTACTTTCTGGAAGAAGGCGAAACCGTTTATATCGTAGAATAATCCCTGTTGATATCAGATCTCGGGTATTTCGTCATTGTCCTCCTCATCCAGACGATCTTCCCAAAGATATTTTCTAGTCTCCCTGACGATCACACCCGAAAGCAGCAAGACTGAAACCAGGTTGGGTATGGCCATAAAGGCATTTGTGATATCTGAGATGTTCCAAACAAGATTAAGAGACATCACTGCACCAATATAGACTCCCACAATCCACACAAACCTATAGACCCATATCACAATGCGTGATAACTTGAAATTGTGACCGCATAGGTATTCTATAGCCCTCTCGCCATAATAGGCCCATCCGAGTATGGTGGAATATGCAAATGTAAAAATGCCAAACGCAAGTATGAAAGGACCCACAACGGGTATTTTGCTAAAAGCGGCCTGGGTCAGAGCAGCACCCTGTGTATGGTCGATATCGGGATAGGCGATAATACTGCTCACAAGCACAAGACCTGTGATGAAACATATTACCACTGTGTCCCAAAAAGTACCGCTAGAGGAAACGAGAGCCTGACGCACGGGATTGCGGGTCTTCGCGGCAGCAGCTACGATGGGGGCAGAACCCAGACCGGACTCGTTGGAGAAGAGTCCGCGGGCGATACCATAACGGCAGGCCATCAAAACTGTTGTGCCGACAAATCCGCCTCCGGCTGCACGGGCACTAAAGGCTGACTTAAAGATAAGTGAGAGTGCCTCACCGAGATAACTCCAATTGAAAGCGAGAATCACAAAACATCCCAGCACATATACAATGGCCATGAAAGGTACCAGGGCCGAGCAAACATTAGCTATGCCCTTGACTCCGAAAACAATAACCAGCATCACCAAAATTGCCAGCACTACTGCCACCAACTTTGCATTAATGTTGAAAGTTTCACCGAGAAGCAATGATATGGAGTTTGCCTGTACGGTATTGCCGATACCGAAGGCGGCAATGGCTGTGAAAATTGCAAAGATCACTCCAAGCCACTTCATGTTGAGACCTCTCTCAAGAGCATACATCGGACCTCCGAGCATTGTGCCGCTCTTGGTCTTGACACGATACTTAACCGCCAGAAGTCCCTCCGAGTACTTGGTAGCTATACCGAACACACCGGTAATCCAGACCCAAAACACCGCACCGGGACCCCCGAGAGACACAGCGGTTGCAACTCCCACTATATTTCCCGTACCAATGGTGGCCGCAAGGGAGGTCATCAGCGCCCCAAACTGACTCACGTCACCTGAAGCACCCTTATCTTTTTTGAAGGAAAGCCCGATTGCCTTGAAAATTTTCAATTGAGGAAATTTGAGACGAATTGTCATGAAAATGTGGGTTCCGAGGAGCATAATTATCATTGGCCATCCCCAAATAAACGAAGAAAAATCGGAAATAATCTCGGCAAAAGTATTCATATATCAGAAAAAAAATATTAGTGAATAGTTTTTTTATATCTTTGCAAAGATAGAGAAATGATTTAATTCAAAAAATAGAATAATGAACCGAAAAATACTGTTCAACACGTTTGCAATTCTTATTGCAGCCTTATTGCTTTCTTCATCCGGTTGTAAGGAGCCCATAACTCCCGAACCCCCTCCGGAGACAAAGGACCCCGATTACTTTGCCAAGGTCTTTTTGAGAAGGGAATATATGGATGTATACTATTATTGGTACAAAGATGTGAAGGCCGCCAACGCCAAGCTTGACCCTCTCAAGTACGATATTTATGAGTTTTATGACGAGATGCTCTACATGAAGGATAGATGGAGTTGGATGACAGACAAAGAGAGTTATCTCAAAAGCGAGGAGGGTACTGTTACCGGCACATACGGTGCAACTCTGAAACAGCCTGTCAAATATTTCGGTGATTACGACGTAAAAGTGCGGTTTGTCTATCCCGGCTCTCCTTTCGATAAGGAGGGTGTTACCAGAGGATGGACTTTAACTGCCGTTGGAGGCACAGCCACAATGGACCTTATCAGGGCAGGCAAATTCAATGAGGAATATAACAAAAGCCCACAGAAATTCACATTTACTGATGTGGAAGGCAACTCACACACCTTCACCGCAACGGCAGCCACGACACTCAGCACCAGAAGCGTTCTGATGAGCAAAGTTTTCACCGGCGAAGATTTCGAGGGATTGACCTCTCCCGTTGGATATATGCTTTACCTTACTTTCAACGCCAATATGCTTGACGATATTGACAATGCTATGCAATTATTCAGGGAGGCCGGTGTAAAGCACCTCATTCTCGACTTGAGGTATAACGGAGGTGGTGATGGCCGTGCCAGTCAACGACTTGTAGATTATGTGGCTCCTAAGTCGGCCATTGGAGAAACTTATGTCATACGCAAGCACAATGACCTTCTCGCCGCTCAGGATAAATATTCCAAGGTTGAGGGTATTGCAGGATCTCTCGAACTGGATGCCCTATATTTCATCACCACCAAGAGCAGCGCTTCTGCCAGTGAAATGGTTCTTAACGGTCTGGAGCCCTTGATGAATGTAAGACATGTGGGTGACACCACATACGGTAAGCCTAACGGAATGTATGTACTGATGTATCCCGGCGAAGATGCCGATTACACCAGATACAATAAAGGTGACTACAGCAAACTGAAATGGGTATTCCTTCCCATTTGCTTCTACAACCAAAACAAAGATTTCCGTGATATTCCTGACGGTGGTATTGTGCCGGCCAATTATCGTCCGGATGACCTCTACCATGATTTCGGCCCTTCTGAGGACAATATTAAAGCTTGCCTGACACATATCGCCTCCGGTACTTATCCTCCCCTGCCGACAAAGAAAACCAAAGCAGTAACCAAAACATCAGGAGAAAGGCTGATCAAGATAGCTTTGACGGAAGAGGAAACCAACCCCAAATATGGCTCATACACAATACCTTGGAAAAATCGCTAATTGATAAATAATTAAACTTTTTTTTCTTTATTAAAAAATTATTCCTAACTTTCCGAAAATATTTATTCACCTAACAACTATAATTATATGAAAGAACTACTTGACGCAATCAAAGCTGAAATTGAAGTTTTCTCCAAGAACGCTGAAGCTCAGCTTGTTAAGGGCAACAAAGCTGCTGGCACACGTGCAAGAAAAGCTGCTTTGAACTTGAGCAAAATGATGAAAGACTTCAGAAAGGTATCTATGGACGCTTCCAGGTAACCTTTGGTTGTCCGAAAGATTAAGGGGTATCCGATATGGACACCCCTTTTGTTTTTTATTCACTCATCCAATAT
>MTKW01004361.1_pt1 | contig 11853 bp, 10 predicted proteins | sample 1042761 | NCBI WGS metagenome assembly MTKW01 (sample SAMN06205366, study PRJNA360243) | anaerobic digester metagenome | biome: Wastewater treatment plant; feature: Anaerobic digester sludge; material: sludge; isolation source: anaerobic digester fed with sludge from wastewater treatment plant ...
GCCCTTGCTTTTTTGGGGGCCATCGGGAGCACGGGCATAGTTTACTCTATGGCTACTTGCAAAGGGCGCACGGATACGTGGACATTACTTCTTTCAGGCATAGCGGTTTCTAGCCTCATTTCGTCCGTCATCGCGTTTTTGATGGTCCTTTCAAGGGAGAGGGTGGACGAGATAGTGTTTTGGACTATGGGGACCATTTCAAGGGCCTCCTGGTCATCGGTGCTTTGGGCTGGGGTTTACACATCATTGGGTTTTTCCTCTTTATGGGCTAGGGCGGGGCACCTTAACGCGATGTCCTTCGGAGAGGAGCCCGCGTATCACATGGGTGTTCCTGTGGAGAGGACGAAAAGGCTGTTGCTTTGGACGTCCGCTTTGGTAACCGCGGGGGGTGCCGCTTTCACGGGGCCCATAGGGTTCGTTGGGTTGGTTGTTCCCCACGTGGTCAGGCTGTTGGTAGGACCAGATCACAGGTACCTTTTGCCTTTGTCGGCCCTTTTAGGTAGCAACACGCTCCTTTTTTCCGATCTGTTGGCCCGTACTCTTTCACCTCCTAAGGAGATACCCGTAGGGGTTATTACCTCGCTGTTCGGGGCGCCCTACTTTTTGTACCTGTTGATCCGGGCGAGGCGGGGAAAGGGGTGAATGTGGCGATGGAAAGGGAACCGGAGATCGTCGTAAGGGATCTTCATGTGGGATACGGGGAGCACCGGGTGCTGTGCGATCTGAACTTGGAGGTGGGGAAAGGTCACCTTCTGGCCTTAGTGGGGCCTAACGGTGCGGGCAAAAGCACGTTGCTTAAAGCTGTTTCTGGGTACTTGAAGCCATCCTGTGGCGAAGTGTTGCTGGGCGGCTTGCCCGTTCGAGGCTTGTCCGATCAGGAAAGGGGCCGCGCTGTTAGCTACACCGGTGATGAGCCTGATCCTGCCTTTGACTTTACGGTGGAAGAAACCGTGGCCATGGGCCTGGAGAAGGCCATCCCCGGCGACGATGCGGTCGATCGCGCAACGGTGTTGACAGGTGTTCATGAGCTGAAGGACAGAGCTATCACGTCTTTGTCGTCAGGGGAAAGGCAACGGGTTTACATTGCAAGGGCCTTGGCCCAGGATGCCAGGGTTCTTTTGTTCGACGAACCCACGGCCCACCTTGATATGGCTTTCGAACTACAAATTATGGATCTCATAGAGTCGTTGGCGAAAATACAGAAAAAAACTGTCCTTGTCGTCTTGCACGATATTAACTTGGCCTTGAGGTACGCGAAGGAAGTGGTGTTTTTGAAGGGCGGCTCTGTCGCGTACAGAGTGGAGCCGAGCGATGTAACCCAGGGCATTATCCGCTGCGTTTACAATGTTGACGCAAAGATTGTAAGGCACCCCATTTTCAACTGCCCTCTAGTACTGCCGGTCAAGCCCCTGTTGTAGGTGAAGGCCGCAAGTGCACTCCAGATCCTTCTGCCCACACCGATGGTGAATGGGCCCGGATAAACCAACTGAGTCGTAGCAGGTGAGCGTTTGCGGTAGGATGGTACGGAAGGTTTTGCGTGTCTTGTGGCGGAGGAGGTTGCATTTTGTTGAAGGACATTTCGTCGTGTTCGACGAACCTAGGTTGCATGAAGACGTCGATCAGCCCGGCGAAAAGGCTACGCGTTGCCATAGATGGACCTGCAGGTTCTGGGAAGAGCACGGTTGCCAAGCGAATCGCCCAAACCTTAGGCTATACGTATTTCGACACGGGGGCCATGTACAGGGCTTTGGCGGTTGTTGCCAAAACAAGGGGTGTTCCCCTGGATGATCACGAGGCCTTGGGGGCCATGGCCCGTTCCGCGGCGGTTCGGGTTTTCGATGAGGACGGAGTTTTCCGCGTTTGGGTGGACGGTGAGGAACTCACGGACCGGCTACGAGAGCCTGAAACCGACGATGCTGTGGGTCTTCTGTCCATGGCGTTGCCCCTAAGGGAAGCTCTGGTTTCAATCCAAAGGCAGTTGGCTGGCTCCGGGGGCGTGGTGATGGAGGGAAGGGACATCACAAGCGTGGTCATGCCAGACGCGGAAGTCAAAGTGTTTTTGACGGCGGATCTCGACGTAAGGGCCCAAAGGCGTTGGCAGGAAATGCGGGGCCGTGGGTTGAAGGTGTCTAGGCGGCAAGTTTTGGAGGATTTGGTGTCCAGGGACAACAAGGATCTACAGCGTGAATGGGGTCGCTTGGTGAAAGTTGAGGACGCTGTAGTTGTGGACAGCTCACGCAAGACCGTAGATGAAACTTGCGATGAGATTCTGTCACTGTGCGAGGCGAAACTATCTTGGTGTACAGGCTGATCAAATGGTTCGCGGCCATTGCTCTCAGGATTATGTTTGTGGTGGACGTTGAAGGATTGCACAACGTTCCTTCTACCGGATCGGTGGTTTTGTGCTCCAACCATACCTCGTGGTGGGATCCTCCCCTCGTAGCCAGGATCAACAGTCGTCCCATTCATTTCATGGCCAAAAAAGAAATGTTTGAGAACAGGCTTGTTGCCCGCTTGCTCAGAAATGCCAACGCCTTCCCTGTTGACCGCCAAAAGGCGGACGTTGGTGCCATCAAACAGGCGCTTCGTGTTTTGAGGGATGGTAACGTCTTGGGCATATTCCCCGAGGGAACCCGGACAAGTTCCCTCACGGGTCCCTCCGATATGCACGCGGGTGCAGCTATGTTGGCCCTCAAAGCGGATGCCCCTGTGGTGCCCTTGGCGATTCGGGGCGATTACGTTTTTCGGGGAAGGATTAAGGTGGTGGTTGGCAAGCCCTTCGTACTGCCAAAAGGCAACGGTCGCCTGTCGGAGGACGTTCAAAAGGGCACCCAAGCCATAGGCCGTGCCATTGCAACGCTTTGGGAGGCAGCAGGAAAGGAGGAGGTGGCCTGACGGAAATTGTTTTGGCCAAGCACAAAGGGTTTTGTTTTGGGGTCAAACGTGCCGTTGAAATGGTGGAGAGGGCCCTGGCAGAAGGACCTCACCCGGTCCACACTTTGGGTCCCATAATTCACAACCCTACTGTGGTGTCGAGTTTCTCGCAACGGGGTGTGCGTCTGGCTTCGTGTCCGGAGGAAGTAAGGGAAGGGACCCTTGTTCAAAGAAGTCACGGTACCACAAAAGAGGAGGCTGCCCGTATCCCTGCCGGGGTGCGTATAGTCGATGCTACGTGCCCTTTTGTGGCAAGGGCACAAAGTGAAGCTCGTAAGTGTGCGCAGGAAGGTCGGAGCGTGCTCCTCATCGGCGATGTAGGGCACCCTGAGATTCAAGCGGTCTTGTCGCAGGCAGGCCCATCCGCCTTATGCATCAAGGATTCATCTGAAGTAGATATTGTGGTGGATGCGCTTAAGGGGAACGACGTTGAGATCATAGCCCAAACAACCATGCGGGCGGAGGAAGTCGGAAAGATCCTGGCTTTGTTGAAAAAAGCAGGTATTTCAGTGCATTCAGCGAATACTATCTGCACTGCTACCCGTGAGCGACAAGAAGCGGCCGCGGAACTGGCGCGCCAATGTCAGGTAGTCCTGGTAGTCGGAGGCAAAAACAGCGCTAATACCGGGCAACTGCTCAAGATAGTTCGGGAGGCTGGCTGTGTTGCGTACCACATAGAGACAGCCCACGATATAGAATCGAGATGGCTTGCAGGAGCAGCTAAAGTAGGGGTGACCGCAGGGGCTTCAACCCCGGACGAGGTCATAAAGGAGGTTGTAGGCATGGTGGAGGAAATCAGTAAGTCCGACCCAGAAGAGAAGCTGGAAGTGGAAAATGTCGACGACGAGCAGGTGAAGGATTCCCAAGTCAGCCCCCAGGAATCCACTGAAGGTGGGGAGACTCAACCCCCCGCTTCCGAAGAGCAAGAGGAACAAGCAAGCGCACCTGAACCCGAGGAAGGAAAGACCCAAGAAGAACTGGTCAAAGAGATGTACGACGAATCGTTCAAGGCCTTGCAGGAGGGTCAGATCGTTCGCGGGCGAGTGGTGTCGGTGGACGAGAACGGGGCGCTCGTTGACGTGGGGGCGAAATCGGAGGGCCTCATACCTGCACAGGAGCTGCAGAAAAGGGGTGCCATTCCGGCCCAACAGCTTTCACCGGGCGATGAAGTCATGGTCTACGTTCTAAGCTTCGATTCAGAAGGGGGCCTACGACTTTCCAAGCGCAGAGCTGATGAAGAGAACGCCTGGAGGACACTGGAGGAAGCGTACAGGGAAAACACTACGGTGAATGCCCCGGTTGCCCAGGAAGTTAAGGGTGGCCTTGTGGTTGATGTGGGGCTGAGAGGATTTGTGCCCGCATCCCAGGTGGAGCGGGGTTACGTCAACGACCTATCGAAATACGTGGGGGAGACCCTGAAGTTGAAGGTGCTGGAGCTCGACCGCTCCAAAAACCGGGTGGTCCTATCCCAAAGGGTCGTGCTTGAAGAAGAGCACGAGCGGTTGTGCCAGGAAACGTGGACGTCCATTGCTGAGGGTCAGATCAGGCAAGGCGTTGTCAAAGGCATAACCGATTTCGGGGTGTTCGTCGATCTTGGTGGGATTGACGGGCTCTTGCACATATCCGAGCTGTCCTGGGGTAGGGTGAGGCATCCCTCCGAGGTCGTTCGCGATGGGCAGGAACTCACGGTTAAAGTGCTCAGGCTTGACAAGGAGAAGGGGAAAATTTCCTTGGGCAGGAAGCAGGTACTGCCCGATCCTTGGGACAACGTTGAACATAACTACCCCATAGGGTCTACGGTGAAGGGTGAAGTGACCAGAACTGCTCCGTTCGGGGCGTTTGTCCAGCTGGAGCCCGGTGTTGAAGGTCTCGTCCACATTTCCGAGATCTCTACAAGGCACATAGCAAAACCGGAGGAAGAAGTGAACTCCGGGGACACCGTGTGGGTCAAAGTGTTGAGAGTAAGACCCGACGAGAGAAGAATCGGGCTGTCCATAAGGCAGGCGGACCTGCCCGAGGATGCTTACGCTTACACCGTACCGGATTTCGAGGATGAGGGAACTTTACCCATGGAGGATCCTCCCGTGACGGAGGAACCTGAGGTGGATCTCCCGGGGGAAGAGCCTGAGAACGTGGAATCCGAAATGATAGATGAGGTTGTGCCTGAGAACTAGCTCGAGGCAAGGCTTCAATAGTAGCGTTCAAACGTGCGGGAAGCAGGGACATGCTTTCCGCACGATCGCGTTTTACCCCTCCTTTTAAACTGCATAAACGCCAACTTGTGCAGGAAACCTAGACAGAGACAACTCAGGTTCAAGGAGGGACGTCATGGTTACGACAGGCGCCATCATTCTCGTGGTCTTGGCGATCTTGATCTTTTTTGGGGCTTTGCACAGAACCCTGGATAGGATGAGGCTTTCCGACGGGGCAGCTCTAGGAATCATCATCGCCATGATAGCGGGCACATTTCTTGATTTCACGCTTATCAAAGGACCCACCAAAGTGGGCGTGAACGTGGGTGGAGCCCTCATACCCCTTGCCGTCATCGTATGGTTGACGGCCACCGCGGATGAAGCATCGGAGAAAGGTAGGGCCATAGGTGCCGCGTTTGCGTCCGGGGCGGTTATTTGGGGCCTCACCAAGATCCTAAGTCCCGACGAACAATTCATGCGGATTAGCCCGATGATAGTTTTTGGGCTGGCTGCAGGATTGATAGCGGCCCTTGCGGGGCGCTCCAGGAGGGCAGCTTTTGTGGGCGGTGTAGGGGGCATGATCCTCGCGGATGTGTTTCACTGGGTTGAACTGGCGGTGAAAAGGATGCCGGGTACGGTTGCCTTCGGGGGGGCGGGGACCCTCGATGCCACCGTTATTGCAGGCGTAATCGCGGTGGGCCTTGTGGAACTCATAGGGGAGACCAGGGAAAAGGTCGTGAAAACGGGTTCTCCCCAGGAGGAGGAAAAGCAGTGAACAGAAGAAACCGTGTGGCGGGTTTTGTGATCATCCTTGCCCTGTTGATTGTCGGCGTCCACTACGCGGGCGTTCGGCGCTCAAACCCCGCAACCAAAACAGACGGCCCGGAACTGACTGAACGCCTTGACGGTTACTACACCCTGTTGGACGAGAACGAAAACATAATACTGACCACAGGGCACGTGCTCAGACCGGGTGACGAGTACATAACCGAAGATGACATAAAGTACTGCGTTGATGAGGTGCTGGGTGATAAAGCGAAGGCAAGGACAGTGGGTCCCATGGAAGCTCTCAGTCTGTTGCCTGAAGGAGCTGCCGCCAAAGGCAAGGAGGACAAGGGAACCGTCGGGATCTACCATACGCATTCTGACGAATCCTACATACCCACAGACGGCACCGATTCCAAGGAAGGTCAGGGTGGAATCATTTTGGTGGGTAAGGCCATGGCGGAACAGCTGGAGGAAAAAGGCGTAAACGTTATCCACGATACTACCCTGCACACCCCCCACGACGCGGGGGCTTACGACAGGTCAAGGCGGACAGCCGTGCAGATTCTCAAGCAACGCCCTGCCGCACTTTTCGATGTCCACAGGGACGCAGGCCCTTCCGAACCGTACCTCACTAGGGAGAACGGCAAAGAGGTTGCCAAAGTTATGATCGTCGTGGGTCGCACCAATCCCAAAGTGGACACGAACTTGGATTTCGCGAGGCGACTGAAAGATGCGGTGAACAGGGAACACCCCGGTCTCATAAAAGGCATTCTGTTGGGCAAAGCCGACTTTAACCAGGACCTTTCCCAAAGGGCACTGCTTCTTGAAGTGGGGACAGAAAAGACTTCCCGGGAAGCGGCACAGTCGGGCATAAGGCTTGTGGCGGGGGTCGTGCCCTCGTTCCTAGGCATAGGTCCTGCTCCGGGAGAAAAGGGTGTGGGCAAAGCCATAGGGTGGCTTCTGGGCATTGCCGTGGGAGCAATTTTCATCTACCTGTGGGTATCCACGGGCAGCTGGGAGGAAATGCAGTCCAAGATTATGGAGTGGTTGGGTTCAGGCGGAGTAAGGGTTGGCGGCGGGGGCGGTGAGCGACCCGAAGGGTCTTCCGATTCCGGCGGGGATAGTCACGAGTGATCTCCAGGGTACACAGCGAAAGCATCACCCTCGGGTTCTTGCTGGGGGTCGCTGCCAGAATCGCGCTTTTGCGTTCCGACTACAGGCAATATCCCACGTACCCCCACGGGTACACGGGCCACTTGTTCTTGGGTGTTATGGCCTCGCTAGCGGGTGCCGTAGCCGTTCCCGCACTGGTGGAGCGGGAGTGGACTGCCGTCACGTTCTTCCTGGTTGTGGCTCAGCAATTCAGGGACATACGGGGCATGGAACGGGACTCGCTTAAGGCGATGGAGGACGACGAGCTTGTGCCAAGGGGCACCAACTACATAGAGGGGATCGCTCAGGTGTTTGAGGCACGGTACTACGTTGTCATCTCTGTGGCTGCGGCAGCGTCCGTCGGTAGGGAGATCGGCGGTTCAATCTGGTCCGGCGTGTTGTTCGGCGCTTTGGCCTTCGGTTTCGGGGCCATCTTGATGGGCACCGAGCGTCTTGGGGAAAGTGTGCATGTGAGCCTTGCCAAGGTCCATTTCAAAGGGCCGGACCTTTGGGTAGACAATGTCATGATGTTAAACGTGGGTCTGGAGGAGTCCAGGCAGTTCATTTCAGACAACGCGTTGGGGGCCCTGATCGTTCCGGATTCTCCGAGTGCCGTTGACACATTGGCCAACGTGGGGCAACGTCAAGCGATCCTTCACGATCTTTCCTCCATTTTGGGGGTTAAGAGCGATTCGGACAGCCCTGAGCTTGCGCCTATGGCCGAACGGGACGTGGAAACAGGGGCGGTGGCCGTGTTTTTCATACCCGTGACCAAGGAGCCCGAGGCGTTCCTGGATGTCATCCGAAGGACCATTGTCCTTGAATCAGCTAAAGGTAGGGGATACCGGGCAGGAGCGGGACAGTCTCGCAGGCTACACAGGAGATGATCTGAGTGGAAGTCACGCTTCAAAAAGTCGTGCTGTGTGCGGTCACCGACGATCTTTCGAAGCTCAGCGGGGTACCCGCGTTCTTGGCCTTGAGCAACGAGGAAAGGCAAAAGAAGGCTCTTCGCCTTGGTCGTATCCTTGAAGGTGTGGTGCACGATCTGGGCGACGGTGTGCTGATCGTAGTGAAACATTGATTCCCTCTTTGTTGCTTGGAAAACGAAGGCACGATGTTTTTGCCCGTTTGGGTAAATCGGACGGTGCTGTGGAAGGTTCCAGGGGGTTCGGAGCAAAGCTGGGTGAGACCTGCCTTGCGTGGGGTTTTAACCCTTCGCCCCTTGCGGCCAGGGTTATTGAAAACGTGCTGGGCCTGTACCGCGAGCCTGCAGTGAACCGGGTATTTTACGCTTGTTACGCAGGGACCCATTCATCGATCCTCGCGGCATGCCTGCATCTTGGCCTGCTGTCCCCCGAAGATCATCACACGGCATCCTCTTTGCAGGTATTACCCGGTTTCGACAAAAGGACTTCCGGGGAAATCGGGATTCCCTTTCTTGCGGGCACAGACAATCACGGGACAGAAATTTACGCGTTGGGAACGGGTCACCTTTCCCGCCCTCTGGAGCTTGCCCTTTGTGACCTCATAGAGGTCGCTTTTCCCTGTTCGCGTGCGTGCGTGTGCAATGTGAGGGGGTTTCTCGATTCTCGCTCTAGGGCGGGGGGATTTCTTTCAAGAAGAGCCCGTCTGGTGCGTTCGGGAAGGCAGTTGGTGGGGTCGTCTTTGGTGAGGAAAATCCCTTCCATGCAGGTGGCGGTGGACACTTGTCTTGACCTGTCTTCCAGGTGGAAGGATAATGAAGCGAAGGGGGAAGGGGAGGTTATCTGGATTGACGGCAAGGCGGGTTTATCGTGCACAACGTGCCAAAGACCACAGTCTGACTCCGGGGATCGTTTCCGAAGTTGACCCGGAAGGGCTTGGGTGGTTCTTGGGTATCAGACCGGAAGACAGGATTGCGTGGGTCAACGGGGTGCCGTTGAGGGATGTGCTCGACTTTCAGTTCTACTGTGCGGACGATGAGATTGAGATCGGCGTGCTTCGCAAGGGCGAGCTCACTATCCTGGAGGTGGAAAAAGAGGCCGATGACTACCTGGGCGTCAGCTTCGAAAACCCCCTTTTTGATGATGTGAAAACCTGCCGCAACAATTGCGTGTTTTGCTTTCTACGCCAGATTCCAAAGGACATGAGAGCTTCGTTGCACGTGAGAGATGACGATTATCGCCTGTCTTTCTTGATGGGCAACTTCATAACTCTTACCAATCTGGACGAAAGGGACTGGGCGCGCATTGAAGAACAAAGATTGTCGCCGCTTAGAATATCTGTGCACGCCACAGCCCCGAAAGTCCGAGCAAACCTTATGAGAAACCCCAAGGCGGGGTCGATCATGGAACACATAGAACGTCTTGCCGGTATGGGAATTCAGATGCATGTACAAATAGTGCTTTTGAGGGGCGTCAACGACGGTGAGGTCCTGCAACGGACGCTGCGGGATCTAGACTCTGTGGGCGAAGCCATCGTGAGCGTCGGTGTGGTGCCCGCTGTGTACACCAAGTACAGGGAAGATGCACCCTCTCCCCGGGGCGATAAAGGTTGGGCTAACGCCGTCTTGGATATTTTGGAGGGGTTTGCCCGGGACGTTCACGCCAGAAGACAGGATAACTGGGTGTACGGTGCTGACGAGCTGTACCTTTTGGCGGGTAGGGAGTTCCCCCCCTGCGAGTATTACGGTGAGTTTCACCAGTACGAAAACGGAATCGGCATGGTACCTGATTTCAGGTGCTCTGTGGCAAATTATGAGGGGTTAGCGGTGGGGAGCACAGGAGCCGGGTGTTTGGTTGTCACCGGTCTGTTGGCGGAACCTGAGATCAGGTCCGCGGTTGACCGCTTGGGCCTTCGAGGAGTGTCTGTTCTCGGGGTGCCTAACTTGTTCTTCGGGTCAGGAGTTACCGTGGCCGGGCTTCTCACCGGGCAGGATATCCTGGCCTCCGTCTTGAAGTTTCTGCGCAGCGAGGGACAGGGAAAGCTTCGGGCTTTGCTTGTTCCATCGGTGACGCTAGGTGACGGGGTTTTTCTTGATGGAATGACCCCCGAAGAAATCCAAACAAGCACGGGCCTTCGTGTTATCCTTGCACAGCCCACTTTGGAGGGGTTGCTTGCAGGTATCGAGGAGGCGGCGACTGTAAAGGATAGGTGAGGAGGGCCATATGCCCGGGAAATTTGTTGTGGCAATAGTGGGTAGGCCGAATGTGGGCAAATCTGCGTTGTTCAACCGCATAGTAGCTTCTGGGGCCTCGATAGTCCACTCCCAAAGCGGTGTCACTAGGGACAGGCTGTACGGGACGTGCTCGTGGCTTGGAAGGGAGTTCACTGTTCTCGACACCGGTGGGCTTGATCTTCGATCGCAAGACGATATGGTTTCCGCAATAAGGGCTCAAGGTGAGCACGCTTTGAAAGAGGCGGATGCCCTGATCTTCGTGGTGGACGCTAGGGCGGGTCTGACGACTGAAGACAGGTTTCTTGCCGATTTTCTTCGCAAAAAAGACATTCCCTTGATCGTGGCAGCTAACAAGTGCGATGCCGCTCACCTAGACGGGAAAGCCATTGATTTTTACGAGTTGGGGCTGGGCCACGTGTACCCCATCTCAGCTGCACACGGGATGGGAATCGGGGATCTTCTCGACGCGGTCTTGGCGGAAAAGGCAAAGGTTGAAAAGAAGGACCCGGGGGTAGAGGAGACCCCGGGGGCTGACGATCCTCCCGTAAGGGTTGCGATCGTGGGCAAACCGAACGTGGGTAAGTCGTCGCTGACAAACACAATCTTGGGTGACGACAGGATGACCGTGTCCCCGACACCCGGGACCACGGTTGATTCCGTGGACACACCCTTTTCCTTCGACGGGACCCCGTTTGTTTTGGTGGACACCGCGGGGCTCAGAAGGCCCTCTGTTATCGGGGCCGAGCTGGAGGAACTTGCGGTGGGTAGGGCTCTTCAGGCGGTGAAGCGTTGCGACGTTGCGGTGTTGATGCTTGATGGGCAACATGCTCCCACGGCACAGGACCGCAGGATAGCAGGTTACATAGCTCGCAACAACAAGGCCTCTGTCATCGTTGTGAACAAGGTTGACCTGGGGCTCCACGCGGGGACTTTCCGAGAGCAGTTTGAGGCGGCGGTTCTGCACCAATGCAGACCCATCGGGTATTCAAGCGTTGTTTTCACGTCGTGCCTTACGGGTTACGGTGTTGGGGATGTGTTGCCTAAGGTTTTGCAGGCTTACAAGCAGTACGGCAAAAGGATAGAGACTTCTGTTCTCAATGATTTTCTGGTCGAAGCCACGGAGTTCAGCCGCCCCCCTGAAAGGGCTCGGTTTTACTACGGGACCCAGGTGGGCACTAAGCCTCCCCACATGATATTTTTCGTAAAGGACCCCTCCGCGGTGAGCGCTATGTACAGCCGTTACCTCGAGGGGCAAATCAGGCGGAGGTTTGGGTTTTACGGTGCTCCCATTCTGATGGAGTTTAGGCCCAGAAGAAGGCAAAAGTGAGGGGCTTGCCATGGTCATAAGTGCAGTTTGTCTTTTTAGTTACCTGTTGGGCGCGGTGCCTTTCGGGTACTTGGCCGCCCGGGCTTTTGGAAAGGATATAACGAAGGAAGGTAGCGGCAACATAGGGGCAACCAATGTTCTGAGAACACTGGGTCCTGCCCAGGCGGCTGCAGTTTTGCTGCTCGACGCGGGGAAAGGTGCTTTCGCCGCGTACTTGGGATCCCGCTATTTGGCGCTCGGTAAAGCGGGGGCGGTATTGGCTGGGGTCTTGGCTGTGGTGGGGCATAACTGGTCCGTGTTCTTGAAACTTAAAGGGGGCAAAG
>MTKW01019343.1_pt1 | contig 11852 bp, 10 predicted proteins | sample 1042761 | NCBI WGS metagenome assembly MTKW01 (sample SAMN06205366, study PRJNA360243) | anaerobic digester metagenome | biome: Wastewater treatment plant; feature: Anaerobic digester sludge; material: sludge; isolation source: anaerobic digester fed with sludge from wastewater treatment plant ...
GGTTGGTTTTATACATTGCATGTCTTGGCAACAGGTTTAACAGGGAATAAGCCTGCTTTTAAAAATGTGATTGTAAACGGACTTGTTTTGGACAAAACAGGAAGAAAGTTAAGTAAAAAACTTAAGAATTACCCAGAAGTAAGTGATATATTTGAAAAATATGGAGCAGATGCTTTGAGATACTTTTTGCTGTCTTCAACTAATATGGGAGAAGATTATCGCTTTTCAGAGGAGAGAGTAAAAGAGGTTTGGAGAAAAATAATTTTAAGTTTTAAAAACTGTTTTACCTTTTATAATATTTATAAGAAAAATGGGAAAGAAGTTAAATCTAAAAATATTTTAGATAAATGGATTTTATCTAGGCTTGCTTTGCTTAATAAAGAGACGATTGAATATTTAGATGATTACGAGCTTACACGAGCAATAAGATTGTTTGATGATTTTATGGATGATTTTTCAAATTGGTATATTAGAAGATCTAGGAGAAGATTTCAAAAACCAGAATCTGATTTAGAACTTGAAGAGGCGGAAACAACGTTAAAGTTTGTGCTTAAGGAAATAACAAAAATAATGGCTCCATTTATTCCGTTTATAACCGAAGAAATATATCAAGAACTTAAAAATGATGGTGAAGTAATAAGTGTACATCTATGCGATTTTCCAGAGTTAGATGAGGAATTGATTGATGTTTTATTAATGGATGAAATGAAAGAGGCAAGAGAGATTGTTAATATGGCTTTAAGCGAGAGAATGGAGAAAGGGGTAAAGGTGAGACAACCACTTTCATTTCTTAAGATTAAAAAAGAAATCAGTAGAGAATTAATAGATATTATTAAAGATGAAATTAATGTTAAAGAGGTTTTAATTGATGAGAGTATTGATGAAGAAATTTTGCTTAATTTTGAATTAACAGATAAACTTAAAGAAGAGGGTATAGCAAGAGAAATAATTAGAAATATTCAACAAATGAGGAAGAACTTAGGCTATAGTAAAAAAGATAGAATTTTAGTAAAATGTAAGGGTGGCAATCTAAGTAAAAAAGCAAAAGATTTTATTTTAGAAGAAGTTCTGGCAGATGGATATATTGATGATGACCTTGAAAATAAAAAAGAATTAAAAATTTATAATATACCGTATTTAATTGGTATTCGAAAAATTATATGAAAATTAAAAATGTTCTTCTTATTATTTTTTTAATAGTGGCACTAGTGTCTTTAATCTTTTTTTGGTGGGAAAGTATGTCTTACTCAAAAGAAGTTTTAAAGCTTGAAATATTAGGACCTGAAAACGTAACAGTAGGAGAAAACATAGAATATATTGTGAGGTTTAAAAATAATGGAAATGTGAGATTAGAAAACCCAGAACTTATTTTTGAATATCCGCAAGGAGCTTTAATTGAAAACGAAAAAATAGTTTTGTATGATTCAGAGAAATTAGGAGGGAATATCTATCCAGGTCAAGAAAGAACATTTAAATTTAATACAAGACTTTTAGGCGAGGAAGGTAGTCTTAGGATAGCAAAGGCAACTTTGAGTTTTAAGCCTAAAGATTTAAATGTGAGAAATGATGTTTATACAGAATTTTTAAGCACGATTAAAAAAGTTCCAATTAGATTAGATTTTAATTTACCATTAAAAATTACAAGTGTGGATAAAGCTTTTTCTTTTAGTATTAATTATGCTTCAGAAGTGGCTTATTCTTTTGAAGACCTTACTATATTTATTGATTATCCAAATGATTTTGAGTTTTTATACGCAACACCTAAAGCACTTGATGAAAAACAATGGGATATTAGCAACTTAAATCAATTTGAGAGTGGAAAAATTGAGCTTACAGGTATTAAGAAAAGTGATTCTGACTCAGCTTTTAAGGTTAGACTGGGGGTATGGAATAATGATGAGTTTGTGCTTTTAAAGGAAACAACATCATGGCTTAAAGTGGTTTCTCCTGGACTTTATGTGGCTCAGAAAATAAATAATGTGTATGATTATACGGCTAAAGGTGGTGATAGTTTGCATTATGAAATTAGTTTTAGAAATATTGGAGAAGAACCTTTAAAAGATTTAATTTTAATATCCAAACTTGATGGATTACTTTTTGATTTAAATTCCATAAATGCACCACTTGCCAAGCATACAAAAGGAGATAGTTCTTTATTGTTTGAAAGTAAGTCTTTTTCAAAGTTAGCCTATTTAGACGTTGATGAAGTTGGAACAATTGAATTTTGGGTTGATTTAAAGGAGAGCATAAGTCAAGGGCAATCTAATCAAAGGATTAAAAATATTGTAAGCATTGGGCAAACTAAAGAAGAATTTTCAACAAAAGTAGAAACAGACCTAATAGCAAGGCAATATATAGATTCAAGCAATAGGTCAGGACCTTATCCGCTTGAAGTAAATAAGACAACAAAATTGACTATTGTTTGGGAAGCTTCAAGTACATTTAATGATGTTTCATCTTCAGTTATGAGGGCAATTATTCCTGAAAATGGTGTGTTTGTGACAGAGGAACGTCACGAAGATGAGGGATTAGTTTTTAATGCAGACACAAGTGAGCTTGTATGGAATATTGCTTCTATTCCTGCATTTAGTAAAAAAAGAGTTAGTTTTCAAATAATAGTATCTCCGCAGATTGCTACCCCAGGAGGTGTGTTTTTAATACCTAGAGCGCATATTAGTGGATATGATGATTGGGTTCAAAAGAAAGTTGAATTTAAGACAGAAGAATTAAAAGGAGAAATAGTGGGTGGAGATATTGTTGAATAAAACAGGTTTTTTTGCTACTATTTAAACATGGAAAAAATAGTATCATTTGCAAAAAGAAAGGGTTTTATATTTCAATCATCTAGTATATATGGAGGACTTCAAGGATTTTATGATTATGGTCCATTAGGTTCTCAAATGAAAAAAAACATCAGGGATTCTTGGTGGAATTTTATGATTAACACAAGACCTGATGTAGTTTCTGTTGATAGTTCCATTATTTTAAATCCTAAGGTTTGGGAGGCTTCAGGGCATTTAAAAAGTTTTACGGATCCATTAACAGAATGTAAGAGCTGTCATAAAAGATTTAGAGCAGATCATTTAACAGAATTCAAGTGCCCAGAATGTAGGGGTGATTTAATGGATGTACGTAATTTTAATTTAATGCTTAAGACTTTTATTGGACCAGTAGAAGATAGTACATCTGTTGCTTATCTTCGCCCAGAAACTGCACAGGCAATTTTTATTAATTTCAAAAATGTTTTAGATACTCAAAGATTAAAGATTCCTTTTGGTATAGCACAAATTGGCAAGGCTTTTAGAAATGAGATTACTCCAGGAAATTTTGTTTTTAGAACAAGGGAATTTGAACAAATGGAAATGGAGTTTTTTGTTAGACCAGGAGAAGAAAAGGAATGGTTTGAATATTGGATTTCAGAAAGGATGAGATGGTACACAGATATTTTAGGAATTAAAAAAGAAAATTTAAGAGTGAAAAAAATAGAAAAACAAGAGCTTGCGCATTACGCAATTGACTGCGTTGACATTGAATATAATTTTCCTTCTTTAGGTTTTGCTGAAATTGAGGGAGTTGCAAGTAGGGGCGATTATGATTTAAAACAACACGAAAAATATTCAGGGGAGGATTTAAAATATTTTGATGAGACATTAAAAGAAAAATATATTCCTTATGTTATTGAGCCATCATGCGGAGTGGATAGGGTGATGCTTGCACTTATTTGCGAAGCTTATAATGAATTCCCAAAAGGAAGAAACTTTAATTCGAATAATGTGGAGACACTTTTAAAGTTAAAACCTATTATGGCTCCAGTTAAAGTGGCAATACTGCCTTTAGTTAGAAATAATCAAGATATTGTTCTAAAAGCAAAACAAGTGTTTGGTTTATTATCTCCTTGTTTTGTGGCTGAATATGATGAAACAGGAACAATAGGGAAAAGATATAGGAGACAAGATGAAATAGGAACTCCTTTTTCTATAACAATTGATTACAAGACTTTAAAAGATAATACAGTTACTATAAGGGAAAGAGATACAATGAAACAAGAAAGAGTTTTAATAAAAGATTTACTTCAATGCATACAAAAACAATTTTAAATACAGGGTTAAGATTAATTACTATTCCTATGCAGGACACAGAAACAGTGACTGTGCTTGTTTTAGTTAAAACAGGGTCAAAGTATGAGACTTTAGAGAATTCTGGAATATCACACTTTTTAGAGCATATGCTTTTTAAAGGAACTGCTAATAGAAAAACAGCATTAGAAGTTATAGAGCCAATTGATGAAATTGGAGGAATTGCAAATGCTTTTACAGGAGAGGAATATACTGGATATTATGCTAAGGTTCATCATAAATATATAGATGTTGCTATTGATTTAGTTTCTGACATTTATTTAAATTCATTAATTCCTTCTAAAGAGATTGAAAAAGAAAGAGGAGTGATTATTGAAGAATTAAATATGTATTTAGATAATCCAATGATGTATATATCTGATGTTTGGAAGAGCTTGCTTTACGGAGACCAGCCAGCTGGAAGAGATATAATTGGAACAAAAGAAACTATATTAAGTATTTCACAAAAACAGATTTTAGATTATATGAAATTTCAATATACTGCATCAAATACAATTGTTTCAATTGCAGGTAAAATTAATGAAAAACAAGTGATTGAGAAAATAGAGGTTGCTTTTAAGAATATCTCAAGGTCAAAAGCTTATGACAAAGAGTGTGTGATTGAAAAACAAAAAGAACCTAATGTTTTAATCCATAAAAAAGAGACAGGGCAAACTCAAATTGCATTAGGATTTAGAGGCTATAATTTATTTCACAAAGATAGATTTATATTAGAAACTATAGCGAGTTTACTTGGTGGAGGTATGTCCTCGCGTATGTTTTTAGAAGTTAGAGAAAGGCAGGGGCTTGCTTATTATATTAAAACTTATAGCGAATCAGATACAGATACAGGGAATTTTGTTACATATTGTGGTTTGCGTACGGAAAAAATAGATCAAGGAATTACTTCTATATTAAAAGAATATAAAAAACTTGTTTTAGAAAAAGTTTCTGAAAAAGAACTTCAAAAAGCCAAAAATTATTTAAAAGGAAAAACCGTATTATCCCTTGAAAGCTCGAATGCAAAAGCTAACTTTTATGGTTTGCAAGAACTTTTGGAAGAAGAGATAAAAGAAACTAATGAATTGTTTAAAAAGATTGACAGAGTTACAATAGAAGATGTTCAACGAGTGGCGCAAGGTGTTTTTACTTTTGATAAATTAAATTTAGCTATAATTGGCTTGTTTGAAAACAAAGATAAATTTAAGAAACTTTTATGGGACATAAAATAGTTAAAATTGATATTACATGGAGAGCTCTTTTTAGGGTTTTTGTATTCTCTCTTTTTGTAATTTCTTTGTTTTTATTTAAGAAAATAATCCTATGGATATTTTTAGCACTTATACTTTCCTTTTTATTCAATCCAGTGATTGACTTAATTGAGAGAAAAAAAGTTTCAAGAATTGTAGCAACTTTAAGTGTGTATGGTGTTTTTATCCTTATTATTATTTTAACTTTAATTAGTATTTTTCCGCCTTTGATTAAAGAGATTACAAATTTATCAATTAATTTTCCTATTTACTTTGAACAATTCAATACTTTTTTGAGCAGTAAGGGACTTGTTATTAGTGATTTTAGTAATATTGTTAATCTTTTTAAGGAACAGATTTTGGGAATTGCAGAAAATGCTATTCTTTTTATTAAAAATATTATGGGGCATTTTTTTGCCCTTGTGACTATTTTAACACTTGCTATTTTTCTTTCAATTGAAAAAGAGTTCCCCATTAATTTTGTAAGAATGTTTGCGATTAAAGAGGAAGCAGAAGACAAGGTTCTATCTACTTTCTCTGAAAGTCAAAGACAGGTTGTGGGATATTTTAATGCTAAAATTTTATCTTCAATTTTTATAGGAATAGGTACATTAATATTTTTATCAGTTGCTCATATTAAGTATGCGGTATCTTTAAGTTTGATTGCTGGTATTTCTAATATAATACCTATTATTGGACCAATTTTTGCTGCGATTCTAATTATGTTTTTTGCAGTTTTTGACTCGTGGGCAAAAGCATTGCTTGCGTTAGTTTTTTTCACAGTTATACAGCAAATTGAAGGAAATGTTTTAATTCCTATTTTAACAAAGAAAATAGTTGGTATTCCTCCCGTTTTAGTTTTAATTTCAGTTTTAATAGGGGCTACGTTAGGAGGAGTTGTTGGTGCAATTTTTATAATTCCAGTTGTTGGCATTATATACGAATTTACAGAAAGATATTTTAGAGATAAAAAGGAAAAGGTAAGAAAAGGATAATATGCTTTATATTGTTGGAACACCTATTGGAAATTTAGAAGATATTACAATAAGAGCTAAACAAGTTTTAGAAGAAGTTGATATTGTTTTAGCAGAAGATACAAGAATGGCAAGGAAGCTTTTGGGGAGATTAGATATTTCAAAAAAGATAATTCGTTTTGATGAGAATGCAAGAGAAGAAAAGTTTATTCTTATTTCAAAGTTACTTAAGGAAAATAAGATGGCTTTTGTTTCAGACGCTGGTACACCTAATATATCCGACCCAGGATTTAAATTAATAGAACGCTTTAAGGATGAGGTTGAAATTGTTCCGATACCAGGAGTATCTGCCCTAACTACTTTAGCAAGTATAGCTGACATCCCTATGAATAAATTTACTTTTATGGGGTTTCCTCCAGCAAAGAAAAAGAGAAAAAGATTTTTTAAAGAAGTCTTTGATTCAAAAATACCAGTTGTTTTATATGAGTCTCCGCATAGAATTAAAAAAACATTAGAAAGCTTAAGCGAGTTTGAAGACTATGATTGTGTAATTGGGCGAGAGTTAACTAAGAAATTCGAGACTATTTATTATGGAAAAATTAGTGAGCTTAAAATAAGAGAAGAAGGTGAGTTTACTTTAATTATAAAAAGATGAATAAATTAATTACAACAGCAATTGATTATGTTAATGGCAGTCCGCATTTAGGGCATGCGCTTGAGAAAATTTATGCTGATGTTTATGCAAGGCATTTAAGAAGAAAAAATAAGGTTTATTTTTTAACAGGAACAGATGAGAATAGTTTAAAAACCGTGCGAACAGCTGAGCAAGAAGGTGTTTTGCCTGAAGAAATTGCTTCTAAGAATTCTTTAAGGTTTTATGAGATGAAAGAACTTTTGGGTTTGTCATATAATGATTTTATAAGGACAACAGAAAAAAGACATTTTCTAGGAGCGCAAAAATTATGGAAAGCTTGTGAAAAAGATATTTATAAGAAAAATTATAAAGGTCTTTATTGTGTTGGGTGTGAAGAATATTTTAAAGAAGAGGAATTAATGGATGGATGCTGTCCAATACATAAAACTCGACTAGAAGAAATTGAAGAAGAAAATTATTTTTTTAGGCTAAGTAGGTATGAAGATAAAATACTCCAGGTAATTGAGAATAATGAAGTTGAAATTATTCCAAAGCAAAGGAAAAATGAAATGCTAAGTTTTATTAAATCAGGTCTTCAAGATTTTTGTATTTCAAGAACAAGTAAAAGAGCTAGGGGTTGGGGGATTGATGTTCCCTTAGATTCATCACAAAAAATGTGGGTTTGGTTTGATGCACTCTCGAATTATATTACAGCTTTAGGATATTTTAATAATGAAAAAAACTTTAATGAGTTTTGGGAGAAAGGGGAGACTACTCATATTATTGGAAAAGATATTCTTAGATTTCATGCAATATATTGGATTGCGATGCTTTTATCAGCTGGGTTGAAACTTCCTTCTAAAATAATGACGCATGGTTTTATTACAGTTAATAATCAAAAAATGAGTAAAAGCATTGGAAATGTAATTGACCCTTTTGAATTAGTTTTAAAATATGGAAAAGACCCAGTTAGATATTTCCTTTTAAGTGAATTTAAGCCAACAGGGGATGGAGACTTTTCTTATGAAAAATTTGAGAAAAAATATAATGCAGATTTATCATCGGGAATTGGGAATTTAGTTTCTAGGATTTTAACTTTAATAGTAAAAAAAGATTTAATAGGAGAAGAGATAATTTATTTTAATGAATACGAAGATTATATTTTAAAATGTAATAAGCATTTAGAGGCGTTTGAATTTAATGAAGCTTTGGCATTAATTTGGAAAATGCAAAAGGAGTTAGATGGGTATATAGAGGAGAGAAAGCCTTGGGAAATTACTGATAAAAGAGAGCTTGTTTTAATATTTTCTAAGTTGGTTTTAGCATTAAGAAAAATTGCTTTTATGCTAGAGCCGTTTTTGCCAGAAACTTCAGAAAAGATTTCAAAGTTTTTAGGGGAAGACAAGACTAAGATAAATGTCTTATCAAGAGAAATGCTTTTTCCGAGAATTAAATATGACTAAATTTATAGATACACATACGCATTTAAATTTTAAAGATTTTGAGAAAGATAGATTTTCCATAATAGAAAATTGCTTGCTAAATCAAATTTTAATGATAAATGTTGGGACTACTTTCAATAATTCCAAAACTGCTGTTTTAATTGCGGAAAAATATGCTTATGGAGTTTATGCTTCGCTAGGAATTCATCCTTTAAATGTGGAAAAAGAAGAGTTTGATTTTAAAGAGCTTTTAGAGAGCAAAAAGGTGGTTGCGATTGGAGAAACTGGTTTAGATTATTTTTATGAAAATTTTAATAAGGAAAAGCAAAAGAAATATTTTCTAAAGCATATTGAACTTGCAGAAAAAATAGATCTACCTTTGATTGTTCATTCTAGAAAAGCTTTTGAGGATACATATGAAATTTTAAAAGATAAAAATGTAAAAGGTGTTTTGCATTGCTTTACGGGGAATTTAAATTATTTAAAAAGGTTTTTAGATTTAGGTTTTTATATTGGATTTAATGGAATAATATTTAAGATGAATTTAGACAAAATAATTGAGAATACACCTAAAGATAGAATTTTAATTGAAACAGATTGCCCATATTTAACCCCGCCATTATTTTATGAAGAAAGAAATAATCCGCTTGGAGTTAAGTTTGTAATGGATAAAATCAATGAGATAAAAGGAGAAGATATTTCTAAAGAAGTTTATTGCAATAGTTTAAAATTATTTAAGATATGAATATTTTAATTAAGAATGTAATTTTAAAGGGGAGTAAAAAAGATATTTTAATTAAAGAAAATGAGATTGAGAAAATAGAAGATAGTATTAATGCTTTGAATTTTGAGGTTATTGATTACAAAGGAAAGTATGCAGTTATTCCTGGGTTTGTTAATGCACATACGCATTTAGGGATGACACTTTTTAGAGGTTTTGCGGATGACATTTGTTTTGATGAATGGCTTTTTAATAAAATTATTCCTGCTGAGGAAAAGCTAACTAGTAAAGATATTTATTTTGGAACTAAATTAGGATTAATTGAAATGATAAAGTCTGGAACAACTTTTGTAAATGAAATGTATTATTTAAAAGGTGTTTTGGAAACTGTAAAAGCAATTGAGGAAATGGGAGTAAGGGCAGTGGTTGGAATATCTGTAGATGATAGTAATTTTGAAAGAGTTAAAGAGTTTGACATTCCTAGTAAAACAGATTTAATTGATTTTGCAATTGCACCGCATGCAATTTATACAGCATCTTTAAAGGTTTTAAAATGGGTAAAAGAGATTGCAGAGAAAAACAATATGTTGATTCATATGCATTTATCCGAAACTTTTAAAGAGGTTCAAGATTGTATTTCAAAATATGGAAAGCGCCCAGTGAATTATTTAAATGAAATCGGGCTTTTAAATGAAAGATGTGTTTTTGCTCATTCAATTTGGTTAAACAATGAAGAGCTTGAAATTTTAAGAGAGAAAAAATGTTCTCTAGTTTATAATCCATGTTCTAATATGAAATTAGCTTCAGGGGTTTTTAGGTTTGATGATATTTTAAAAAAGAAAATTAATGTGTGTTTAGGAACAGATGGAGCAGGTTCAAACAATAATTTAGATATGATGGAAGAAATGAAAGTGGGTGCACTTTTGCAAAAGATAAATAATATTGACCCTTGTTCTTATTTTTTTGAAGATGTGTTTAAATCCGCTACAGAAAATGGAGGACTTGCTTTACGTAAAAAAATAGGAAAGGTTGAAGAGGGGTATTTAGCAGACTTAGTTTTTATTAATTTAGAAAAGTCATATTTTAAACCAGGATTTAATTTTATTTCAGATTTAGTTTATTCTGCCAACAGTGAATGTGTAGAAGATGTAATGTGTAATGGTAAGTTTATTATGAGGGGAAGAAAAATAAAAGACGAAAAAAAGATTTTGACACGGGATTTTAAATAATATAGAATGGAAATGATAAATATTCTAACTGCTATCAAACATTTTTTAATATGAATAATTTAATTGTAAAATTATATAGAGTTTCTAAAACAATTTTAACAACTAAGGATTTAGCTTTGATTTGGGGGGAAAAGAATTTAAATGAAANNGAATTAGCCACTAGTATTTATATTCCTTCATATATTAGTTTTGAAACAGTTTTAAGAGAAGCAGGTGTTATATTTCAACATTATGATACAACTTTTGTAGCTTCTAGATGGTCAAAAACTATGGCAATAGATGGGCATAAATTTAGCTTTAGAAAGTTAAAAGAGATTGTGCTTTTTAATTCAACTGGTATTATTTTAAAAGATAATTATAGTATTGCCACAGTTGAAAGAGCTTTTTTAGATATGATTTATTTATTCCCAGATTATTATTTTGACAACCTAGATTTAATTGATTTTGAAAAGTGTAATAAAATTGTTCATATTTATAATAACAAAGAATTAATAAAACGATTAAAGAAATATGCTGAATAAGGAAAAACATCAATTAATAATGGGACAGATTTTAAAAGACATATACACTGACACTTTGATAAGCTCTCTTTTGGGATTTAAAGGAGGAACTTGTGCTTATTTCTTTTATGAATTGGATAGATTCTCAGTTGATTTAGATTTTGATTTGATTCAAGTTAGTAAAGAAAACAAAGAAAAAGTTTTTGAAAGAATAATATTTGTTTTAAATAAATATGGAGAGGTTGAGAATAAACACATTAAAAGGTATACACTTTTTGCTTTGCTTTCTTATGGAGACGAAGATAGGAATATTAAAATTGAAATTAATACAAGAGGAGTAGATAGAGAGTATTATGAAATAAAAGATTATATTGGCATTCCAATTTTAGTTGCTAAAAAGGATTATTTATTTTCAAGTAAGCTGGTTGCTTTAACTTCAAGAAAACAATTAGCTATGCGCGATATTTATGATGTTCATTTTTTTATTAAGCATAATTGGGAGATTAATGAAACTATAATTAAAAAGAGAACAGGGAAAGACTTGGAGGATTATTTAAATGAATGTGTAGAGCTTATTTCAGGAGTAAAAGATACTCAAATAATGCAAGGATTAGGTGATCTGATTAGTACTGAAAAGGAAAAAGCATGGATTAAGAGCCATTTAAAAGCTGATACAATTTTTCTACTTAAGAATTACATAAGAGCAAGGTTTATTTACTAAAACCCTTTTTTTTGTTATGCTCAAAACATGAAATATGAACCTAAAAACTTTGAAAAAAAGTGGCAACTTGAATGGGAGAAAAAGAATGTTTTTAAAACAGAGGATGATTCCTCAAAGCCTAAATGCTATATTCTAGATATGTTCCCATATCCATCTGGGGCAGGTCTTCATGTTGGTCATTTTAAGGGGTATGTTGCTACAGATATTTTATCAAGATTTAGGAGAATGCAAGGTTTTAATGTTCTTCATCCAATGGGTTGGGATGC
>MTKW01001529.1_pt1 | contig 11841 bp, 8 predicted proteins | sample 1042761 | NCBI WGS metagenome assembly MTKW01 (sample SAMN06205366, study PRJNA360243) | anaerobic digester metagenome | biome: Wastewater treatment plant; feature: Anaerobic digester sludge; material: sludge; isolation source: anaerobic digester fed with sludge from wastewater treatment plant ...
CAAGGGGTATACGCCGAACCTATGGCAGTTCTCAGAGTGTTAGATTCAACTGGCAGAGTCCTCATGGAGAACAAACCAAACCCGAAGCAGGCGTTAGATCCTGTAACTGCTTACATGGTGACCGATGTGCTAACTTCGGTCCTGGGCCCCGGGGGCACCGGTGCAGGCGTGCGGAACTTCATAGGAGGTCGGCCGGCTGCAGGGAAAACCGGCACATCAGATGGACAGCTTGAAGCGTGGTTCGTGGGATACACAAGAGAACTTTCGTGCGCAGTTTACGTAGGATGGGATAACAGGGAACAATCTTTACCTGGAACCGGAGGAAGAGTTGCTGGGCCTATCTGGGGAAGTTTCGTTAGCATGGCACTTGCCGGTAGGCCATACAAAGGCTGGCCCATGCCCGATGGTCTTTACAAAGAAACTATATGCAACGAGACAGGCCTTATAGCTGGCGAAGAGTGCACCGATGTAAGAGAAGAGCTGTTTAGAGTAGGAACCGAGTGGCCTGTATGTTCCGGGGAACATGAAGAAACCGAGCCGACAGAAGAAGACGGAGACCTGCCAGAAGGCGATATAGACGACACAGATGGGGAATTAGAAGAAGGAGACCTTCCTGAAGAAGTGACAGATGGGCAAGAGCAGCCTGAGCCTGGTAAACCTGACGAGGAAGGTGATGAAGAAGAGCCGCAAGAGGAAGAAACAGATGAAACTGAAGCCCCTACTGAAGGCGATGGTAACTCCAAAAAACCCGAAAAAGAACCGGAAACACCCTCTGAAGGAGACCGTTAGTACTTAGTACAACTAGTACAACCAAAAGATAAGAGAAACCCTAATACATAAGCGGTCCATTTAATCTGAGACCGCTTACATACTGATCACATATTTGGGCCCATCACTAAAGGTTCACTGAACGCTTACAACACTACGTCTTAAAATTCCTACTCAACATGTCTATCAAGACGTCTATGACGACGGAGCTTCTCCTAAAACGACCTCCACCTCTCGGGTCTTGTTCTGTCTGATCAATTTTATGCTGACCTTCGCACCTGGAGATTTCTCAGCCAAGTAAGCCATGAGCGATCCTGCATCATTTATTTTCCGCCCATCAAACTCAACAATAATGTCACCCTTGCGGATACCGGCTTTATCAGCAGGTCCTCCAGAAACCACTTCGACCACGTATACTCCTTGATCAATCTGGACATTGGGCATGTAATATCTTACTTCGCTCTTATCCATAAAACTTATGCCCAAATAGGCTCTTTTAACCTTTCCAGTATCTATTAACTCTTCCGCTATCCTCTTCACCTGGTTTGACGGGATAGCAAATCCCATTCCTTCTACAGCAGTTACATTCAGTTTGACCGAGTTAACCCCTACTACCTCTCCCTTAGCGTTAACCAAAGGTCCGCCGCTATTCCCAGGATTTATAACCGCGTCAGTCTGTATAAGTCGCATGTAACTGTCGCCAACGCTAAGAACCCGGTCCAAACCAGAAATGACGCCTACAGTAACTGACCTGTTGAACTCTATACCAAGCGGATTCCCTATGGCTATCGCCAACTGTCCAGGTTTCAAACTATCAGAGTCGCCAAACACTGCAGTAGGCAAGCCTGAACCCTCAATTTTTATGACAGCCAAATCTGTGGCAGGATCTGTACCTACTATCTCTGCCTCTTTACTGCTTCCGTCAGACAGAAACACAGTCAGTTTTCTCGAAGTCCCTGAAACCACATGGTTATTAGTGACAATATACCCGTCCTCAGTGATTATAAAACCTGATCCTGAAGTCTCCCTAAGATACTCTCTGCCAAAAAAATCGTACGCCGTCTGCGTGTTTACTATGCATACAACTGAAGGACTAACCTTCTCTGCAGCATCTACCACAACCTGCCACGGATCTCCCGATAAACTGGAAGTAAGAGTCAACACTGGACTGGAATCATTGTTGCCTGTAGAGTTCCCAGAAACTGGCGCNNTCTGCCTTATCGTTTGCTTTCAACACTCATCAAACTTATAGTTTTCACTTTCTTCTTTGCCAGATCACCATGTTTACCTGCAGGCGTGTACTAATATTATACGCGAAACTGATCACCAAGTAACGCAGTTATACAGGCCTTGCAAACCCTCAAACCCCAGATTAGCTTACATGTGCCTATGAACCAACCTCTCAGTCGGAAACTTGCCATTTACCCCATAACATGCCACAGATCTTATGCGCGTCTAGATACACATCTAAAATGCCCAAAAAACGCCGAAAGAAAATAAGAGCNNGAAGTAAGAGTCAACACTGGACTGGAATCATTGTTGCCTGTAGAGTTCCCAGAAACTGGCGCCGCAATTTCCAGGGACGCTATTTTGTTCACAATCACCTGAGGCATCACAGTAACAACCAAAAGCCCCCCGATAAGCGCACCTACCAACCCCACCAAAAGATATTGCCAGACATGAGATTTTTTCGGTTTTTCCGGTTCTGTACGAACAGGAAGTTCATGTTGCTCTACACCCATNNTCTTATGCGCGTCTAGATACACATCTAAAATGCCCAAAAAACGCCGAAAGAAAATAAGAGCCCCTTGGGTAAAACCAGAGCTCTTATCTCCATGATACATACTTTTACACTTCGTATATATTCTCAAACCCCCATGGGCCAAATAGCCCGATGTTACTCACCCTCAGATGTACCACCTGCCACGCCAACTTCAGGTTTTTCTTCTACCTTTATGGGAACTACTTGTTTCGGCCTAGTTTCCCAAGCGTGCATGGCTAGAGACACCGCTATAACACCATAAGCTACAAACACTCTGAAATACTCACCCAATTGAGGATTCTTAAATAGTTGAGTGCCGGCCTGCGGAGCAACTATGAACAAAGTGTGGAATAGTATTACTCCCAGAATAGCCTGGGTGTTGGTAGCTTTTTGGATAGANNGTCGCAAAAGTGCCCATATTCTGTAGATATATTAGCTGTCCCCAGCACGCAAGCACCGTCGACAGCATCATAGCTATTATCCTAGTTCTGTCAACATCGATACCTGCCACATTGGCCACAACTCGGCTGTGCCCTACTGTGCGCATATCCTGTCCAAGCTTAGTACGTAGAAGCATATTATTAAACACGCACAAAAGGACTATACATAGATACGTGGCAACAGGGATTTCAACAAACACTAAAATTTCTCTCACGTAATCTACATAAGTGAGTAAATAACCTACTACACACGCTGCAATTATCGCAAGGGGACCCCATATGCTGAAATCCTCATCCCGCCTTATGATCTTGTTGCTTACGATCCTCCATACTTGCCAAGCAGCCAGCGCCACTGCAGCGATAATAACACCGTCCAGGAGCAAAAGCCTATCTGTGGCTAAAAACCCCTCTATAGCCGGAACTTGAATAAGCCCATATATGGCGACTGCGCCTATGAGTAAAAGCAAATCGCTAGTTAGGGGCCCTTCGAGTTTCCTGGTAAGCCTCAACACTAACCTAAGTCCTAAGATGGCTATCAGAACCCAGAAACCTATCTTGGCCAAAGACAGCATAGAAACCGTGTCTAATGCGTATTTGAGGTTACCTGTTAAGTCTATGGTATTCTTTACTCCAACTCCGCCTCTGATTATAAGAGTTTCGTTTACAACAGGAATAACGCCACCTATTATAAACAGGAAGAAAAGCTGATATAGACCATCAGCAAAATAGCCCAAAATCATGCCGGCGATCATCTCTGCGCCTTTCATGGTGTTGAACAGCTTACCTACCAACCATCCGAAAAGCATTGCTATGGGCGTAGCCATAGCCACAGTTAACAAAAATCCTTCTATACCGGTAAACCCCCAATACACCACCCAGAACAAAGCTACTTGGGCGGCTATAGCACCTATGGTTATTCCAAAGTTCAGGCCCATGCCTGCTAAAATCGGTATGAGGAGGGAAAGAACCATAAATCCGTTTCTGCCGATGCGGGCAAACAACTCACGGACAACAAAAGTAAGGGGATCTCCTGATACATATATGGCACCTATGCACAAAACGATAAACAATACTACTACTTTATTTTCGTTTAGCAGGTTAAAAACCTTATCTTTGAAGTTGTCCATTTTAACTACCTTCTTTCGTCTTCGACAAAGCGTACAATATTATGCCGTTGGAGATTATGATTCTCATAACATCGGCGAGGTTAGTACCAGGCAGAAGTCTATTGGCCACTGGCAACGCTACTGCCAATATCCCCTGGAACAAAAAAGTTCCAATGATGGCATGGGATATTTTCGCACTCCTTACGGTAGCGCCTCCTATGAGTACTGCCGCCACACAGTGAAACCCCATCATCAAAGGCGCGTTGTAGAGTTGGAGGAAACCGTAACTCTGAGAGTATGTAATGATGCCAATTGCCCCTAATGCAGTAGATATGGTAGTCCCGAGAATCCTCATCATGTCTACGTTGATGCCAGAAGCCCGAGCAAACATTGGATTAGATCCGGCAGCACTCATAGCTAGGCCTGTCTTGCTTCTCAAAAACAGCCAAACTACTACGCACGCTGCCATAAAAAACAAGATTAGCCCTGTTGGCACATATAAACCCTGTGTCGGGTCGCCAATTTGAAACCCTAAAAAATTGTTAAGAACTCCTCCAAAACTGCTTGCTAGGCTTATGGTATTTCTCATGCCCCGACCACCTAGGGGCCATATCAATGTGCCACTCTTAAACGGAAGGGAGAGCCATACTAAGTTCATGAATGCAACCACTGAAAATCCTACGTAAGTAGATACGGTCATTTCTGAACCCTTTACCCTATTCAATAGGATCCCGTATCCTATACCTAACGGAATAGCGACTAATACCCCAATCGCCATGGCCGCAAACAAACTCGTCCAAGGATTGGGTATGCCCATTTCAATGGCAGTTGTAGAACCGAGGAGCCCTGCAACTATACCCAAAGATATGCCAAAGTTAAGGTTGATCCCGCATTCTACTGCAGGCACCATGGCAAGCACCAGTACTCCATACATAGCCCATCGACGAATGGCATCGCCTAAAAGGTTGGGCACACTGAGACCTAAGGGAACTGCCGCAATCAAGAGCACGATGAAAAACCCGATTATTATAATGCGCGGAAGTCCTAGGTTTTCATATATCTCACTTAGTTTTTCACGCAATGCTCGCACCTTCTTTCCTCAAACCTGCCATGGCGAGACCGAACTCTGCGTCTGGAGCGTCAGGCTCCAATATCGCTGCCACATTACCTCCAGATATTATGGCAATTCTATCGCACATAGAACGGAGCTCCACCAACTCTGAGCTGACCACAACTATGGTCAAACCTTCTTCCCGGTTTAGTTTTATAAGATGTTCAAGTACAAGTCTTTTCGCCCCAATATCTATGCCTCGCGTAGGCTCTGAAACTATGAGCAGTGCGGGATTCAGGGTAAGCGCCCTGGCTAAACAAACTTTCTGCTGGTTGCCTCCTGAAAGGCTCCCTACTAACTGTTTGGGACCTGTACACCGAATGTCCAGGGTCTTTATCATCTCAAGGGTATGCTCTCTCGCCTTTCTTTGATCGTAAATAGTGATGGGCCCAAGCCGTATCAAAAAATCACCCTTTATCTGCATGGCCGAAAATACGACATTGAACTCAATTGACTCATCTAAGAGCAGACCTACCCCTCTTCTATCTTCCGAAACGAAAGCAATTCCGTTGCGAAGAGCCTCCCCAAGTTTCGTCAAATCCAATTCCTTGCCAAACAGTTCCACAGTGCCTTCTGAATCGTATATGCCCATGATGCCGTTGGGGATTCCTAGTTTTCCTTGGCCTGCCAATCCACCGATACCAAAGATTTCGCCGTTTCTAATATCCAGATTAACCCCTTTAACCCGCTCACCCGGCATATCTACGTAGAAATCTCTCAACGACAGGGCTATGTCTGCGTCGCTTAAGACCCGGTGGTCTCCCATACCCTCTATGAGTTTCTCAACTTTTCGCCCTATCATGAGCTCTGCTACTCTTTCTACAGTTGTATCCTTAGCATTAAGAGTCGCCACAACTTCCCCGTCACGCAAGATCGTAAGCCGATCGGATATAGCCATCACCTCATCAAGTCTATGGGTTATAAACACTATCCCTATGCCTTTGCTGGCTATCAATTGCACGATTTCTAGCAAACGGTCGGCTTCTGATTCGGTGAGTACCGCTGTAGGCTCATCGAACACTAATAGTTTTATGCCTGTCTTATCTATTTCCCGGGCGATTTCGACGAACTGCATGTATCCGATAGGCAAACCAGCTACCTGGACGTATTCTTCAATGTTAAGTCCAATAGTGTCTAGGGCAACGCGCGCATCCCTTCTCATCTTTTCGATGTCTAGGGTTTCCAGGTCTTTCCCAAATACCTTGCTTAGAAAAGTAGGGTTAGTTATTTCTCNNACCATTCCTATGCCGTAATCCATGGCTTTATATGGGTTGTCAATCATTGCGGGCTGGCCGTCAATTTTTATTTCTCCCTCGAAACCTCCAGTTTCATGTATAACTGGCATCCCAAACAAAATGTTCATTAAAGTAGATTTCCCTGCGCCATTTTCTCCTACTAGAGCATGGATCTCTCCAGGTTCTACCTGCAAGTTAACATTCTTGAGAACGCGGTTACCGTAATACTCCTTTGATATGTCTGTCATCTCTAATACATATCTGCTTCCCAACTGCAGCTCCTCCTGACCATGCAATGCTAACTAAGACATTTAATGGTACAACAAAATCGCCAGCTACCGAGCAAGCCGGCGATTTTGCGTACTTCCAATAATAATACTAGTCTACTGGCTGAAATCATAGTAATCGCAAAGTATGAGGAAGAAATTATCTAGCACAGTCCCATCTACCTCATATTTGCTAAGCGTGGCTTTGCCTTCTCCTCCTGCAATTCTGCTCACTATTTCAGTCAAAACTTCCTCGTCAACTCGTCCATTTGTCCTTCCCTCTATGAACTCTATGGCATAATCTACGCCAGCCTCGACCATTAGCATGTTCACTGGGACAGGCCAGGTTGACATCCGTGCCTCTTGGCCTTTTTCCTTTAGTTTTTCAGCTATTGCATCTAAGATATATTGGATGTCACCTTCGTGTCCAGTCACATCGATATCCAAAGCAGCCGGATATCCATGATACGGGCTGGGGCAGCACTGCTGGACTAATATGGCGCCATTTTCCCACACTGAACGGATCAAAGGTTCCTGCATCCCGCAGTTTGTAGAGAAGAAACACGTATCCTTGCCGTATTCGGCTATTTGTCGAGGAACGTCTTCCAAAATAAACTGCTGAGCGCCTCCTAACCCTGCGTCGCCTGTTGGATCAGGAGCGGTAACATCTACAAACTTTATACCTAACTTCTCACATTCTTCTATCATTATCTGCCGACGGGTCGCTATAGTTTCCATAGATAAGTGGCGCGGGAAAGAATAGTGAATGAGAGTCGTAGCTCCCATTTCCTTCGCCTTTTCTGGAATTTTGTACCCCATTGAAATCTCATCGCTGTTAAGCACTATATCTGCTTTACTCGCAACTGTAGCCGGGTCTTCATGAGCAACACCGAAAATAAATAGCATATCGGGGTTAGTTTCACGAACCTTATCTACAGCCGCACAGGCTCCTGGTACTGCCTGGCAAAACACTATGGCCTTAACGTCAGGATCTGATGCCAGCGATATTACGTTGGCTATGGTCGTTTCCGTTTCAGATGCGAAGTTGTCTGGGTAGGTAGCCGTTACGATCTTGTCACCATACTTTTCTGCCATGTTCTGGGCTGCCATGTATTCCTCTTCACCCTGGGAAACAGTACCTGTTATTATCCCAATCTTGTACGTTTCACCGCCTACAGGTTCTCCATTGCCTTCCGGTTCCTTAGGCCCACAACCTACAAACGCGAACACCATAACCAATGCTAAACACGCACAAATTAACTTCTTTCTCATTAAGTCTTCCTCCTTGTACTCTTGTACTGTAAAGTCAGTTCTCCAAACTTTGCTTTCGTCGACGTACAATGGATTTTGATCAATTACGCAAGGTAGGACTCGGGTCTTGCAACCTATACTACATAAAAAACAGGGAATAAAGTGGTGCAAATCATAATCATATGACGATGGGTAATTAATAATAGCTGCAACCGTTAGTGGATTAAAAAAGGCAACTACAGTTAGTCAATACCATGTTGTGCCATTTCTCACTCCTTTCTCCATTAATGGAATGAGTTGAGTTAAATTGCTACTTTGAAGCACTGATTCTATACACAGTATACAGTCAGTTCCAGGTAACTTCAATACGATTATCCTACGTGCCATAGATTCTAAGATTAAAGATGAGAAACCTACTCTATGACCTGCACGTCAGCACCTAGGGACCTTAGTTTATCCACAATGGCTTCATAACCCCTTTGGATTATTTCAAACCCATGAACTTCGGTAGTGCCCTCTGCTGACAGGCCAGCGATCACAAGNNAGGCTGCTGCGCATCAGTGGGAAAGCCCGGATATGGCATTGTCCTTACATTTACGGGCTTGGGTCTTTCCGGACCAGACACTTCTATAAAGTCGCCGTTTTGTTCGATATCTGCGCCTGCCTCTCTAAGTTTGGCTACTACAGGCTCTAAGTGCTTAGTAATAACCCCTTTGATCTCTACATCGCCGGCCGTAGCCACTGCCATCATCATATATGTTGCGCTTTCCATGTCGTCAGGTATAATAGCATGCTCAGTTCCTCGAAGATCCCTAGTGCCTTTAATCCTTATAACATCGGTCCCCGCTCCATGCACGCTCCCGCCCATGGCGTTGATGAAGTTTGCAAGGTCAACTACGTGGGGTTCTTTGGCTGCGTTTTCAATTATAGTGGTCCCATCTGCCATAGAAGCTGCCAGCATAATGTTTATGGTAGCACCAACGCTGGGCATATCTAGGTAGACTGGCGCACCCTGCAAATGGTCTGCCTTGAGCCTGACTATGCCGCCTTCTACGGAAACGTCTGCGCCCAAAGCTTGAAAGCCCTTTAGATGCTGATCAATAGGCCTAGGTCCAATATCGCATCCACCTGGTAGTCCAACTTCCGCCTTACCGAACTTGGCAAGCAACACACCCATCAGGTAGTAGGATGCTCTGAGCTTGCGAACCAGATCGTATTGTGTAACGTAGGTGGAAAAGTCATTTGGCGAAATTGTCATGGTGTTTTTGTTCATGCTAACATCGACGCCAAGGCCTTCAAGGATCTGGACAAAAACTTCTACATCTCGTATAGCAGGAACGTTCTCGAGAATTGTAGTACCCTCGCCTAGAAGGGCAGCAGGGATTATGGCAACCGAGGAGTTTTTTGAACCGCTTATGGGAACTTCTCCTGCGAGCTGCTTTCGTCCTGTAATTACCAGTTTTGACATGCGTACCTTCTCCCAAGTCTTCGACTTTCTCCACGTCTTAACATCTTGTATGACACCTTTTACGATGGTACCTTAAGGCGTGCCACCGGACTCTCGCTCCAATGGCACGCCCTTTACCAGCATACACTTGTCTAAAACCAAGCCCAACTTGCCCATGATCAACTCTTCATGGCCCTTCGAAAAATCAGCTCGCTTGTTACTTGTCTTGTTACTTGTAAAAATCCAATGGATTCTTGGCCACGCCATCTACGTGCACCTCAAAATGGAGATGGGGACCTGTTGCAGAACCTGTCATTCCCACGTAACCAATTACTTTACCCTTCTCTACTTTATCTCCAGTCGCTACCGCAAACTTAGATAGATGGGCGTACCATGTTACCATGTTGCCGTGACTTATTTTTACCAGATTTCCGTATCCTCCGCTGTAACCTACAAAAGTTACAATTCCTGCATCTGCGGCTTTAACCTGCGTGCCAGAAGAAGCGGCGATGTCGATCCCCCTGTGGAAGGACCCCCATCGCCAACCGTAGTACGATGAAATAGAGCCCTGGCAGGGCCATATCAGTGTCCCTGAACCAACAGCGGGCACTTCTTTGCTACCTCTTACGATTTTCTTGACAACTGGATAAGAAGTTATCGTCTCTGACACCTTTGTGCGGGAGATGATCTTCCCATTTTCCCTTACGATCTCTTCTACTATTTGCTTCTCGCCGCTTTTACCCTCTTGGGTAACTTTTTCCTCCCAAGGCCACATCGAGGAATCATAGGTAACCTGAACTGAAAAAGGAATTGATTGCGTATACGTTACGGTTTCGCGGCTTGTCAATGTAACAAAGGGCTCAGGAACCACCAAGTTAAGGTTTTCTCCCTCTCTGATTAAGTCACCGTCTACTTCGGGATTGGCCTTTCTCAAATCGTCTACAGTAAGATTGTTAGCGTTGGCTATGGACCAAAGGCTATCTCCCCTTTGTACTGTGTAACTAAGTATCTTATCAGTGCCGCGCATGAGGATTTGCTCAGCTTCGGCTCTGGTTCTGAACATAGAAGTGGACACTTGTTTCGCTACTATATTGATCTCTTCCCCTATAAGAAGTTCTTCGCACGTAGCATGTCCAGGCTCGATTATGTTCTTTATGTAATTCTCCCTGATATCTGAAAGAGTACCCCTTGCCTCATCCTCTGACGCAAGCGCCACAACGTCTTTGCCTTCTACGCAAATGACGTAACCGATGGCTTCAAACTGAATTCGGTCTTTGATTATCTGCCCCAGTTCCTCAGGATCAGTCAGCTCTTGTTGTTTATCTCTTTTTACAACCTCGCAGGTTATTTCAGAAGCGGATTCAACCTCAGCTCCGACTTTGAAAGACTCCTCTTCTACCAGTCTGTCGATGATCTGATCGATTAGTTCCACTTCTTCTATATATCCGATTACCTCACCATCTACGCTAACTGCGTAAACTTTAGGCCTTGATAACATCACGCCTGCCGTAATCGCCACTGCTAATATGAGCCCGACTGCTATACCTATTGTTATGTAAGAATTCTTGCTAATCTTAGTGTCTTTCAACCTGCCACTTAGATTAGCAAATATGTCCGTCTTGCTGCTTAGATCTAACCTCTTATGCCTTCGTCTGGGCCGTCTGTTTCTATTCTTGCCCTCCGAATATAAGCTGTTTTCCTCCATAAGTTTCGCCGCACTTAGAAACTTCAGAATTCCCAAATCGGCTAAAACAACGCCATTCAAATTTCAAAATACATAGAGTGCAGCTTTACCCTCCTTTCCTTTCGCCTTCCAACTTCTTACCAACTTCCTGGTGCGCCTATAAAAACTAGATACCCAAACCTTGCCATGAGAAACCTGTCCGATCTTACCACAAGTCTCTGCTAGCATATACTTATGTTCATAAAGAATCGTTCTCTAATCTAATAGACTCAAACCAATAAGAACAAACCCGACGGTTTTCGTCGATAAAAATCTATTCTCTACTCAGTTCAAAATTCCTGCCGACAATTTTAGGTACTGAATATAAAGGGCAAACTCTAGTCTTAGTTTCATAATAGAGCAGCTTAGGGGATCGGGCTTCATAATGTTGCCAGTCGATCCGAGAGCACCTGCGTGACAACCTCCACCGCACAAGTAGCGCGCCCAGCATTCCTTACATGTAGGCTTGTTGGGCACTCGTGCGTCGTAAAATCTTTTTCCCAAAGCAGACATTTTTGAGTAGGAAGGAGCAAATATGCTTCCCATCGCAAATTCGTTTTGCCCTACAAGTTGATGACATGGGTAAATATCGCCCTCAGGCGTAACTGCCAAATATTCATACCCTGCTCCGCACCCTGTAATCCGCCGCTCTGCACACACGCCATGAGTAAGGCCAATTTCGAAGTGGTAAAACTCTAATGGGTCTCCCTTTGCGAAGCACTCTTGCCAAAA
>MTKW01017712.1_pt1 | contig 11837 bp, 9 predicted proteins | sample 1042761 | NCBI WGS metagenome assembly MTKW01 (sample SAMN06205366, study PRJNA360243) | anaerobic digester metagenome | biome: Wastewater treatment plant; feature: Anaerobic digester sludge; material: sludge; isolation source: anaerobic digester fed with sludge from wastewater treatment plant ...
CGCCGCAGCCGCGGGCAACCTTTCCCGCTGGCTCAACCTTGCCGGGCGGCTGCCGCTGGTGGAGCTCCTCCGCGAGATCCTCAACACCGGCGGTTTCTACGCCTCGCTTGGCCGGGGATTCCGGGGTGAGCAGGCCGTCTCCAACGTGGAGAAACTGATGGACAGCGCCCGCGAGATCGCCCTGCAGGGCGGAGACCTGGCCGACTTTTGCCAGTGGCTGAACGCCCGCATCGATTACATCGAAGAAGAGGGGGAAGCCGATATCGACATCAGCCTGGGCGGGGCGGTGCAGATCATGACTGTGCACCAGTCCAAGGGGCTCGAATTCCCGATGGTCTTCGTCCCCGACCTGGCCGCCGTCTTCAACCTCGGTGAGCGCGAATCGCTCTACGCCGGCCGGGTGCCTTATGAAATGAATATCACCGCCGGCGGCATTGCCCGCCGCGAGCTGTCCGAGATCGGTATCGATGCCCCCAATCCCGGCAACGGGTGGGCTTCCGAGCCGCTTTTGGTCAAGCGGATTATCAAAAAGCGGNNAGAGCGACCAGCTGATCGCAGAAAAAAAGCGTCTCTTTTACGTGGCCGCCACCAGGGCCATGGATCACCTGGTGCTGGTCGGCCACGCCTCCTTTAGCAGCCCGGCGGTGACTCAGCGGATCAACTACGCGCCTCTGGACCAGATGGCAAGCTGGATGGACTGGCTGAACCGCATTCTCGACCTGCCCTCCAGGGCCGGCGGATTAAGCGGCACCATCGTTTACGGCAACAAGGCCGGTGAGCCGATGCAGATACCCTACCGCAGATTCATCTACGACCCTGCGTGCCAGGAGGCGGAAACCCCGCCCCGGACCGCCTTCCCCATAGACTGAAACCGGTAATACTATTAAGCATCGCGTGTTGCTTGCGATATAACATGTGCTATTATCATAACGCACTTCATATTACCCATGTATTGGTAGAGGGTCTGGTAGGATACCAGTGTTACCATGAATTTGCAAGGGGGACGTGCTATAAGCNNTTTTTCCTTAAGCCTGGATTTTCCCTCCAGGTATGGGCTTGTAAAGTTGTGCGTCAGCACTGTGCTATAAGAGGTATAAATCTAAATTGATGCGACTGGTGGAAGTGCTGTAAAGGTAAAATATTGGTTGCATTTTATAATAGCTTATGATATTTTATAAAGGAGTTGAGGATATGTCATCAATGGCGCCTTCATATGTAAGGGAAATGGCTCGTAAGGGTCGGATTCATTATTCTGACCATGCTCTACTTTTAAGGATGAATGAAAGGCAGATTTGGATAGATCAGGTTTTAGCAGCTATTTTAAACGGAGAAGTATTAGAAATACAGGTTTTTGGACTGGAAAATGATGTAACGGTTATATTTCAAGAATCAACTGATAAGATGCCTCGTTTTATGTGGTAGTTGCCACATCTTACCCAGTAGTTGAAGTTGCCACAGTTGCAGAATTTAAGGAAGAAGCCTGGGAATGGCTCGGTAAAATCATGGCTAGGAGGCGTTAAGAGTGAAGTGCGTATTATGCAACAACGAAATGGACAGTATTAAGGCTTCATTTCAATCAAAATGGGGTGAGTATGAAGTAACCATAGACGGAGTGAAGGCCTACCGGTGCAAGCAATGCCAAAGGTTCGTTTTTGAACCTGAAGTAGCGCGTATGATTCAAAATATCACTGCAGGTTTCTCTGAGCGGCAACCTGACGAAAGACCTGAACTGATTAATGTAGATGATGTTGCCGATTTGCTCAGCGTCAGCAACCAAACAGTATATAATATGATCAAAGACGGTCGTTTAAAAGCAGTTAAAGTTGGCCGAGAATGGCGTTTTTCACGGCATCAAATCGAAAAAATATTGAATCAAGAACAGAAGGATTTGTCTTTTTATATTGCGGCAAGGAACAGCGAAGGGCTTTCTGCGAAGGACCAAGATATCGTTAAGGAGGAATTAGAAGGCCTTATCTCCCGGGAACAAGAGAAAGGGAGCAAGGAATAAGAATGAGTATTTATAAAATACACGGTATAACACCGGAGGGGCATGCAATAGAATTACTTCGGGAATTGAGTATACCTCTTGTTCCTACTATTAATCTGCAACAAATTTGTGCGAAGAAAAATATTCAAATATCGTATAGACCGTTGGAAAGCGCCGCCGCGTTGCTATTAAGCATGCCGGGTAGTGGTGCTAAAATATTACTTAATTCCAATAATAAGTACTGTACTAGGGATAACTTCAGTATAGCCCACGAATTGGGCCACTATCATTTACCAGGTCACCATCAGGCACAATATAAATGTGATATAAGAGAAATATTTCGTTTTAACAGCTCCGATGATAAAGAACGCGAAGCCAACCGCTATGCTGCAGAGCTACTTATGCCTGAGCCCTGGCTGAAGCTTAGGATAAAAATGGCGGACGTAACATTGCCGTTGATCATAAGCATTGCGGAAGATTGCCAGACCTCACTTACGGCCACAGCGATCAAAATAACCCGCATATGCCCCGACAGGGTAGGTATAGCTTACTCAGAAGATGGCGTTATTAAGTGGACCGCTAAGACCAAATCTTTTCCGTATGAACTCCGAAAGGGCCTGGTAAACGAGCGTTCATCTATCAATGAATTTATTATTACCGGCTGCTTGTCAGGGGACCTCAGGCAAATTCATCCATCTGCATGGGTAGATTCACCATATCAAGGCTCCCATGACTGGCCCTGTGAGCTTTCATCTGCACAACTCGTTAATTTTAATGAATATAAAGTTGAATATGGTGGAGATACAGGTGATGATACAGGTAGGGAGAGCAGGGCCAACATACTGACAGCGCAAGCTGTACTTGAACCGGCACAATTACAAGATTTAGCGGATCTAATTCCGCAACTATTGATCATTAAGGCTAAAGCTAACCTCCCTTTCAAATTTATAGTAAACATTGAAGTCGGTGACGGTGAAGAAAAACCTTCTGAAGAAACGGTTCAAGAAATCAATATGTTATTAAAGGGTGTTAAGGAAAACTTCAATCTTCAGTAGTTAATAACATTTATTTAGTAAAGGGGCAGGGGACATGTGTAAAAAAAAAGTTGATTTTGAATCAATCTGTGCGGTCTCTCCTGGCAATAGAAGCCATATTTTTTACTTAGATAGTAATCATAGCGACTATGACTGTGTTGACACTTGTGTAATATGGGATAGTATTATTTTTTATGGGATACCATTTGATTTATCAGAAGAACAAATAAATTGTATTTATGAAGAAGACTATTCAAGTGCAACCAAAATTGGTGAGATGCTCGGATGCTTAATTCTATGTAAACAAATTCTTAATGAAGGTGATGATCCCTTAGATATCTGTGATGCCGTTGATGGTGATTTAGAATATACTATTTCGGCTTTGAGTGACAAAGATGGTCCCCTGCATATTGAAAACGGTGATTCATACCAAGATGTATTCTATATTCATGAACTAAACATGGAGGCAAGTTATGATGATGCAGTCCTCAAAAGTAGAATTATAAATGAGCTTCCAAGGTTAATTTTATCTTTGTTCCATGTAGCTCCTGATCTCCTCGCATATTACCCTATGCCACTGGAATTTACTCCCGATCTAGATCAGAAAGCAAGGTATGAAGCCTTACAGAATATTGCAATGCAAAAGATGGAAAGAGCTTTTGATGCAAGTAATAAAGGGCTAAATAGAAAAGAAGATGGGAAAATCTTGAGATTTGGAGATGCTTATCAGTTTAGTGCAGACGAACTCAATTTGGTTATGCGTAGAAGGCACTCTGGTTCATCTTATCCAGAGGATGCAAAGAACAAGAAAGAATATGCGTTCTATACAGAAAACGGTTTTGAAGAAGTTGGGGATAGTAGATTGCTTTATAAGCTTGTAGAACTCTAATTTTGGGTTAAATCATATACCTCTGCGGGGAAGAATTGTTCCCGGATTGAAATATTACGACAGCTTAAGATGTCGAGAGATAATCCGCGTGTGAAATCTTGGACAGTGCCATCAGGGGAAGGGGAGCTTGGGTATTATTCATCATGGTTTCGATAGTATAGGATGAAGGGCTTCACCATGAACTGGAAAGAATATACCGGACTTATCGGAAAAAATTGCTACCTGCTCTACAGTATGGCTCTATTCCGTTTTCGAACCGGTAGCGGCTCAGGATGAGTTTTTGCGTTGACTGGAACTGAGTTTATTATTGTATAATTCAATGTAGATACAATAGATGCGGGAGGCGAGTTAAGTGCGTGTAAAAGTTCAAAAGTGGGGCAACAGTCTTCTAATACCTGATTTGCTTGAAGTTTCCGGCGTAATTCTCTCCGACCAGGTCAAAATCTTTGACTGGAGAGCCCGCAAGGCCAAGTATATTTGTACTTTACCGGAAAAATATTTAAATGAAGTGCTTGGCAAACTGAGAGTTTTGCTTTAAGCCAAACAGCAGTTCTTTCTCCTTCACCCGACACCCGGCTGTCACCAATACCTTCCCGGGCGGTTGCTTTTCGCCCCCGGAATTGTTAGAATTCAGACATAACCTTATCCTTGGAGAAGATTGCCGCTGATTTCACCATCTGTAAAGGAATGAAAAATGCAGGTAGATGAAAAACTCTTTCGCCAAATTACTGAAGTAAGTTACCTCACTGCTGAAAATACTTGGCGTTACCGCTCTATCCTGCGCTATTTCTACCTGCAGCATGAAAAGCTGCGGCATTATCTCTTTCCCGATGAGATCTACGAATCTTTAACTCAAAACATCCACTTTGCCCGCTACACCCGGGAGCAGCTTGAGCAAGACTTGAATCAGCTTGTTGAGTGGAAAAACCTGGTGCCCCGGCAGGATATGGGCAAGGTTAGCTCTATTGAGGAGTTTAGAAAGAAGCGCTACCGCTACCAGTGCACACCCTACACGGTGGAGATCGAGCGTTTGATCCTAGAGCTGGAGAATAAGGGTGACTCCTTTGGCGGCTCCCTGGAAAGAACCCTCTTTGACCGCCTGCTGGCCTCGTTAACGGACCTGACTGATCAAGATAGAGTTTCCCAGTTTTCAGATGAAGAGCTCTATGCCCGCTGGGAGGAGATGTATGCTCAGTTCCGCAGGCTGACAGAAAACGCAACAGATTACCTGGCCCACCTGGAAAGCGAAAAAGTAGAAGAGCTGATGCAAACAGAAGCATTTCTCACTTATAAAGACAGCCTGACTGATTATCTGCGCAACTTCATTGCGGTATTGCAGCGGTCATCCTTTCAGATCGAAAAGCTGCTGCAGGAGGTAGCAGACAGCTTTATCCAGGAGGTTACCCACCGTCTCTCAGAGTACTACTTGAGCATACCGCGCCTCGAAGCAGATCCGGCGCCCGCAGCGGTGCAGGAACGTTTTCTCACCCAGTGGCAAAGCCTCGCCGCCTGGTTTTTCGGCCGGGAAGGGCGGGAAAGCGACATGATCTACCTGCAAAAGGCTACCACTGAAACAATCCGACGTATTACCCGTTTTGCTCAGCGTTTGGGGGAAAGGTACCGCAACCGGCAGAGCCGCCGCAAGGACTACCTCTTTCTGGCCGGCTGGTTTAACCGCTGCAGCTCATTAAACGAGGCCCGTCAGCTATACGCGTCGGTATTCGGAGTTTCTTCCACCCGGCACCTCTTTGCCCCCGGAGCCAGGCAAACCGAGAATATATACAGCCAGGTCTGGGATGAAGAGCCGGCGACCCTCACGGTAACGCCCCGGCGGCGCGGCTATAAACCCAAGACCAGGCCCCAGGCCGTAATCAGCTGCAAAGAGGAAAAAGAAGCAGCCCTAGCGGCTTATCTGAAAGTTAAAGAAACGGAGAACATGATGCTGGAAGAGTTGAGCAGCAAAGACCGTATTATCTTAAGCGAGTTGGCCTCCACAGACCCCCATATCCGTAAACTGATCCTCGGCTGGATCGGCCGCTGCATGATCAGTAAAAACAAGACGGCCAAGACCCAAGCTGGCCGTACCATCCGTCTGAGCCGGCACGACGAAAGCAGAATAAAGCTTCACTGGGATGACGGAACCCTGGAGCTGCCCAATTATGAAATTATAATTATAGGTTAGGTGAGCCTATGGAGCGCAAACAAAAGGCGCCTCCCTTTGATGATAAGGCGCGGGATGCTGCTGAGTATTTAATGGAAAGATTCTGGATTCTGCGTGAAGATGAGCCTGAGCTCTACCAGATGGTGCGGGAGCGGGAGAAATCCCTGCGCACCTATTTCACGGACAAGTTGGGCTTCCACCTGATTATCCACCGCTACTTTGTCAAACTGGAGAAGCTGCCCGCCTGGCCGGAACCGTGGATGGGTGTGGATGCTTTAGCCTCCACTGGAGATTACACCCTCTTTTGCTGCTTCATGGCCTTCCTGGAAAGTAAAAATATTGACGAGCAGTTTCTGCTTTCGGATCTCTGTGAAGCCCTCACATCACTTTATCCCGGTGAAGAAGGGTTGGACTGGACGAATTACAGCCGCCGCCGCTCTCTGGTGCGGGTGCTGCAGCATACCGTAGAAGAGCGGTTAATCAAGGTTGTAGAAGGGGATATCACCGGTTTCGGCCTGGAAGAGAGCCACGAGGTGCTTTTAGAGGTGCCCCCTGTCTCCCGCTACTTCATGCCTTCATACCCCAAGGAGTTGCCTGAATTCAGCACCCTGGAGGAAATCTACAGCGGGCGGTGGCGAGAGACCAAGGGCATGGAGGAGCACGAAGGCATGCGACGGCGCCATCGGGTCTACCGCAGGCTATTCCTCTCCCCGGCTTTCTACAGCAGCGGCGCCGCTGACCCCGACTTTTTGTACCTGCGCAATTTTCGCCACCGTATTGCCGAAGATGTCGCAGAGCATACCCCTTATCGGCTGGAGCTCTATGCCAATGCTGCTTTACTGGTCTCACCCGAGCGCAAAGGGCGGCTGACCCTCTTCCCGGAAAACCGAGCCATCTCTGAGATTGCCATGCAGCTGGCGGTCTTCTCCCGGGAAAGGTGGGCCGCCCTCAAAGAATCAGAACGCATCAGCGGCTCACTGTCCCTGTCGGCGGTGGAGTTTGAGCAGCTTGTGGTAAAATGCAAAGAGCAGTATGGCGCCGGTTGGAGCAAAGAATACCGGGAGGCCCTGCCGTCGGAAACGACCGCCGACCTATTATGCCACCTGCTGCACTGGAAGATGGCAGATCAAGATCCTGAAACAGGGGTCATTACCCTGCTTCCCCTCCTGGCCAGGGTGGTCTGCCGCTATCCCGATGATTTTGGAGGTGACCGATTATGACCCAAAACAGATGGGTGCTTAACCGCGCCGGGATCTTTAACTTTTGGTATTACGATGATGAAGAATTTCATTTTGCCGATGGTAAACTGCTGCTGCGGGGGGCCAATGCCAGCGGTAAATCCGTGACCATGCAGAGCCTGATCCCCCTCCTCTTAGACGGCCGCAAAAGCCCTGACCGCCTCGACCCTTTCGGCTCCCGCTCCCGCAGGATGGAAGACTATTTGCTGGGGGAAAAAGAATTGGTGGACCGGGATGAGCGCACTGGTTACCTCTATTTAGAATATAAAAAAAGCAGTGCTAACCAGTATGTTACTACCGGTATCGGCCTGCAGGCCAGGCGCCACGGCAGCCTTAACTTCTGGGGTTTCGTGATCAACGATAACCGGCGTATCGGCCGCGATTTTTACCTGTATAAGACAGAGCGAGGCGCCGGGGGAGAAAAAGATAAAATACCCCTTACCCGCCCCGAACTGGAAACCCGCATCGGTCCGGGGGGCCGAGTTGTGCGCACCCAGGGCAACTATATGGAGCTGGTCAACCGCCACGTTTTCGGCTTCCCCACAGCCGAAGCCTTTGAAGAGCTGATCAAGCTGATTATTCAGCTGCGCAGCCCCAAGCTCTCTAAAGACTTCAAGCCCACGGTGATCTACGAAATCCTTAATGATTCCTTGCCGCCACTGACTGACGAAGAGCTGCGCCCACTTTCCGACACCATCGAGAATATGGACCAGGCCCAGCAGCAGCTGGAGCAGCTCAAACGGGAACAGGCTGCCGTGCAGCGGCTCTGCCGCCAGTACAACGACTACAACCGCTATATGCTGGCAGAAAAAGCCCAGGGCTTTATCGCCGCCCGGCAGAAGCTAACCCGGCAGGAGCAGGCAGAGGCCGCATCCTCGGCGCGCATCATCGAACTGGGGGAGAGGTTAAGCGAACTGGATGAGCAGATCGCAAAACTGCGCACCGAATCGGTTGCCCTCACTGAAGAGAGGAGGACCCTTGTCAAACACGAAGTATTCAATATTGAAGAGGAGAAACACGTAGTAGAGCAGGCTCTGGCAGATCTGGCCAAACAGGAGCGGCAGAAAAAAGAGACACTGCGCAAAAAAGAAGAAGCAGAGACAGACTTAAGATACCGGGCAGATAAAGAAGAAGAGAACAGGGCCGGGCATCTGAAAGAGACAGAAATTATTCTGAAGCGACTGGCTTCCGGTGCGGAGGCGGCGCAGTTTGCTGCTCACGAAGCCGCCTCCCGCGACTATGCTAAGCATATTAACGAAGCCTACCACTTCGGCCTCTGGAAAGAAGAGGCGGGGGTTTACGCAGAGCTGCTGGAACGGGTGGTTGAGGCCCTGAAGCAGGTCGCCCGGTACCGGGAGCGCTACCAGGAGGCGGACCGGGAGCTGGGTGAAACCCGCAAAGAGCTTGACCAACAGCGCCGCAAAGAGAAAGAGTGGTACAGGCTCTTTGAAGAAGAGCGGGATAAGCTCATAAGCGAAATTCACCGGTGGCTGGAAGGTAACCGGGTGCTGCTGCCCGATAATGGCGGCCTGACCCTGCTCTTATCCAGGTGCAACGTTCTTTTTGAAGAGGTGACATTGGATGAACTGCGCGAACCCATGGAGGAATCATACCGGAAACTGCTGAACGCCTTGGAAGCTGAAAAGCTGCAACTGGAGCACCGCCTGGAGCAGAAGGATAAAGAGATCAAAGAAAAAAAGGCAGAGCTTAAGCATTGGCGGGAAAAAGAAGATCCGGAGCCGCCCCGCCATCCCGATACAGCAGCCGCCCGGCGTAAGCTCGAGCAAAAAGGGATTCCCCATCTACCTTTTTTCGCCGCTGTAGAATTTCGCCCTGAGGTTTCATCCTCAGTGCGGGAACGAATCGAAGGGGCTCTGCGTGAAATGGGCCTTTTAGATGCGCTCATCCTTTCTGCGCAGGCTGCCGCCGCGGCGCCCTCTGACGACCGCATCATCAAAGCAGGCCCCCCTCAACCGGACCCCACCTTAGCTGACTACCTTTATCCTACCCCGGTAGAAGGTGTGGCTGTAGCACCCCGGGATATCGAGACGGTGCTGCGCAGTATTAAGGTATCTGGGAAAGCGCAAGCCGAGGCGCCCGCTCTCGATGAAAAGGGCCGCTATCATCTCTCACTGCTGCACGGCCATGCCCCTGTCTCAGAGCAGGCCGTGTATATCGGCCGCGAGGCCAGGCGTCGCTACCGGGAGCGCGAGATCAAGCGTATTTCAGAGGAGTTGACTGTGCTTGAATCGGATTACTTTGTGCTGGAGGTAAAAGCCTGCGCCCTGCAAGATCGCCGTTATCAACTGGATATAGAGTATCAGTCGTTCCCCCCGGCCAAAGATGTTTGCGAAGCATACAACCTCTTTAAAGAGGCCGGCCCGCAGGTGGCAGTGCTGGCCCGGGAAGTGGAGAATAAGGATAGGAAAGTGCAGGAGCTGCTGGCAAAGCTGCAAGAGGTTGCCGCCCGCGTGCGCGCCGCCGCTGCCGGTTTGCCCTTTGAAGCAGCAGAAGAAAGCTGCCAACAGGCTCTTTCTGAGATGCGGGACTACCTGTCAGATTTACATGCTTTAGAGCTCGCCCATAAAGACCTTCTCAGGGCTGTATCGATGTTTATGGAGATTAAAGGAAACCTGCTAAGTATTGAGGGAGATATCCGGGAACTGCGCCTGGAGCTTAAGGATATAGACGCCCGGGAAAAGGTTAAAAGTTCTCAGTTAAACTTGCTGGAACATACCCTGCTGCAAATGGGTGTCGCTGAGGTAAGAGAGAGAATTAACCGGGTAGAGAAGCGCTTAAGGCTGATCCCCCCAGAGATAGAAGGTCTGGTCGGTGAGCGCGGCTCCTTAAAGCAAGAACAATCCCAGGTCGAAAAAGAAAAAGAGAAGATCGGGCAAGGTTTAAGGGGTTACCGCAATTTGGTGGAAGCCTGGCAGAGCATTTTCCTGGCAGAGCTGAAGCTGGAACTGGCCCTGAAGCAAGAAGAGCTGGAGCACCCGGCAGCCCCTGAGCACGCTTTTAAACTGGCCCGCAGGGTGTCCCATCAGCTGGCCCGGGTCCGGGAAGAAAGCACCCGAGAAAAAGTATATACAGGGCTGACCAGGATATTTTACCAGGAGCAGGGCGTCCTGGCCGAATACCGCCCCTCCCTGGACGAGGTTCAAGCTAATAATCAATTTCAACAAAATGAGCTCCCAACGGGGCAGGAGTTTATTCTGCAGTGTGAAGCTGTTGAGCGCTCCTCGGTCCGTGTGCTGCTGCTTTTGGAATACGACGGTAAGCGCATCAACCCCTATACTGTATTGAAGAGGATGCAGCAAGATATGGTGCTGCAGGAGCAGCTTTTAAGCGAAAAAGACAGGGAACTCTACGAAGAGATCATCGCCTATAACGTAGGGCGGGTGATCCGGGGGCGTATCAACCGGGCAGAGCAGTGGGTTAAGCAAATTGACACCTTGATGGCCCAACGCAACACCTCCGGCGCTCTTACCTTTTCTTTAAGCTGGCGCCCCGGCACAGCCCAGCATGAAGATGAGATGGATACCAGGGAGTTGGTTGATCTTTTGCGCCGGGATCCGCGTATTTTAAAGGAACAAGACTTCGAAAAGATCGTCCAGCACTTCAGGTCCAAGATCGAGCGGGCCCGGGAAGCCATGGAGGAAAAAGGCTTCGGCGAAACCTTCCACCAGCTGATCAAGGAGATCCTGGATTACCGCCGCTGGTTTTCCTTTACCCTCTATTACCGCCGTGGCGATCAGCAGAAAAGAGAGCTGACCAATCATGCTTTCTATACCTTCAGCGGTGGCGAAAAAGCTATGGCCATGTATATACCGCTTTTTTCCGCCGCCTATTCCCGCTACCTGGAGGCGGGACCCGAGGCGCCATTTATCATTTCCCTTGATGAAGCTTTTGCCGGGGTTGATGAGCAAAACATCGCCGATATGTTTGACGTGATGGAGCAGCTGGGCTTTAATTACCTGATCAATTCCCAATCCCTGTGGGGCGATTATGATACAGTGCCTGGCCTCTCTATTTGCGAACTGATCCGTCCCCAGAACGCGCCTTTCGTTTCGGTGGCCCGCTACGTCTGGAACGGCAGCTACCGCCGGCTGATCACCACCAAAGAAGAACTAGAATAAGCCCTGGCGTGATATTTGATATAACCTGGCGTCTCTATGGTGGGAGCAAGATTTGGAGAGAGGTAGAATTCATGCAAAGCCAAAAAAACTCACTAAAAGAGGCCTTAAACTATTTCAACAGATCACCGGTCTTGCGGCGCATGCTGCAGAAGTTTGCCCAAAAGTACCGCTCCCTCGGGCGCACCGGCGGTTCAGTCCGCTTGCAGTTGCTTTCGCCCGAAGAGCGCGAAAGTCTTGGCGGGCTGCTGGGCCAAGACTTAAGCCGGCAGAAAGCGGCAACCGTTTCAACTGCGCAGCTTGAACAAGCGTTGCGGCAAACTCGCTTTACCAGGCTATCCCTGCAAGAGTTACTATTTGCCTTCATAGGCGGTCCCATTTTAACCAGGACG
>MTKW01003130.1_pt1 | contig 11834 bp, 11 predicted proteins | sample 1042761 | NCBI WGS metagenome assembly MTKW01 (sample SAMN06205366, study PRJNA360243) | anaerobic digester metagenome | biome: Wastewater treatment plant; feature: Anaerobic digester sludge; material: sludge; isolation source: anaerobic digester fed with sludge from wastewater treatment plant ...
CCGGATTCATAAATCCGCGGGTCAAGTCCAGCGTAAGCTAAGAGTTTATCAGGGGAAACAAATGAATAATATAATTACAGCATTACAATTAAGAATTTTACAAGAAGAGAATGTCACGGAAGAGGACGTAAGACAAAGTATAAATAACGCCATTGTAAAGAATTTAAAAGAAAAATATAATCAAGAAATAACTTTCAGGAATGAAGTAAAAACCTCAATAAACAGATTTATTGACTCTAAATACGGTCATTTTATAATTGAATATAAAAAACCCACTGTAAATTTAGGCAATAAAGAAAGAAGTCAACTCCTTTCATATTTAATTGATAAAAAATATTTTACTAAGCATAATTGGGGAATGCTTACTAACGGTAAAGATGTAGAAATTTATAACTATAATTATGAAAAGAACTCTTTTGAATTAAATGATGATTATTCTGGCAAATTAAATGAAGCACAAATTAATTATATTACTAACATCTTAGCTAATAAAGATAATTTAATATTAACTAAAGAAAACGTTAACGAGATATTGGGTCTAGAAAACCATAAAGAGATAATTAGAACAATGCATCAGTTATTACTTGATTCAACCAACAAAAGAACCAAACTTTTATATGATGAATGGTTGAAGTTGTTTAATTTGTCTGATGAATACGACCATTTATCAGAAAGTAAAAAGCAACCAGTGATAAAATTTTATGAAACTCTTTTGAATAAACCGATTAAGAACATAACAGATGAACATAAAGCTTTATTTACTATCCAAACTTTTTATGCTATTATGCTAAAATTAATGGCTTACAAAATTATTATAAATAAAACATCATCAAGATTTGTAAAGCCAAATATTATTAAGAACATGTTTAAAGATATAGAAAGTAATAAATTTTTTAGGAAAAATAATATTACAAATTTAATAGATGGTGATTTTTTCTCCTGGTACTTGAGTGAGTTTTCTGAATTTGAATTTGAATATTTTTATAATGTTATCGAGCCGATTGTAACTATAGATACAAAAGGTTTAAATTTATTATTCATTACTTATTATGAAAATATATTTCCATTTAATGTTAGATATTCAATGGGTGAATTTTATACACCCTCATATTTAGCTAATCAAATTGTAAATAACGGTTTAGAGTTATTAGAAAATAAGGAAAATATAAAAGCATTAGACCCATCATGTGGTAGTGGGATATTCATTATAAATGCATTCAATAATGGCATTAAAGATATTTCAGGTATTGATATAAACCCCCTTGCTGTTTTAACTTCAAAAATAAATTTTTTAATAAATAACTTTGACTTGTCTAAACCTATAGAAATACCAATCTATCTTGGTGACTCGGCTTATTCACCGCAAGAGACTCTTGTAAATGGAGTTAAAAGCTACAAATATTCATTATATACAAGTGTGGAAAAGTTTCCTGAAATCAAATTTTTATTTCCTGAGGAACTTATTAAACATGAAGACTTTTTTAAATTACTCGCTGTTATAGAAGAACATATCGTAAATTTTAACAAAGAATCAATAATAAAATTGTTAAGATCAGTTCCAGAGGCACATTATGTTGAACTAGAAAGTAGTTATGACAAATTAATAGAGGAATTATTCACATTAGAAAGGCTTGGTTTAAACTCTATTTGGTTAAAAATAATTGCAAATTATTTTAAATCTGGTGTAATTAAAAACGTTGATTTCATAGTTGGTAATCCACCGTGGGTTCGATGGTCAAATCTTCCAGAATATTATAAAAAAACAATAAAAGATAATTGTCGTGTTGAAGGATTGTTTTCTGGAGATAGTAACTCCGGTGGAGTTGATTTGAATATTTGTGCTCTTTTGGCCTATGTCTTAATTAGAGACAGATTATCTGATAATGGGGTTTTAGGATTCATAATGCCAGATAGCATGCTGTTTAATAAATCTTTTGAAGGATTTAGAAACATGAAATTTAATGATGGAAGAATGTTTTATTTGAACAAAGTGATTAGATGGAATGATCCTAAAGAAAGACCTTTTGATCCAGTTACTTTAGATTTTTCAGAATATTATTTCTCTTTCAACAAAATGGATAAAACACATGTTTTCGATCGAAAGAAAAATAAAGAAATGGCAGCATTCAAAATTACAGACTCATTTAATAATCACTATGTAATAAGTGAAAATGAACACGTGGAGTCAATAAAAGAAGTTTTAGGAAGAAATAATTATAGATTTAGATCAGGGATTGGCTTAATAAAAGGAGGTCATTATCTCTTGGAATTTGATTCTAAAATCGATGATAAACACTCTTGGTTTATTCCTCACGAAAGTAATGGAACACGAATTGTTTTATCAAATAAAAAAATAAAACTAGAACACGAAATCGTTTATCCTTACATAAAAACAACTCATGTAAATAACGGTTATATAAAATCTACTGAACTATTTGCTTTGTTTCCTTACCCTTTTGGTGAAAAAACTCCATATTCATTAGAAATTATTAAAGAAAGATATCCATATTTTTACAACTATTTTATGTCAAGAGAAATTCAAAATTCTATAGCAACAGCTTCAAGTTACAACAAAAGAATTCAAAACAATAAAGACCTGGATATTGGAATTTTCAGAGTTGGAGAATACACATATAATGACATATTTGTTGTAACGCGAGACAATAGCAAACCAGACTTTTCTATTGTTGAATACTTAAATACACCTTGGGGAGAAAAAAAGATGCCTCTCTTTGACGGTCATATAAATTTTGTTTCCAGGGATTTAGATGGAAAACCTTTAAGTAAACCTTTAGCTGAAAAATTATTCAAATCTTTTAATAGAGATGGTGTTAAGCATTATATAGAAGCCAGTTCAGATAGTAGAAGTATTTCGTCCAGGTTATACAATGATATTAAAATTATAGACTAAAAAGAAGGTTTTTTATGGCAACAAAGTATGAAATGATTTACTCTCAAATCAAAGCAAATATTGATGAATTAATGAATATCTATGAATACAAAAATAAGTGAATAGCATTTGGGCATTTATTGCTAAAACACAGATTTAATATTTCAGATGATGAAGCATATGAATCTATGACTGATGGCGCTATAAATAAATTGTTGGACATATCGCATATATTTCAAAATTTGATTGATGTGTAAAGGATAAAGTTTTATCATATAGTCAATTGAAAAGACTAAATCGATTAGTAAATAAAATTTACTCTTGGATATCACGTTAAAATAATGGCTAGCATAGTATTAATCCTTTTTATAGATTAGAAGAAAAATTTCTTCAGGGTACATTAGGATACTTAGAAAATGAAATCAATTTGTTATAGTTGATTAGTAAATTATGATATTTGATATTGGTCGATTAAATTGTTAAGGAAGTGAAAGTAAGTGCAAAATTATATTAATCTATATGAAGCGGTAAAAATAGTCGAAAATGAGGATATATCCAGGGAATATTTATATTATATTAATAATGGTTATAGTCAATATAGACATCGTGAAATTAAAAATCTACATGATTTTTTAAAAATAACTGAAATAAGTAGAGAATACGCAGAAGGATTTCTTTTTGGTTATGAAATACCTCAATTAAACAAAGAATTTGATCTAATAAAAATAGCCGATAATTTATGTGTTAATGTTGAACTTAAAGGTGGAAATGTTCCTTTGGAAAAAGTTAGAAAACAACTCTTACAAAACCAACACTATCTAAAAATGTTAGACAAGGAACTGTTTTTATGCACCTATTTTGCAAATTCAAATAAATTTTTCACACTAAAAGATAACGAACTGATTGAGATTAATTTGGAAGAAGTAAAATCTCGGCTTAAGATAAAAACATTTAAAACACTGGATTTAAATGAAGTTTTTTCTCCCCAAAATGTATTAGTGTCGCCTTTAAACAATACTGAAAAATTTATAGCTGGGGAATATTTATTAACTGAAAATCAACAAAACATAAAAAGCACAATAATTGATTTGGTTCTTAATAATAAAGAATCTAAGTTTTTTGGTTTAACTGGTAATGCTGGAACCGGAAAAACGCTATTAACCTTTGATATTGCTAAGACCATTTCTAAACATAGAAACACATTAATAATTCACGGTGGAATATTATCGTACGGGCATAAACTTTTATCTGAAAAACTTGAAAATATTGTCATAATACCAGCAAAATTATGGAATGTTACAAAAACGGATAAATACAATTTGATAATATTGGATGAATCTCACCGAATTTATAGTAGTACAATAGATGACATAAGGAATTATGTTATAGAAAGAAATGTACATGCCATATTTTCTTATGATGAAAGACAAAGACTATCAAATTTTGAGTTTAATAGTCAAACTGTAGAAAAAATTAAGGAAATGTGTGAAAGTCATGATTATCGCTTGACCAATAAAATTAGAACAAATAAGGAATTAGCTTTATTTATAACTTGTTTAATGGATTTATCAAAAATAGAATCTAATTATACTTTTGAAAATGTAGAAATAAAATATATTCCTGATAAAATAGAAGCTCATAAATTTGGGCATTATTTAGAAAATGAAAAAGGATATACATTTATTACCTACACACCATCACAATATAATGATGGTCTTGGTTATCAAGATGGGCCAAACAATACACATAGAGTTATTGGGCAAGAATTTGATAAGGTTTGCATGGTTCTAGATGATAATTTCAGTTATCGTGATAATAAATTAGTCTCAAAAAGACACCCTAATCCTGATTATTTATTTCATCAACTTTTATATCAAGGTCTAACAAGAGTAAGGACAAAATTATTCTTAATAATTAGAGATTTAACTATTCTAGGTAATGTACTTAAGATATTAAACAATGAAAAATCCATTTAATCAGTTATTGTTTATATAGTACCTTTACAACTATCCGATAATCCTAGTGAACGGGCACTTGAATAGAACTGAATAATAACGAAAGCCTTATTTTATACATATGAAATAGGGCTTTTTTGTTACAAGCACTCTTTAGTGTTATAATTAAGCTAAAGAATTTATAATGGAGTGATAAGAATGGAAAAAGGATATGTTTATATTTTAACTAATCCAAGCTTTAGAGAAGACTGGGTAAAAATAGGAAAAAGCAAAAGGTTGCCTGAAATTAGGGGTAGAGAATTATATAATACGGCGGTTCCATTACCATTTGAAATTTATGCCACATTAAAAACTGAAAAATATCATCAAGCAGAAAAGTTAATACATAGATCAATAGACAGAATATCTGATCTAAGAATAAACAAAAGTAGAGAATTTTTTAAGATTACACCAGAAGAAGCGTATGAGATATTTTCTGATATTAAAGAATTATTAGGAGATGAAGCAGAACTTGAATTACATGGTGATAATGTCGAAGTTAAAGATTCAAATAGAAATGGAAAAAGAAGGTCTAGTCAGTTATTTAATTTTTACTTAAAAGGTTTAAAAGATGGAGATATAATAAAATTTGTTGAAGATGAATCAATAACTGCAGTTGTTGCAGGTTCAAGACAAGTATTATTTGAAGGTCAACTGTGGTATTTATCACCACTTGCGAGAGAACTTTTTGAAAGAAATAATAGAGGGAATGCTAGCGGGTCTTATCAAGGACCATTATATTTCACATATAACGGCAAAAGATTAACAGAAATTTTAAATCTAGAATAATATCATTGTGCTTGGAGCATGTAGACAAAGACATTAAAAAAACATACTATAAATGTAGTATGGAGTACTAGCTTTTAAAGCTTAGAAGTCGAAGGATCTTAAACAGGTCCTTTTTCTTTTGCAGAAATACTTGTAGTATTCCAACTTGTTAGCTATTACAATTTTTTTGTCGATATTAGCGACGGTTGGAGAGAATAAAATGAAAGGTAAAATGCTAGATACTTATGAGCGTTGGCAAAAATCTGGTCATCTAAATTTAAAACTTAAATCAATAACTGAAATGACTGCAAAAAGAGCAACTCAAAGACAAGTTGCTGAGTATTTGGGAATAACTGAAAAAACGGTTATTAGACTAAGAAAAAAACATCCCAAATTTGAAGCAGCATTTCAATTTGGAGATGAACAATTAAAAAAAATTTAGAAGATGCAATGCTTAAAAGGGCAATAGGGTTTGAATATGAGGAAACACAAACTATTCTTGAAGAAACTAAGAGTGGAACTAAAAAGAGAATATCAAAATTCAAAAATCAAGCATTACCGGATATTGCTGCAATTAAATATTTACTAATCACAAAATTTGGAATTGATTATAATGAAAAAAAAGCAGAGCTTGAATTAATGGCAAGACGCTTAGAAAAAGATGAGGAAGTATGGAATAATGAAAATAGTGATAAAACATATATCGCTACTCCAAGAGTACGAAAACAATCCAAGAGATAATGATTCTGCAGTAGATGCTGTTGCTGCATCGATAAATGAATTTGGATTTAAAGTTCCAATTGTTATTACAAGTGATAATATTATTATTGCAGGTCATACCAGATTAAAGGCGAGTATTAAACTAGGTTTATCAGAAGTTCCTTGTATTATTGCTAATGATTTAACTGATGAACAAATCAAAGCATTTAGACTTGCAGATAATAAAACTGCAGAGCTTGCTACATGGGACTTATCAAAACTAGAAGAAGAGTTGTTTGATATTGATATGGACATGTTGCAATTTGGATTTGAGGAGATGCATTCTGATATTCCAGATAACGCAACCGATGATGACTTTGACCCAGACGCTGAAATACCAGAAGTTCCGGTTAGCCAGAAAGGTGACCTTTATGTATTTGGTAATCATAGGGTATTGTGTGGTGACTCAACAATAAAAGAAGATGTTGATGTATTAGTTAATGAAAAGTTAGTTGATATGATCTTTACGGATCCTCCATATAATGTTGACTATGAAGGAACAGCTGGTAAGATTCAAAATGACAAAATGGATGATAGTGCTTTTTATACATTCTTATTAAGTGCATTTACTAATATGTTTGAAAACACTAAAAAGGGTGGTGCAATTTATGTATGTCATGCTGATACTGAAGGACTTAACTTTAGAAACGCTTATAAGAATGCAGGTTACAAACTTGCAGAGTGTTTAATCTGGGTTAAGAATGCATTAGTCTTAGGTAGACAAGATTATCATTGGAGGCACGAACCAATCCTTTATGGTTGGAAAGAAGGTGCTGCTCATTATTTTGTTGATGCAGGACTTGCAGATAGATGTGAAGTAGGTGTTGCTTATGCAATTGGTGTATCAGAACCGGTATCTTTATACATTGATACATTTGGAACAGGAAAGTTAAGTGATGATGATTTATTATATTTATTAAAAGTTTATTTTGATTTTACACCTTCAAATATTAGAAAAGAACTTGAACTTGATAAAGTAAAGTTTTCATCACTCTCTGCATTTGGTCATGTTGGTAGGACTGACTTAGATGTTGTATGGGAAAAATCAAATGAAAAAGCAGATGTTTTAAGGAGTTCGTATGAGAAAACCAAGAGAACTACATAATTTTTATAAATCGAAGGCTTGGCAACTTGCTCGAACTATAAAAATAAACGCCACACAAGGCAAGTGTGAGCGCTGTGGTGGCATAGGTGAAGAGGTACATCATCAAATAAGACTAACACTTTCTAATCTTAGCGACACAAGTATTAGCTTAGATCAAAAGAATCTAGAATTGTTATGTAGAGATTGTCATAACAAGGAACATGGAAGGTTTAAGAAAAAAGAAGTATTGTTTGATGAAAATGGTAATTTCACTGGTTGATTGATATAATATAATCAAGAGGTGATAAGTAATGTTGAAAGATGAAAAAAAATATTTAAAAGAAGAGTTTAATAGAATAATAAATAAAGTTCCGGCTTCAAAAGAAATTGAATTAAGTGATATTTTAAAAAAATTGAATGATGAACTCGATGAATATGATTTTTTTATTGTTAATTGGATACAAAGCGGTAAAAGATTATTCTCAAAGAATAGAAAAAAATTAATGATAAAGTATGTTGATGATATTCTTGATGGATACGATAAAGGAAAAGGCTATCGTGATGAACACAAGATTTTAATTAAAGATACATTAAAAAAGGTTATAGAATTGTTTGACAACAATAACAAAACGTTAATAGATAGAATTGTTGCAATATTAGGTTTTAGTTAGATGAAGAAAAAATACAAATTTCTATTAGGCCTTTTTACATTATTTGTTTTTAGCTTAATTATAGTCGTATCAGCATTATTGAAAATGGATGATAGATGGGAACAGTTGTCAACGGATAAAAATATTCTCAATTGGATAAGTTTGGCTGTGTTTAGAGTGCTAATTTATGCATTACCTGCTTTACTCATTAAATTATTTTTCAAGAGTAAAATCAATATAGTTGAATCATATAAGATTCAATTTATCACTTATACAATAGTAAAAATTTTATGGGATATACTTGCTTTAGAGTTTATAATAGGCGTTGATATCTTAGGTTACATAGATACTTCAATTGTTGTAATATCATTATTCTTAACATTGGTATTAAAAAAACCGACTAAAGTAGAAGTGGATTTAATCCCCCCACATCAATAGTAAAAAATTTCTAAAGGGTACCGCACGGGAGGGGCTTTAAAAAACGTGAGGCAAAAATTTTGAAAATCTAGAAAACATGTAAACGGAATTAGTCACTTTTGGTGGCTTTTTTCTTTATTATAGTAAGTTTTGAGGTAAATAAAATGAATAATAATAAAAAGATAAAAACTGAATATGAAAGATTAAAGAAACTGTTTGCTTCTGTAGATCCAACTAAAACTGAACTAGTAGATAATTTATTAAACGAAGCTGCATTTATGAAAGTGCAATTATTTAACTTACAAGAACAAATCAAAAAGTATGGAGCAATTCAAATATCCTCAAAAGGAAATCAAAGACAAACAGAAGCAGCTAAGTATTATACAAAACTAGTAAATAGTTATGGAACAGTGATTAAAACTCTAAATGCTATTATGGGTAAAAACATAATGGATGAAGATGATGAGTTTGATAAGTTTATGGCTAAGATGTCAGAATGAATTATTTGTTAGATTATTATAATGAAATTCAAAAAGGAAATATAGTCGTTGGTAAAGAACTGTTTACTGTTATTGAATCACTAATTGATGATATGGATAATCCTAGATATATCTTTGATGAAAAACCAGGTAACATTAGAATTGAGTTTATTGAAACATTTTGTAAACATACTAAAAGTCCTTTTAATGGACAACCTTTCTTACTAGAACTCTGGGAGAAAGCAGTCCTTCAAGTAGCTTATGGATTTAAGATGGCAGATACAAATCTTAGAAGGTTTAATGAAGTATTATTATTAATTGCTAGAAAGAATGGAAAGACCACCTTTATAGCAGGGATTGACTTAGCAGAGTTTTTCTTATCAAAAGGTGGTGTTGATATTGTTTGTGCATCAAATACAACAGAACAAGCCAATATATTATTTGAAGAAATCAATAACATGAGAGAACAATCTAAAGCTCTATCTAATGAAAGAAGGAGTAAGAAAAACATCTTTCATATTTATTCACCTAAGACTAAAAACAAGATAAAGAAATTATCAGCCCAATCAAGAAACAAAGATGGTTATAATATTGAAGTGGGTTGTATTGATGAGGTTCATGAAATGACAGATTCAAAAGTATATGATGCAATCAAACAAAGTCAATCAACTAAGGCTGAACCGTTAATTTTCATTATTACAACTGAAGGTAATACAGTAGGTGGGTTTTTAGATAACAAACTTGATTATGTTAGAAAGATGATCAAGGGTGAGATCACTGATGAAAGAGTGCTTCCTTGGTTATATACTCAAGATTCAGTTAATGAAATTTATGAAGATAAAAGAACATGGCAAAAGTCTAACCCTAGTTTAGGAACTGTTAAAACTTATTCATACTTAGAAGACTTAATGAATAAATCAAGACATGACCTAGCGACTAGAGTTACAATGTTATCTAAAGACTTTAATATTAAACAATTAGAACAAGGATCATGGTTAAGTTTTGATGATCTAAATAATGCTGAATCATATACACTTGATGATTTAAAGAATAGCTATGCAATTGGTGGTGTTGATTTATCATCAACTACTGACTTAACAGCTGCAGTATTATTAGTTATTAAAGATAACAAAAAGTATATTATTCCTCAATTCTTTATGCCTAGTGGGGTAATTGATAAACGTAGAGAGGAAGATAATGTCCCTTATGATATTTGGGTAAAAAAAGGTTTAATTACTGTAACAGAAGGTAATCAAAATGATTTTACTTTAGTAACACAATGGTTTATGCAAATGATAAGAACATATGAAATCAGACCACTCTGGGTTGGTTATGACCCATGGAACAGTCAATATTGGATTAAGGAAATGGAAGAGTTAGGTTTTAATATGGAAAAGGTAAGACAAGGTATCTATTCATTGTCTGAACCCATGAAACAACTTGAAGCAGACTTAAAAAATGATAAAGTTATTTACAATAGCAACCCTATTCTTAAATGGAATCTAGCTAATACACAAGCCAAAGTAGATATTAATGGAAACATTCAACCTTCAAAGTTAAACAGTAGATATAAACGTATTGACGGAAGTGTTGCCTTAATTATTGCTTACGCTGTTTTAAATAGATATAAATTAGAGTATGAGAATATGATATAATCAACTTGAATAGGAGATGAATAGAATGGATTCTAATGATATTTTTTTAATTTATATGTTGAATAATTTTAATCCGAAGTATAACATATTTGATAAAGAAAACAATAATTTTAATGAGACCAGTAAAGTTACTGAAGAAATATTACTCACCAAAGACTATGAATTCATTAACTTTTGTATGTTTTATTTTTTTCTTTATGAAGAAAGACTGAAAAACGCATTAGATAAGAGACACATAATAACATCTGAGGATATGTGGCCAAAGATTAACTACAGTCAAACAGTAATAAAAAATTATTTGAAAAACAAAGACGATAACGAGTATAAAAGAATGATAAAATTTCTCAATACAGATTTTAAATCTGAATTAAATGATTATGTTGAAGTACTCCACATAGAAAATAAAAAAATGAAAAGTAAGTTATCACCTGAGAAAAACAATTTATTAAACTTGATGTATAAAAAAGAAATTATTTCTTTTCAAGAGAAGTGTAAATTTGGTATCGATTTAAACGAAATAGCATCTACAATAAATCGTATTAATATATTGAAAGAAGAAAAAATGAATCTAGATGAACTTTTAAAGGATGAGAAGCGTTATAAGTTTAATTTTTGGTTATCTTTATCATTAGCAGTTGCATCCATAATAATAAGTATAGTTTCAATAATTTTATAGATAATGGAGGTCTCAATGGCCATATTTAAAAGAAAGAAAAAACAGGGCTCTATGGAGTCCTTTAAATTAGTAAGTGACTTTAATAGTCCACATGTTCCTTTTGGAAGTAACATTTCTAAATCGGATGTTGTAAAGATTGCTATTGATAGGATAGCTAGTCAATGTGCGAAACTAAAACCAAGATATATAAAAACATTAAATGATAAGACAGTTACAGAGAAATCTGGCAGACTGTCTTTTATTGGATCTATTAAATATAACGTGGAAAATCGTGGAAAAGCGAATTTGACACACAAAAACTATTAAATGCAGCGTGGACAGACCAGGAAGTCAAATTCCTGGTCTTTTCTTATAGGTGATAATTAGCATAAGGCGTTTACGTAAATGTTCAAAGTTTAGGTATCCATAAGCAGCTTTAGTGATAGTTTTAATTTGATTATTGATGCTTTCAGCAATAGCGTT
>MTKW01004359.1_pt1 | contig 11834 bp, 13 predicted proteins | sample 1042761 | NCBI WGS metagenome assembly MTKW01 (sample SAMN06205366, study PRJNA360243) | anaerobic digester metagenome | biome: Wastewater treatment plant; feature: Anaerobic digester sludge; material: sludge; isolation source: anaerobic digester fed with sludge from wastewater treatment plant ...
AGAAAATCCCATCTGGGAGAGAAATATCTATATTAGGATGGCCTAGGTAAATACGTATGGACTTTGATGAGATGGATCTGATAACATCCATTAATAGGATGAAAAGGTGATTTAGGTTTTAGCACCTACCAGATCTGTCAAGAGCAAAGAACGTGCTCACGATTGGGGCGTTGTAAATTTTGGATGAGCCGCGCAAACCCACTTCCAATGTGTTTTCGTCTTTTTGCCGAAATAGATTGATAACGACAAACCTTGTAGGACGCGAGGCCCTCTATCAAGGCCTTTATTTGACATCGATCGCGGCAATCGGATTTCCCCTCTGCGTGAAAACCTTGTTGAACGGTACCTTCCCTGAACAACGCACCGTTGTGATGCTGGCGCTTTTTGGCCTTATATCCTATCATCTGCCGGTAGCTCTTCCTTCGGGAATACAAATGAACCCCGGTTTTCCGTTGCTCATGGCGACGCTGTACTGCTACGGCGTTGCTCCGTCTCTATTGGTGATCGTACCATCTATGTTATTGCACTTTTGGACCAGAAAACACGGGTTGGCAAACTGTATCTTCAATGCCGGGCAGTTCACACTCTGTCTTTATGCGGCCAACAAAGTAGGAGCATGGATGGGTTGGGTCCCGGGAGTCGCAGCTACCGATGGAGATCTCTTCACAATTATTCTTATGATCTTAGCTTATGATGTAACCAACACAGTGTTCGTTACCGGTGCAGACTTGTTCGTCTCGAAGACCTCTTTTGCAGAATCTTTTCTCAAGAACTTTTTCACAGAAAGAAAGTCTGTAATGGCAGTACGGGGGTTTATAACGCTAGTGGGTACGGTGGTGTCATCGCACCTAGGCGACATGGCGTTTGTGATTATCTTCGTGGGTGTGATGCTGCTTCGACGCCAAAATGAATTCCAAAAAGAACTGCTGGAGAAAATAAGGGAAAGTCAGACCGACCCGCTTACAGGCATCTATAATCTCCGTTATGTAAGAGAGTGGATCGACACAGAGTTTAGCCAATTAGCGCTCAATAACGAGCATTGTTCAGTCATCTTCATGGATGTTGACCGGTTGAAACATATAAACGACCGCTACGGCCATGAAACGGGGAACTCCCTGCTTTGCCATTTGTCCGAGGTCATGAAAGACAACATAAGAAACGGAGACGTGCTTGCCCGCTACGGCGGGGACGAGTTTCTCGTTTTGTGCCCAAAGACAGATACAACAGGCGGGTTGGCGGTAGGACAGAGAATTCTCGAGGCTGCCCGCTTTGAAGCCATTGAGTCAGGCGACGAAACCGTCAAGATGAACGTCAGCATAGGAGTCGCATCCTGGCCGGAACACGGTGACACAGCCTACGACGTAATTCGTATGGCAGACAAGGCTATGTACCTTTCGAAGAGGCAAGGAGGAAACGAAGTTACGTCCGCAGACAAACTCTGATTTGAGTTTTCATCATATGACAGATCAGGTCAAACGCTAACCGCGTGACACAGCCCATACTTTTGCCACAAGATTCCCTTTTCCACTACTTGACACCTTAGGTCTATCGGAATAGACTTATCCTAGTAGGTCTACTGTAATAGAATAAGGAGGTCTTAGTTTGGATCAAGAAAAACACAGGTTGTTTGACGCGGAACACAAGTTCATGGATATCGTCTGGAATAATGAACCCATCAATTCAACCGAACTATGTAAGATATGCAATCGAAAACTCGGATGGAANNGAACAAGTTCAACAATATGAAATTGAGGCGCTTCTCGAAAGATCTTTCGGCAACTCCATTCCAGCTTTTGTAACAGCCTTTCTTGACAGCAAAATACTGTCTCAAAAAGAAATCGATGAGATAAAGCGAATTATTGAGGAGGCAACGAAATGATAGGCGCATTTTCGACGGTGCTAGAGATGACAGTAAAGGCTAGCTTAGTAGCGCTTGCGGTCATGCTTATACGCCCTTTTCTCAGAAAATCTCCCAGAGTGTTCTCATACGTCCTTTGGCTGGTAGTCTTGTTTCGCCTGGTATGTCCCTTCTCTATAGAAAGCGATATTTCAGTCATACCCGTCTCAGANNGGGCAAAATCTGCCGGTACCTAGCCCTGCACCCATACCAGACAACAAAGATCCGATAGATGCGGCAAACCCTTACGAACATTCTGGTGTGAACGTTTGGGCCATGTTTTCTAGAGCATGGGCAGCCGGCGTAATCGCAGTGTTGGGCTATGGCATGTATTCTTACTTAAGCTTAAGGACAAAACTCAAGTTCGCTACCTTGGTAGAAAGAAACATCTATGAAGTCGATACCATAGCGTCTCCATTTGTTTTGGGACTTATCTCGCCTAAGATATACATCCCTGTGACAGTGCAGGGAGAAGAGAGAGAATATGTCCTTAAGCACGAAGAATATCACATTAAGCGGATGGATCATATAGTAAAAGCTCTTTACTTCTTAGCTCTCTCCATTCACTGGTTCAACCCTATAGTGTGGATTTCTTTTTCTCTTATGACAAAGGATATGGAAATGTCATGCGATGAAATGGTATTGAGCCGTTGGGGAAGAGACATAAGGGCTGATTACTCTACATGCTTGCTGAATATGTCTACAAATCATAGGTTCGCATCTCCTCTGGCTTTCGGCGAAAACAACACCAAAAGCCGCATAAAAAACGTTGCCGGCTATCGAAAACCTTCGTCGTGGCTAATAATCATAAGTCTTGTAGTTGTAGTCTCGGTCATTATTGTGCTCGCAGTAAATCCCAAGAAGCCTATATCATATGAAAATCCAGAATTGGGATTCTCCTTAGAGTTTCCGTCCGAATGGAAAGAGCGATATGTCGTCGAAGAACACGAAGATAGCGTAGTCATATACTGCAAAAAAGTGTACGACGAATGGGGGCATGAAGGAGGCCGCCTCCTAACAATACAAAGACAGATCGGAGAACTTATAGATGAGGAAGATATTGCACAATCACCCGCTCCCGCAAAGATGTTGCTGCAGGGAAACGGTTATACCTACTATGCAACATTTGCATCTGATGTACAGTATCCCCCTGACAATAGCGAACTTGCGAAAGAATACTTATCACTCGAAGAGCAACTTGACCTGGTGTGTAAAAGTATCGCCTTACTCGGAGACATACAGCCCGTAGCGAAAAACGAAGGTTTCAAAGTTTTGGGAACGGCCTTCTTCAAACTTGAGGTACCAGAGGATTGGGACCTGAAACGTGCCCAAGACCATCCTGCGGCGTGGGATATATGGGTAGATGAAAACAACATAGGACAAATCAAGATGATACCTTACAATGCAGAAGTCATCGTAGAAAACGGTAGCATCGATGATTACAAAATCACACGTTTTGCCGATGAATACCAACGTCAGGCCGCCTTAATTGTGCACCGTGACTATGCCGACGACGCGATCATGGAAAAAATCAAAGACACATTTGAGTGGACCGACGGCTATTTCACAGTGATAGACTTGATGTCAAACGCCAACATTTACGTTGAAAGAGGCGGCACAAGGCTATTTGGAAAAATTGAAAACGTAACTATAGAAGACTCCGGTCCTATATCGGTTGAAGTAACTCTTTCAGAGCGAATAGCAGACGATCAAAGCCCAACAGGCTACAGATTCGAAGACCTTAACGAAACAAAAACGCTGACAGCGGATTGGACACCAAATATAGTGCCACTCGCTCCTCCCGATTACACTACCTATGGGAGATATGACATATATCTCCTAGACACAACATTTATCGAGGCCCATCCCGACTACAAAGACTTCCACTACGAGTTCATCTTGGATTCAGGAGGCAACCTAACCATATTATTCCAAACCGCTCGGTGAAGCAAGGGGGACGGCACTTTCTGCTTCTTCCCGAAAAACTCACGAGCTCGCGAGGAACAAAGGAGGCTACGGATTACCGGCGTAGCCTCCTTTTTCTTATCTACGGTGTCAACTATCGATTCTTTTCGATGGCTGCTTCACGCTCCTTCTCAATGCACCCGAGAATATCTGCAACCCTACCATCAGGATAGATGGACTGGTACTTCTCTAATATTTCGCTGAATTCGTCTGCCACATCATGCCAACAGACATCCGCTAAGGCAATTGCACGGGACAGTTCAACTACGGCCGTATCATTTCCGCTTGGACCACCTCTTGCCTTTTGATCCCCGATTAGCGCCATGTAGGTCAAGACTGTATTTGGTGCTTCCATAAATCGTTCATAAAGTACCTCTGCCGAACCCTCGGAGCCGGCGCCGTCAGTGTAAAGATAGTAGGCAATAAGCTCGCCGAGAATATACTCTGAGAAATCAGGCATAGATACGCACGTAAGCTGGTCATCGGTAATGCCGTAATCCTCAGGATCTATGCTAACTACGCCCCATGAAATGTCTTCGAAGTCGGCCCTTATTATTGCCACCTGTCCATTCATATCTTCTCCGACCAAAGACCCATTATCAGGGCCGGCCGGAGAGACGCAACCACTCACCCCTATACACATCACTAGTGCCAGGAAAATTGCCACAACGTTTTTCATTTCTAAATCAGCCCCCAGACCTTTCCTAGAAGAATCGTATGAGTAACCCTGTGTTTAAATTGTTCGTTACGTTGAATGGAAGTCCGAGTCTAGCCTATCACACAAAAGGTAGACGGAAACACTGAGAGACTATACGATGTTTTAGACGATGATACGCTTTGCGCAGTAGGTATTGGCATCGGAATCTTCGATCGGTACCGGCTCAAAAAAGCATTAGGGGGGAGTCAAATATTTATCCAAAAAGACAATCTGGTGATTCGCGATGCCACTCAAGCGGATGCTCATATCTTGGGCAACTGGTGGCGAGATGGCGCCATAATGGCACATGCAGGATTTCCACATGGGTTAGACGTTAGCGATGAGGAAATTGCATCAAGTCTTTCGACTGACGCTGATGACACGCGCCGCCGATTGATAATCGAAGCGGATGGCAAGCCTATAGGAGAGATGAGTTATAGCAACAAAGGAAACCGAGTTGCGGAGATCGGCATCAAGATTTGCGATAGCACTATGCAAGGAAGAGGATACGGTACCCGACTCCTCTGCATGTTAATTGACGTTTTATTCTACGAGCAAAGATACGAAAAAATAATTCTGGATACTAACCTAGAAAACACGCGAGCTCAACACGTATACGAGAAAATCGGCTTCCGCAAGGTCTCGATTAGTCACAATTCTTGGAAAGATCAACTAGGCCGTCCACAGTCATCGGTCGAATACGAACTGACAGAAACAGACTATGTCAATCAGTCAGCGCCTCATGATGCTCCCCGCAAATCAAGGGCGAACTGTTGACGTCCCTTTCCCCTTTGCTTATAATTAGGCTTGCTATATGTGGCGGCGTAGCTCAGTTGGCTAGAGCATACGGTTCATACCCGTACGGTCACTGGTTCGAATCCAGTCGCCGCTACCAATTTTTATGGGCCATTAGCTCAATGGTAGAGCATCCGACTCTTAATCGGGGGGTTACAGGTTCGAGTCCTGTATGGCCCACCACTTATTTGTCCTTTGCATAGTAATCAAACCACGCCAACATTCTTTCAAATCGGTCAAATTTATGGGATGGCTTCGTAAACCCATGAAACTCGCCAGGGTACCGAACCATAACTGCGGTTTTGTGTAATCTCTTAAGAGACAAATAGAACTCTTCAGACTGGGAAATAGGACATCGCAGATCCCCTTCGCCGTGGATAAACATGATAGGGGTCTTAACATTCTCCACATATGCTATCGCAGATCTCTCGAAGTAATTATCTCTTGTCTCCCATGGCAGACCTGCACAATGGTGCTCCATAAACAGTGGGATATCAGTTGTCCCATACATGCTATATCTATCTGAAATTATGGCTCCTGCAATCGCAGCCCTGAATCTGTCAGTTTGAGTCACAGTCCAGCTTGTCATGAAGCCACCGTATGACCAACCGGTAACAAAAAGTCTATTTGGATCAGCTATACCCATATCGACCACATGATCTACTGCTGCCATGATGTCTTTGAAGTCACTGCCGCCCCAATCTCCTACACATGCGTAAGCAAAATCTTGACCGTAAGACTGTGAACCTCGCGGATTTGCATATACCACCGCGTATCCCAAGCTGGCAAATATCTGGCACTGAAACATAAACGACGAACCATATACCCCGTGAGGACCTCCATGAATGAAAAGAACTGTCGGATATCTTTTGCCCCTTTCATACCCTGAAGGATAGATCAACCACCCATCGATGTCCCAGCCCTCATCCCCTTTGGATACAAAACGTTCACAGTTTCCAAGATCTATTTCGTCAAGCCACAAATTTGACTCATAAAGCACGCTCAAAGACGACCCTTTNNCTGTTTCCGCCGACCCTCAACGCAAGGGCATTCTTCAGCGGATCGCTCCATAATCTCGTCGCCTCATACTTCTCAGAATCCTGATTAAATACGGCCTCATATAGACCTGTAGCGCCTTTATCACATACCAAAAGAAAAAGAGAATTGTCGTCTATCCAAGCAAAAGGTACATCTTCACCAATGTAACTCATATCACAGCTAACGAAATTGCCAACAGGCCTATCCATCTCACGAGTCAGGTTGCGAGCATCGCACATAGACAAAGGGGTCGGAGCCGAAAAACTTTCTCGCTTGTCGATCTGCTCGAGAAACCCTTCTACGGGAAGAACCCACAGATTATTTGTGGTCGAACTTCCGTGTGAGCCATCAGTCCCGACAAAAGCGATTTTGCTGCCGTCCGGCGACCATCTTGGACACCCCAAATGCCCTTCGCCCTCCAAAACCTGGACCATGCGCCCTGTAGGTACTTCTATCAACCAAAGATCCTGTTTCTCCATGAAATCTGCATCTTCAAATCTCATAGCGGTAACNNGCGAACATCGCCCCGGACCCTTCCGGATTCGGGTTTAACCTGGGGCACGGAGACCAAAAAGATGTGGTTTCTCAGATCGCCAAGGTAACCAACGCCATCGAAACGGTAGGTAAACCTTGTTATGACTTTTACGTCCGAAACCCGCCCTCTATCGAGCCGCTCCTTTCCCTCAGAATGTTCATTGCGCGATAGGGTCTCTCTCGCCTGCTCTTCGGCACGCTTCCTGTCCCAATCGGGCGCGCCCGGATAAGGGATCCAGGTGTGAGTCTTGCTGAAATCTTTCGATGTGAAAGCAATATACTGACCATCAGGAGACCAGACAGGAACACCTGCAACGGATTGGTCGGTGGAGATAAGCCAAGGTTCACCCCCGTCGGCTTCCATGATCCATATTTGGGGCTTACCGGAACGATTAGAGACAAAAGCGAATCTCTTCCCATCAGGCGACCATCTGGGAAACCTATCCTTACCCGACGTGGTCAGTTTGTGTGCCTTGCCTCCTTCAACGTATAACACCCAAATATCGGTTAGTTCCCGGTCTTCCTCCCTGTCGGCCTGAGCCGATACAAAAAGAATCCTCGAGCCATCCGGAGATATTTGAGCATCTCCTTGATTCCTAAACCTATATATATCTTCAGGCACAAGCGTTCTCGACATGTGATTTCCTCCTTTGCTTACAAGGAATCTCTTACCTCGTGGGACTTCGCCAAAACTTAAGCGTTTTCCTTGCGAAGGAGAGCATTCCCTGTAAGCAAAGCGTGATTATTTCTTTGGACTAAAGTAGAATGATAGCAACCACGTAAGCACAGGAGGTCTTTCTAAATGCAAGAAGAATTCAGACTTCACCGCTTGTCCAGGCACAGATTTGAGAAACAATCGTTCAACAAAGCCATCCTAGTCACAGGCGCCACCGAAAACCACGCATACCATCTGCCTATGGGTACAGACACATTCGCAGCCTATGGGGTTTCCAAAAAGACGGCCGCCAAGACTCCCGGAACTCTTCTCCTGCCCCCAATTCCATTTGGGGTCAGCGATGGTCTTATGCCCTATCCGTTCACAATAACCGTTACAGCAGAAACACTAGCTCAGGTTGTTTTTGAGATAATGGAATCTTGCATACAACAAGGAATAAATCATTTCCTGATTGTAAACGGGCACGGAGGGAACAACTCTGCCATCGATATCGCTTCCCGAAAAGTGAAAAAGGCTTTCCCATCCGCAAAACTTGCAGCTTCTATGGCATGGTGGATCTCCGGGCCCAAACTTTGCCCCCGCGGGACTTTCGGTGAAGATCATGGGATAGGACACGCAGGCGAGGCAGAGACATCCGCTGCCCTTTATCTGGTACCCGAACTGGTAGACATGGATAAAGCGGAAGGAGAATGGCCTCAATCACCTAGTGAAGTAAAACTCTTTACGACCATACCCGAGATATCCAAAACCGGCGCCACCGGCGATCCAAGGGATGCGACCGCTGAAAAAGGGCGCCTNNTTCACGCGCAACGACTGGTCGTTTCTAGACCGGTAGGCAATCAGTTCGGTAGCAAAGCCGATTGGCCTATTGCGCAGACCATCGGTGGATAAGTGTGATCGATCAGAAGTTACGTAATGGTGCCGGGGGCGGGATTCGAACCCGCACGGGCTCAAAGCCCAAGGGATTTTAAGTCCCCATTGTCTACCTGTTCCAACACCCCGGCTTCTCCTCACATTTCCCGGCGGGAGCCACGCCCTCCTCGCTTGGAGTCTACGTTCTTCTTGAGGTCTGCTTGACGTTCCTCGCTTTCCTTCATGAAGCGAGCAACCTTCTCTTCGAAATTCGACTTCGTACGTCGCGGCTCGAGGACAGACCGTTTGCGGTAATCCGGGTTTGCTTGTTTCATACTCAAACCAATCTTCCCCGAAGGATCAACAGACAGAATTTTCACTCTGACTTTGTCATTTCTCTTTACATAATCGTTAATGTCTTTTACATACTCGTCAGCGATTTCAGAGATGTGAACCAATCCTGTGCTTCCATCAGGTAAGGTCACGAATGCACCGAAATTTGTAACTCCAGTAACAACTCCCTCTACAATCGCTCCTACTTCGAGGGCCATACCTTTTACATTCCTCCCAGGGTATTTTGATAAATCTGGCAACTAGATTATAGGTGATAGCAATTTATGGCGTCAACAAATGGGACACGGTGACATTTTATCCTAGGCTTCAACTTTCATCGTCAGAATATTGGCAAGCGAACGCCCATGTCAATACCGACTACCACCGTACACTCTAATTGTTATTCTATCCCTTTTCTTAATAACATTCCACATAAACTATGGAGATAACGGCTCATATGTATTTTGCCATGTTTCATTATGCCAAACTCCATCTAGCAGAAAGTCCAATTGTGTTGTAAAATAGATTTGTACAAATTTTGTCCACAATCTGTGCATAACTTGTGGATAACCCGGGGGAAAAACTGTGCAAATCGAAATCCGGGGAGCGGAAAAGCTAAGTTTTAGAGAGCGACAAGTTGTAGTCCTAAAAGAAACCGGCTACTCCACGCAGAAGATTGCGGACAAGCTGGGGCTGAGTCAATCTACAGTAGCTACATTGTACAACAGGGCAAAGACAAAGGGCTATGAGGTAGTTATCGTCATTTCGGGCGATCCTCTGAATCTGTTTGGCGGTGATGAGGTTGAGGAGGAATAGTCCATGCCAAACAACAGACAAAAGAAACCACGAACCGTTAAACTCACGGGGCTGTGGCTAGTTGTCCTACTGCTGGTCATTAGTTTTGCAATAAGGCAAAGCGAAGTGATCAGAATAAAGCGACGCATTGAAGAGGCACAAGCCGAAATCAACTATTTGCGCATATCCAATAGTGCCCTGGAACAACAGATTGAAACGATGAAAACCGAGGAGTATATAGANNTAATGTATAGGGATTCGGCTGTTTTTTTGCCTGCGCTTTCCGCTAAAGCGGCAACCTGCACGGTCAGCTTTCGGGACCCGAAATTTATCTCCAAAACGTCGCCCACATCTACATTAGTTGAGGGTTTGGCAGTACGTCCGTTCCTAGTAACATGACCCCCATCACACAGTTGCTGTGCTAGGGCCCTACGCTTAACAATACGCGAAACTTTCAAATACTTATCGAGACGCACCGCCAACCCTCCCTCATCAAAACTAATCCATATACATATGCTGACTTATTCTTCTCTTGCCCCTACTGCATCCTTCAATCCTTTGCCTGGCTTGAAAACAGGCATTTTGCCGGCTGGGATCTGAATGGGTTCTCCCGTCCGCGGGTTACGCCCTTCGCGAGCCGCCCTATCTCTTACGCTGAAAGTCCCAAAGCCAAGGATGACAACTGGCTCGCCCTGAGCAAGACTTTCCTGAACTACTTCGATAAAACTGTTTATCGCTCTTTCAGTATCTTTCTTCGTCAAACCCGACTTCTCAGCAACCTTGGACACAAGTTCAGATTTGTTCATCTAAATCCCTCCGTTTTGTATTGTCCTTAAGGACTCAGGTTGAAGCTACTCCCCACTATAAGACACCGTGGAACGTTGTTTGTCATTGTCTGGTGCATTTGTGGCCTTGGCAGAGAAAAACACCTATCTTTTTACATTCTGCCTCTTAGTCTACCACCAACTAACCGAAGTTACACTATCTTAAGCGCCTATGCACGTCACTAAGTTTCCTAATCCAAATGTCGGCGAAAGAATTGCGAATTTCAATCGTTCTCTTCTTGAGACATCTTTGCGCGTTCCCACAGTTCATCAAGGTAATCAAGCCCGGCATCCTCAATAGGCATGTTCTCATCTCTTAGGTAAGACTCGACTTGTCTAAATCTTCGGCCAAACTTTTCAATCGCGTCCATAAGAGCCGACTCTGCATGTACGTCTAAATGCCTTGCGAGGTTTACACACGCAAAGAGAAGATCCCCTACTTCATTGTGAACTTCCTTACTATCACCTTTGCTGCAAGCTTCTTTTACCTCTTCAAGCTCCTCTTCAATCTTCTTTATGACTCCGCAAGTGTCGGGCCAGTCAAACCCAACGGTCGCAGCTAATCTCTGCTGCTTTTGAGCCCTCATAAGTGCAGGAAGCCCAGTGCCAACCTCATCCATCAGCGAATGCCCATCTTCGTAGCGCCCAGGTTCATTCCGTTTTATATCGGACCATAGCCTCTCCACATCTTCCGGACTTTGTGCGTCCGCTTCCCCAAAAACGTGAGGATGCCTTCTAATGAGCTTATCAGATATCCCATTGAGCACATCATCAAGTGTGAAATCTCCCTGTTCTTCGCCGATAGTTGCGTAAAGACCTACCTCGAGCATTAGGTCACCCAGTTCTTCCTTAAGTTTGTTCGCATCGTTTTCGACAGCGGCCTGCGCAACTTCATAGGCTTCTTCGATAACAAAAGGAACAAGCGTCTGATAAGTCTGTTCTTTGTCCCATGGACATCCAGAAGGACCTCTCAATGTCCTGACTATATCTACAAACCGCTGCCATGCCCGGCTGCAAAGTCCGACTTCGTTATCCTTTCCATCTGGACATTTCATAGCATCCTGCTCCTTGGTATTTGTTGAATGTCGCCTGCCTGTTCCGCAACTGTCAGTTGGGACAAACGCGTCGCGCAAATCTCAGGGCCATCATAAGCGCCTTATCTGGTGTCTCATTAGATAATATCATGTTTAGCGAAGAGAACTTCGCGTCAAACCAAATACCCGGAAAATCTCTTCCGATCGACTGAATCTTCTCGAAAGGAAATAGGTGAGGAACCCCAACTTTGAACTCAAGTCGCCATTTGCCCAGGACAATATCTTCGACCGAGTAAGACACATGGGTTATACCTGAAGAAGCACACATTACCTTCAACCTAGAAACATCGAGCAAATTATGTGTGGCGTGCGGCAGGTCTCCATATCTGTCCTC